>LSQX01308426.1_pt1 | contig 67086 bp, 60 predicted proteins | sample 654561 | NCBI WGS metagenome assembly LSQX01 (sample SAMN04489861, study PRJNA283612) | anaerobic digester metagenome | isolation source: 4 biogas reactors fed with cattle manure at either 37C or 55C with and... | place: Denmark: Kongens Lyngby | collected 2014
GAAGCCATGAAAATGGAAAACGAGATTTTCGCTCCGCAGGACGGCAAGGTCGCATCGATAAACGTTTCTCAGGGCGCGTCGGTCGATACTGGCGATATAATCATGACGCTTTCCTGATGTGTCTGTCCGAGGGTGTAATACAGTATTATGATTGAAGCAATTGTTAACTTCTTAAAAACGACCGGCGTATACGAAATGTTCTCCGGCCCCAGCGGCTGGAAATACATTGTAATGTATATCCTGATCGGTATACTCTTTTATCTCGCGATATGGAAAAAGTTTGAGCCTCTGCTGCTTTTGTCTATAGCGTTCGGTATGCTGCTTGCGAATCTTCCGGGTGTCGAGCTGTTTCACATGGAATACTTCATGGTCGACAATCCCGACTATGGATATATCCTTACCAATGGCGGGCTGCTTGACGTTATTTATATAGGCGTTAAAGCCGGTCTTTATCCTTCGCTCATTTTCATGGGCGTAGGCGCCATGACGGACTTCACCCCGCTTATCGCAAACCCCAAAAGCCTCTTGCTCGGAGCCGCCGCTCAGCTTGGCGTTTTCACTGCATTTTTGGGCGCGCTCGCGCTCGGATTTACGCCCGAGGCTGCCGCGTCAATCGGCATCATCGGCGGAGCCGACGGCCCGACGGCAATCCTTGTTACAAAAATGCTTGCACCGACGCTGCTCGGCGCAATAGCAATAGCGGCTTATTCATATATGGCGCTGATACCGATTATCCAGCCGCCTTTCATGAAACTGCTGACCACGAAAAAAGAACGCTCTGTTCGCATGGACACCCTGCGCCCGGTATCGTATGTGGAAAAAGTTGTTTTCCCGATAATCGTTACCTTAGTTGTTGCGCTTATCGTTCCTTCTGCAACGCCGCTTGTCGGATTTTTGATGCTCGGTAACCTTTTCACCGTTTGCGGCGTCACCGAAAGACTGTCAAAAACTGCTCAGAACGAGCTTATCAACATCGTCACTATTTTCCTTGCTGTGGCGGTTGGAGGCACAGCCAACGCCGAGAACTTTTTGAGCAAACAGACGATTTTCATCATTCTTCTCGGTCTTGCTGCGTTTATCTTCGCGACAATCGGCGGCGTTCTCTTTGGTAAGGTCATGTACCTTATTACAGGCGGTAAGGTCAACCCGCTGATAGGTTCCGCCGGCGTGTCCGCCGTTCCGATGGCTGCGCGCGTATCGCAGGTAGTAGGCCAGCAGGAAGATCCGTCCAACTTCCTTCTCATGCACGCAATGGGCCCCAACGTCGCCGGTGTTATAGGCTCGGCTGTTGCGGCAGGCGTATTTCTTGCTAAATTCATGTAATATCCACCCATTCCGTTAATATATAGGAGTATACAATGGCACAAGTAAAAATCTGCGAAACCGTGCTGCGTGACTCGCACCAGTCGCTTGTTGCGACCAGAATGACGACCGACGATATGCTGCCTATACTCGAAGTGATGGACGACGTAGGTTACCATTCGCTCGAGTGCTGGGGCGGTGCGACGTTTGACTCGTGCCTGCGCTTCCTCAACGAGGATCCGTGGGACAGGCTGCGCAAAATCCGCGATAAAGTCAAAAAGACAAAGCTCCAGATGCTTTTCCGCGGGCAGAACATACTCGGCTACAGGCATTATGCCGACGACGTTGTGGAATATTTCGTCCAGAAGTCTTTGGCTAACGGTATAGACATTATCCGAATTTTCGACGCGCTCAACGACACGCGCAACCTCCAGACGGCGGTCAATGCCACAATTCGCGAGGGCGGTCACGTTCAGGCTGCACTTTCATACACCACCAGCCCCGTGCATAGCATCGAGTATTTTGCAAAATTTGCAAAACAGCTCGAGGAGATGGGCGCACACTCCATCTGCATCAAGGATATGGCGGGTCTGCTCAGCCCATACGACGCCTATGACCTTGTCAAGGCGATAAAAGAAACCGTCAAGATTCCCGTCGAGCTGCACACGCATTATACCTCCGGTCTTGCCTCTATGACACTGCTCAAGGCTATTGAGGCGGGATGCGATATAGTCGACACCGCCATCTCGCCTTTTGCACAGGGTACCAGCCAGCCGCCGACCGAAGCTATCGTCGCGGCGCTGAAAGGCACACCATACGATACCGGCCTCGACCTTGCCAAACTCGACGAGGTCAACAGATACTTCACCCCTATTCGCGCAAAATACATTGCCTCCGGTGTGCTCGACCCGAAGGTGCTCAAGGTCGATGTAAACGCTCTGCTCTATCAGGTTCCGGGCGGAATGCTCTCCAACCTTGTGTCTCAGCTCAAGCAGGCAGGCAAGCTCGAGCTTTTGGGCGACGTGCTCAACGAAGTGCCGCGCGTACGCAAAGACGCAGGCTATCCGCCGCTTGTCACGCCGACTTCCCAGATTGTCGGCACACAGGCAGTGTTCAACGTGCTTGCGGGCGAGCGTTACAAGATGGTGGCAAAAGAGTTCCGCGCTCTCATCAAAGGCGAATACGGCCGCACGCCGGCGCCCATTGACCGCGGATTCCAGAAAAAGATTCTCGGAGACGAGAAACCCATCACCCATCGTCCCGCAGACGATCTGAAGCCCGAGCTTGACACGCTTCGTGAGAAGATCAAGGCCTATATGATTCAGGACGAGGATGTCCTCTCCTATGCATTGTTCGAGCAGGTGGCGCTCAAGTACTTTGAGTGGCGCCGCGCCCAGCAGTATAACCTCGACTATGAAAACAGCGACGTAAATCTTGGAGTGCACACGGTTTAATGAAAATAGCATGCCCGACAGGCTTCGGCTGCCTGTCGGGCTGTTTTTATTTCATGCATTTGGCAATTTTGGCTATATACCGAATATTTTGCGGTTATACAAGTACATATCAATTTGCATTCTGCGACAGCCATACACTAATCCCGCAAAAATATTACATGGCACGAGGCTGTTTTATTTTTTCGCCAAATAATTGACATTGAAAGTTAAAAGTGCTATAATATCCTTATAAAAATACAGAGTAGGCTACGGCGCGTTTAGTGCCGCGCGGACGGGGAGTTGTCGCGCGGACGAAGTAAACGGGGGTTTCCGTTTCGCGGTGCCGCAGCCGCATCCCGCTGTTACATAATGGAAGCCGCCGGTATTTGCGCGCCGAAATATCCAAGCTCTCCTTATGTGGCTGCAGAAGCTCAACAGGAGGGTTTGTTTTTTATGTCTGAAAACCTACTCGCAAAATTCCGCACATCTGTGCCGCGACGGGGAGTGCTTTTTTGAGCTATGGCTGACAATTCTGTAAGAAAACTTTCCAAAACACCTTTTTCGGTGCGAGTGCTCGCGCAGGTATCGCTGCTTGTGGCACTTGAGATTGTACTGTCACGGTTCCTTTCGATTAACACACAGGTTGTTAAGATCGGGTTTTCGTTTATCCCCGCAGTAATTTGCGCAGCCGCATACGGCCCGCTTTGGGCAGGAGTGTGCGCGGCGCTGGGAGACCTTATCGGCGCGATTCTCTTCCCTATCGGCCCCTTTATGCCTGGCATAACCTTCACCGCACTGCTGCGCGGGACGGCGTTTGGACTGGCCTATTACGGGCTTGAGGTTAAACCGAAGTCGGCGTTTTTCTGGATAAGGCATGCCGGTGTAGTAGTGTTTAACGCGGTCGCGTTTTCACTGCTGCTCAATTCGTATTGGCTCAGCCTTCTCTACACAAAAGGTTTCGTCTATTTCTTCACGTCACGCATACTTCAAGAGGCAATACTTATACCTATTCAGATTATTATAAACCCGCTGCTTTTGCGATTTGTGTGGCAAATGCGCAAATCCGGGCTTATAGAAAGTGAGTATGTGGACGAAGAGGCGGTTTCGTGGCGCAAACTTTCCGCCTCAATCATCCTCGGATGCCTTCTGATTTCGCTGACCGTCGGATTTACCGGTCTGATTATACACAGAAGCATAACCGATGCTGCCGAAAAAACGGCGGTGCTCGGTGATTTTCTGACCGATGTCGAAGCGGCAGATTATCTCAAGATAACCGTCGAAAAGCTGTCTGAACTCATGCAAAAGGGTGAGCTTGACGGAACCTTTGCCGAATTTGACGGCAAGCTCATTTTCGACCGCGCAGCGCTCAGAGAATGGATGGCTGCCAAAATTACAGCCGGGGCGGTGGACTGATTGACGCATAAGCAGGCAATTGAATATATACGCTCGGTAAAATGGCTCGGCTCAAAGCTGGGACTATCGCGAATCCGCGACTTGCTTGAGGCGCTCGGCAATCCTCATAAATCGCTGAAATTCGTTCATGTGGCCGGCACAAACGGCAAGGGCAGCACCTGCGCCATGATTTCCTCGGTGCTTTGCGCCTCTGGCTATCGCGTGGGGCTGCACACCTCGCCCTATATCAGCAGGTTCAACGAATGCATCAGCATCTGCGGCGAGCAAATCTCGGACAAAGAGATAGCAAATCTTGTTGAGATTATACGCCCCGACGCCGACGCGATGGACGACCATCCGACCGAGTTTGAGCTTATAACCGCACTTGCGATGCTCTATTTCAAGCGGCAAAAGTGCGATATTGTGGTGCTTGAGGTGGGACTTGGCGGGGAGCTTGACAGTACAAATGTTATTGACACGCCCGAACTTGCCGTTATAGCTGCCATCGGGCTCGACCACACCGCACAGCTCGGCGATACCATTGAACAAGTTGCCTCTGCCAAAGCGGGTATTATCAAGCCCGGCGGCGATGTCGTCGTCTATGGCAACGAGCCGGAAGCGCTGCGTGTTTTCGAGAAAAAATGCGCCGATGTCGGCGCAAAATTGACTTGCGTCGACTTTTCTCGCCTGACAATGCGCCAGCTGTCGCTCGACGGCTCGGTCTCGGACTTCGAGCCATACAAAGGACTGCGTATTCCGCTTGCCGGCGCATATCAGCCGAAAAACATGGCGCTCGCTGTTACCGCGCTTGAGGTGCTACGCTCAAAGGGATGGAACATCACCGAGGAAAGCATTCGCAATGGACTTGAAAACGTCGTCTGGCCCGGCAGATTTGAGCTTCTATCCCGCAACCCCGTCGTTATATTGGACGGTGCGCATAATGTGCAGGGCATAACAGCCACATGCGACGGATTTTCGGCCCTTTTTCCAGGACAAAAGCTTGTGATTTTAATGGGCGTCATGGCTGACAAAGATGTGCCGAATATGGTCGCGCTGCTTTCCAAATATGCCGCATATTTTGTTGCGGTAACTCCCAACACCTCCCGATCGCTGCCCGCGGAAAAGCTTGCCGAGCTTGCCAGAGAGCATGGCGTGTCGGCAACTGTATGCGGCAGCATTGAAGACGGCGCAAGAGAAGCCTTGAGGCTGGCGAGCAGGCACGGCATGCCTGTTTCAGCATTGGGAAGCCTCTATTTTTCGGCCGACGTGCGCAGGGCTTTTGCTGAAAACAGCTGAAGATTTTGCCGGAAACAGCGAGTATACGGCATATCCGGGCGTTTTCCGTACCGCAAACCTGCCCGACCGACGAGAAAATGCTTTCCACGATTTCACTATTCGTTTCTCCGGCTGTTTTTGCCCTCATAGCTACCTTTGTGTATTTTCTGGACATAAAACACCTCCTGTTGTATTTTCTTTCTACAACAGGAGGTGCTTTTTTCACTGTCCGCGCATTCGGGGGGAGTCAAGATGTAGGTGTGGTAGCCTATACTTTAAGGCTTAGTCAGATATGCTCGTCTTTTTTTACGTTTCTGGCTCTTACCTCAATTATATACTCAGGACGCAGTTTGCTCGTTGACCGCCTCCATAAATTCATCGATGGCTGCCGTCGCCTGCGATTCGATTGAGGCTGTAACCGAGGCGACATTGGTGGAACGCGGCAAGAATATCTTTGATGTATAGTTGTTTTTAATGATGGAGGACCACACGCCGGTGCCGAGATCATAAAATGAGGAGTCAAATATCAGTTCTATCATTGACGCCGACTCTTCGTCGCGCGAAACCTTAGATTTGAGCAAGACTTCGATATAGGCAGGTATTACATCCTGTCTTGAATAGTACGCGAGCGCGTTGAGCAGTATTCCGACATTTTCGTATCTTTCGGGGTTCAGGGTTTTTAGTATAACCGACAGCGCTCCGCCTTCCACCAGCGAATAATATCTTTTCTGATCCTCTGTAAACTTCGGCGGAGGCAGTATGCCGATGTCGTCATCCATATCGCGCAGTGCCGAAACTTCGTTAATATATGCCGCCGTGAATAGAGTGTGACCGTTGCGGAAAAGGGTCTCGTCGCCGCCTCCGATGTCGTTGGTTCCGCTGCTGTAGATATGATTCCCTACATTGAGTTCCACCAGCTTCTGTATGACAGATACCGCATATTCGTCCCTCGCTACCGTAAAGTAAAGCATTCCCTCTGCATCTTTATCAACATAACGTACACCCGAACCTGCGAGCAGAGCGCTGTAGTGTCGTGTCACGGTGCCGCTGATGCCGAATGTATCTTTCACCGTTATGTTGCCGTCGCCGTCTGTATCTCTGACTGCCGCGCTTGCTATTTCATACAATTTGTCAAGCGTCCACCCGCCGTCATTGACCAAATCATACGGATTATAACCGACGTTGAGGTCGGTCAGCATACGCTTATTGAAAGCATAGCAGTGGCGCGTCGAATAATTGTAGAGGCTGAAAGCACCGTCGAGCGCGACCTGCCTGCCGTTGAAATTATAAAGCTTGACCACGTCGGCGTCCCAGTGTTTATCCTCGAAGTTTATAGTGCCCAGTTCATCCCAGAAACCGAGCCAGCCGCTCGCGATAGCGTCGTCTATTGCGGCGTCAAACAGCATCGCCATATCATAAACATCGTCGCCTGCGAATACAAGCGGGCCGATTACATCATGGGTACTTTTAACGTATTCAAAATTAACTTTTGCGTTGAAATTCTGTTCGGTTTTCAGCGTGCGGTTGAAAAGCGCGTCGTTGAGTATCTCACCGTTTAGTTCTTCAGCGTCCATGTCTGTGTTCGCCCATGTGAACCATGTTTTGTCATAATTGAGTATTCGAAGCTCGAAACCGTCAAGGTCGACAGTTTCAAGCGGTTTTTCGGTTTCGGCCGCCTGTGTCGTATCGTTTGCGTCGGCGCTATTTTTTCCGGATGTACCATCGTCGACACTTTGTGCACACGAGCAAACCAGCACCAATGAAGCCAGCAGAACTGCAATTAATTTTGTCATGACTATGTATCTCCTTCTTAAATTGTAAAGTCAAGTTTGATACCCTCTTTGTAAACGATGTCCCTTTCGCTCAGCTCTCCCATCTCAATGCCAATATCATAATCGAAACTGTTGTAGCGCAGTGAGATGCGACCCGGTGATATACCGGTCACTTCAATATATTTATCCGCAGCGGCGTCGTCATACCGGTGTCTCAGTGCAAACGGACGCTCTCCGGTCTTGCGCACGGTGATGTCGCCTTCACTTAATATAAACGTCACGTCTCCACACGGCGTGCCGGTGAATGTGACATATGCTGCGCCGTCCCTTTCTTGGTACAGCATTTCGGAGTATTTCATATCCTCCCCGCTGTCGGTCACCGGATACAGACCGGCACGAATACCGTGTCCGCTGAAGCGGTAGCCGTCGACAAACGGCAGATTGTCATACGTAAGATTGTTTGTCACGCAGACACCGCCGAGATAGCGTTCCTTATAGCTGTCCCGGAACAGATGAATATCCCGTATCCAGAAGCGTCCGTCCTCTGCGTATATGTTGACGCGATAGTTTTTCGAGCTGTACCAAACGGACCGCCGCCCGGAGCCGTCCATATCATCCATCGCGGCTATAGCGGATGCCGGCGTTTCGGCGAACATCTGTTTATACCAGCATCCGGTCTCCCCGAGTGTCTCCACTTCGAGCCTGCCTTCGTCGCGCATTTCCTCAAACCGGGCATATTGGTATTTTAGGCCCTCTTTCATTTTCTCCCAGCCGAAGCTGTTTTCCTGACCCGCCTGGGCATAACCGAAAGACAGGCACCTGCCACTGAAGTTTTCGTCAAGATACCAGTCGACCCAACGAGGCACTCCGCCTCCCCCTATGTTGCCCGTATAGACCGGCTCAAGCGAGACAACGCCCTGTGTACTTGCGCCAACCGACACGTCAAGGCCGAGGTCATACTGCAATATCGGGTCGGAACCGAGCATGCGGAACACCGGAACGCCTATCATATTGTCGGGCAACTGTGCGGGCGCGAAAACATTGTTTTTTGAAGGGTAATAGCCCTGCCCGTAATAGCCACCCCACATGTTGTAGCCATCGGTTCCCCACTGGTCTTTGCAATTGCAGGCGGCGTCCAGTCCGTATTTGTCCGCTGCATAACGCAGCGTGTGCGCGTCAAATGCCCAAGCGCCGAATGAGCGCGGATAATAACCGAATTTTGCCCGAAAATCGGAGAACAGGATGTCTATAAGTTTTTCGCGCTCCGCTTCGGTATAACCGACCGAAAAGCCGCAGTGCGCGTGCCAGTCCCACGGGTACCTGCCTTCCCACCTGATACCCGCCTTTTCGCAGAGCGGCTGCACAACCTCGAACCAAACGCCGATTTCAATCATCTCATCGTTGAGGCCAAAAAGCATGTCCGTATACGTGCTGTCAATTAAAGCGTCATATTGCAGCAAAAACGTGGTCTTCAGCCCATGCTTTTTTGCAAGCTCGATCTGCTTGCGCACCGGGGTGACAAGGTCCATTTCACACCGCGGCTCCACACCTCGGATGAAATTGACAATATTCAAAATCTGTCTTTTCATGATAGCCCTTTCCTCTTATGGTCAATATTTCTAAAATGCTATTTTACGATTATATCCTAAAAGCGGAGTAACTTCAAGTATCTGCAAACGAAATATAAATTTATTCGCTAAAGAGCGAGCTTATATACTTACAGGAGCCTTTGCTCAATAGATGAATTTGAGCGAGAATCGGCTAAATACTTATAATATTGCAGCAATCGAAGAATAAAGTGAATTTAATTAATTTTATCGCCCGCGAGCAATTACCAGTTTTCATTTCAAAAAAAGCGCGGCGCAGAGACATCGATGTCCTGCGCCGCGTCTTTCAGCTTATTTTTCAGATTTTTAATAACATTGAGACTTTATTTTTCGAGATAATCCAGCGGGTTTTGATATGCTCCGTTTTTGCGGATTTCAAAGTGGAGGTGGGTTCCGGTTGTTGTGCCCGTATCGCCCACGTACGCTATAAGGCGGCCTTTGTAAACTTTGTCACCGACCTCTAATAGCAGTTTTGAGCAGTGAGCATATACGGTTGTAAAGCCGTTTCCGTGGTCCAGCTTTATCATAAGTCCATAAGACGGTGAGTATCCGGTGTATATAACCGTTCCTCCGTCTGCGGCATATACCGGGTCACCTTTCTCTCCGGCAAAATCCACGCCGTAATGGTATGCATCGCCGTCAAACTCGGCACGCTTTTCGCCGAAATGCGATGTTATCGAATAAGGAAGCGCAACCGGGAAATCAAATGTTCCGGTCGGTACGGCAGGGGGCAACGGACGTATTCCGACGACTATTATCTCGTCGACAGGCTCTACTACAGTCTCTCGAGAGGCAATACGCCGCCTCACAGCCTCTCCGCCGTCCATGACAAGGTCGTATGTCACAAGCTCCGTTCCGGCTCTGCCCTGTGTTTCCACAAACGTTTCGCCAACAAAGTAATCTTCAGACTCGACATATCGTGTTTTATAGTCAACGGTGCGGGTCTCGGTCTCTATCTTGATATTCTCCGTCAAAACCACCGGCACCGTCTTGCTTGTCACAGGAATGCCATTTTCGGTGATAACTCTGCTTACACCGTAATCGACGGCAAAATTTTCACCGCCAAGCGACGACACGGCTTTTGAGCAAACAGGAGTACCTACATCAAGCAGCTTTGCAAGCCTGTTGTAAAGCCCCTCCGGTGACAGGATTCTCGTGCGATCGCACAAGCCGTATTGCACTTTTATCGTCGAGCAGACGCGTACTTTGTCTATATCTTCCCCTTCGCGATGCGCAGTATTGGTTAAAAGCTCCTCTATTCTTTCAACCGCGCCGGCAGCATCGCTGTAGTGCTGGCTTGCGGCTACGGGTTTGCTGTCCACAAAAACGATAAACGCATAGGTATAATCTTTTCGAACAATGTCAAACAGCTTGTCCGTACACTCTCGAACCGATGAGGTCTCGCGCTCGCCGAATGCGCCGGTCAGCGCGAATCTGTAGCTTACCTGAAAATCAAAGTCGGGCACTTTGGTAACAGGAGGCAGCTTCCCGTCGTCGAAATCGGCGCTCAGATTGGTTGAGTTAAGCGTGATTTTATATACAGCCTCGCGTATTACCCCTGGATCGGACACGAAGGCAACCTTTTGGCCGTTGATATATGCGGACACCGCAATCTCGCTGCTTAATATTGTATGCATGTATACCGCCGCAGCAAACATAGCTGCCAAATAGAATACTACAGCTGTCGCGATGCGAAGTGAGACGACATTTACCTTAAGCCGTTTTGACGGTCGGCGCCGCGCATATACACCGGCACGGTGTCTGTATGATGGGAACAGAGGCTTTAGCTTGTCCGGTACTGTCACCATGAGAAGCGTGCTTGTCCTCCTGTCCGGTTTTGAAACTTAAAATTGCAACACATATACCGCTATATTATAGCATTGTAAAAAATAAAATGCAATAAAATTTTGTCATATTGTAAAATTGCTGCCTCTTCTTCTCAAGTTTGCGTCGTTGACAGGTCTTTTATGCCATGTTATAATGCACTTGCTAAAAATACCCGCCATACAGCGGGCAAAATTCAGACGGAGGTGCGTGCGCAATGAAAGGGTCGCCATACGAATATTACCCCGACAAGGCCCAAAGAGATAAGTGGATTTCGGATATTTTAGAGGACGCGAAAGCCAATGCCGGCCGTGCCGAGGTGCTCGCGGACAACGGTTATCGCAACAATTTTGGCGCATTTCACATGAGCGGAAACAGGCTCGTCAAATTCACACCGGCGGGCAGGCGCCCGTTTTACGGCATTTGGCAGCCTGCACTTCGCGGCCCTGCGCCGCTTGTGGTGCATCTGCCCGGCTATGGCGCCGAACTGTCGGTTCATCCCGACGTCAACGCCGAGGGCTATAATGTGCTCTGCCTCTCGCCGCTCGGATACTGGACGCCCGAGGGCTTTGACGACAGCCTGCGCGGCGAGCGTGGCGAATGGCCAGTCCTGCCAGATACGATGATTTCGGGCGGCGAAAATGGATACCGCTATTGGCTCGCCGACGCCGCGTCGGCGGTTATGTGGGCGTGGTCACAGCCGCAGGTGCTGCCAGACCGGGTCTCGTTTTACGGGACAAGCCAAGGCGGCGGAACGGCGCTGCTGCTCGGCTCAATTTTCGCCGGTATCGGTACCCGTTGTGTCGCGGCCGACCAGCCGTATCTCACAAACATCCCGCTCGTTTTGCAGCGAGGCGGATACACCTTCCTCAACCGCGCGTTCGAGCCTGATTTTGGCGTACCGCACGAAAAGCTGTGGCACGGGCTCGGATACTGCGACACCTTAAATTACACCGACAGAATGGACTTCCCTGTACTGCTCACGCTCGGCACCGTCGACGACGTCTGCCCGCCCGATACAATCGAGCAGCTTTACGAAAAACTCCCCTCTACCAAAGCGCTTTATTCGTTGGCGGGACGCGCCCACGGATACAACTACGAATTTATCCGGCTCGCCTGCGCCTGGTTCAAGTTATATGCATAAAACCGCCCGTTTTTGATATGCCTCGCGCTGCACCAATGCAATTAAGCCGTCCGTTTGGGGTATAGCTCACCCCAACGGACGGCTGTTCTTTTTTGATGTCCAAAATACATTTGCGACAATGTTCAGCAGCACATGAGCGTGGGAGACAGCTCGCTTCAGAGGAGCTGCGCCTTTCCGACATTATTGCTTTCCACAGATATTTCGCCTGAGAGCCGCTTTTTTGCCGGGCAATTTTAATATATTGCCGCCTGCAAACTATGCTGCGTGGATGCATGAGGAATATTTACAGCTTAACATGCCATGCAGGTTTACTTTTGTATTCTTTTGCCATGGCCAAATACACCTATCTCACACTGTAAAGCAGGTCTCCGTAAGAGGGGAACGGCCAGTGTTTTTCGGCTGTGATAAGCTCCGCCTCATCGACTGCGGCGCGCAGCTCGCTCATCTTTGGTATGACAAGGTCCCGGTAGCCATACGACTGTTCGGTCACGTCCTGTATACCGTGAACTTTGTTTACTTTTTCCTCGAGCTCCTCCGCTCTCGACGAAATTATGCTCATAAGTGCTGAAAGCCTCTCAAGCAGACTTTTTTCATAGCTGCAGTCGATATTTCCCGACACCGCCATTTTCGCGGCCGCCATGGATGCAATCTCGGAAACATAAGCTCCGATTGCCGGAAGAATGTGCCTGCGCGTCATATCGAGCATTGTAAGCGCCTCGATTTTTATCACCTTGCAGTAGTTTGTGAGCAGGATTTCATATCTCGAGTGCAGCTCTTCGGACGAATAGACATTGTGCGATACAAGCATGTCAAGATTCTTTTTGCTTATCAGATATGGCATGCAGTCGGGCGTGGTCTTAAGATTGAGCAGACCGCGGTTTTCGACTGCCTCCTTTACCCAGGCATCGTCATAGCCGTTGCCGTTGAATATAATCCGTTTATGCTTGCTAAATGTGTCCCTAATCAAATCGTTGAGTGCAGCTTTGAAGTCGGAGGCACCCTCGAGCACGTCGGCAAACTGGCGCAGCGACTCCGCAACCGCGGTGTTGAGCATAATGTTTGCACAGGCTATGCTGTCGGACGAGCCGAGCATGCGGAACTCAAATTTATTGCCTGTAAATGCAAAGGGCGATGTTCGGTTGCGGTCAGTTGTATCCAGCGGCAACGGCGGAAGCACCGATGTGCCAAGCTGGATTTTCCCCTTTATGGTCGCATTATAGGGTATGCCAAGCTCAATCGATTCGAGTATAGCGGTAAGCTCGCTGCCGAGATATACCGATATTATCGCGGGAGGCGCTTCATTTCCGCCGAGACGAAGGTCGTTGCTTGCTGTGGCAACCGAAACCCGGAGCAAATCCTGATAATCGTCGACGGCCTTTACAACCGCGACAAGAAATAGCAGAAACTGCGCGTTTTCATACGGCGTCTCGCCCGGGGAAAGCAGGTTTACACCGGTGTTTGTGTTCAGCGACCAGTTGTTATGCTTGCCCGAACCGTTCACGCCGGCAAACGGCTTTTCATGAAGCAAACATACCAGACCGTGGCGCAGCGCGACCTGCTTCATTATCTCCATTGTAAGCTGGTTGTGGTCGGTGGCAACATTCACAGTCGTGTGAATGGGGGCAAGCTCGTGTTGTGAAGGGGCGACTTCGTTATGTTCGGTTTTGGCAAGTATTCCGAGCTTCCAAAGCTCTTCGTTGAGGTCCTCCATAAATGCGGCGACACGCGGTTTAATCGAACCGAAATAGTGGTCTCCAAGCTCCTGACCTTTGGGCGGGGGCGCACCAAAAAGCGTGCGACCGGTGAAAATCAAATCGGGCCGCTTGTTGTACATTTCGCGGTCGATGAGAAAGTATTCCTGCTCTGCTCCGACAGTGGGATATACATACGAAACTTCGGTGTGACCAAAAAGCGTGAGTATGCGCAAAGCCTGTTTGTTCAAAGCCTCCATCGAGCGGAGCAGCGGCGTTTTCTTGTCGAGTGCATGTCCGCCATACGAACAAAACGCGGTCGGTATACAGAGGGTATTACCCTTTATGAATGCATAAGAGGTGGGGTCCCAAGCCGTATATCCGCGCGCCTCAAATGTGGCACGCAGTCCACCGGAGGGGAAAGACGACGCGTCGGGCTCGCCGCGGACAAGCTGTTTACCCGAAAACTCCATTATAACTTTGCCGTCAGGTGTCGGGGAGATAAAGCTGTCATGCTTTTCCGCGGTTATACCGGTCATCGGCTGGAACCAGTGCGTGTAATGCGTGGCGCCATGCTCGATAGCCCACTCTTTCATCGCGTTCGCGACTACATTAGCAACTTCTATGTCAAGGTCCTTGCCTTCGTTTATGGTGCGCATCAATGAATTATAGGTTTCCGCAGGCAGGCGCTCTCTCATCACCGTCGGGCCAAATACAAGCGAGCCGAAATACTCGGGGAGCTTTTTCATAAAAGGAGCCTCCTAAAGCCATAAGTAGCTTACAAAATAAAGCGCCGCAGACAACTTATCTGCGGCGCCGTTGCCGTATTACAACATTATTATAATATCGCACAGCTTATTTGTCAATATATTTTTTACAAATTGAATGGCATTTTTATGGATTTTGCAGCTTCGTCAATATTATCAGACAAAACAGCGCCGATTTTTGTGATAATTGCAAGCATGCCAATCCGTTTCCTGCAGCTTGCAGACAAAATAAGGGTGCTGATCCTGTCAAAATTCATCTATATCAAATAAAGTGAGGGATTGAAAATGACACCTAAATATGTTATAATCAGTAGTGTTATTTCGATCGGCAGCTTTGAAACAGCAAACAAAAGCGGTCGCATATACCGGCCGATCCATACCGGTGGCAGCCTGAAAAGCTATATACGCCAGTGATAATTGGCTTCGACATGGCGCGCGGATAATTTCATTTGAATTTGGAGCCGCTCAACAAGGCAAATATCCGCCTGATAAAAATGCATGTCTCCCATTGTCTTTTCGGGAAAAACCGATTGAAAATGCCCAAAGGTGTGGTATAATTACTATAATAAATAAATCACACGCTCGACTTTAATGCGACACACCTTGATTTGCGCCGCCGAACCGATTGAGTGATAGCTACACAGGCTGACAATACAGCATTGTAACGCTCGCGCGGCATTGCAGCACGCCGGGCAACGCTATCTCAAAGGTCCCAATATAAAGGGGTTTGGCAATGCTCATGACCAGGTCGGCGATATGACATGCGCCGGCCGTATCGTTGTGCATGGCGATACCACCGGCGGCGCGGTTAAATGAAATGGCCGAGCACCATCTCGCGGCCGCACAGCCACCGCCGAGCATGGCATCGGCACGCAAACACGGGAGGCTGCAATAAAAATTATTAGAATATACCAAATCCAATAAATCCGGGAGAAACGACATATATGCAGCATATTTGCAGGCACCGGCCCTGCGACAGATTCGATGATAAACCGCATGAAGAGTGCGCAGTTTTCGGGGTATGTCTCTCCGGCAGCTATGAAGCTGCGGGACTTACCTACAACGCGCTTCTCTCTATGCAGCACAGGGGACAGGAAGGCACCGGAATTGCCGTTACCGTCGACAATCAAATAGCCCTGAACAAGGGAATGGGACTTGTCGGCGACGTGTTTGGCAGCGGCGGGCTTTCCCAACTCCCGAAAAGCTCGTCGGCGCTGGGTCACAACCGCTATTCAACATCAGGCAGCAAAAATGAATGCAATGTTCAGCCTTTCGTCACCGAATACCTTACGGGACGGCTTGCTGCGGCTCACAACGGCAATATCACAAACGCTGACGAGCTGCGCGAATGGCTGCGCAAACTCGGTGTCCGTTTCGAGGCCACCAGCGACAGCGAGGTTATCTCGTCGCTCGTTGCCTATTATACCGTAACGCTCGGCGATATAAGAGCGGGCGTAAAGAAAGCGGTGTCCGAGCTTCGCGGCGCATTTTCGCTTGTCATTTTGTGCGGCGACGGCAGGATTGTCGCGGTACGCGACGCCGACGGGTTCAGGCCGCTGTGCATCGGCACGGGCGAAAACGGCATAGCGGTTGCATCCGAAAGCTGTGCACTTGACGCAATAGATTTTAAATTCCTCCGCGACATCGCGCCGGGCGAGCTTGTCATTTTCGAGGACGGCAAGCTGTCAGTTTCTGAAATAGTGCTTGATAAGCGCACCCCGGATAACGGACTTTGCATTTTCGAGTATGTCTATTTCGCCCGCCCCGACTCAATTATAGACGGCGTGTCCGTATACGAGGCAAGATTTAATATGGGACGCACGCTCGCGCGCGAGCATCCGGCCGAAGCCGATGTTGTTTGCGGAGTGCCCGACTCCGGACTTGAGGCTGCGGCCGGATTTGCTGCGGAAAGCGGACTGCCGCTTGTTACCGGTTTTGTCAAAAACCGTTATCTTGGCAGAAGTTTTATATACCCCACTCAAGCACAGCGAAAAAAAATAGTTAAGCTGAAACTCAACCCGCTGCGGGCAAACATCGAAGGCAAACGGGTCGTACTTGTGGACGATTCGATTGTGCGGGGCACGACAAGCGAAAAGATTGTCACCTCGCTGCGCGAAGTCGGGGCAAAGGAAGTGCATCTGCGCATTTCGTCGCCGCCGTTCAGGCACGTGTGCCTATACGGCACCGACATTGCAAGCGAAGACGCTTTGATAGCAAATCACCTTACAACAGAACAGATCCGCGATAAAATCGGAGCCGACAGCCTTGGCTATATCAGCGTGCAGGGGCTTGTAGACGCCTGCGGAAAAGGAAAACCTTCGGAATACTTCTGTAAGCAGTGTTTCGTCCGCCGTCGCGGCTGATAGCGGTAAACCAAAACGGAGAATCGAAAGCAGATTGTATATGGCTGAAAAGAAAGCATACCTTATACTTGAAGATGGCCTGTGCCTTGAAGGTTATGCCTTCGGCGCGGAGAAGGAAACGACCGGCGAAGTCGTGTTTACAACCGCTATGACAGGTTATCTTGAAACGCTGACCGACAAAAGCTACTATGGACAAATCATAACGCAAACATTCCCGCTTATCGGGAATTATGGGGTTATACCCGAAGATTTTGAGGGGCAGAAAATCAGTGCGGTGGGCTACGTTGTCAGCGATTTATGCACGGCTCCCTCAAACTTCCGCTGCAAAGGCAAACTCGACGACTTTTTGCGCGAGCAGGGCGTGCCCGGAATCTATGGCATCGACACGCGCAGGCTGACGCTTCATTTACGCTCGCGCGGGACGATGAACGGGCGCATATCTTATACCCCTGAATATACTCCGGATATTGCGGAACATAAAATCAAAGACGCCCTTAAAAACGTTTCGGTCGCCTCGCCTGTTCCCGGACGGGGCGGCAATTTTAAAGTCGCCATGCTCGATTACGGGTATAAAGAAAATATCCGCCGCGAGCTTGAGGAAAGAGGTTGCAGCGTTACCATATTCCCGTACGATACATCCGCCGAAAATATAGCCGCATCCCGGCCGGACGGCATAGTGCTGTCAAACGGCCCCGGCAATCCTGCGGATAACACCATACCAATTGCCAACATGCAAAGGCTGTTTTTTGATACAGATATACCTATGTTCGGAATTTGCCTCGGGCATTTGATTTTAGCGCTTGCAGCCGGCTTTTCTACTGAAAAGCTCAAATTCGGGCACCGCGGCGCAAACCAACCGGCCAAAGACGTTGTCACCGGCCGCACATATATGACCACGCAAAACCACGGCTATGTGGTCACCGGCGACAGTGTGGCTCCCGAGATAGCACAAGTTCGCTTTGTTAACGTAAATGACGGCACAATCGAGGGACTGCAGTATAAGCGGAAACGAACTTTTTCGGTGCAGTTTCATCCCGAAGGCTGCGGGGGGCCGCGTGACACCTCGTTCCTTTTCGACGAATTTGTGAAGCTCATGGGGGAGTACAAAAGTGCCGAGAGATAAATCCATCAAGAAAGTAATGCTTATAGGCTCGGGGCCCATTGCCATCGGACAGGCGGCCGAGTTTGACTATGCGGGTACACAGGCCTGCCGCGTGCTGCGTGAGGAAGGCGTGGAGATTGTCCTTGTCAACTCCAACCCCGCAACAATCATGACCGACAGCGTCATGGCCGACAAAATATACATCGAACCGCTAACACTTGCCACAGTGCGCAGGATTATAGAAAAAGAGCGGCCGGACAGCATCCTGTCCGGAATGGGCGGCCAGACGGGTCTCACACTTTGCATGCAGCTTGCTCGCTCCGGCGTGCTCGAGAAATACGGCGTGCGGCTGCTCGGCAGCTCGCCGGAAACCATAGACAAAGCCGAGGACCGCAAGCTGTTCAAAGAGACCATGCAGTCCATCGGACAGCCTGTTATCCCCTCCGTCATCGCGACCAGCATGGAGGAGGCATACGATTTTGCCGAGGAAAGCGGCTTTCCCGTTATAGTCCGGCCGGCGTTCACGCTCGGCGGCAGCGGCGGCGGCATTGCCTACAGCCGTGCCGAGCTGACGGAGGTCGCGGCAAGCGGACTTGCAGCCTCGCCTATCGGACAGATTCTTGTCGAACGCTGCGTTGCCGGCTGGAAGGAAATCGAGTTTGAGGTCATGCGCGACAAAGCAGGCAACTCTATTGCCGTCTGCTCGATGGAAAACATCGACCCGGTGGGCATCCACACCGGCGACAGCATTGTCGTGGCGCCTGCGCTGACGCTCTCCGACCGCGAGTATCAGATGCTGCGTTCGGCTGCGCTCGACATTATCGAGGCACTGGGCGTGGAGGGCGGCTGCAACTGCCAGTTCGCGCTCAATCCAAACAGTTTTGAGTATGCTGTAATAGAGGTCAACCCGCGCGTTTCGCGGTCGTCGGCGCTCGCCTCGAAAGCGACCGGCTATCCAATCGCAAAAGTCGCGACCAGAATCGCGCTGGGCTACACGCTCGACGAAATTAAGAACGTTGTAACCGGTAAAACCTGTGCCGCATTCGAGCCTGCGCTCGACTATGTCGCCGTTAAGCTGCCGAAGTGGCCGTTTGACAAGTTTGTTTATGCCAGCCGCGAGCTTGGCACTCAGATGAAGGCGACCGGCGAGGTAATGAGCATATCCGACACATTCGAGGATGCGCTGCTCAAAGCTATCCGAGGCTCTGAAACGGGTCGCCGCACGCTTGATGCGCCAGAGTATGCCGGCATATCCGACAAAAAGCTCAGGCAGCTGCTTATTTATGGCACGGACGAGCGTATATACGTTATCGCCGAGGCTATAAGGCGTGGCTATTCGAACGACGAGCTTTATGAGCTGACAAAAATCGACCGGTTCTTCCTACAGAAATTCCGTAACATTGTAGAGGGCAAAGTTCGCTCCGGCAAGCCAGTGTATCGCATGGTGGATACCTGTGCGGGTGAATTTGAAGCCGAAACTCCCTATTTCTATGCCGTCCGCGACGGAGACGGGCGCTATGCTGACGAGGCGGGCGAGTTTGTCGCACGCAGCAAAAAAGAGCGCGTTATTGTAATCGGCTCCGGCCCCATCAGAATCGGCCAGGGCATTGAGTTTGACTATGCCTGTGTGCGCTGTGTGGTCGCGCTCAAGGAAATGGGTTACGAGACGGTAGTTATAAACAACAATCCCGAAACCGTCTCAACTGACTTCGACATTTCCGACCGCCTGTATTTCGAGCCGCTTACAATCGACGACGTCATGCGGGTTATCGAAATCGAAAAACCGCTGGGCGTTATCGTCGCATTCGGCGGCGGCACATCGGTAAAGCTTGCAAAGCAGCTTGAGGCGCACGGTGTGCGTATACTCGGCACCGGTGCGGAAGCAATCGATATTTGCGAGGACCGCGAGCGGTTTGACGCGCTGCTCGAGTCGCTTAATATTAAGCGGCCGAAGGGGTACTCTGTAACAAACGAGGAAGAAGCGCTGCGCGCAGCCGAAGAGCTCGGTTATCCCGTACTTATGCGTCCCTCTTATGTTCTCGGCGGACAAAATATGATAATTGCATACGGAGTGGACGACGTTGTCGAATACTCGCGCATCATATTTTCACAGCGCCAGGACAGGCCGGTGCTCATTGACAAGTATATGAGCGGGCTTGAAATAGAGGTCGACGCGCTGTGTGACGGAAAAGAGGTACTGCTGCCCGGAATTATGGAGCATGTGGAGCGTTCGGGCATCCACTCCGGGGACAGCATCGCCATTTATCCCGCTATTCACGTCAGCGAGGAGATGGCTAACCGCATATTAGATGAAACCAAGAAAATCTGCCTTGCGCTTAACGTACGCGGTCTGATAAATGTGCAGTATCTAATCAGCGGCGATGAGCTGTATGTAATTGAGGTTAACCCCCGCGCATCGCGTACGGTTCCATACCTCAGCAAGGTTACCGGCGTGCCTATGTGCACTATTGCAACGCGCATCAGCATGGGCGATACACTTGCCGATTGCGGCTACAGCGGCGGAATAGCGCCGATTCCGCCCTATTTTGCTGTAAAAGTTCCGGTGTTTTCGTTTGAAAAGCTGTCGGGCGTCGACACTCAGCTTGGCCCCGAAATGAAATCCACCGGCGAGGTGCTTGGAATCGGCCGCGACATGCGCGAGGCGCTTTACAAAGGTCTGGTTGCAGCAGGCTATAAAATGAAACGCAAAGGCGGAGTGCTGTTTACGGTGCGCGACTCTGACAAGAGCGAAATCGCGGCAATCGCGAGAAAATTCCGTGTGATGGGTTTCAGGCTTTATGCTACATCGGGCACGGCAATGGAAATCCGCGCGGGTGGGATGCCGGTGACCGTTTTAAACAAAATCAGTGAAAATCCGTCTGATAACCCGATGACGGCACTTGACAGCGGGGAAATTTCCTATATAATTTCTACATCGGCAAAAGGCCGTAACCCCGCATTTGACGACGTGAAAATACGCAGGCGTGCGGTGTCGCTCGGCATTCCATGCCTGACTTCCATAGATACCGCCAATGCACTGGCGGACAGCTTACAAAGCGGCTATCACGAGGAGAATATAAGTTTGATAGACATCAACGACGATATCAAATCGATAAAAGCGGATAGGGGCGTTTAATTGTTATGAAAAGAACCAAGTATGTATTTGTAACCGGCGGCGTTGTTTCTGGGCTCGGCAAGGGCATAACCGCCGCATCGCTTGGCAGATTGCTCAAGCAGCGCGGTCTTAAGGTCGCGGCACAGAAACTTGATCCATATATGAACGTCGACCCGGGCACGATGAGCCCTTATCAGCACGGCGAAGTTTTCGTTACCGACGACGGTGCGGAGACCGACTTGGACCTGGGCCATTACGAGCGTTTTATCAATGAGAATCTCAACAAATATTCCAACCTGACCTCCGGCCGGGTATACTGGAATGTACTACAGCGCGAACGTGAAGGCGGATACCTGGGCCAAACCGTTCAGATCATTCCCCACATTACAAACGAAATCAAAGACTTCATACGCGCAGGCGCAGAAATCAGCGGTGCCGATGTGCTTATCACCGAAATAGGCGGAACCATCGGCGATATTGAAAGCCAGGCGTTTCTGGAGGCTATACGCCAAATTTCGATAGAGGAAGGCCGCGAAAACTGTCTTTTCATACACGTTACGCTTGTACCGTACCTGCGCGCCTCGCAGGAGCATAAATCAAAGCCTACCCAGCACTCTGTAAAGGAGCTTCAGGCATCGGGAATCACGCCGAACATTATCATCACGCGCTCGGACGAGCATATTGACGACGAAATAAAAGAAAAAATCGCTCTTTTCTGCAATGTAAGGCGCGACTGCGTGATTGAAAACGTCACGCTTCCCTGCTTATATGAGGCGCCGCTCATGCTGCATGAAAACGGGCTCGACCGCGTGGTCTGCCGCGAGCTGGGCATCGATTGCCACGAGCCCGACCTCACAAGCTGGCGCGCAATGATCGAGAAAATTAAAAACATTGACAAAACCGTTAAAATTGCAATTTGCGGCAAGTATACTAAACTGCATGACGCGTATCTTTCGGTAATCGAGGCTCTTCGCCATGCAGGCTATGTATACGGTGCCGATATAGATATAATGTGGGTTGACAGCGAAAACGTCACCGACGAAAATGCAGCCCACATATTTAACGAAGCCCAAGGTATCCTTATCCCCGGCGGATTCGGCGACCGCGGCGTCGAGGGTATGATTTCGGCCGCAAAATACGCGCGCGAAAACAATGTGCCGCTGTTCGGAATCTGCCTCGGTATGCAGGTTATGTCGATTGAATTCGCGCGCAATGTCTGTGGTCTTGCGGGCGCAAATTCCACCGAATTTGACCCGAACACTCCCTATCCCGTTATCGCGCTCATGGAAAATCAGCAGAACATCACCAAAAAAGGTGGCACGATGCGTCTCGGCTCATATCCTTGCGCTATCGTAAGCGGTACGCTCATGGCATCGGCTTATGGCCGCTCGCTTACCCATGAACGCCATCGCCACCGCTATGAGTTCAACAACGATTGCCGCGAATTGTTTGTAAAGCATGGTATAGCACTCAGCGGCACGTCTCCCGACGGTAGCCTAATCGAAGCAATAGAGCACAAAACTCACCGTTTTTATCTCGGAGTGCAGTTCCATCCTGAATTTCTCAGCCGCCCGGACAAAGCACACCCGCTGTTCTGCGAGTTTGTCGGCTCGGCTCTGGGCGTAGCCGGCAACAGCGATAAAAAGTGAGACCGCTTTACTTCACCGGGGGCCGCATGGCCCCCGTAACATATAATTGAGGTTTTCAGGGTTGCGTTTTTCCTGTATAGACGTATATAATAATTATGATATTATAGTAGTCGACAATGCATGGTCATGTCGCTTTACATGCTACCGACTTTAAACGGGTAACCTGATATGAAAGACGGATTTGTAAAAATTGCGCTCGCGGTTCCGCCGCTGCGTGTCGCAGACTGCGAGTTTAATATAGGCGAGGCTATCAGGCTCGCACATGCCGCAGCCGAAGGCGGCGCGCTCGTCGCGCTGTTCCCCGAGCTTTGCGTGACCGGATACAGCTGCTCCGACCTTTTTTTCCACTCCGCACTGCTCGATGCCGCCGAGAATGCGCTTTCCTCGTTTGCAGAGGCAACCGCACAGCTTAATACGCTTTATTTTATCGGCGTGCCTGTGCGCGTGGCGGGAAAGCTTTATAACTGCTGCGCGGCAGTACATCGCGGGCGGCTGCTTGCACTCGTGCCCAAGACCTCGCTGCCCAACTATAACGAGTTTTACGAGACGCGCCAGTTCACTTTTTCACCCCAAAAAACCGTGGAAATAGAGTTTGCCGGCCAGCGCTGCCTGTTCGGTACAAAAATACTGTTTGAGCATACAAAGCTGCACGAGCTTGTCATCGGTGCCGAGATTTGCGAGGATTTGTGGTGTCAAACACCGCCTTCCGCTATGCATTGTGCAGCGGGCGCGACTTTGATTTGCAACATTTCAGCGTCGCCCGAATCGGTGGGCAAACCCGAGTACAGGCGCGATCTTACCCGCATGCACTCGGGCAGGCATATCTGCGCCTATGCTTATACCTCGTCGGGACCGGACGAGTCGACGACCGACCTTATCTACTCGGGCCATGCTTTTATCTGCGAATACGGCTCGATTATTGCTGAAAATCCGCCGTTTGGCGGCGCAGAGCTGACATTTGGCGAAATCGACGTCAAACGCATCGACTATGAACGCCGCCGGCAGTCAAATTATAAATGCGGCTACAATGCCGACTATGTCTATGTTCCGTTTGACACCGAGCTGCGGGAAACTGTGCTCTGTCGGCGCTTTGACCGCATGCCGTTTGTGCCCGAAGACCGCGCCGACCGCTACCGCCGCTGCAGTTTTATCCTTGAGATGCAAGCCGCAGCTCTTGCAAAACGCCTGCGCCATACCAATGCAAAAACTGCTGTTGTGGGCGTTTCCGGCGGTCTTGACTCCACGCTTGCGCTTATTGTCATTGTACACGCGCTCGACAGGCTTGGCAGACCGCGCACCGACGCACTTGGAATCTCAATGCCTTGCTTTGGCACCGGCACGCGTACAAAAAACAACGCCGAAAAACTGTGCAAACTCCTCGGCGTCAGCTTCCGCGAGATACCTATTGACAAATCTGTTACCCAGCACCTTGAGGATATTGGTCACGACGGCAAAACCTTTGACGTGACGTTCGAGAACGCTCAGGCACGCGAGCGCACTCAGGTGCTCATGGACATCGCCAACCAAACGGGCGGACTTGTGGTCGGCACCGGCGACCTGTCCGAGATGGCGCTGGGCTGGTCGACCTACGGCGGCGACCATATATCCATGTATGCTGTCAACTGCTCGGTTCCAAAAACGCTTGTACGCCATCTCGTTGCATATTATGCAGACACCTGCGGCAATAGTGAGCTTGCCGAAACACTGCTTGACATCCTCGACACGCCCGTCTCCCCCGAGCTTATCCCCTCAAAAGAAGGCGAGATTTCACAGCGCACCGAGGAGATTTTAGGCGAGTACGAGCTGCACGATTTCTTCCTTTATTATATGATCCGCTGCGGGTACGACCCGGCAAAGACGCTTCGCATTGCAAAGCTGACATTTGCCGGCGTCTATAATGAGACACATATCGAAAACACACTGCGACTTTTTGTGCGTCGCTTTTTCAGCCAGCAGTTCAAACGCTCCTGCACGCCCGACGGCGTAAAGCTTGGCACCGTTTCGCTTTCGCCGCGCAGTGACTGGCGCATGCCGTCGGATGCGTCTCCCGCCGCTTGGATGTCGCTGTTGTAAATCATGTTTACATCCGCAGAGGGTAAGCGTCTTTCGCCGGAGCGCAGCCAACCCCTCTGCGGAAATTATTTGGATTTTTATAGCACACAACTCGAAAGGACTTGACACATGAAACGTATAGTTTCGATTGGCCTTGCACTAACACTATTGGCAGGCTCGATTGCGGCCTCGGGCTGCGGAGAAAAAGACGGCACATCGCCGGTAACCGAAACCACAGCAGCCGAAACAACCGCGCCGGCCGAAACCCAAGCCGAAACCGAACCTCCCGTCGATACCGACCTGCAAAGGGCGGAGACGGTATTTGACGCGTTTATAAAACAGTATTATGACAAAGGCAAGTTTAAAAACGCCGACTTTTGGGACAATGCCGAGATTTTTGAAACTGTTATCGATGCATACGAGGTCACTCGCGACGAAAAATATCTTTTCTATATAAAAGAAATATCCGACGCAACCCTCGGTGCGTACGGCAAAAAGTGGACCTGGAACGAGTATAACGACGATATTATGTGGCTTTGCATTGCCTATTCCCGCGCCTATCTTTTGACCGGCGAAGCGGACTATCTGCGCTATGCGAAAATAAATTTCGACTCGGTCTGGCAGCGCGCATACAGCGAGGATTTGGGCGGCGGGCTCTGGTGGCGCACCGACAATCAAACCAAAAACTCGTGCGTTTGCGGGCCGGGTGCAATAGCAGCCTGTCTTTTGGGCAAAGCCACCGGCAACGAGGAGTATTACGCCAAAGCCAAACTGGTACTCGACTGGCAGATCGAAAACCTCTACCAAGCCGGTCTGGGCAAAGTTTACGACGCAATCGACATTAAAGGCAACATAAACAAATGGTCGTCTACATATAACCAGGGCACTTTTATCGGCGCCTGCATGCTGTATTACCAGTACAGCGGCGACGAATCATATTTAAATAAAGCCAAAAAAGCCGCGCAATACGCGATGAGGACGATGTACGAATACGGCGTGATGAACAACGAGACCGAGGGCGGCGACCTCATCGGGTTTAAGGGAATCCTCACCCGCTGGATAAGCAGATATGCGGTTTTTGTCGGCGACGGGGAAATATTCGAATGGCTCCGCCGCAATGCCGACGCCGCCTGGAATAACCGCAACTCGAAAAATCTTATCTGGACGGCATGGGGTACAAAGACCTCCGAAAAAATCGCGCAATACGACGTGTTTGGCATGAGCACCGCCGTGGCGCTATTTTTCAACACGATGCTAGAAAGAGAGCTTGACGAAATAGCTGAAAAAAAGTAAAAAACACCGCGAAAACAGCTTTATTACAGCAGAAGTTCATAAAGATTCATCTGTAAAACAGCAAGCTTCGGTGCGGAACAGCTCCGGCCTGCCTTCGTGGTGCAGGCCGGCTATTTCTTTTTGCAGAGGGCAAATCTTTTTGCGGTCGGAGGACTCCGCCGGGCGTATTGTAAACTCCATTGCCTCACCTTTTTCTTAAAATATCAAGCGTGTGATGCGAGATGCCCGTCATATCAGGCCGCTCGCAAATGTTAAAGTGGTATTTCATGTACCATGCAAATGTGTCGTCGTCAAGCCTGTCGATAAACTCTTTGAAATAATTTGTATACATATCGGTGCCGACGAAATGCAGGCGCTCGACGTCCAGCCGCGCGGCCAGCGCGTCTATCTCCTCACGGCGATAAAGCTCGAAAAGCTCGATCGGTGTTGATGTGGTCCTGAATGATTCGGGGTCAAGCAACCCCGCATCAAGCACTTTTTTAAGGTTGCCTTTTACAAAACAATACCCTATTATCGAAGGATCGCTCATGCAGTAGGCAACAAACATAACACCGCCGCGCTTTGTCACACGATACGCCTCGTCCATCGCAGCATGTTTGCTTTTGTCGTCCAAAAGATGATACATCGGCCCCATCAGCAGCGTAATGTCGTATGTGTCCGACTCTATAAAGTCGAGGCAAACGGCATCTGCCTGCCAAATCGTCACGCCCTCGCCGGGCTGCGTGTTTGCGCGGAACTTTTCAATGTTGTGCTCTATAAGCTCGACGGCGTCAACTTCGTAGCCCTGCCTTGCGTAGTGGTGCGAATATATCCCCGTACCCGCACCGATGTCGAGAATTTTCATGCCGGGTCGCAGGTATTTGTCTATATACCTCACCGTGGTGAGAAACTCGACGCATCCGTGACGCGAACGCAGCCTTGCGTCCTCGTCGTGGGATTGGTAATAGCTGTTTAGTGCCTCAATTAAGTCCATTTTTCCTTCTCCTCCGGTAAAAATAAAAACGGCACGGCTCCGTTAGCGGCGAAACCGTGCCTAAAAACACTCATTCATTGCGCTATGCGCCCAAAAATGAACATGAGGAGGCAAGCCCGCCGCCAATGTCTAAATACCAATAGCCGGCGCGCCCGATATAACCGTCGGAAAGCATAATGCTGCTAAAAACAATGCATTTCATCCGACAGCCCTCCTTATAATTTTTTCCAGTATAGCAACGCCGCTTTTATTTGTCAAGCGAAGCGGTGATTTTTTACTTGGTTTTTAATTTTCACTTGACATGCCCCGATTTAGCGTGATAAAATATCGGCGCGGTGAATTTGTTTTTCACCATGGTGAAATTTTGTAACCGGCACACTCCTTGTTGATATAAACTTTATATACTGCCGAAAGGAGCCAATTATGCCGACCATTATAATCCGCAATAAAAACGTCGTGCGGGGCATGGCCGGCGACGGAGAGAAAACAGCCGAGCTTTGGGAACGGTTTTATGAAAGAGGTTGAACTTCACCCGTTTGAGCATGACGAGTCGTGCGCATACAAAATCCGCGTTTACAGCAAGGACGGCGGCGGCTGCCTGTGCCATGTCGGATACGCTGTTTCGGGCGGAGAGCCGGCAGAGCCTTTACGGACTATGTGCTGCCTCCCACGCACTATGCCTCGTTTGACGTTGTTGTCGAAAACGGTTACGACAGCGAAAACGTAAAATGGACGCATGGCTTGCCTCAAACGAGGAAGGATGGGTTCAGACCTGTGACGAAAATGGCAACTTTGTTGCGGTAGAGTATTATACCGAGCGGTTTGACACGGAAGGAATTGTCGAAATCCGGGTGCCGGTACATAAATAAGCGACATGACAGTATTAATGCCGCTTTTGACGGTGCTGTGTTAAAAAATAACAAACATAAAACAACGATAGGAACATGGTAATATGAAATCGGGGCATGCTAAAATTTTGGAAAGTGCTAAGACCGGTGGGGAGTTTTGCCTTTTCTTAGCTGCCGTAAGCTGAGCCATGCACTTTGTCGATGCAAAGGGGATTTTATCCCCGAAAAACGGAATGAATATCTACCGCGGCTGCACGCACGGATGCATATACTGCGACAGCCGCTCGGAATGTTACGGTTTTACCCACGATTTCGAAGATGTCCAGGTCAAGCGCAACGCGCCCGAGCTGCTTGACGACGCGCTCCGCCGGAAAAGAAGGCCGGCAATGATTGCAACCGGCTCCATGTGCAACCCCTACCAGCCCTGCGAAGCCGAGCTCGGCATTATGCGGCGCTGTCTCGAGATTATTTTGCGCCACCGATTCGGCGTGGCGGTGCATACAAAATCCGACCTCGTACTGCGCGACCTCGACCTGCTATGCGCTATAAACGAGCGCACGCGCTGCGTCGTGCAAATGACGCTGACCACTTATGACGAGGAGCTATGCCGCAAAATTGAGCCCCGCGTTTGCACCACAAAAAAGCGATACGAGGTGCTGAAAACCCTTGCCTCCCATGGCATCCCGACCGTAGTTTGGATGACCCCGGCACTGCCGTTTATAAACGACACCGAGGAAAACTTGCGCGGGCTGCTCCACTACTGCTTTGACGCCGGAGTAGCGGCAATTTTGACGTTCGGATTCTGCGTTACATTGCGGCGCGGCGACCGCGAGTATTTTTATGCCGCGCTGGACAGGCTGTTTCCGGGACTTAAAAAGCGGTACATTGCGACATACGGCAACTCTTATGTTTGCCCGTCGCCTAATTCCGACAAGCTGTATGCTATTTTAAAGCGGGAGTGCGAAGTTCGGGGCATTTTATACAACACCGACGCCGTGTTTCGTTTTATCGGCGAGTTCCCCTCTGTCGACGACGGGCAAATAACGCTGTTTTAAGCCCGCAACTAATACTTGCGGTGCGCTTATGAAACTTTGATGACAACTTTCGGAAGGACTTTATATGCCTATTAAAAAACTGATTCTTTCATCTCTTTTCGCTGCGCTTATTGCGGCCGGCGCATGGATTTCGGTGCCCGCCGCGGTACCGTTTACGCTTCAAACCCTCATGGTCTTCCTTGCCTTAGGCCTTCTTGGCGGCAAATACGGCACCGCCTCTGTCGCCGTCTATATAGCGCTCGGCGCGGTCGGTCTGCCGGTATTTTCCGGGTTCCGATCAGGGATCGGCGCACTGCTCGGCAGCACCGGCGGATATATCGTCGGATTTTTTGGCGCCGCACTTTTATACTGGCTGATAACCCACTTTTTTGGCCGGAAAATCTATGTAATCTCGATTGCCATGGCAGCCGGCATGCTGCTCTGCTATACAATCGGAACGGCGTGGTTTACGGTTGTCTACTCCGCCTCTGCCGAGCCTGTTTCGGTTTTCACAGTGCTATCATGGTGTGTTTTCCCTTTTATAGTTCCTGACGCACTCAAAATCGCGCTTGCAGTATTTTTAACGAAAAAAATACAAAAGCATGTAAAACTGTTTAAAGATTAACGCGCCGCCCGAGTGGCGGCGCGTTAATTGTTTTTCAGGGGTGCCCGGCAAATTTGTGTCGCCCTGCACCGCCAAAGTAGCGGTGCTTTTTTATCTGTATTCAAACAAGACCTCGTATAGTTCTGCATCGGTTGCTCCGAGCACAGAGGACTCAAGAATTTGTGCTGTCGAATCGCCTTGAGCGTGATTTTGCACAAGTGTGGCGGCCGACAACTCGATAAACTGAATTGCATTTTGCGCGCCGGATTCGCATACCGCCACGTTATGCTTTTTCAGTTCCGCAATTAGCGATTTTACTATCGAGCGTTTGTCTTTAAGTGATCTGCACCACGGTGCGCGCAGCCTGAAGGTGACGAAAAGTACTTTCATGCAGGTTTTTTGTCTGTCAGCATTCGATAACTTTTATATAAAATGTCCTTGTTCTTGGCCCGTCAAATTCACAAAAGTAAGTGTCCTGCCACACACCGAGCAGCGGTCTTCCATTTGCAATCGGAACAACAGCAGAGCTGCCCACCGCACTCGCCTTCAGATGTGCGGCCGAATTGCCCTCGTCGTGCCTGAAGGCCGGCAGGCGCGGGAAAGCATTTGCCAGCCCCAAAAGTATGTCCTGCACGACATGCGGGTCGCTGTTTTCGTTAATCGTGATCCCTGCGGTTGTATGCGGACAGTATACAACGCAAATGCCGTCCGTAACTTTGCTCTGCGCTATTGCCTCCTTAACCTGCTTTGTTATGCTTATCATAGCCTCGGCAGGCGTTTCGAGTTTATGTTCGAATATCATCGTCCTGAAATCCTCCGAAACTTTTTACGGATTATACCACAAGCGAGCGTATAATTCAATAATAATTATGTTAATATAAGGCATTTGTTTCACAATAAGTAAAATAGGACAGGCAAATGCCTGTCCATAGCTTGTAATATTCTGTTCAGCTCTCAAGCTGTTTACCGAGAAAGTTTGCGGCGGTCTGAATAAGCTTTATCTCGGTTTCCTTGTTGCGGGACGTGTCGTTCTCTGTTTCCATAGGCGCCAGCGAAACGACGCATCCTATAACGTCTCCTTCGGTAATAATAGGCATCGCGCAAGATATATAATATGACGTGGAGTCTTCGACGGCAACTTGCGCGCGCTCGCCAGGGGTATGGACATACAGCGTACGCGCTTCGGTTATGGCCTCAAGATCGGACGATACGCGACGGTCGGCAAACTCTTTCTTTGGTACACCGGCGCATGCGACGATGCTGTCACGGTCGGCTATCAGCACAGACAGCTCGCATGTTTTATACAGTGTATCGGCATACTGCGATGCAAAAGTTGTAAGTTCGCCGATGGGCGAATATTTTTTGAAAATAACTTCACCTTCGCGGTCTGTATATATCTCAAGCGGATCACCGTCGCGTATTCTCATGGTACGACGAATTTCTTTGGGTATTACGACGCGCCCCAGATCATCTATCCTTCTGACAATTCCGGTTGCTTTCATTATATTTTCCCCTCTGTGTGAAACATTAACCGACGGAAACATAAAGCATTCCCGCCGATAGTAGTTTTTACATTATTGAGTAGTTTTATACCGCCTGCGGATGAGATAACTGTAAATTGTGCAAAAGGTAAAAACATTAGTATAGCGAATAAAACAATTAAGAAGTATTGACATGTTTGGGGCTGCGTGATAGTATAACTTTGTAAATTATAGCCTAACGGGAGGACGCTCCATGAAAGCCCAAAAATTTATCGCAATGCTGCTTGTCTTGTCATTTTTGGCTGCGCTTTTTGGCTGCGCCGACAAAGCGAGCGGAGGCGGCGACAAATCCGCTTCTACTACAGAAAATATACCCGAAGAAACGACCGGTTATACGCTCGATCTTCCCGAAACTAACATGGACGGTAAAATATTCACGTTTCTTACCACAAACTGGCCCGGCGAAGATATTTGGACAATGAACGAAATAACAATCGAGGAACAGGACGGCAGCGCGGTAAACGACGCGATGTATCTGCGTAATGTAAACGTGCAAAGCCGGTTTAACTGCACCATAGGTGAGCGCAACATTCCTTCTTTTATAGATGCGGTAAACGAGCTGTATAAGTCTATCCAGGCCGGCGACAACGCCTATGACATTTTCATCCCGCGCATGCAGGCGCTTACCACGCTGATTGTCAAGGACATGATAATCGACCTTAAAAAGCTCGGCTATATAGATTTTACGAAGCCGTGGTGGGACGCGAGAGCTGTCGAAGACCTGGCGCTTGCAGGCAAGAATTTCGGCGCAAACAGCTATATGACCACAATGGACAAAGGTGCGATTTCGACTTTTGTATTCAACAAGGAGCTGATGAAGGACTACAATATAACTCCGCCGTATGACTATATTCTTGAAGGCTCTTGGACGATAAATAAAATGGCTGAGCAAATCAAGGCTGTCTCAAGCGACCTCGACGGCAACGGCCAGATGAACGAAAACGACCTTTACGGCCTCCTTTATCAGCGCGACACACTTCACGACCTGCTGATTGCCTCGGGAGAATCGGTCGCAAAGAAAGACGCACAAGACCTGCCCTATGTGTCGCTTAACACCGACAGTGCAATCTCCAAAATCCAGCACATGTTCACGATTCTTTACGATACCTCCACTTGTTTTAATGTGATGACACTTCCCGGCGACTTCAACGTAGGCATGAACAACATGTTCCAAAACAACCAGGGCCTTTACATGTGGATCCGCATGGTCAACATAGTTCCTCTGCGCACCATGGAGGCCGATTTCGGTATTGCGGTAGTGCCAAAATTTGACGATTCTCAGAAAGAATATTACAGCACCGTCAATCCCTACACCGGCATTTTCATCTGCGTGCCCATTACCAACCCCGACACCGACTATACCGGCATGTTTCTTGAAGCCATGGCTTATGAGGGCTATGTCAATGTTCGTCCCGCCTATTATGACACACTGCTCACCGGCATAATAGCCCGCGACAACGAGTCGTCGCAAATGCTCGACATACTGTTTGCCAACCGCCGGTATGACCTTGGGCTTATCCTCGACATGGGCGACCTGCGCAGCTTTATCTACATGGTAATGACCTATGACACCAACATTGTTTCATACGTTGAAAAGCGGCTTAGACTTGCAAATAAGGATATTGAAAAGCTCACCCAAGCGCTCCTTGAAAATTCCGATTAACAAAACCGCCCCCCGCATATATTGTTGCGGGGGCGGTACTTTCTGCATACATTACAAAAACCTTATAAGGGTTGACATTTTAATAAATGTATGATATGATGATTTTATAATTAAATAAAGAACCGTCGATGCTATGCATGGAAGGGCTTTAGACTATTCTACTGAAAGGTTAGCGATATGAAGAAAGCCGCTTCCGTTTTTTTGCGCGCTGAAATAACGAGAGAAGATATAGAAAATATAATAGACTGGCTTGAAAATGAAGCTGTCACGCAATATCTCGAGGACGGACTCGATACCGTCGATATGCTGCGCGGGATGACCGAATACGTACCGGAACACCTTTATACAATAATGCTCAATGACAATGGCATGTTTTATATAATTGACGGCACCATCGATGAAGACGAGGAGCCGATTCCCGTAGGATTTCTGCGGCTTGATGAATACGAACACAACAGATACGAGCTTGTCTTCGCCGTAGGGCGTGAGGATATGTGGGGAAACGGACTTGGTAAAGCCGCAGTTCGCGATGCGCTTTCGATAGCTTTTTTCGAGCTGAGAGCGGACAATGTGCGCGCACTTGTCCGACGCGAAAATATACGCTCGGCCCGCGTGCTAACCGGCAGCGGCTTTCTGCCGGATTGTAGCGGCGACAGACATATGGAGTATTCGCTTACTTTAAAAGACTATCTCAAACATCTTCAAAAACTCCAAGCGATGTAAAACTCTTTTTTAGGCGGTGATTTGCGCGGTGACGTTACACTCACCGATTTCGCTAATTCGTAAGCTTTTTTCAATACTATATCCGCCGCGCTGTCTTTGCTGCGGCAAGCTTTTGCCCGGCGAGTCTCCACTCTGCCCCGCCTGCTCAGAAACCTGGGGCGGCGAGCGGAAAAAAGCGGCATCTCCCCGCGCAGACGGCGTGCTGTATCTTGCCCCGTATACGAAAAGCCGCAGCGTTACCAGAAGGCTTGTGCTGCGTGCAAAAAATTCAAACGAGCGCAGACTTTATTTATTTCTTGCAGGAGAGCTTGCAAAGCTGCTTTCGCAGCGCAGCATCTCGGCGGATTTTGTCGCCGGCGTGCCACGCTCACCCTCGGTCGTTCGCAATACCGGTGTCGACCAGTCGAGCCTGCTTGCACGCGCACTTGCAAAAACCGCCGGCTCCCGATATATCAATGCTCTCAAGCGCCGGCGTAAAGCCCGGGTGCAAAAGATGCTTGACGCCGCCCGTCGCGCCGATAATGCCGCATTGGCATACAGGCTCGCCCGCAAAGCGGGAAAACATCTGGCAGGACGCACTGTTGTCCTTGTCGACGATGTTGCAACAACCGGCTCCACATTTTCAGCCTGCGAGAAGCTGCTTTACCACGCGGGTGCGGCGCGCGTATTTAAAGTTGCGGTCGCAGCAACCGAGCGTACGGTATACAAAAATTAAGCGGTGTTTTGCACCGGTGGCTTGACGGCATTTTTCGTTTAAGCACAAAACAGGGTCGGGTTTTTCCCGGCCCTTTATTGTTGCTTTTTGCCGGACTGCATTTTTCGCTGGTGGATTTCGGTCATTTAGCATATCCCAATTATACAGAGTGGTTTTGCGGTATAAAGCTCGGCTATATTTATCATATTAAGGTTGGATTCTGTCCAAAGAAAAATAATTTATCATTGGAGCACCAAGCTGTCATATACGCTGCCGTCCGAAAGCCTTTTCCACTCAAAGCACCTGCCCTCGAGTGTCATGTAGGAAAAGTCGCTGCCCTCTTTCGGTATCGAAAGCGAGCCGGGGTTGAGCAGCCAAACTCCGCATATGTTTTCTTTTGCGGGTATGTGCGTGTGACCATAGAACACGACATCACAGCCACTGAAATCAGCCTTGTCAAGATGGTGGCCGTGCGTCGCAAGTATGGTCAGTCCGCTTATATCAAATCGCTTTTCGGCGGTGAGCACATCAAACTCAAGCACCATGCCGTCCACTTCGGCATCGCAGTTTCCGCGCACGCTGTCTATACGCTCAAACCGGCTGTTGAGCATCTCGATGACGCGCTTTGGCTCATATCCGGGCGGAAGGTCGTTGCGAGGGCCATGGTAAAGAATATCGCCGAGCAAAAGCAGTCGCTCCGCGCCCTCCGAATCCCATCGCATTATAAGCTCTTCACAGCGTTTTGCATCGCCGTGAAGGTCGGAAGCAATAAGAATTTTCATTTCAAATTATCCTTTGATTGTTATGGCAAGTTGTGTTATAATACTGATACAGAATCTGCATGGCTATATTATACCATGCTCTGCTGCCTGATGAGTGAAAACTCTTTTAATTTTCCGCAAAACGTATTAGCTGGTGCAATATTGAGGAATATTAAACATATCAAGCTAAATGAGGCAATAGATAATGAAAAACAGCGGCAAGAAAATAACAATTGCATTTTTTGATACAAAACCCTATGACCGCGAGCGGTTTGACTTGATCGCACCCGAGTATGGATTCCGGCTCAAATATATCGAAAGCAAGCTCGGCCCTGAAAGTGCGGTTATTGCCGAGGGCTGTGACGGTGTCATTGCGTTTGTAAACGACACAGCCGATGCGGAAACCATTGACAAGCTTTATGACATGGGCATACGTGTGCTTGCTTTACGCTGCTCAGGTTATAACAACGTCGATTTTAAAGCTGCATACGGGAAAATTCATGTTCTGCACGTGCCCGGTTACTCGCCTTATGCCGTTGCCGAGCATACGATGGCACTTCTGCTCGCGCTCAACCGCAAAATCCACCGCGCGTATAACCGCACGCGCGACCATAACTTCTCAATAGTGGGCTTCACCGGTTTCGACATGTACGGAAAAACTGTCGGTGTTATCGGCACAGGCCGTATCGGCAGGGTGTTTATCGACATCTGTCGCGGATTTGGCATGAATATTATCGCGTATGACCCTTTCCCCGCGACCGACAGCGGCATAGAGTATGTCGAGCTTGACGAGCTGTTTACCAGATCCGACATAATCTCGCTGCACTGCCCTCTGACAAAAGACACTCATCATATCATCGACGAGCGCGCGCTTTCGCTGATGAAAGACGGTGTATTTATTATCAACACCTCGCGCGGCGCGCTAATCGATACCGAAGCACTGCTCGAGGCGATAAAGAGCCGTAAGGTCGGCGCCGTCGGTCTTGACGTGTATGAGGAAGAAGCCGACTTTTTCTACGAAGACATTTCGGGTGATATACTCGAAGACGACAAGCTCGCGCGCCTGCTCACGATGCCTAACGTGCTGGTGACCGCTCACCAAGCATTTTTGACCCGCGAAGCGCTGGACAACATCGCGCGCACCACACTCGATAACCTCAAAGCGTTCTTTGCTGACGAGCCGCTGCCCAACGAAATCTGCTACTATTGCGGTAAAATTGAGACCTGCAACCGACTGCACAAAGAGCGCTGCTTTTAATTCATCTTTGGAAGGACAACATGTATACTGCATCTAAAATTTACAAAGACGTTTCAAAAGAAGAAGCACAGACAATAATTTCCCACCATTTTCCGGGCGCAAAGATAGTAGAATATACGCCCGTCGGCGGCGGGCTGTTTAACACTACCTACAAAGTTGTCACAGACAAGCTATCGCAAGCACTTGTGCTGCGTGTCGGGCCGGTCAACCGCGAGCTGCTTTTGCCCTACGAGCGACACCTCATGGACGCCGAGGCACATGTTAATCAGCTTCTCACCGAAGCCGGCATACCGACGCCAAAGCTTGTCGCATGCGACACGACAAAAACCGTCATCGACCGCGACTATATGATAACCGAGTACATGGACAGCGTCGCGCTCTGCGACGGATCGGTGCCCGAGGAATGCCGCGACGCGCTATACGAGGAGTCGGGCCGCATCATGCGGAAGTTTCACGAAATAAAAGGCGAGCGTTTCGGCAGAATCGGCGACTTTTATGACGGCAAAGTGTATGACAGCTGGCCCGAGTTTCTTTTGGCGCATATTGCCGAAATCGGACAGCTTTGCATCGAGCGGGACGTATTCGAGCACGAGTTTATCGGCAAAGTACTTGATATGTACAGCCGCTGCGTTCCTTTGTTTGAGGATATAGTCGAGCCGCGGCTGACCCACGCCGATATATGGGCCGGCAACATCCTCGTCAAGAAATTCGACGACACCTGGCATGTTACGGCGATCATCGACGCCGACCGGGCGGTTTACGGCGATATCGACTTTGAGCTCGGCTCGCCGTGGATAATGGGAGAGCCATTTTTCCGCGGCTACGGTCCGGTACCTGACAGCCCTGACCGCCGCAAGCGAATGAAACTTTACTGCCTTATGTACAACCTTATTGACACATACGTCTGGCGCGTGGAGTATTGCAACGACCATGAGTACAGCGTCAACCGCCAGCGCGCCTATGATACGCTTCAGTGGCTGTATGAAAATGTTTAGAGGCTGCATGCCGAAAACATTGCTACAATCATAACCTGCACAAAAACATAAACGCCCCCTTTCGGGGGCAAAAAGGAGGGGGGACAGAAATCTGTCCCCCCTGCACAATATTTTAAGCGCTATAACGCCTAAACGGTTGCGGGCTCACGCACACAGCGCGCAATTTGGGTATTGTCGCAATGCCTGTCACGCAATTCGGCAACGGGGTTCTCTTTCGATTCGGCGCGATAGTCCTGTCCGAGCTTGTTGATGTGAAGCTGAATTACATTGTGGCTCGCCACGCTGCCGACGTCGCGGTTGACCTTCATCTGATAATTGAAGAACTCGGCGTCGGTCGGCATCTCGTCAACCTGCTTGTAGTTTTCACGATAAGCCGTCAGCGTGATCTGGCTGCCGAGTACCGAACGCACATAATCGCGAGTGTCATGGAATCTCAGCAGTTCGGGGAACTCGCCGCCGTTGGGGATAACTTCCTGCCACTCCTTGCCCTCATAGGTTTTGAGCATTTCCGCCACTTTGTGGAGGTGCGCGATTTCCTGCAAGAGGTGCATCTCCCAGATCGAGCGGATGTTGGGGCAAACCTCGTCTTTGTAGAACGAGTAGTAGAGATAGCACTCCACATACTCGTGGAGAAGCAGGTTTTCAAGCCATGTGCAGCGCGGGTCGAGCAGCGAGCCGTAATGGGTCACATGCTGCTCCTCGATCATCGCTATTTCCATATAAAGCTGGCGACCGAGGTCATAGCCGTAATAGTTGCCAAGGTTCATATAAAAGTTCATGGTCTGCTGCTCGCCGGCGGTGATTATCAGAGTGTTGAGCAGCGTGCGAATGTCTGCCTTTTTGGCGTCTATTGAGTACCTAATAGACTCGTACGGATGGCGATGCTCGGCTATGGTCGGCCTGCCGGGCGTAATGTCAACATAGTTTTGGACTATCTGGTGGGCCGGTATGCCCATATCAAAGTCCAGCAGGTTTGCATAGCGGTAAAGATGGTCAAAGTCCTCCAGCAGCGCAAAATCGAGCGCCTGCTTAACGTAAGGGTCGGGCTCGTTCTGCGCAAGCCACGCTGTAAGGTCGACGGCCACATGCTCGTAACCGATGGTGGTTTCGAGCACCGATTCGTCGAGCGGCTTCAGCCAGTTTATATGCTTTTGTTGCTGCTGCTCGATCCGGCGGGTCAGCGCAACCTCGCGGCGGATGTCGTTGTTGTCGCAGTTGCGGTTAAACTGATGTTTGAACATCACGGCCTCGACTTCGATACCGTTCATGAGTATCACGCGAAGCCTTGTATAGGGGTCGACTGTGTTTTTGTCATACGGCTTTGGATACATCGTGTTCCAATCCATTATGCCGTCTTCGACCTTCATCGGCGTTTGATTAAACGGGTTCATATCTGTCTCCTTTTTATTTAAGGATTCAGACAATATTATTCTCAAGGCTGTCGCGACAGATACGCAAATGCTGCGAGGAAAAACATGCTCCGGCCACCACGGTTTTCCAAAAACAATCATTACCGAAAACATACAGCCGGAGCGATTTTTATTTTTTTATTATTTAATCAAAACGCCACTCGTCGCGGCAAAGCTCATAGTAAACCTGTGACCGCAGCTCGCCAAGCCGGTTTTTCCAGGAGCTGTATTCAACCTTTACCTTGCGAAATCCCAGTTTTTCATATACATGCTGTGCGCGCGTGTTTTTAAGATTGGTGTCAAGCGCGATTTTTTCAAAACCGTATGTACTAAACAGCTCGCGGATAAACATTTTCAACAGCTGCGTGCCAAATCCGCGATTTTGCTTTGAAAAATCGCAGATTTTTATGCCGATTTGGGCGGTTTTTCCGCCTATATCGCGGTAGTTCATCTCGCCAATAGGCACACCGTCAAGCTCTATTATGCAGCGCCGCGAGCTGTCGGTATCGCTTTCAAGCAACTTACGCACCTGTTCGGGCGTCGTACCGATGCCGAGCGGGAATCCCGCATGCGCCATAATTTTCCCATCGCTGCACCAGCCGGAAAGCAGCGTCGCTCGGCTCTGCGCCGCGTATCACCAGCTTTCCGTCCCTTATATGCATGTTATATCACCTTTTCAAAAGTAATGCCCATGCAAGCAGTGCCGTCGCCGGTCGTGCACTCGCCGCGCCCCGCTATCCTAAAGCCACAACTTTCATATAATGCGCGCGCCGGTATATTGTCCTCGGCCGCGTATATCTCAATGCGCCGCAGCCCACGCTCGCGAAATACTCCCTCTGCAAATCCCACGGCAAAACGCCCAAGCCCGCGCCGCGCATACCGCGGGTCTATCACAAGCACGTTTATTGTGCCGGCATCGCCGTCAAATCCGCCGAGCCTCAGCCATCCTGCCGGTTGCTCGCCGGAATAGATTGCAAATGCCCGCTCACCTCTGTTTGTCCAGTTTTGATATGCCGAACTCCAAACCGGCAAATCCGTCTGCCGCTCGTGCATCACCTCAAGAATTTCCGGCAAGTTCATCAACCTGTGAATGTACGGCAGATGTGACGGGTGAAGCGGACGCGCCTGCGGGCCGTCCACGACCGGCGGAAACGCCCCGTCAAACTCGCGCGCCTCGCCCATGTCAAGCTCATACACCGGCGAATAGTAATATTTTCCACCTGCAGCCGCGCTCAGATACCCTAAAACAAGCTCCTTTGCCATAAATGCGGGGAAGTTTTTGCCGTCGTGTGTGGTTACGGCAAACTCTTTTGCCTCTTTGTAGCCCAGCCGCGGGTAATACCACGGATGGCCGTATAAAAATATTGCGCCCCAGCCGGCCGACCGGGCTATCTCCTCGGCGCGGGACAACAGCGCCTTGCCAATTCCCATGCGCTGATACTCCGGCAGCACCGAAAGCGGACCGAAGACCAGGGCGGGAATAAACTCACCCGACGGGGTTTTTACATACGCGGCTGTAAACATGACATTGCCGACTATATGGCGCTGGCCGAGCAGCTCGCACTCGGCAACAAGGTCAAGCTCCGGTATAAATTCCGGTGCCGCCCTCAGTTTTCGGACAAGCAGATGCTCGTCGCAGGGGATGCCGTCGCGCGCCAGTTTTTCAGCGTTGAAAAATGCCCTGCGGGTCAGGTTTTCCACCGCTGCATAATCGTCCGGATGCTCCCGCCGCACTGTAATCGCAAGGCCGTTTGCAAGCTTGGTTTTATACGGCTCAGTTTCGGGAGGATAATTGCATCGAGGTTTAACGTGGTTTATGTAAAAGCTGCGAAAATCGCTAAACTCACTGTTCATGGCTGCTCCTTTGCCACATCTGGGTTAATTTAAGCAAAGTTTACCTTGCATTGCGCAGTATAACACCGCCGCTTTGGACTGTCAAGCGCAAAAAACGACTATAACTATACTTTCCCGCTTGCGTAAACAGCGGAAATGATATAACATTGTTAAAAGCAAAGCGCATAACTTTATCAACCGTTATAATATGCCCGCACTAAACAATATTTGCGGCAAACTCCACATTAAAAGAGGGTTAAACGCAGCCATGAAACTGCTGATAAGACGCGCCGGCACTTTTGACGCGCGAGCGATAGCCGAAATAATGTGCTCGTCATGGCAATCTGCTTATAAAGACATAATTTTACCCAAAGAGCTTGCACGCCATACGGACATTGAGGCACGGACCGCGCTTTTTGAGAGGCTTATTTTCACAGGCACGGACAATTTCCTGATTGCATTTGACGGCGACAAGCCCTGCGGTGTGTGCTCGTTTTGCTTGAGCCGCGACCCTGATATGGACGGCTGGGGCGAGATTGTGGCTATCTATGTAATCGAAGACTATTGGGGCAAAGGAGTTGGCCGCGCGCTCATGGATGCCGGAATTTCGGGACTGCGGGAACTTGGCTGCAGCCATATTATGCTCTGGACACTCAAGGCAAATGCGCGGGCAAGAAAATTTTACAAAAAATACGGCTTTCATGTTGACGGAAGCGAAAAGGACAGTGGCATCTGCGGCTTGCGCGAGGTGCGATACAGAATTGTGCTAAATTGAGCGGCATAATCGGCTCTAGTACACCACTGCTTGTTTTAGTGAATATAATGGGCTATAATAAAAGCGCGCCCGTTCAGTCGGACGCGCATGTTTATTTTTTTACTGTGTCACAATTTCATACGGCCAGTCTATGATACCGCCGAACTCCTTGACATTTGTGTAACCGAGCTCCGCCAGCGCCTGTGCGGCGATTTTGCTGCGCCGCCCGCTGCGGCAGTAAACGAGTATAAGCTTGTCTTTTTCGGGCAGCTCATCTTCGGCCCGCTCGCCTATCTCATTATAGGGAATGAGCATCGAGCCTTTTATATGCCCATCCGCATATTCTTCAGGCGTACGCACGTCAAGTACAACATAATCGCTTTCGCTGTCCATGAGCTGTTTTGCCCTTTGTGCCGAAATGCTCACGTAAACCGCATCCCCTTTCTTGGGAACAAATGTTTCGCTTGTTGTATCGTCCGTTACGAGCTGCACCTCGGCGACAGTACCTGTGCCCGCACAGCCGGCAATCAATACTGCCGCTGCCGCCGCCAGTGCCGCAAACATGAGTTTTACTGTCACTTTGCCGCTTTTCCGCCTCCTTCTGTTTGCGCCCGGTATAAAATTTAACTGAGCATCCCCTTCTCTTTTATAGCGGCCGCGTAAAGCCGCCAACCGCCGGCAAGGTTATAGCACTCAAATCCATGCCCGGCAAGTATACGGCATGCTATATAGCTTCTCAAACCGCTGTGGCAATGCACATAAACAGGTTTGCCTTTCGGGATTTCGTCTATACGCTCGCGTAGCGAATCGAGCGGGATGTGCATAAATCCCTCTATTTTACCCCGCCGCACTTCGGCTGCCGTTCGCACGTCAAGCAGTGTTACGCTGCCGTCGCGAGGCAGGCTGTCCACCTCGTCCCAGAAAAATTGACCTGTCTTTCCGGTTATGACGTTCTCGGCCACAAATCCAAGCATGTTGACCGGGTCCTTTGCGCTTCCGTAGGGCGGCGCATAACAAAGCTCGAGTTTGGTAAGGTCTGTTATCTTCGCGCCAAGCCTCATCGCCGTCGCAAGCACATCCATGCGCTTGTCTACACCTTCAGATCCGACAATTTGCGCGCCGAGCAGCTTGTGCGTCTTTTTATCCCATATAGCTTTAATCGACATGTTCATTGCGCCGGGGTAATAGGTTGCATGCGATGCCGAATATATATAGGTCTTGTCATAATCTATTCCCGCGGCTTGCGCCGTCCGCTCGTTTATGCCCGAAGTGGCGACAGTCATGTCGAATATTTTGAGCACAGCGGAGCCTTGTGTACCGTCGTATGTGCTATCAATTCCGGCTATATTGTCTGCCGCGATGCGTCCCTGACGGTTAGCCGGCCCGGCAAGCGGGATAAACGACGGGGCGCCCGTTACAAAATCCACCACTTCAACGGCGTCTCCTACCGCCCAAACGTCGGGCACATTCGTGCGCATGCGCTCGTCGACTATTATCTGGCCGCGGCTGTTTGTCTCTATACCTGATGCGCGCACAAACTCGGTGTCCGGCCTCACGCCCACCGCCATTATCACCATGTCGGCTTTGATTTTGCCGTTTTGAAGTACGGCTGTAATACCTTCGTCTGTTTCCTCTATCGCCGAAACCCCGTTGTTTAATATGAGCTTGATTCCCTTGCTTCTGATGTAATTGTGCACGTCGACCGCCATTTCAAAATCGAGCGGCGCAATGAGATGGTCTGAAAGCTCGACAACAGTGACATGTAGCCCGGCAAGCGCCAAATTTTCGGCAAGTTCCACGCCTATATAGCCGCCTCCGACTATAGCCGCCGACTTCGGCTTTCCGACTTTGATATAATCTTTTATTTTTTGCGAGTCGGGGATATTTCTTAGTGTGAACACCAGAGCCGAATCGACACCCGGGATGTTCGGAACAACAGGCTTCGCGCCGGGCGCGAGGATTAGCTTATCGTAGCTTTCGGTATATGTTTCCCCCGCGGCAGTTTTAACCGTTACGGTTTTGGCCGCCGTATCAATTGCGACAACTTCGCTTTGCAGTCGCACGTCTATGTTAAAGCGGGCCTTGAAACTTTCAGGCGTCTGGAGGGTTAAATCCTCCCTGTCCTCAATGATGCCGCCTATATAATACGGCAGCCCACAGTTTGCAAAGGAGACATATTCTCCTCGCTCGAATATAATTATTTCTGCATGCTCGTCGAGCCTGCGCAGCCGCGCAGCCGCCGAAGCGCCGCCCGCGACTCCACCTACTATAACAGTTTTCAATTTCTATACCCCCAATTTTACTTTAAAAAGGAGTGCAGTTTCATGCACCAGAACGAATGCACCTTGATGTTTAAAGATTATTTGCCGTTTTGGGATAAACTTGACCCGTCCGACAAAAGGCTGCTGTGCGAAAGCTCAACACTCACCGCATATCCGAAAGGCACAAATGTCCACGGAGGCAGCGGGGAGTGCACCGGAGCGGTTTTTGTCAAATCAGGCTGCCTGCGCGCCTATATAATGTCGGAGCAAGGCAAAGAAGTGACGCTCTACCGGCTTTATCCCGGCGATCTTTGCATGCTTTCGGCATCTTGCGTGCTGAAAGCGATCACCTTCGACGTCTATATTGACGCCGAGGAGGACAGCGAGTGTTATGTAATAAACGGGCGCGTGCTCGCAGAGATTACCGAACACAACATCCACGCCGAAAATTTCGCGCTTAACATGGCAGTCGAACGGTTTTCCGACGTCATGTGGGTGATGCAGCAGATACTGTTTATGAGTTTTGACCGCAGGCTTGCTATTTTCCTTTGGGACGAAATAAGCAAGACAGGCGATATGACCGTTCATTTGACCCACGAGCAGATAGCCAAATACATGGGTTCGGCGCGCGAGGTCGTCTCGCGCATGCTTAAATACTTTTCAGCGGAAGGAATCACCGAAAACACGCGGGGCGGCGTCACCATACTTGACAAAGACAGGCTCCGCGCGCTCGCCATGGGATAAGCCTGCCACAATCTACATAAATCAGATTTGCTCCCGGGTATCCGGGAGCATCATCTGTTATTGCGCCAACTTCCATGACGGCATGTCAAACCGATAATTGCTGTTCGACCATCGCCATGATAGCGGCTTTGGGACGTGCGCCGACCGCCTTGTCTACAACCTTTCCGTCTTTCATGACGACAAGCGTCGGTATGCTCATCACGCCAAACGCCTGTGCCAGTTCGGGCTGCTCGTCGACGTTGACCTTTGCGACCTTGAAAGAATCGGCTTCTTGTGCAATTTCGTCAATGATTGGCGAAAGCATGCGGCAAGGACCACACCAAGGTGCAAAAAAATCAATCAGAACCGGCTTGTCGGACTCCATAATCTCAACCTGGAAGTTTTCTTTCGTTACATCAATAACCGTCATCTCTAAACCCACCCTTTTATAATTTTCTATTATCGCGTTGACTTGATTGTTTCTTTGTATTCATATTATATCCCAAATCAAGAAAAAATAAAGTGACGCGGTCACACAAAACACGCTTTTTTCCTGTAACCCCGTCACACAATTATAACACATATTGAAAACAAATCCAGTATCAATGCGCCAATATTTATCCTTTTCCCGCATACTATAGCGTGTAATGAAAGAGTTTTTGCAGGACATGCGTGGCATACAGCCGCTCACGGGCAAATATTGTTGCATTGGAAACTCCCGTCTGTTATAATATCGTTAAAAATTATCTTGAGGAGCATTTAGCGTTTATGGATAAACTTATCAAGCGTTCCGAGCAAAAAGTTGAATACACCTGGGACACCACCCACATCTATCCGAGCGACGAGGCATGGCTTGCCGCTTTTGACGAGGTGGCAGCCGCGATTGACAATGTCGCCACTTATGCCGGACGGCTCTCCTCGTCGGCATCCGAGCTGTGCGATTTTCTCACGCTTTCCGAAAAAGTTTCGGTGGACGTCTCACGAGTCTATGCCTATGCAATGCTGAAAAGCGACGAGGACAAGGGCAACTCGAAATATGCCGACTACTATGGACGCGCCGTGTCGCTTTACACTCAATACAGCTCAAAAACCGCCTTTTCGGGGCCTGAAATCATCGCCATACCCGACGAGGTGCTCGAGCGTTTCTACGAGGAGAAGCCCGAGCTCAAAGTTTTCTCACGCATGCTTGACAGGATTCGCGCTGCAAAACAGCACACACTTTCGCCGGCAGAAGAGACGCTGCTTGCCGCAGCCGGTGAATTAGCAAACGCGCCCGAAAACATCGCCTCACAGTTCCGCAACGCCGACCTGCGCTTTCCCGACATCAAAGACGCAAACGGCAACCCTATTCGGGTTACCCAGGGCAGCTTTATCCCGCTTTTGGAGTCGCCCGACGTCAATATCAGAAAACAGGCGTTCGAGTCTGTTTACCACACCTACGAGCAATTTAAAAACACCGTTGCCGCAATGCTCGATGCGCAGGTAAAGCAGCTTACCTTCTATCGCAAGGCGCGTAACTTTAGCTCTAACCTCGAAAAAGCGCTGTTTGCGACCGAGGTGCCGGTCACGGTCTATGAGAATCTTATCAAGTCGGTAAACGACCGCCTGCATATCCTGCACAAGTATGTCGCTTTGCGCAAAAAGCTGCTCGGCGTGGACGAGCTTCACATGTATGACCTTTATACGCCCATCGTGCCGGATGTGAACGTCAAATATCCGTACGAGAAATCCTGCGAGATATGCCGCAAAGCGCTTGAGCCGCTCGGCGAGCACTATATTGCCGCGCTTGACGAGGGGTTCGGCAACCGCTGGATAGATGTTTACGAAAACGAAGGTAAACGCGGCGGCGCCTATTCGATGGGCACGCGGCCGCATCCCTATGTGTTGCTTAACCACAAGGACACACTGGACAGCATGTTCACCTTGGCACACGAGATGGGACATGCTCTGCACTCGTATTTTTCGACCAAAGCACAGCGGCCGGTATACTCCAATTATGTTATATTCGTTGCGGAGGTAGCCTCCACTTTCAACGAGTCGCTGCTCATGCAGTACATGCTCAAGAACACCGACGACAAAAAGCAGCGTGCTTATTTAATCAACCACTTTCTCGAACAGTTCCGCACGACGCTTTACCGCCAGACGATGTTCGCCGAGTTTGAGCTTGAGATAAACCGCATGTCCGAGTCGGGCACAACGCTTACCGCTGACGCGCTTTGCGACCTTTACTACGATCTCAACCGTAAATATTACGGCGACGACATTGTTGTCGACCGCGAAATAGCTGTTGAGTGGGCAAGAATCCCGCATTTTTTCTTGAACTTTTATGTATACCAGTACTCGACCGGCTTTTCTGCCGCCATCGCTCTCTCGGAAAAGGTACTGCGCGAGGGCAAGCCTGCCGTAGAAGCGTATCTCGAGTTCCTTTCAAGCGGCAGCATTGCCGACCCAATAACGCTGCTCCGTCGCGCCGGCGTCGATATGACCACACCACAGCCGGTAAACGACGCGCTGGCGCTGTTCGACCGCCTCATCGACGAGATGGACACGCTGATGTCGTAAGATTTCGGCGGCTATACTGGTTAGCGGACGCGGGGGATACTGCCATAGCCCCCGTGCCCCCGCAACCTTATATTTTGTGCTTATACCGCACAGCTTTGCTTTTGTGCTGCAAAGGCCTTCACCCAAACAAGCCGAAATATCGGTATCGCCTTACCACGCCGCGCAATTGGGCAAGAGCCCAATTGCGCGGCTGCGTTGCTTTTGGGTCCACCCCTCTCCATAAACAACATAGCCGCCTGCCCGGGAAAAAGCCCGGACAGGCGGCCAAGCGAAATTTCGTTATATTATAAGGTAAAGCATGTTTACGGGGTTCGTGATACCTTACAATCCCCGACGCACTCTTTATTTGGCTAATAACTTTTCTATGCAGGCGATTTTCACGCAGACGCAAAGCGCGTCGACTGCTTTTTTAAGCTCGTCGATAGTCGGATATGTCGGCGCGATACGCAGGTTGCGGTCGCGCGGGTCGTTCCCGTAGGGGAACGTCGCGCCGGCGGGCGTGAGCTTCACGCCAAGCTCCGCCATAAGATTATATACCCTTTTCGCACAGCCGTCACACACATTGAGACTTATGAAATATCCTCCCCGCGGCGTGTTCCATTCGGCAATACCCGTGCCTGCAAGCTCGCGCTCAAGTGTTTCGCAAACCGCGACAAACTTCGGCCGCAGCAGCTCGGCATGCTTTTTCATGTGCTCTTTGATTTTCTCGTGCGAGCACAGGAATTTCGCATGTCGCAACTGGTTCAGCTTGTCGTGACATATCGTCTGCATAGCCATAACCGACTTGATGTACGCTGTGTTGGCGGGACTGGAGATTATCGCAGCCACACCCGAACCGGGGAATGTGATTTTGGAGGTCGACACGAACATGTAGACCATATCTGCGCTGCCGTATTTTTCGCATTCAGCAAATATATCCATCAGGCTGTCGCCGTCGTCGTAGAGGTCATGGACTATATATGCGTTATCCCAGAATATGCGGAAATCGGGAGCCGCGGGCTTCAGCGCCGCAAACCGGCGCACAGTTTCGTCCGAATATGTAATCCCATCGGGATTGCTATATTTCGGAACACACCAAATACCTTTGACAAGCGGGTCGCGTACGGCAGCTTCCACCGCATCCATATCAGGGCCTTCGGGTGTCATCGGGATGTTTATCATCTCTATGCCGAAGGTCTCGCAAATAGAAAAATGCCTGTCATAGCCCGGAACAGGACAAAGGAACTTGATGTTGCCCTGCCGAGACCACGGCTCGGATGATTTCGAAACACCAAGCAGCATGTTCCGAGCCACGGTGTCAAACATAACGTTAAGGCTCGAGTTGCCGCAAACTATGATATTGTCGACCGGCGCGCCGGTTATGTATGAAAACATGCGCTTTGCTTCAGGCGTACCGTCGGGCAGACCATAGCTGCGATAATCACGTCCGTCCTCACCCTCGCAGTCTTCTTCTGAAACAAGGATGCCCAGCATCTCCTGCGAAAGGTCGAGCTGCTTGCGTGCCGGTATCCCCCTCGACATGTCGAGAGACAGACCCGCGCTTTTTATTGCGGCATACTTTTCCTTTTCTTGGGCGAGCAGGCTCTCAAGCTCGCCGCGCGTCATGTTCCGGTATTCCATATACAGTCGACTGTCCTTTGCGATTTGTTATATCGATAAATTTAGTTTGGATGTTTGCGCATAAATCCGGCGGTGTGCGGGGACATTTGCACACCGCCGGAAGTTTATTTTTATATTTAAAACTCTGCTGAACCGGTGGTACGCGGGAACGGGATTACGTCACGGATGTTTGCGATGCCGGTGACGTACATGATAAGACGCTCAAATCCGAGACCGAAGCCCGAATGCTTGCAGCCGCCATATTTGCGCAGTTCGGTGTACCACCAATAGTCTTTCGGGTCAAGACCGAAACGCTCGTAAGCCTCTTCAAGCTTTTCAATGCGGTCTTCTCGCTGTGAACCGCCGCAAAGCTCGCCTACACCCGGAACGAGCAGGTCGGCAGCGGCAACAGTCTTGCCGTCATCGTTTTGACGCATATAGAACGCCTTGATTTCCTTTGGCCAGCTGTAAACAAACACCGGCCGCTTGAAGTGGTCTTCGGTCAGATAGCGCTCGTGTTCGGTCTGAAGGTCCTGTCCCCATCCGACGGGATAATCAAACTTCTTGCCACTCGACGCAAGCAGCTCCATCGCATCAGTATAGCTGACCCGAGCGAAATCATTGTTTAGAATGTTGTCGAAACGCTCAAATAGTGTGTTATCAATGAATTTGTTGAAGAACTGCATCTCCGCCCGGCAATTGTCGAGCAGGTAGCGAATGACATATTTGAGCATCGCCTCCTGGATATCCATGATGTCGAACAGGTCGGCGAAAGCCATCTCGGGTTCCACCATCCAGAATTCAGCGGCGTGTCTGGGAGTATACGATTTCTCCGCGCGGAAAGTCGGTCCAAAGGTGTAGACCTTGCCAAACGCCATCGCATAACACTCGACATTGAGCTGGCCCGAAACCGTCAGGCTTACCTGGCGGCCGAAAAAGTCCTGATCAAAGTCAACTTCGCCGCTTTCGGTTTTCGGCGGGGCATCCATATCGAGCGTCGTGACGCGGAACATTTCGCCCGCTCCTTCACAGTCGCTGGTGGTGATTATCGGCGTATGCACATACACAAAGCCGCGCTCGTGCAAGAAGCTGTGGATGGCATAAGCCGCCTCGCTGCGCACGCGGAAAACAGCGCTGTAGGTATTGGTGCGCGGGCGCAGGTGCGCTATCGTGCGCAAAAATTCATGAGAATGTCTTTTCTTCTGCAGCGGATAATCGGGGGTCGACGGCCCTTCAACGGTTATACTATTGGCCCTCAACTCAAACGGCTGTTTAGCCTCGGGAGTAAGCACAAGTTCTCCTGTGACAACAACCGCTGTTCCCACGTTTTGAGAAGCAATCTCCTGATAGTTGTCGATGCCGTCACTTTCGAACACGATTTGCAGGTTTGAAAAATAGCTTCCGTCATTTAAATCGATAAATCCAAACCTGTTTGATGCACGTATCGAACGGCACCAGCCTACAACCGTCAATATTTTGCCGCCAAAATCCTCCGGTGATGCATAAATATCTCTGATTTGAGTTCTTTCCATTAATAAAACGCCCTAATCTTTCTATCTATTAAACTATTATAGTTTATATTTATTAACGATTCAAGACAAAAACGCAAAATTGTAAACACAATCCTGCATTTTCGTGCCTAAAGCGCCCTTATTGCCATTTATCGGCAGGTGCGCGGGGGTCCGCTTCGTCGGATATTCTTGCCGACTCGCGCATGTGCGTGATTCCGAAAGCGCGAATGTCCGAAAGAAGCTGTGCATTTTCTTCGGGGGTCGTAAACCCGCAGATGCTCTTGTATACCCTGACCTGAATGCGCGAGCGGCGGATATGAGAAAGCGTGAGTTCGTCTTCGGCCTCAGCCTCGGCGGCGTCCCAAAGCTGGTCAAAACGCTTTACAAGCTCGGCATCCGGCGGAATGATCTCCGACGGGTGCATATATATACCCATGTGTATGCGCTCGGCTATGTCACAAGTCAAGTTAATGTACTCATCGATATGCCGCCAGCCCTTGCCATAGTATGCTTCCATGAATTCCTGATAATATTCTTTCCAATCTATATACGGGTCACGCATGGCAGCAGCATGCAAATAGGCGCGCAGCTCGGCAAACTCGCCGGAGACCGTCTGATAGCAGCCCTCGTCAAACAGTCCGACCACGTTGTTTTCATACATCCAGCGAATATTGTCAACGAGCGTGCGTATATTGGGGAACGGCGTCTGATAATATGCAAAGTTTGTGGTGTAGTTCCAAACATAAAGGCGATTGCATATCTGTTTCCAGTCCAAAAGGTCGCTTATAAACGACTTCTTTTTGGTATATGCCCAGCGCGTACCCGATTCCGGGCACTCCTCAAAGGTATGCGAGAAGCAGCACTCTATCGAGCAAAGCCTGATTATAACGTTGTCGCGGGGTACAATGCCCTTCGGAGCCTGTCGCGAGTACTGATATGCAAGCGTATCTATAGCGACATTCGGAAACTCGTCACGAATCGCGTCCGCAACCGCATTAACAAATGGCAAAAGCGTGCCCATGTGGGAGCCGGCGCGCTCGTCCGCTTCGCGGCATGCGTCACACTCGCAGAAACCGAAGCAGTCGTTTTGCGAAACCGATATAATGCGGCAGTCGGGATGCTCGCGCAGTATCTGCTTCACATTTTCGATTGTGATATTCAAAACGTCGGGATGTGAAAGACAGAGCTGCGTGGGCTTTCTCTCGCCTTCGGTCAAAGCATAATATTCGGGATGCTCTTTAAAATACTTTTTCGATGGCACAAGCCGGTCAAACGTATGTACGAACAGCGCATATTTTATGCCGCCGCCGTATTTTTCGCCGAGCTCACGGCTCACATAGCTGTTGACCTGGTTTTTCGCCGACCATTCGGGGTCAAATCCACATGTCCAGTAAACATCGCGATATTCAAACGCGGGCCTTGCCGAAAGTTCGAATCCCTCTTCAAGCTCGAGCTTGGGAAGCGAGGGCACTCTCTCGGTGTCCTTTGCAAAAAAGCGGCAGCCGCAAACGTCGCGCAGCAGTGCATAGGCTCCGTAAAGCGTGCCGCGCGGCGAACCTCCGGCAATCGAAAGGGTCTGGCCTTGTGCGCGCAGCCTGTAGCCTTCCTCCGGCAGGCTGTCATCGACAGCAAGCGTTATGACGCTTTCTTCGGTCGCTTTGTTTTCGCCGAAGACGGCCGACAGATACTTTTCGAGTTCTTCCTTTGCTGTAACAAGCGCAGGTGCAGGTTTTTCGGGCAGGTTTATGCGGAAATTAGCGGATAAAAGCATAATATCGCACCCCCATAATATCTGGTCTGTATTATTTTAACTCCATACCATCATCATGTCAAGATTTATCGCAAAACAGCTTGAAAAACCTGCGTTTTCCGTATTTTACCCCGAACTGCTTGACGCATGGATAATTATATTATATAATCAATTAAAAACCGCGGCAAGCTTTATGTAAAGTGAGGTAATATATATGAAAAAGGCGCTTATCTTTTGGGGCGGATGGGACGGCCATACGCCTGACCTTGTTGCACACCGGTTTGCCCGCATCCTCGAGTCCGAGGGGTTTGAGGTGCGCGTTGAAAACAATATGGACTGCCTCGACGACTACGAGTATCTTGAGTCGCTCGGCCTCATTGTTCCCTGCTGGACCGGCGGAAATATAAAAGGCGAGCATACCCGCAACATCTCGCGGGCGGTCGGCAAGGGCGTCGGAATGGCAGGCTGTCACGGCGGCATGTGCGACGCTTTCAGAACCGACACCGAATGGCAGTTTATAACCGGCGGTAACTGGGTCAGCCATCCCGGCGGCGAAGTGGACTACATGGTTAACATAGTCCCAAGCTCCAGCCCGATCACCGAGGGGCTTTCGGACTTCCCTGTCCGCAGCGAACAGTATTATTTGCACATCGACCCCGCAGTTGAAGTGCTTGCGACAACGCGTTTCCCGACCGTGCACTACTATAATATCTCCAACAAGCCGGTCGATATGCCAGTCGTGTGGACTAAATACTGGGGGCTTGGCCGCATCTTCTATTGCTCGCTCGGCCATCAGGACAGCGTATTTGACCAGGCGCCGACCGCGCAGGAGCTCATGCGCCGTGGCATGCTCTGGGCGGCAGAAGGCAAAGAGTGGGCAAAAGCGCGCGGTCTGACCGACGAAAGATTCCTCAACGACGCGAAGATGTACTAATAGACATAAATACAAAACGGGGTAATCTGTATGGCTACTAAAATCGGCATAATAGGAATCGGAAACATAAGCGGCATTTATCTCGAAAACATCACAAAGGTATTCAATAAAGAGCTTGAGATAGTCGGCGTGTGCGACCTTATACGCGAGCGCGCCGAAAATGCCGCAAAAAATTACGGCATCCGCAAAATCTATGACACCATGTATGACTGCTTCGACGACCCGGAAGTCGAAGTTGTGCTGAACCTCACCCGCCCCTACGAGCATTTCGGCGTCAGCAAGCCGGCGCTTGAGGCAGGAAAGCACGTTTACAGCGAAAAGCCGCTGGGCGCATCGTGGGAAGAGGGGCTTGAGCTTGTCAGAATCGCAAAAGAAAAAGGTCTGTGGATAGGCGGCGCGCCCGACACGTTTATGGGTGCGGGCATCCAGACCAGCCGCAAAGCCATTGACGAAGGGCTGATAGGCGACGTCGTGGGTGTCAACGCGAACATGACCTGCCGCGGTCACGAGTCATGGCATCCCGACCCCGAGTTCTACTACAAGTACGGCGGCGGCCCCATGCTTGATATGGGTCCGTACTACATAACCGCCATTATCAACCTTATCGGCGGTGTGAAAAAGCTGACCGGCATGACAAAGATTAGCTTCCCCAAGCGCACAATCACCAGCCAGCCTTTCTACGGCACGGTGATAGACGTGGACGTGCCCACCAATATCATGGGCATTATGGAATTCGAGTGCGGCGCCATCGGCTCGATTTTCACCTCGTTTGACGTTTGGAAGGCGCATCTGCCCATAATCGAAGTCTACGGCTCAAAGGGCACGTTGTCGGTACCTGACCCCAACTGTTTCGGCGGACCCGTGGTGCTGCATTTGCCGGGCGAGCCTCCGAAAGAGCTGCCGCTTGAATTTGACTATTCGGAAAACAGCCGCGGTCTGGGACTTGCTGAGTTCTGTGCGGCTATCCGCAAAAACCGCCGCCCGCGCGCCTCGTACGATCAGACGCTGCATGTGCTCGAGGTCATGACCGGCTTCCAGCGCAGCTTTGAAACCGGCAAACATGTAGACATCACCACAAAATTCGAGCGCGAGGCGCCCATGCGTGCAGATCTTCCGACAGGAGTTATGGACTGACGACTATCGGGCAATGCTTTGGCTCCGGCTTTGTCAATGGCAAAAGCCAAAAGAAAAGCCTAAACCGCCAAAGGCAAGACGCAGTTTTACAGGCACGGACAAAACCGAACTAAAATCCATAATTCGATTCAGACACACCAGAAAAAAGCTTGACTGAACTGTGGGGGTGTGTGGGAAACTTTCACCCCGCACATCCCTGCTCTTGTTAAATAATATGGAGGGTAAATAACATGCGTCTTAACGTAGGACTGGTCGGTTATAAGTTCATGGGCAAGGCGCACAGCAACGCTTATGCACGGCTGGGCATGTTTTTTGATCCGGGTGCCGAAGTTTGCCGTCGCGCCATCTGTGGGCGCGACGAAAAATGGGTGGCGGAATCGGCGAAAAAGTACGGCTGGGAGAGCTATGAAACCTCCTGGGAACGTCTTGTGGAGCGCGACGACATCGACATTATCGACATCACCGCGCCGTCCAACGCACACAAAGAGATTGCCATCGCCGCCGCGAAGAACGGCAAACATATATTTTGCGAAAAGCCGCTGGCACTTACGACCGACGACGCGCGCGATATGCTTGAGGCGGTCGAGCGTGCCGGCGTCAAGCACCAAATAGGCTTCAACTATCGCTTTGCGCCCGCCATTGTGCTTGCGAAAAAATTTATCGACGAAGGCAAGATAGGCACTATCAGGCATGTGCGCGCCTCTTACCTGCAAGACTTTATAATCGACCCCGAGTTCCCGCTTGTCTGGAGACTGCAGCGCGATGTCTGCGGTTCGGGCTCGCTGGGCGACCTGGGAGCGCACTTTATTGACCTTGCGCGCTATCTGTGCGGCGAGTTCAAAACCGTCATGGGATTGCAGAAAACCTTTATCACCAGCCGCCCGCTCGTACAGAAGATGGAGGGCCTGTCCGCACAGGCCAGCGCCGACGCGCCACGCGGCACGGTTGATGTCGACGACGGCACCGTGTTCATCGCAGAGTTTGAAAACGGCGCACTCGGCGTGTTCGAGGCGACACGCTTTGCTCAGGGCCATAAAAACGACCTTTCCATCGAGATCAACGGCGACAAGGGCAGCATCAAATTCGTGTTCGAGCGCATGAACGAGCTGCAATATTACAGCGCCGACGACGAACCTGGCACACAGGGATTCCGCCTCATTCAGGCGACCGAAGGAATCCATCCGTACATGACGGCTTGGTGGCCCACCGGGCATGTCATCGGCTACGAGCACACCTTCGTGCACGAGATTTACGAGTTTGTGCGCGCGATTGTAAACGACACGCCGACGGTGCCGAGCTTTTACGACGGTGTAAAGTGCTGTCAGGTAATTGATGCGGTGGAGCTTTCGTCCCAGCGCCGCGCCGCCGTTGATGTTGATACTATTTAAAGGTCGGCACATATCTATTCGTTACATCAAGAATACGCCGGGGTGGTATGACCACCCCGGACCCCGCAATATGCTTTGCCAAAAATAAAACACTAACCTCACTCCGCCGTGCATTTGGGCCACCTTTCCCAAACGCACGGCTGCGTTTTTCAAAGATAATTCAAAGATAATTTGACTTGTGGATATAATCGTCCGCAAATCGCCCTATAAACAATGCCGCTGTCCTCCCGGGCAAAGTATCATATAGGCAGCAGGAGGCATATTTATTTAAATAGCACACAGAAAAGCAGTCTACGGGGTGAGAAGATTCCCCTGCGCGTATTCCTAAAGAATCAATGGTTTTCTGATACCCCTTCACCCCTCGTACCGCCAGCCGTTGTCGCTGTGATATATCATCAGCTTTGTCATGCCCCCGTCGACAACAATGTTCTCCCCTGTTATAAAACCGGCGTCATCGGAGCATAAATATAAAGCGAGGCTTGCTATATCGTCTGGCGTGCCGATGCGTTTCACCGGATGCTGTGTCAGGTCCGCACCGGTATACCCGGCACCGGAGCAGTTTATCCAGCCCGGCGAAATCGAGTTGACGCGCGCGCGACCGGCAAGCGTGACGGCGAGCGCGTGCGTGAGCGCATGTATACCGCCTTTCGCCGCCGCATAGCTTTCGGTATTCGGCTGGCTCATGCTGTCGCGCGTCGACGATATGTTTACAATCGACGCACCCGGAGCAAGGTGGCCGGAAAGCAGCTTCACAAGCATAAACGGCGCCGCCACACCCACGCGCAGCGCATAGTTGAACTCATCCCATGTGCAGCTGTCAAGCCCGCGCATTATCGGTGGCGCGTTGTTTATGATAACGCTGACCTGCGTCCGCTCGCGCAATACCAAATCGGCAAACTCGCGCAGCGCGGATTCTTCGCCTATGTCGCCAACAAATGTTACGCACCCCTCAAGCGGCTCTGCCGGAGGCGCAATGTCTATCGAGTATATAGTCGCGCCCGCGGCCGCAAATCTCTCGCAAATCCGCCTGCCGATACCGTGCGAGCCGCCTGTAATAACTACGGTTTTATTTTTAAAGAAGTTTTCGTACATAGTTATTTCTCCGCCTTCAATTTCTCAATTATAGGCCGGTCGGCCGGGCAAAACTCATAGTTGTCAAGCTCGTCCACCGTCACCCAGCGTATATCCGCATGTTCGAGCAGTTTCGGCTCACCGCGCTTTATTTCGGCTTCAAACGCCGTCAGATGTACCGTTATGTCGGGGTACTCATAAACACACTCGGCGAATTTTTCGCCGACCACAAGCTCAATGTCAAGCTCCTCCCGGCACTCTCGCACCAGCGCCGTCCGGGGCGACTCGCCCGGCTCGGGCTTGCCGCCGGCAAACTCCCATAAAAGCGCCCGCTTTTTGTTTGCAGGGCGTCTGCATATCAGTATTTTATCCTGCCTGCGGATAACCGCAGCAACAACTTCCGTCACCATTGTCACCGTTTGTTTTGATTTCCCAATAGTATACCCCGCACGGGCATGTATTGTCAACTTTAGATAGTGGATAAAATTGCCTAATACACAGCTTGGGATTTTTACTATGTTTTATCATTTTTGCTATTGCAATTGCTGCGCTTTTATGCTATAATACGCTAAATCACAATTACCATGCCATTGGTGTATGAAGAGATGAAAAACCGTAACTTTTATGCCGAATACCGCTACTTTAGCTATTACTTTTATATAGCTAAAGTTTTTTCGGTTTGGCATAAAAGCTGAGTGTTTTTCGGATAACAGGCCATTTGGCTGTTAAAATAATCCAAAAACATAGTAGGCGCAGCCGAACCGGCTGTGCCTCTTTTTATTCTGGAGGAATCTAACCATGATAGTTATACTGAAAGAAAACCCGGATCGCGATCAGCTTGCGGGCTTTATCGCATGGCTCGAGGAAAAAGGGATTCAGGTGCATACTTCTGTGGGCGAAAACCATACGATTTTAGGGCTTATCGGCGATACTTCAAAAGTCGACATCGATTTAATTTCGGCACTCGACATCGTCGCCGATGTTAAGCGCGTACAGGAGCCTTATAAAAACGCCAATCGGAAATTTCACCCGCACGACACCGTTGTCCGTGTCGGCAACGCTCAAATCGGTGGCGGAACACTGACGCTTATCGCCGGGCCGTGCTCTGTCGAATCGGAGGAGCAGATAATCTCAATCGCAAAAGCTGTCAAGGCAAGCGGGGCAACACTTTTGCGCGGAGGCGCATTCAAGCCGCGTACCTCGCCGTATTCTTTCCAAGGTCTTCAGGCCGAAGGCATCCGCATGCTCAAACTTGCACGCGAGGAGACAGGCCTGCCTATTGTAACCGAGATCATGGACGCGACCCATCTCCCGCTGTTCGAGGATGTCGACGTCATCCAGGTCGGCGCGCGCAACATGCAAAACTTCAACCTGCTCAAGGAGCTGGGCAAGCTCCGCAAGCCAATACTGCTCAAGCGCGGGCTTTCTTCGACTTATGAAGAGCTGCTCATGAGCGCCGAGTATATAATGGCGGGAGGCAACGAAAACGTCATTCTCTGCGAGCGCGGCATCCGCACATTTGAAACCTACACCCGAAACACGCTCGATATTGGCTCGGTGCCGGTGCTCAAAACGCTCAGCCACCTTCCTATTATAATAGACCCGAGCCATGCGTCGGGCAAAGCGTCACTTGTGCCAAGTCTCGCTGTCGCCGCGGTCGCTGCCGGTGCGGATGGACTGATTGTTGAGGTCCACAACGACCCGGCCCACGCGCTTTGCGACGGTCCGCAGTCGATCCGCCCGGAAGTGTTCGACACGCTTGCATGCAAGCTGAACGCACTGCACAAGTTTTTGAAAACTCAGCCTGATGTGTAAACACACTGCTGTAATATCGAGGGAATTATTATGACAGTCGGTATTGTCGGATTGGGCCTGATAGGCGGCTCAATGGCAAAAGGCATCAAAGCGCGCACCTCGCACACAGTTTATGGCATCGACATAAGCAGCGAAACAATGCTGCTTGCAAGGATTTGCGGCGCCATAGACGGCTCGCTCGACGAAAACACCATGGCCGAGTGCGATTTATTTCTGCTTGCGCTCCGTCCCGGTGCGGCAGTAGAGTGGGTTCGCGCAAACGCCAAAAAAATCTCCCCAAAAGCCACACTCGTTGACCTTTGCGGTGTAAAGCGCAGCGTCTGCTCGGAACTTGCGCCCATCGCCGCAGAGCATGGGTTTCAGTATATCGGCGGTCACCCGATGGCGGGACGCGAGGTCGGCGGATTTGTTAATTCACGTACCGATCTTTTCGACGGTGCGTCGATGATCCTCACGCCCGACGCGCGCACGTCTCCCGGTCTGCTGGAAACGCTCAAAAATTTCTTTCTGGACATAGGGTTCGGGCAAATAACTTACACCACTCCCGAAGAACATGACCGCATTATAGCGCTCACCTCGCAGCTTGCGCATATTGTATCAAACGCTTATGTCAAGTCGCCCGAGGCACAGAAGCGGCGCGGATTTTCGGCCGGCAGCTTCAAGGACTTGACGCGCGTCGCAAGGCTTGACGAGGACATGTGGACAGAGCTGTTTGTTGCCAACGCCGACAATCTGACCCAGCAGCTCGAATTTCTCATCAATAGTCTCGGCGAATATCTGGACGCCCTGCGTGCTGGCGATGCCGAGAGGCTGAGAGAACTTTTGCGCGACGGGCGTCTGAAAAAAGCATCGGCGGGCGGTGACTGATATGGCTGTGATTCAAGTTTCTGCGGGTGGCGGCAAAGGGTACGACGTAACAGTTGAGCGCGGCTCGCTGAACCGCTGTGGCGAGCTGCTCGCTCCGCTGTTTCCAGGCAGCAAGATAGCAGTCATAACCGATACAAACGTCGCCCGTGTTTATCTTGAGGATGTGCAAAGCTCGCTCGAGCAAGCCGGCTTTGAGACATGCTCCTATGCCTTCGCTGCCGGGGAAAAATCGAAAAATCTTTCCACTTTATCAAATATATTGGAGTTTCTCGCCGACAGCGGCTTGACGCGCACCGACGCTATCGTAGCTCTCGGCGGAGGCGTGGTCGGCGATATTGCGGGCTTTGCGGCGGGCTGCTATCTGCGCGGCATCAAGTATGCGCAAATCCCCACGACACTGCTCGCCTTTGTCGACTCGGCAGTCGGAGGCAAAACCGCCGTTGACCTGCGTGCAGGCAAGAACTTGGCCGGATTGTTCAACCCTCCCTCAGCCGTTGTTGCCGACCCCGGCTGTCTTGATACACTTTCTGACGAAATTCTGTCGGACGGCGCGGCGGAGGCAGTTAAGACCGGCATTCTCGACGGCGAGGTGCTGTTTTCGCTTGTCGAGAAAGGCGAAATCAGACAAAACGCTGAGAAAATTATCGAGCTGTGCATTTTATATAAAGCCAAAATTGTCGGCATGGACGAGTTTGAGCGCGGCCTGCGCAAACTTCTCAACCTCGGCCACACAGTGGGTCACGCGATTGAGAAGCTATCCGGCTACAAAATCCCGCACGGGCAATCCGTTGCGATGGGAATCGGTGTTATCACGCGCGCCGCTGTGCGCCTGGGCATGTGCCCGCACTCCGACTGTGCGAGGATAATCTCTGCATTGAGCGCATGCGGGCTGCCGACCGAAACATTTTACGGCGCGTCCGAGCTTGCCGGTGCTTCGCTTGCCGACAAAAAGCGCTCGGGGAGCACTATCACGCTTGTCATGCCCCGCGCTATCGGAAACTGCGAGCTGCTTGACATACCTGTTTCCGACCTACAAGGTATAATTGAAAAGGGCCTTTGCCCAATGGAGGAGTAGCATGACCGCAAAAATCCTGCCTGCGCCGCTGTGCGGCAAAATTTCGGCCGTAACCTCCAAATCGGATGCACACCGGTTGCTTATTTGCGCCGCACTGGCAGACCGGCCGACAAAAATAACAATGAACGGCATATCCGACGATATAAACGTCACAATTTCGTGCCTGCGCGCGCTCGGTGCGGAAATTACCGCTGAGCCGAACGGAGTACTGGTCGAACCGATCGGTGCTGTTGCGCCTGCTCCATTGCTTGACTGCATAGAAAGCGGCTCGTCGCTGCGGTTCCTGCTCCCGGTCGCGGCGGCACTCGGCGCAAATGCAACGTTTATCGGTCGCGGGCGGCTGCCCGAGCGTCCGATAGGAGAGCTGGCTGCCCAACTCGCGCTGCACGGCGTGAATTTCTCGTCTGATAAGCTGCCGCTTGAGATTTCTGGCAGACTTTCGGGCGGTGAGTTTTCGCTGCCGGGAGACGTCAGCTCGCAATTTGTCACCGGACTGCTGCTTGCGCTCCCGCTTTGCGGCGGGGGCACCATTAGGATTACAACCCCGCTTGAGTCGGCGCCTTATGTGGATATAACATGTGCGGTCATGGAGCGTTTCGGTGTGAGCGTGACAAAAGGCGACGGGTTTTTCACCGTTTTGCCCGGGTCCGCGTATCGTTCGCCCGGAAAGATTCAAGCCGAGGGCGACTGGTCAGGCGCGGCATTCTTCCTTGCGGCCGGCGCACTTTCAGGCGAGGTGACCGTTACCAGACTGAGCCGTCGTTCGCCTCAAGGTGACAAAGCCATCGCTTCTTTGCTGTGCAGTTTCGGCGCGGAGGTTGAGATTGATGACAGCGAGGTCACCGCGCGCCATGTCGGCAGCCTTCGCGCCTGCGAAATAGACGTGTCTGAGATACCGGACCTTTTGCCTGTGCTTGCGGTTGTGGCGTCCGCCGCGAAAGGGAAAACGGTTTTCACAGGCTGCCGTCGGCTAAGACTTAAAGAAAGCGACCGCATTGCCTCAACCGCAGCTATGATACGCTCGCTCGGAGGGGTGGTCGAAGAAAATGACGACGGCATGGTCGTCACCGGCACCACGCTCACCGGCGGATGTGTGGACAGCTTCGGCGACCATCGCATAGCGATGTCTGCTGCCGTCGCCGCAACGGTGTGCCGCGGCAAAGTCGAGATATCCAACCCGATGTGCGTTTCAAAGTCATATCCGGATTTTTATGCCGAATACAAAAAACTCGGAGGTGTCGCACTTGGCGTCTGAATTTGGCAGCAAGCTCAAGGTAACGGTGTTCGGCGCCTCGCACGGAATTGCCGTAGGCGCGGTAGCCGACGGATTTCCTGCCGGAGAGGTGATAGACACCGGGCAGCTCGCGCTTTTCATGGCCAGGCGCAGGCCGGGCAAACCGCTTACCACCGGCCGGCGGGAGGCCGACATCCCCGAGCTCGTATCTGGCGTGATACCAGGCAGCCGCGAAGACCAATTAATAACCTGCGCGTCGCCCCTTTGCGCTATAATACGCAACACCGACGCGCGCCCGTCCGATTACAATGCGTTTGCCGACACGCCGCGTCCCGGCCATGCCGACTTTACAGCCCACATAAAATGGGGCGGCAATGCCGATATGCGCGGCGGCGGGCATTTTTCGGGCAGGCTAACCGCCCCTATTTGCGCCGTCGGCGGGATTGCGCTGCAAATTCTTGCCCGTCGCGGCATATATGTCGGCGCACATCTCGACTCGGTCGGCGGAGTGCGCGACGCCAGATTCCCGATAAAACCGGACAAGGCCCTGTTTGATGAAATCGCAGGCAAACCCTTGCCGGTTATAGACGATGCAAAGGGCAAGGAGATGCAAAAAGCGATTGCCGCTGCCGCCTCCGAGCTTGATTCGGTCGGCGGAGTGGTGGAATGTGCTGTCACAGGGTTGCCCGCAGGGCTGGGCGAACCTATGTTTGACGGCGTCGAAAACCTATTTGCGCGGGCCCTTTTCGGAATTCCGGCTGTGAAAGGCATAGAATTCGGCAGCGGGTTTGCGGGCTCGGTGCTGCGCGGCTCGCAAAACAACGACCCGTTTACCGCTGTAGACGGCAAAATCGAGACCGAAACCAACAACTCTGGCGGTATACTCGGCGGCATAACGACCGGAATGCCGGTTGTATTTCGCGTTGCTTTCAAGCCCACACCTACCATAGGACTACCGCAGCGTACTGTCAGTCTTTCGCGCGGCGAGCCCGCGATACTCGAGGCGCGCGGACGCCATGACCCGTGTGTCGCACTGCGCGCCGTACCGGTCGTCGAGGCTGTGACCGCACTTGTTACATTGGATTTGCTGATGTTGTGTGATGTCAAATAACGTAATATATAATAAAATGGAATAAAAAAGAAAGGCAACCGGCACAGGCAAGCCGGTTGACGGATAATGCAATGGAAATCAAAACCTTACGAAACTCCATTGATAATGTAGACGAGAAACTGCTCGATCTATTTATCGAGCGCATAAATTTGTCCGAGCAGGTCGCGGAATATAAACGTGAGCATGGCTTGCCGCTCACCGACCGCACCCGCGAACGCGAAATATTAAAACGCGTCACCGAGCGCGCGCCCGGCTATGAGCAATACGTTTATAGCTTGTTTCGCATGCTAATCGAGATGTCAAAAGCCCGTCAGGCCGAGCTGCACAAACCTCAATCCCCGGTCATTGACCTTATAAAAGATGCGCTTGTCCCGGTCGAAACAACCTTCCCCCGCTCCGGCAGAATTGCATGTCAGGGTATTGAAGGCTCAAATTCGCAGCTTGCAAGCGAACGGCTGTTCCCACGCGGAAATATTATGTTCTTTAAAACTTTCGCGGGCGTTTTCAACGCTGTGCAGTCTGGCTTATGCGATTTCGGTGTGTTGCCCGTCGAAAACAGCGTAAACGGTTCGGTGCGCGCCGTTTATGAGCTGCTTCGACACAAAAAATGCTATATAGTAAGAGGTACAACGCTGCATATCAGGCACGAGCTTTTGGCTTTGCCCGGCGCCGAGCTGTCCGATATAACCGAAATCTACTCCCACGAACAGGCGCTCGGCCAATGCTCAAAGTTTATCGCCTCGCTCGGCAGCAAGGTGCGTACAATCCCATGCGAAAACACCGCCGTTGCCGCGAAAAGGGTAGCAGAGCTCGGCGACCCGCATATCGCCGCCATATCGTCGGCGCGCTGCGCCCAACTGTACGGGCTTAAGTCGCTGCACTCAAACATCCAGGACAGCGACAACAACTATACCCGCTTTGTGTGTATCACGAAAAATCCGGCTATATACGCCGGCTCGAGCCGCATTTGTTTTGTGCTCGGGTTTGACAGCCGCCCAGGCGCGCTTTCAGAGGTTCTTCTCAGATTCTCGGCGCGCGGCATCAACATGACAAAGCTCGAAAGCTTCCCAGTTGCCGGCGGCGACTTTGATTTTAACTTTATTTTCGAGCTTGAGGCGTCTGTGCACGAGCCGGGCATTGTCGAGCTTCTAGCCGAGCTTGAGTCCGCTTACCCTGCCTTCGACTTTTTGGGCTGCTACTCCTATGATTGACACCGGCGGAAAAATCTACGGACTTGTCGGTCGCAAGCTCGGACACAGCTATTCAGCCCGCATCCATGAAATGCTTGGCAACAGCTTATATAGCCTGTACGAGCTCGAACCCGAGCAGCTTGGCGAGTTTGTCCGCCGCCGTGACATAGGCGCGCTCAATGTGACAATCCCCTACAAAATCGACGTCATGGCGCACCTTGACGTTATTTCACCCGAAGCTGAGAGCATCGGCAGCGTCAACACCGTAGTAAACCGCGGCGGCCGGCTCTACGGGTATAATACCGACCTTTTTGGTTTTGATTACACTTTAAGGCGCTCGGGCATATCGCTTTCGGGCAAAAAGGTGCTGATCTTCGGCAGCGGCGGCTCGTCCCAGACTGTACGCGCCTGCGCAAAATCGGCGGGCGCCTCCCAAATTGTCATTATTTCGCGCAGCGGACCTGACAATTACGGCAATCTCGACCGCCATAAAGACGCGCAGATTCTTATTAACACCACGCCCGTCGGGATGTATCCCGAACCGGACGAAATGCCTTTTGACCCCGCATTCTTCCCCAGCTGCGAGGGGGTCGCCGACTTAATTTACAATCCGCTGAGAACAAACCTTTTATTGCGCGCGCGCGAGCTCGGACTCCCTTGCGCGGGCGGGCTGCCCATGCTGGTCGCACAGGCTGTGAAGGCACACGAGCACTTTTTTGACATCTCTGTGCCCGACGACGAGATAGAAAAAGTGCTCTCGAGCCTTGCCCGCTCGGTAGAAAACATCGTGCTTGTTGGCATGCCGGGCTGCGGGAAGAGCACAACCGGCCGATCGCTCGGCAAACGAACCGGCCGCAAAGTGCTCGATACCGACGAGATGGTCGAACGCTCTGCCGGAAAATCTATTCCCGATATTTTTGCGCAGGCAGGAGAAGCCGAGTTCCGAGCCATGGAGAAAAAAGCCGTTGCCGAGGCCGGCATGCGTTCGGGAGCTATAATCGTTACCGGCGGAGGCGTGGTGAAAAATATCGAAAATCTCGCACCCTTACGCCGCAACGGCCGCATTTACATGCTGGACCGGCCGATAGAGCAGCTTGCTCGCAAAGGTCGCCCGCTTTCGGAAAATGCAGATCTGCACGCACTTGCCGCCGAGCGCCTTCCGCTTTATCTGAAGTTTGCTGACGCGACTGTTCCGGTCAGCGGCTCTCCCGAGCAGGTGGCGGCAAAAATTCTGGAGGATTTCAATGAAAATTCTGGTTGTTAACGGCCCGAACATAAACATGCTTGGCATCCGCGAACCCGAAATCTACGGCAGCCGCACATATTCCGATCTTGTTGCTCAAATTACAAGCGAGGCTGCAAAGCTGGGTGTAAAGGTCGAGTTTTTCCAAAGCAACCACGAGGGCGCCATTGTCGACAAAATACAGGAAGCTTACGGCAAAGTCGACGGTATAATTATCAACCCCGCCGCGTACACGCATACCAGCATTGCCATCGCCGATGCGATAAAAGCGGTGGGGATACCGGCGGTCGAGGTGCATATCTCTGACCCCGATACGCGCGAGGAGTTCAGGCGCGTCTCGTATGTACGCCCGGCATGTATTGCGACTATAAAGGGCAAGGGATTTGATGGCTACCTCGAGGCGCTACGTATTTTGGCAAAGCGATAGATTTACAAAGGACAAGGGAGACTTTTATGAAAAAAGTCTCCCCTGTCCTTTTTTATATAATGATATCCACCGGCTCCAATTTATTTGGTTAGCTCAATCTTTCTTTTTTATAAACGACATCTGATTGCGGAGCTGCTGACCGACCTTGACAAGCTGGGTTTCAACATTCTGACGGCGCATCGCATTGAAGTGCGGACGTCCCACCTGATTCTCAAGTATCCAGTTGCGCGCAAAGGTGCCGTCCTGTATCTCGGCAAGCACCTTCTTCATCTCCTTGCGCGTTTCTTCTGTTATAATGCGCTTGCCGGTCACATAGTCGCCATACTCGGCAGTATCGCTTATTGAATAGCGCATCATCTCGAATCCGCCGCTGTAGATAAGGTCGACAATCAACTTCATCTCGTGAATACACTCGAAATATGCGGACTCGGGCGAATATCCCGCCTCGACCAGCGTTTCAAAACCGGCACGCATAAGCTCTGTAACGCCGCCGCAAAGCACCGCCTGCTCACCGAACAGGTCGGTCTCGGTTTCCTCGCGGAATGTTGTCTCGAGCACGCCCGCACGGCTGCCGCCAATACCCGCAGCATACGCCTTGGCTATCTCCATCGCCTTGCCAGTATAATCCTGCTCCACCGCTACCAGGCAAGGCACACCCGCCCCGCGCACATACTCGCTGCGCACCGTGTGCCCCGGCCCCTTCGGCGCAACCATAAACACATCGACGTTGTCGGGAGGCACGATCTGCCCAAAATGTATGTTGAAACCGTGCGCAAACGCAAGCGCTTTGCCCGCGGTCAGACCGGGCTCTATGCTTTCACGATAGAGCTTTGGCTGCTTTTCGTCGTTGACCAAAATCATTATAATGTCTGCAGCCTCAGCCGCTTCAGCCGCAGTCATAACGGCAAGCCCGTCTGCCTCGGCTTTAGGCCAGGATTTGCTGCCTTTATACAGCCCGACAACAACGTCAACGCCACTATCATGCAGGTTGAGCGCATGCGCATGTCCCTGACTTCCGTACCCAATTACCGCAACTTTTTTGCCTTTCAGATAGTCAAGGTTACAGTCGCTTTCATAATATATCTTTGCCATTTTATTTTTCCTCCGCACAAATTACGTTTATCACAATGTGCCGTTTGGTCGAACGTCTTTTTCGATTGCAATGGCACCGGTACGCACGATTTCACAGTGCCCGTAAGGCGATAGCATATATTCAAGCTCCGCTATTTTCTCGGTCGTGTCGGCATACTCGAGTATAAGCGAGTTTTGCGAAACTTCAACAATACGCGCGCCGAAAATCTTTACTATATCAACTATTTCCGACCGCGTCCGAGCATCGGCGGGCACCTTTATAAACACAAGTTCCTTGCTTATAAACTCACCGGGCTCAAGTGTTTTGACTCTCAATACACCAATAAGCTTTGCAAGCTGTTTTTCGACCTGCTCTACCATATCATTGTCGCCGTCCACGACAATTGTCATGCACGAAATTTCCGGGTCTTCTGTCACGCCGACGGCAAGACTGTGAATGTTAAATGCGCGGCGCGAAAAGAGCCCTGAAACCTTGGACAGCATGCCCGAGTGGTTTTGGACCTTGACAAGTATAGTCCGTTTCATAACCTCAACCTTCCCGCGCAGTTAGCGCTGTTTTAAGACTTTTTGCGACCGCATCGCCCATTTCGGCAGTGCTGACCACTTTCACGTTTTGCGAGCTGCCCGCTATGTCCGGTGTGCGCAGCCCGTCGTCAAGCGTTTTGGCTACGGCACGCTCAACCGCATCGGCCTCGCGCTCGAGACCGAGCGAGTAGCGTAAAAGCATCGCGGCCGAAAGTATGGTCGCAAGCGGGTTTGCTATACCTTGGCCCGCAATATCGGGCGCGGAGCCGTGAATCGGCTCGTAAAGCCCTCGCGAGCCGTCGCCGAGCGACGCCGACGGCAGCATGCCAATAGAGCCGGTTATCATCGACGCCTCGTCGGAGAGAATGTCTCCGAACATATTGCTTGTCACCATGACATCGAACCTGCCGGGAGCTCGCACAATCTGCATTGCCGCATTGTCGACCAGCATGTCCTCAAGTTCGACGTCGGGAAAATCCTTTGCCACGCGGTGCACAACCTCGCGCCACAGGCGCGATGATTCGAGCACATTTGCTTTGTCGACGCTTGTCACCTTTTTTCTGCGCCTCTGCGCTGCTTTAAAGGCGACGCGTGCGATGCGCTCGATTTCTTTCGCTGTATAGCGTTCGGTGTCGAACGCCTCCTCGCCGTCCTCGCCTACCGAGCGGCCGCGTTTACCGAAATATATGCCGCCCGTAAGCTC
>LSQX01269822.1_pt2 | contig 66764 bp, 71 predicted proteins | sample 654561 | NCBI WGS metagenome assembly LSQX01 (sample SAMN04489861, study PRJNA283612) | anaerobic digester metagenome | isolation source: 4 biogas reactors fed with cattle manure at either 37C or 55C with and... | place: Denmark: Kongens Lyngby | collected 2014
CTGCTTGCTGGTTTTGATCATCCCCATATAGTGAAAGTATATGATGTAGTTACCTATGGCAGTTCTCTTTATTTGGTTATGGAATTTGTACCAGGTCCAGCTCTGCTTAATCAGCAGTTAACTTTAGACCAGATTATAGATATTGGCATTCAGTGCTGTTCGGCTTTAGATCAGATTCACAGAGCTGGATTAGTCCATCTGGATATCAAGCCCCAGAACCTTCTCTATAACTCTAACAACAATGTGTGCAAATTAACAGACTTCGGCGCAGCAGCCCGCAGGCAGCTGCGGGATGACCAGATTGTCGGAACACCAAAATACATAGCACCGGAACAGCGGTTGGGACAGCCTGTAAATGACCGAGCTGATATTTATGCTCTGGCCAAGGTGCTGACAGAACTGATTGCGGTTAATCAAATCAAAAACGTTCCAGCCGGTCTGCAGCGCCTGCTGGCTAAGGCAGGGAGTGAGCAGGCAGCTGAACGCTGCAGTGCTTTAGAATTTCAATCAGCTTTAATCCAGCTCCAATCAGGTTTGGAGAACCAAGAGACTGCCGCTACTCACACTTTTGAGGGTAAGGCAGCATATTACCAGGTTAGGGATTTAATTTTTAAGCATTACCCATTAATCAGTGCCGGTATTCAAGGACTGCTTGCTGGAGCTGTGTTCCTAACCCTGAAAGAACAGCCGTTAATTAGAGAGCTTGGTTTTTATAGTTCCTTATTCACCTCTTACTTTGGACCAGGATTAGCTGTTTTTGTCGGGTTCTTTTCTCCTGCTTTGGCCTGTCTGTTGATCAGCTTAGTAATCCTGCTTCCCCTGTATGCGGCCTGGCCAACTTTTGCCCTGATCTGCAGTTTGATTCTGATATTCACAGCTGGCAAGATCAAGCGTTATCAGGTGTTAACCCAGGTTATCGTGCTGATGGCAATTTGGGCGCCTCAACTGCTGTGGGTTCTGCCGGTCCTGATTGGATATTACCGTGGAGCAAAATTGGCGGCCGGAAGTTGTTTTGCCCTTGGCTTTGCTGGTCATTTGCTTGCTAATCTGGAGCAGACTCAGGCTTATCAGCGGCTGCGGTTTACACCTGTAAACTTCAATGTCAGTTTGGTAACTGCAGTTCTCCAGCAGTTTTCGGTAGAGGAAGTGTTGGAAATTATTACAACAGCAGCTGCATGGATCAATAGCCCAGCTTTTGGTTTCACACTTCAGGGTGTGCTGCTGGGTTTAGGAGCTAGGTGGGTTGCTAGGCGGGGCACATTGGGAATGATTTTATATCTTATTTCCACAGCTGCAGCAGTACTTGCTGTTGAGTCAAGTTTAATTTGGTACTGGGCTGCTGCAATGCTGATTCTGCTTGCTGGAATCGGAATTAATAACCTCTTTGTTGGCGGGGCAGCTCCCACAAGACTGCTAACTTACCCTGAAACAGAAATTGCTACGAACAATTTATAAAATATTGCAGGAAACAAACGGAATAAGGCGAATGATAAATATATAACAAGCTTAAAGATAAAGGATCGGCTGATTATTAGCCGACCCTCTATTTAGTTTGCATCTGCTCTTTCAAAAGTGATTTTTAGAACATTGCCCCATCTATCTAAAGTAGTTTTCATCTGCTGTTTAAAGTCACCTAAACTCATGATTTGGGAGATGCTCGCCATGTTTGTAAACATATCATAAATTCCTAAAGCATCTTCATACGCCTGCTGCAGTTTAGCAAGCTGTTCTTTTAGTTTGCTGTTTTCAGCCTGGAGGGTGTTTACCTGGTCCTGAGCTTGATAGTTTTGGAGAGCATTGACCAGGGCGCTGATAACTGCCTCGGGATCAGGCTGATTGATTTTCTGCTCCAGCTGGTCCAGGCGTTTATGTAACTTTGCAATATACTCAGGTAAACCTTGAAACGCTTCAACTAAATCAGCATCAATTGTTAGTTCGCGCTTGATCTCCCGTTTAGGCGGCTTTGCAGGTTTTGTAGGAATTTCTGATTCGTCTCTTTCTTTACGCAGAACATTGTAATAAAGCATTCCAATTGCCGCTTCACTTCGGTGCGGCAGCAGACGGGCAATCCGGCGGAAGCATTCAGTAAGGGGAAGCCCTTCATCCTTTCCCTTAATCACTTCCTCCCACACCAGATCCTTTTCTTCATCCGTCCAGTTGCGGCCGGGATTTTTATTGGTTTCGACAGCGGTATTGGTGGTATCAGGCATGCTGCGGTCCTCCTTTTCACTTGTAAAGTAGGTCTATCAATAGTAGTATATCCTTGATTTTATAAACTATTCTTGTTTACAAAATTAAAGTATAAAAATTGGGGGTAATAAAAATGAAATCAGCTCTGTTAAGTGTCTATGATAAGACCGGGATTGTTGAGCTGGCGCAAAAGCTGATTGAATTGGATTATCGGATTATAAGTACTGGTGGAACCTATCACCTGCTGCAAGAAAATGGGGTGCCTGTTACTTATATCTCTGAAATTACCGAGTTTCCGGAAATCCTCGATGGTCGGGTGAAAACGCTGCATCCCCGCATCCACGGCGGCATTCTGGCCAGGGATCAGGCAGAGCATATAGAGGAGCTAAAAAGTATTGGTGCTGATTTAATTGATTTAGTGGTTGTAAATTTATACCCGTTTGAAAAAGTATCCCAGGATCCGAATGCTTCTTATGCAGAAGTAATTGAGAATATTGATATCGGCGGTCCTACACTGTTAAGGGCAGCTGCAAAAAACCACGCCAGGGTTACAGTGGTTTGTGATCCCGAGGATTATCAAAAAGTGATTGAGGAGCTGGAACAGGGTGAGGTTGCGCCTGAGGAGCGAAAACGCTTAGCTGCCAAAGCTTTTAATCATACCGCCTACTATGATTCCTTAATTGCCCAGTATTTAGGACAGCCCCAGTTTCCTGAGCGGATGACAGTGGCTTTAGTCAAGAAAGCAGATCTGCGCTATGGCGAGAATCCCCACCAAAAGGCTGCGTATTATCAGCTGATGCCGCAGGCAGCAGTCAGCATCGCTGCTGCTGAGCAGCTTCACGGCAAAGCGCTATCGTACAATAACATCTATGACGCTCAGGCAGCTTGGCAGTTGGTATCAGAATTTAGTGAGCCATGCACTGTAGCTGTGAAACACAACAATCCCTGCGGCTTAGCGGTTGGTGCAGATTTGTATCAAGCATATCTTCGGACTTATGAAGCGGACCCAGTTTCCATCTTCGGCGGTATTGTCGCCTGCAATCGGACTGTAGATGCAAAAACCGCAGCTGAAATGAGCAAAATCTTCTTAGAAGTAATTATCGCACCTGATTTTACAGCAGAGGCGCTGGAAATTCTGCAGAAGAAAGCGAATCTGCGGCTGTTAAAGCTGGCTCCTGCCCAGGATTCAGGGCTGGATTGGAAAAAAGTCGCAGGAGGTTTTTTAGTTCAGGAAGGAGATACAGTTGATTTAGAACAGGGCAAGCTGAAAGTTGTTACCAAGCGGGAACCAACCGAGGCAGAATGGGACGATTTGTTCTTCGGCTGGAAAGTGGTGAAATATGTGAAGTCCAACGCGATCGTTTTCTGCAAAGATCGCCAACTGATTGGTGTGGGTGCAGGGCAGATGAATCGGGTTCAATCGGTGCGCTTAGCTGCGGAACAAGCGGGAGCCAAAGCAAAAGGGGCAGTACTTGCTTCTGATGCGTTTTTCCCATTTGCTGATAATATTGAGGAAGCAGCAGCAAGCGGCATTACGGCAATTATTCAACCAGGTGGTTCCGTTAGGGATCAAGAGGTGATTGACGCTTGTGATCGCTACAATATAGCCATGGTATTTACCGGGATCAGGCATTTTAAACATTGATTAACTAAAAAAGAGGAATTTCACAAACGAGAGCGAATAAATTTTACTAAATACCCAAAAAAATTCTGCCGGGGTGTGCCCGGCAGAAACACAATGGCAACAGAGGGCAGGCGTAGATGACCCATGGTGGGGGTGAACTCGCTTGCTTTCTGTTTTTATTGTTCTGTCATTCGATCCGCTTTGCGCGGCAGGTTTTCAATTTTTGTTGGATCCACTATTATTGTCCGGAAATTATTGTATGTCACAAATCCTGGTTTAGCACCGCGGGGTTTATGAACGTTTTTTCTTTCAGTGTAATCCACTGCCACTTTAGGGCTGGTTCTGTTCTTAGAATAGTATGCTGCCAGGGCAGCTGCTTCCTGCAGTGCCTGCTCTGTTACTTCTTGATTCGTGCGGATAATTACATGGCTGCCGGGAATATTTTGAGCGTGGAGCCAAATATCCTCCGGCTTAGCAATTTTAAAAGTGAGCAGGTCGTTTTGCCGATTGTTTCTTCCCAGCAAAATCTTAGTTCCATCGGATGCGATAAACTCTTGATACTGCTTAACAGTTTGATAATGCCTCTGCTCCTGGCGTCCTTTGCTCCGCCTTTTCCGGATAAAACCTTCCCTTATCAGCTCGGCTTCAATTTCAGCCACAACTGCTAAATCATCAGCCTGCTGAAGCTGAACTGTAACCTCTTCTAAATACATTCGTTCCATAATTGTTTTTTCTAACTGTTCCTGAGTAATTTTTTTGCTGTTTTTGGCTTTAGTGTATTTTTTGAAATATGCCTGGGCGTTTTCACTTGGGCTTAAGGCTGGATCCAGCTTAATGGTAATCAGCGGCTGTTCCGGTTGATAATAGTCAACTGCGGTCAGTTCTGAATCACCTTTCTGGATCTGATAGATGTTAGCGAGAATTAGTTCTCCCATTTTCTGCCACTTATCGGCATCAGCAGCCTGTTTTAATGTATTGCGATGAATCTGTTCTTTGCGCTTGAGGCGTTTGAGGTGGGTGTTGATTTGACTCTGCAGACTGCTGGCCTTCTGCCGCACCTTTTGGCTGTGGATACGAAAGCGGTAGAAAGTATCCAGTAGCTGATCAAGGCTGGCAAATTCCCGCTGCGCCACTGGGCCGGTCAGCCGATAAGCATAAAAATCAGGTTTGTCGTCCTCTACTAAAACCGGCTGTTGTTCTGTATTGATCAACTGGTCCAAACTCTGCCACAAGGCTGAGATCTGTTCTAAGGTAAGTTCCTGCTTGACTGCGGCGGGATCGATGCCTGCTCGGCGGCAGATTTCTTTGGCTGCTGCAGGACTGAACCCCTGGTAGAGTTGAACCAAGCCTTGATATAACAGGGTAAAAGCCGGCAGCAGGCGTATTTCTGTGGTGAATTCTGCCTCGGTGGTTGTTAGGGGATTGATTTTCCGATCCACTGGCGGTAAGCTGTAGACAAGGCCCGGCATAATCGGCCGCTCGTGGTCTGCATCGCTGTTGCGGTGAATTGCGTCGATAATGTTGTGCTCTTGGTCGATTAAAATAATGTTGCTGTTGCGGCCCATCAGTTCAAACACCAGACTTTTCAAGCTGGTACCTAAATTTGGGTCAAAGGTTTCGAATTTGATCTCTATAATCCGTTCCAACTGATACTGCTCAATTCCCAGGATTCTGCTTGGTTCAAGATACTTGCGGAGCAGCATGCAGAATGCCGGTGGGTTGTGGGGATTGATGTATGTATCTGTGGTAGTATGAATGCGTGCAAAGACCGGATCTGCGGAAATTACCAGTTTATGAGTTTCGCCGAGACTGCGGAGATGCATGATGATCGTGTAGCGGTCCGGCTGGTAAATCTTAACCATCCTCGCATTTATTAGTTTTTGGTTTAGTTCTGTGACGATGCGGGCTACTGCTATTCCATCAAAAGCCATTTTGATCACACTCCCACTCAAAGTATACCAGAGGAGAAAAGCAGGGACAAGCATAGTAAATGTCTAATATTAATAAAATGGTAGTTAGATTCAGGTTTGATTAGATAAGGGCGTGAGAAGATGTCAAGAAAATTTAGTGCTCTACTGATAATCTGTATTTTATTCTTAAGTACCGCATTAGTTGGTGCTCAGCAGCGGCCAATGTGGTTTGAAAATGCCCTGCAGTATCTGCAGTATTACACAACTGGAATGGATCGCATTATTCCAGCCCTTTACCCGCTGCGGCAGGCTGCCGGCAGTCTCCAGATCAGTATCGATAATGGAGAAGCAGTAGACGAATCGCTTCTGCTGTTAGGATTGATCTATCAGGAGGAGGGCAATACTGCTGAGGCCAAGAAGGTCTATCGGCAGTACTTGGAGCGCAATCCAGACGCAGGCTGGGTTTACGTGCTTTTGGGAGACGCTGAGTATTACAGCGGAGATAATACTGCAGCGCTGCAAAATTACGTGAAAGCCTTGATGATTGATGATTATGCCAGGGCATATTATGGGATTGGATTGATAAATATGGAGCAGGGCATTACCAGCGATGTGATTGCTGCTTTTGCTAAAGCGGTAGAAACTGCACCGGAGTTTGTTGATGCCCGCACGATTTTGGCCAAGGCATATTTTGCCGTGGATGATTATGAAGCAGCGTTAACCGAATTTGAAACCGCTTACTTATATGCTCCGCGGGATGCAGAAATTCATTATTATCTCTGGCAGCTTTATTCTCTAAATGGAGATCAGGATAAGGCAAATCATTATCGCGAGCTTGCGATTCAATACAACCCTGAATACGCGTCCCTCGTAGAGTAATAATCAGCTGGTTGGTTGAAAATACCGGGAAGGCCCGGTATTTTTTTATGCTCCTCTGAATAGGTATTTATGGACTAAAAGCGGGGTGAGCATAGTGAAAAACCAGTACTACAACCAAGAACCTAAAGCCTTAGCCCAAAATTTTGGCACCAATTTAGAGCAGGGTTTGTCTGCCAGACAGGTCAAAACGCTGTTTGAAAAATATGGTGCCAACAAACTGGCTGAAGCAGAAAAAGATTCAGCTGTAACGATCTTTTTTAGACAGTTTAATGACTTTATTACTATTGTTTTGATGATTACCACATTAGTATCAGCGCTGCTGGGTGAAGTAGTTGATTCGGTTGCGATTTTAGCAATTATTGTCATGAATGCGGTTTTAGGCTTTATTCAAGAATATCGAGCTGAAAAATCTTTAGATGCACTAAAACAGCTGACAGCGCCGATGGCCAAAGTAATTCGCGGCGGCCGCCAACTTCAGATTAACGCCGAAGAGCTTGTTCCCGGTGATATTATCGTTCTAGAAGCCGGGGACCGGGTTCCTGCCGATGCGCGCTTGTTTAATGTCAACTCGCTTTATATCAACGAAGCTATGCTGACCGGCGAATCGCTGCCGGTAGGAAAAAAAGTTGAGGCGATTGGCAGTGATAACGTTCCTATTGGTGATCAGGTTAACATGGTGTTTATGGGAACTCTGGTCACCCGGGGCCGGGGTTTTGGATTAGTGACCGCCACCGGTATGGACACCGAAATTGGCAAAATTGCTGACATGATTCAGGATACAGATCCAGGCGATACCCCTCTCCAGCGCAGGCTGGAAAAACTAGGCACATCGCTGGTGATCGCCTGCTTAATTATTGTTGTGGGCGTATTTGTTACTGGGGTGTTGCGGGGCTTTCCGGTTTATCGGATGTTCTTTACCGGGGTTAGCCTTGCTGTAGCGGCAATACCCGAAGGACTGCCAGCGGTTGTGACCATTGCTCTGGCAATTGGAGTGCAGCGGATGATCCGGGCTAATGCGATTATTCGGCAGCTGCCGGCAGTTGAGACTTTAGGTTGTGCAACGGTAATTTGTTCCGATAAAACCGGTACGCTGACCCAAAATAAAATGAAAGCACAGAAGTACTGGATTGCTGGTCAAGATATCAGTGTGACCAAGCAAGAACAGCTGAAACAGCTTGCCCAGGACGATACAGTTCTGCGAACAGCTTTGTTAATTGGGGCCCTGTGCAATAATGTTCAGGTTGATGATCGAACTCGGAAAGTTCAGCTTGTTGGAGATCCAACGGAAATTGCACTGGTGGAAACTGCTTATCATGCTGGTTTAAATAAGGCGGCGTTGGAACATGATTACCGTTTGGTGCGGGAAGTGCCTTTTGATTCGGAGCGGAAGCGGATGAGTGTGCTGGTGAGGCATCGTGATCAGTTTCTTGCTTACGTTAAGGGGGCACCTGGTATTATATTAGAGCGCTGCACAAAGATTTTAACTGCTGATGGTGTGAAACCTCTGAATACCCATGAAAAGCAGCGGATTTTAAATGCAGTTGAGGGCTATGCTGCTGAGGCGCTGAGGGTATTAGGCTTGGCGTACCGCCAGGTTCCAACACCGCAGGTACCGGAGCAGACGCTGGAAAGTGATTTAATCTTTGTGGGGTTTGTCGGCATGATTGATCCACCCCGACTGGAAGTGAAGCGGGCGATTCGCCAAGCGCAGCGGGCTGGAATCCGAACTATAATGGTCACAGGTGACCATAAACTAACCGCGCAGGCGATTGCAGAACAGCTTGGCCTGGGACAGAATGGCAAAGTTCGGGTGATGACTGGAGCAGAATGGGAAATGCTGTCTGGGTATGAACAGCAGGAAGCGGTTAGAGATATTGACGTATTTGCTCGAGTAGCACCACAGCATAAATTGAGTATTGTGCGGGCTCTCCAGAAAAATGGTGAAGTGGTGGGAATGACTGGAGATGGAGTGAATGATGCACCGGCTGTGAAAGAAGCTGATATCGGGATTAGTATGGGAATCAGCGGAACAGATGTTACTAAAGAAGCATCTGATATGATTTTAGCTGATGATAACTACCAAACGATAATTGCAGCTGTCCGGGAAGGCAGAGCGATCTACGATAATATCCGCAAATTTATCCGCTACCTACTGGCATGCAATGTAGGGGAAGTGCTCACTATGTTTGCTGCCACTTTAGCGGGACTGCCGCTGCCGCTGCTCCCTATACAAATCCTCTGGATGAACTTAGTTACCGATGGCCTGCCGGCGATTGCCCTTGGAGTTGATCCCGGTGATGAAGATATTATGGATCGACCGCCCCGCGATCCAAACGAAAGCATCTTTGCCAGACGCCTCCATTTGAAGATCGGGTTTACTGGAACACTGATCAGTATCTGTACGCTAGCAGTATTTATTTACGCCTTGTGGCATAATCCTAATGATGTTGTTAAAGCCAGGACATTAGCCTTTACAACACTGGTGATGGCTCAGCTGATTTATGTGTTCGAATGCCGCAGTGAGTATCATTCCATTTTTGAAATTGGCTTTTTCACTAACCTCTATTTAGTAGCAGCGGTTTTGATTTCAGGTGGAATGCACATCTTAGTGGTGTACCATCCCTGGCTGCAGGGGATATTTGATACCGTATCCCTCAACCTTAATGACTGGATTTTGGTGCTTGTTTTTGCAGGAGCCACCTTGGTGGTTGATACGATTATTAGAGTGGTGAAACGGCGGGTCAGCAGACATTTTTCAATAGCAAGATTCAGATAAAAAGCAGGAGATCCGAAATTTTACCAGAAAGTATAGTAGAAACAGGAAACAGGATCGAGATGGAGGAGGCTGTGGATATGGTATACAGCATGACAGGGTTCGGACACGCAGAAGCGGCTGATGAAAATTGGTCGGTAAAGGTGGAAGCAAAAGCGGTAAATCATCGGTTCTTAGATATCCATATCCGCCTCTCCCGGAATTATCAACAGCTTGAAGAAACTTTTCGTCAGCTGGTAACAACAGGAATTCAGCGGGGACGCATCGAACTGAGTGTTAATATAAAGGAATTAAGCGAGCAGAATAGAATCGTGAAGATAGACAGGGGTCTTCTTGCCGGATTGTACCGGCAGTGGCAGGAACTCCAGGGAGAACTGCCGCTTCCAGATTTGACTTTTGATCATATCTTTCAAATTCCAGATTTGGTTAAGATAGAAGAACCAGAAATCGATTGGGAGCCGCTGACAAAACTTGCTGTACAAGCTGGGACAGATGCTTTAGAACAGCTGAATTCGATGCGGCTGGCAGAAGGGGAGCAGCTGGCCCAGGATTTGCTGAAGAAAATCGACTCTATTGAGGAGATGGTTCAGGGCATCCGGGTTTACGCCCCAGAAGTGGTTGTTAATTACCGGGACCGCTTGCAAGAACGTTTGAATGAGCTGCTTACAGGGACAAGCCTCACTCCGGAACGGTTTGAAGCGGAGGTTGCCATTTTTGCCGATCGCAGCAGCATTGATGAGGAAATCGTCCGTTTAGAAAGTCATATCTATCAGTTCCGATCGATACTCAAGGAGACTGGACCGATTGGAAGAAAATTAGATTTTCTCATACAAGAAATGAATCGAGAAGTTAATACTATTGGATCTAAGGTCAACGATCTGCAGATCACTAAAGCTGTAGTAGAACTGAAAAGTGAAATCGAACGCATCCGTGAACAGGTTCAGAATCTTGAATAAAACAATCCGCTGTTATAGCTGAGAATAGGTAAATTGGTAGCAAGGAGGTGAAAAAGATGGCACTGCCAAAACTTAGCGATGCAGAAAAGCGGAAAGCTCTGGAAAAAGCTCAGCTGATGCGCAGTAAGCGGGCTGAACTTCGTGCTAAGTTGAAGAGTGGTTCGATTTCTCTACAGGAAGTGTTGGAGTCTAAGGACGATGAAGTAGTGGCAAAAATGCGGGTTGCCTACTTAATTCAGTCCTTACCGCAGGTTGGCAAAGTAACTTCAAAAAAGATCATGGAAGAAATCGGCATTAATGAGAACCGCCGCGTTCAGGGATTAGGCAAGAGGCAAATTAATGCGCTGTTGGAGCGCCTAGGCTGACAGGCTATCATGGTAGCAAGGAGGATCTAGCAGTGGAAATCAAATTAATCAATATCGGGTTTGGTAACATCGTTGCTGCCAACCGTATCGTTAGTATTGTAAGTCCTGAATCAGCTCCGATAAAACGGATTATTCAGGAAGCGAGAGAGCGGGGTATGCTCATTGATGCCACATATGGGCGCAGAACTAGAGCTGTGATCATCACTGATAGTGATCATGTGATCCTTTCGGCAGTTCAACCTGAAACTGTGGCACACAGATTGCAAGCGAATTCAGGGGAAACCCAACTAGACAGCAAAGAATGATATAATGATAAAGGAAGTTAATGCAGACAATGCCGAGGAGGCTAATTCAGGTATGGTAATGAAGTGAGGGGGATATTGAGGTGAACTCAAAAGGGTTTTTGATTGTATTATCTGGACCAAGCGGCGTAGGTAAGAATACACTAATGAATCGTGTAATTCCTCGTATCCCCAATCTACAATACTCAGTGAGTGCCACTACTAGGCCGCCGCGTTCTGGCGAAGTAGATGGGGTCGACTATTTTTTTGTTTCGGATGAAGAATTTGATCGGATGATAGCAGAAGATGAATTCTTAGAGTGGGCTGAATTTGTCGGCAACCGTTATGGGACACCAAGAACATTTGTCGAGGAACAAATTCAGCAGGGACGCACTGTAATTATGGATGTTGATATTCAAGGAGCTCTGCAGATTAAGCAGAAGATGTCAGATGCAGTATTAGTGTTCTTACTGCCTCCTACTTGGGAAGAACTGCGCAACCGCCTCAACAAGCGGGGGAAAGATCCCATGGAGGCGATTATCAAGAGGCTAGAACGTTCTGTTGAAGAACTTAAATATATTGTTGACTACGATTATTTTATTATCAATGATCATTTGGATAAAGCTGCAGAACGGTTAATTACCATCATCAATGCTGAACGCTATCGAGTTGCACGAGCTGATTTGGAAGAGATGATGAAGTTATGGCAGAGGGGGTAATCTAAATGGCAATTGAGAAAAATTTAGCGCATGTAGACAATCGTTTTACTTTGGTAATTGCAGCTTCTAAACGTGCCCGCCAAATTTTATCCGGAGCTGAAGCTACTGTGGAAACGAAACACTGCAAACCTGTTACGATAGCCTTAGATGAAATAGCAGCTGGCAAAATTAAGTGGGTGCGGACAAAAGAAGGAATCAAATAAGTGCGGGCCTGTGGAGAACCACAGGTCATTTTATATCCAGGAAAGGAGGTGACACCAATTCCAAAATTTGCAGGAGTGATTGTTGACGTCAATGTCAGCTCGGTTAATCGGCCTTTTCACTACAGCATCCCAGCGCATCTCAGCCAATTAACTAGGGGTCATAGAGTTTTAGTTTCCTTTGGCCACCGCCGCGTAGAAGGATATGTTGTGGAATTAGTCGATGCAGTTGATCTGCCGCCGGCAAAGATCAAGCCGATTCTTAAAATCCTTGATCCTGAACCGGTTTTAACGTCTGAACAGCTGGATACCGCCAGGTGGATGGTTGATACGTATGCCGGATTGTATTCCCAAGCACTGCAGTGCTTTCTGCCTGTCGGTACCCGCTATGGCAGAGAGCGGGTCAGTGCTAAAAAGCAGCTGGCGGTAACTTTGATTGAGCCTGATCAGATCGAAAGATACTTAGCCCAAGTTCATCCAAGGGCGGTCAAGCAGCGGCAGGTGCTGTTGGAGCTGCAGAAGCAGCCCCATCAGCTGGCGAGTAAGTTGTGCGAGCAGGCTGCAGCTGGATATCAAACCCTCAGGGCACTAGAAGAGAAGGGCTTTATTAAGATTGAAGCAGCAACCATTGAACGCAGGCTTGAATTTCAACCGGAGCATAAAGCTGTTCCTGCGTTAACTCCGGATCAAGAGAAGGCCCTTAAGGCAGTTATTGACTCATATAATACTGATCAAAAGCCGGTTTTAATTCATGGTGTCACCGACAGTGGGAAGACCGAAGTTTACCTGCGGGCGATTGAATACTGCTTGACCCAAGGCAAGCAGGCGATTATGATGGTACCAGAGATTGCTTTAACAGGCCAGACGACAGCCCGTTTTACGCAGCGGTTTCCAGGAAAGATTGCTGTTCTCCACAGCGGATTATCGGAAGGAGAGCGGTATGACCAGTGGCTGAAGATCTTCCGCGGCGAGCTGCCGATTGTGATTGGAGCTCGTTCTGCTGTGTTTGCACCATTGAAAAATATTGGATTAATTGTAATCGATGAAGAGCACGAAACTACATACAAACAGGAAGATGGTCTGCTCAAATATGATGCCCGCAGTGTAGCTCTAGAAAGGGCGCGGCACCATGGAGCACTGGTGGTTTTCGGCAGTGCTACCCCATCTGTAGAAAGCTACCATCTAGCTCTTAGGGATGAGTATCGACTTGTTGAGATGCCCCACCGGGTCAACCAGCGGGCGTTTCCGGAAATAGCCCTGGTTGATATGCGGACTGAGTTTGCTGGTGGGAACCGCACCATGTTCAGTGAACTGCTGACTCAAGAATTGAATAAGACCCTCGCCCGGGGGGAACAGGCGATCATTCTCCTCAACCGCCGCGGTTATGCATCCTTTGTGCTCTGCAGAGAGTGCGGGCATGTGGTAGGCTGTCCCAACTGTCATGTGTCCTTAACTTATCATCAGGATAACCGCCTAAAGTGCCATTACTGTGGTTATGTGCTGATGCTGCCGCCGAGCTGTCCGGAGTGCGCATCCCATTATTTGCGGAAGTTTGGCACCGGCACCCAACAGCTGGAAGAGTTTGTCCGGCAGTATTTCCCCGCAGCCAAACCTGTAAGGTTGGATGCCGATACTACCAGGCGCAAAGGTGCTCATGACCGCTTGTTAAATCAGTTTAGGACCAAACAGGCTAATGTTTTAATCGGCACTCAGATGGTTGCTAAGGGTTTAGATTTTCCTGATGTTACCTTAGTTGGGGTAATCAGTGCTGACTTTGCCCTCAATTTTCCCGATTTCCGTGCTGCCGAACGCACTTTCCAGCTGTTAACCCAGGTAGCCGGTAGAGCGGGGAGGGGCGGCAAACCGGGGCAGGTAATCATTCAGTGCTATGAACCTGAGCATTATGCTGTCAGAGCAGTTCAACAATATGATTTTTTGGCTTTCTATCGTCAGGAAGTTTCGTATCGCCGCGAGCTTAATTATCCGCCTTACGGGTATTTGACCAGAATTTTAATCCAGGGAGGAGAAGAAGCTGCGGCACAAAAGAGTCAGGAACTACATACCCTTTTGCAGGAGCGGCTCCCAGCTGATGTGGTAATCTATGGACCAGCTCCGGCTCCGATTTCTCGAATTAAGGGACGCTATCGCTGGCACATTATCGTTAAATCAAGGGAAAGGCTCAGCCAGCGTTTAACGGATCTGCCCCAGAGCGATGCTCAGGTAACAGTGAGTGTCGATCCGGATCCCTTGTTCTTATTATAAGTAATGTGCTATAATTAATAATGTCTATTTTGGAAAGAAGGGTTAGTATGGCAGTATTGAAAATTGTAAAACTGGGTGATCCGGTGCTGAGACAACCGACAGAACCGGTGACAAAAATAACGAAGAAAATATCAAGACTGATCCAAAACATGATTGAAACAATGTATGCTGCTGATGGGGTCGGTCTAGCAGCTCCCCAGGTAGGGGTGAGCAAAAAGATTGTGGTTATCGATGTGGGTGATGGCCCAATTGTACTGATCAATCCCAAAATTGTTTCGGGATCAGGTGAGGACATTGATGTGGAAGGCTGTTTAAGCATTCCTGGCAAGCAAGCCTACGTTAAAAGAATGGCTGAAGTAGTTGTTGAAGCTTTAGATGGTGAAGGCAAACCGATTAAAATTGAAGGCAGGGGGTATTTAGCCAGAGCCCTGCAGCATGAAATCGATCATCTCAATGGCATACTGTTTATAGATTTAGTCGATGAAAAGGATATCTTTTCTGAAGGAGACGAATAGCATGCGGGTAGTTTTTATGGGAACACCAGATTTTGCGGTGCCCAGCTTGGAGATTACAGCTAAAGAGCATGAACTTTTGGCAGTGGTTACTCAGCCTGACAGGAAGCGAGATCGCGGCCAAAACGTTAAATTTTCACCAATCAAAGACCGAGCGCTGGCGTATGATGTGCCGATCTATCAGCCTGAAAAAGTGAGCACTTCTGAGTTTATCGCACTGATGGAGCAGCTTAATCCTGATGTAATTGTGGTAGTTGCTTTTGGACAAAAAATTCCCAAAGCCTTGCTGGAGCTTCCAGCACATGGCTGTATAAATGTCCACGCATCGCTTCTGCCCCAGTATCGGGGTGCAGCGCCGATTCAGTATGCGATCATCAACGGCGACCAGAAAACTGGTGTAACAACCATGTATTTGAATGAAGGCTGGGATGAGGGTGATATGATTCTCCAGGCGGAGGAACCGATTTATCCTAGTGATACTGCAGGGACGCTGCATGATCGACTGGCTGTAAAAGGTGCTGAGCTGCTGGGAGAAACGCTGAGGCAGATTGAAGCGGGAACTGCACCAAGAATTCCACAGGATCATGAGCAGGCAACTTATGCATATAAATTAGAGAAGAGCGATGGTGAGATCGACTGGAACCTAAACGCAGTGAATATTCACAACCTGGTGCGCGGTCTCAATCCCTGGCCGACAGCTTACACTTATCTGGGTAAAGAAATGCTGAAACTGTGGGAAACTGAAGTTGTCGGCAGCAGAGAATACCCGCCTGGCGAGATTCTGGAAATTTCACCCCAGGGCATTTTGGTCGGTACACCTCAAGGTGGGCTGCTGTTGAAACAAGTCCAGAGGCAGGGTTCCCGTATGATGGCAGCTTATGATGCTGCGAATGGACTTAGAATGAAAGTTGGCCAGGTTTTAGGGGCGCATCATGAAAACTAATCCCAACCCAAACTTGTTTATGAGTCTGGTCGGCGGATGCTTAGCTCTATTTTTCGCTTTAACCGTGTTCTTGTTTTATTCCAGTTTCAGCAGTTATTTCTTGTTAGCAGTAATTGGCTTAATTTGCGCTTTTGGCATTTTAGTTTTACTCGGTCTGACTTTTACACTCCGCCGCGGCAAAACAATTCCAGGATTAGAGGTTCCAACCCTGTGGCTGATCAACTTTTTCTATCCAGCAGCGGTTAACCTCGGCAGTTTAGTTGGTATAGATAAAGATCGGGTACGCGGCTCATTTATTGCGATTCGTAACCGCTTGACGCGTCTGCATTCGGTCAAAGCGGATCCGGATCAAATTCTGGTGTTGCTGCCTCACTGCCTGCAGCTTGCGGACTGTAAGTTTAAAGTTACAACTGACGTCAATAACTGCCGCCGCTGCGGCAGGTGCGTTATTGCAGATATTTTAGAGCTGAAAGCTCGCTACAACATCCAAGTGGTAATTGCGACAGGCGGTACCATTGCCCGCAGGCAGGTTAAAGAAATTAAGCCGAAAGTGGTGCTGGCTGTTGCCTGTGAGAGGGATTTAGCTAGCGGGATTGCGGATATTGAGCAGATTCAGGTATATGGTATAACTAATCAGCGTCCTTTTGGTCCCTGCTACAACACCACAGTTGATCCTCAGGAGATTGAAAGGGCAATTCAAGCTATTTTGGAGTAAAATTTTATAATCTGCGAAAACTATAGGAAGGGAGTGCTGATATGTTCTTTTATTATGATCCAACGTATATACTGGTTTTGCCGGCATTGATCTTTGCGGTGTGGGCTCAAACAAAAGTAAGCTCGACATTCCGGAAATATCTGCGAGTTTTTGCCTCCTCAAATTACACAGGAGCGCAGGTGGCCCGCTATCTGCTCGATGCCAATGGACTCCACGAAGTGCGCATTGAAATGGCTAGGGGAACTCTAACAGATCATTACGATCCCCGCACTCGGGTGCTGCGCCTATCCAAACAGGTATACGAAAGCAGCAGTGTGGCAGCCTTAGGCGTTGCAGCCCACGAAACAGGTCATGCAGTACAGCATGCTCAAAATTATATTCCGCTGGGAATTCGCAATAATCTCTGGCCTGTTGCAAATTTTGGTTCACAGGCTGCCTTTCCCCTATTTTTTATCGGTTTGTTTTTTGGAATTCCAACTCTAACGACAGTAGGCATTTGGTTTTTTATTGCCGCGCTGGCTTTCCAAGTTGTTACCCTGCCTGTTGAGTTTAACGCCTCGCGGCGGGCTCTCAGCATGCTCACTGAGGGTGGATTTATCACCCAATCAGAGCGCTCAAAAGCGAAAGAAGTGCTTTCCGCTGCAGCGCTGACTTATGTTGCTGCGGTTGCAGTATCAGCAATGCAGCTGCTCCGTTTAGTCCTACTGCGTAATGCTAGAGAAAGATAGAACTGCCGGCGAATTTTTCGCCGGTTTTTTTGAGGTGTGAACTAGGATGAGAAGTAAAACTAATCCCCGTGAAGCAGCGGTAGATGCATTAGTTAAAGTTGAATTGGGCGCTTTTATCAGCGATGCCCTCAATCAAGCGCTGGCAGATTATCGCTTATCTGAACGAGATAAGGCATTAGCAGTTGAAATTGTTTATGGTACAGTAAGAATGAAGCAGGCCCTAGATTACCGGCTGGATGCGGTCAGCAAGCGGAAGATGGCAGCTCTTGAACCCCGGATGCGCAGTATTCTCCGCTCAGGAGCTTATCAGCTTATTTATCTTGACCGGATTCCACCCTCTGCCGCAGTTAATGAAAGTGTAAAGCTGATTCCAAGGAAGCAGCGGCAGAGTGCAGGCGGTTATGTCAATGCTGTACTGCGCAATCTAATTCGAAAATTGGATCAGATCCAGTTTCCCAGTATAGAATCGGATCCGGTCAGTCATATTGCGGTGAAATATTCCCATCCTGAATGGATTGTCGAAAGGTGGGTGAAGCGGTATGGCATTGCAAATACCGTTAAATTTTGTCAGATCAATAATCGCAGTCCTCAGCTGCAGGTTCGGGTCAACAGTTTAAAAACAGATCTGCCGCAGCTCCAGAGCTACTTTGCATCTCAGGGGATCCAAGCAGCTAAAGCTCGCTATGCGCCGGATGTTTTACATTGTGACAGAGGCATCGATCCTAATTCTGAGCCGCTTTTTCAAGCTGGCCATTATTATGTGCAGAATGAAAGTTCTGCCTTGGCAGCCCATGCAGTTGATCCGCAGCCTGGTGAGGTGGTTTACGATCTCTGCGCCGCACCTGGTGGCAAAACTACTCATCTTGCCCAACTGATGCAGAATCAGGGTCAAATTGTAGCTGTTGATCAGACAGAAGCAAAGGTTTCACTGGTTAAAGAAAACGCAGCCCGGCTTGGTGTATCTATAATTGACGTTATAATTGGAGATGCAGCCAGCATAGAACTGCCCCGCGCTGACAGGGTCCTAGTTGATGCTCCCTGCTCTGGATTGGGCGTGCTGCGGCACAAGCCGGATGCCCGCTGGCGCAAACGGGAACAGGATATCAGCGCCTTAAGCAAACTGCAGCGGGAGATTTTAACTAATGCGGCGCGCTTAGTTAAGCCCGGTGGGACTCTTGTTTATTCGACATGCACAACCGAACCAGAGGAAAATCAAGAAGTTATTAAGTGGTTTTTAGAAAAGTATCCTTATTTTCGTCCATCAGCCCTGCCTACCTGGTTTCCAGCTTCCCAAAATTTGGGAATGGTAACGATTCTACCGTTTCTTTATGAAATTGATGGGTTCTTTATCTGCAAATTGGTAAACAGTCAATTTTGAGCAGGAAAGTTAAATTTTGTGTCGAATCGAAAAATTATAACCTATTTTGGAAAGAAAGGGATGATGGTTGTTTAAAATGATGCGGATACTGGTTGTCGATAACAATGTAGAGTTGTGCAGTATATTGGCGGAATTTTTCGACAGTCAGCCGGACATGGAAACAGTGGGTGTTGCCTATGACGGAGAGGAAGCCTTAGTTAAGCTGACAGAACTGCAGTCTGATGTAATGATTCTTGATATTACCATGCCTCACCTAGATGGGATTGGGGTACTTGAGCGCATGGAGACAATGGATTTAAATCCCAGGCCGCGGATTATCGTGCTTACTGCTTTCAGCCGCGATGAACTGCTATCGCGCTTGACTGAGCTGGGAGTCGACTATTTCGTGGTGAAACCATTTAACCTGACTCTGCTTGCAGATCGCATTAGGGAATTTGCCCAAGAAGCTCCTGATACAGTACGGGAAACCTCCCATCAGGATTTGGCGAAATATCAAAGACCTGTACGGGAGTCGCCGGAAAAAAGGATTGTGCGAATTCTGCACGAAATGGGAATCCCACCCCACTTTAAAGGTTTTACTTATCTGCGCGATGCAGTACTTATGTGTCAAACCCGGGGTTATGTGGGCGGCGCCCTAACAAAAGAAATTTATCCAGCTTTAGCAAGCAAGTACAATGCGACTATTGGAGGGGTAGAAGCTGCAATTCGCAATGCTGTTGTTGTTGCGTGGGAAAATGGCAACACCGAGTATATCAGCGAATTGTGCGGCACGCATAGAGGTGATAGAGTACCGACAAACTCATTGATTATTGCCAAGTTAGCGGAGGAAATCACTGTAGCTGCAATGTGAACTGCTGTTGAGGCCCGCTCCGATTGCTTAGAGGGATCGCAAAACTGTGTATTTTAAATCAAGAGATTTGGATATGTATATTATTGACAAATACCCACTCTAACGTTATAATATTCTAGTAAGCTATCGGGGCGTGGCTCAGTTTGGTAGAGCGTCGCGTTCGGGACGCGAAGGTCNNTTCAAATCGTGTCGCCCCGACCAGAGTGTGAAAAACTGGATGAGCAATCATCTAGTTTTTTTTAATATTAAGGAAAGATTTTCGATAGCAAGAACCTCGCTGCTAAATTCAAAAAATTTGCGGAGAGTTTTGCGCAGACGGTTTTTATACGATGTAGATTGGGCACAATGATTGATGAAGTCCATTACATCCTCTTCACTAATATTTGCCAATAAATAGCGGAGGAAACGACTGGCATCGCCGACATAATATTCTTCAGAGCGGATTCCATTACTTAATAGGTATTCAACATAAGCTGTCAGGAAATGTACTTTACTGCTTTTGTGCATCATATCACCTCATCTAATAGATTAACCTTTGTACGACGGCTCTATCCGATGGGATTTGGGAGGAAAGATTGTGCAGAAAATGGATAAACTAGAGATTAATAACCTAACTTTAGGCGAATTACAGGGAATTTTACAGCAGGACCAGATCCCTCGTTTCCGTGCGGCCCAGATCTTTCGCTGGATTCACAAAAACGGAGTAAATAATCCCTGGGAGATGACCAACATTCCCCAAACTTTGAAGAATTATATTAACGAGCGCTTTTATTTCACTGTCTTAGAATTAGTAACCAAACAAGTCAGCCGCGATGGCACAGTTAAATACCTATTTCGCTTAAATGATGGCTGTACGATTGAATCGGTGCTGATCCCAGAACAAACTCGGGTCACTATTTGTGTTTCTTCACAAGTGGGCTGCGCCATGGGCTGCACATTCTGTGCTACTGGCAGCGCCGGCTTTGAACGTGATTTGACCGCTGGCGAAATCTCCCGACAAATTGAGTTGATCAGCGCAGAATCTGATGGGATTACCAATGTAGTTTTTATGGGTATGGGCGAACCGCTTCATAACTATCGCTCGGTACTGCGGGCAGTTGAGATTATGAACTGCAGCGAAGGTATGAACCTGGGTTTGCGGAGATTTACCATTTCCACCTGCGGGATCGTTCCCAGAATTTATCAGCTGGCTGACGAAAACGATCAGATTGGACTGGCAGTGTCGCTCCATGCAGCTGATGATGCTAAGCGAAAAAGCATCATGCCGATTGCTGGTAGGTATTCGCTGGCTGAGCTGATGGCGGCCTGCCGCTATTACTGTGATCAAACAAAGCGGCGGATTACTTTTGAATATGCATTAATTCAAGGTTTTAATAATGGACTCTCCGATGCCAAGGCGTTAGTTGAGCTTTTAGCTGGATTAAACTGCCATGTTAATTTAATCCCAATTAATCCTGTCCAGGTCCAGTACAAGCGGCCGCGACAGCACGTGACTAGAGAGTTTATGAATTACCTTGTGCAGCATCAGATTCCCGCCAGTATCAGGCGGGAACGGGGTACAGACATTGATGCTGCTTGTGGGCAGCTAAAACAGGCAACTAGGGAGGATCTTAATGAAGATTCTTGATCGTATTGAGGATCTGATTGAAAGCTTGCTGGAGGGTGTGTTCCGCAAAAACAACCCCAGCCCAATCCAGCCGGTGGAAATTGGCAAAAAATTACTGAAAGTAATGGAAGGACATAAGCGCGTTAGTATTGCGAAAACTTATGTGCCGAATAAATATCAGATTTATCTCCACCCCGATCAACTTCAGGAATTTGTATCATTACAGCATACTCTTGCCCAGGAATTAAGAGGAGTTTTACAGCAAAAAGCAGAAAAAGAGAACTTAAGTTTTATTGGTAGTTTATGGATCGATTTTACAGCTGATCCCGGTCTAGATTTGGGTTCGATCAAGATTGATGCAGCCTTTGTGGAGCAGAGCGAGACGGCTACAGGCGAATTTGTTTCATCGGTGCCCAATTTCCAAGATTTTAACCATACCCAAGTTTTTAGTCCTTCAGACAGGGCTCAGCAGAGTGCTCTGCTGATTATCAAAGATCAGGACCAGGAATTTTCCTATACTTTGACTGACGGGCGCCACAGCATTGGCCGCAGCCACAAGTGTGACTTGGTGATTAAAGATCAGAATGTCAGCCGCATTCACGCTTGGTTAGAATCGTTCGAGGGACAGTGGAAGCTGACCGATAATGACAGTACCAATGGTACATACATCAATAATCAGCGGATTCAAGACCAAACTCTGAAAAACGGTGATCGGATTAGAGTCGGCACCACAACAATCATTTTTCGGGATGGGGAGTAATGATGCACCAGCTCCAGGGTTTTGTTAAGGTGGTGATTGTTTTTTGGCTCTTGCGTTTTTGCTGGCGGATGGTAAAATCGATGCTTAAGGAGTTTGACTTATAAGAGGTGAGAAGTGTGCGAGTGGGAGCTGCAACATCTATCGGACGCGTGAGGGACCACAATGAAGATGCTTTTTGGATTTCAGAAAATGTTTTTGCAGTATGTGATGGTATGGGAGGACATCAAGCTGGCGAAGTGGCTTCAAGTTTAGCGATTGATGTTTTTAAAAACTATTGTTTTACCAATCAGAGGCCATTGGAAGCTGTAGTTGATGCGATTTTGTCCGCCCATCGAGTGGTGCAGGCTGAAGCTGCAGCACCTGATTACAGCGGCATGGGGACTACCGCAACCCTGGCTTATATCGTTAAGTATAATCAGTGTTATGAGTTATTTATCGGTCATGTTGGTGACAGCCGAGCTTATCTGCTGCACAACGACACCTTGGAACAGATTACTTCTGATCACTCCTTAGTTGGGGAGCTGATCCGCAATGGTAGTTTATCAAAAAGCGACGCTGTAAATCATCCCCACCGCCATGTAGTTACCCAAGCCTTAGGCATCGGTGAAATTAAAATTGAAACCCACAGCAAACAGCTGGTTTCAAATGATCAGATTCTACTCTGCACCGATGGTCTCACTGATGTAGTGGAAGAAAGCATGATTCAAGATACGCTCCGAAACCATGCGCCAGAAGCCGCTGCGCAAAAACTGGTAGAAATGGCAAATGAAATGGGTGGACCTGATAATATTACAGTTATTGTGGTAAAGATCCCCTAAAGGGGTGAACAGATTGAGCTGGCCGATTAAAGCTTGCTTAGAATTGGGAGTCCTGGCGCTGGCCGCATTTTTGTGGTTATCGCGGCTGGTATCCTTAGCTTACTGGTGGCAGTTGGCATCACTGTGGTTGGTGCTGGTTGTAGTATTGCTGATAATTAAAGGCAAATTCCCGGTTGAAGGGTTATTAATCTGCGGAACATTATTGATTTTAGGCTGGCTGTTTGTTTTGCGAATCGATCCGGACCTTGCCTTTAGACATTGGCGCGGCATCATCTTAGGCTATATTGGCTTTAGCTTTAGTTTATTAATTGATTGGCAGCATTTTAGATATAAGTACATCAGCGGCGTCCTAGCCCTCCTGCTGCTGCTTGTTACCATCGTTTTTGGCGATGCTGCTGGTGGCGCGAAAGCCTGGCTCAAGATCGGCCAGCTTAGGTTTCAACCGATTGAAATTGTTCGGATTTTACTGCTCTTATTTCTTACTGGTTATTTTTATGATTATAAAGAGTTATTGGGGATAAGCCAGCGCTGGCCGAGATTGCGATATTGGGGTCCGCTGTTTCTCCTGATGTGCGGTGTGTTCTTATTCCTTGCTGTCCAGCGTGATTTAGGACCAGCATTACTATTTTTCTTTCTCTTCGTCAGCTTGGTATTTTATCTGAATTTTAATTGGTACGCGCTGTTCACTTATTTGCTTACTGCTTGTGGCGGGCTGCTGGTGGCGTGGTTTAGCTTTCGGCATATTCGGCAGAGAATCCTGATCTGGATTAATCCGTGGGCGGACCATACGGGAGCCGGTTTTCAAGTGGTGCAGGGATTGTTTGCAGTCCATAACGGGGGTATTCTCGGCCGAGGATTAGGATTGGGCTTGGGTTCGAATTTACCGGCAGTGCATACAGATTACATTTTTGCCCTGATCTGCGAAGAATTAGGTTTAATTGGCGCCACTGTGTTATTGGTTTTTTATTTGCTGCTTCTGTTTTTTGGACTTAAAATTGCAGCTAAACTGCGGGCTAAAAGCCACATCCTAGCTATCGCTATCGTACTATTATGGGGGTACCAAATCTTTATTGTAATCGGTGGAATTTTGAAGGTGATTCCTTTAAGCGGCATGACTCTGCCTTTTATTAGTTATGGTACCACATCTATTATTGCTAACATGTGTTTGTTGGGGATTTTAACCCGGTTGGGAGCAGGCAGTTCGGTAGATGGATCCGCATCCAGCGGCGAATTTGCTGTAAAGACCAAGAAAGTGTTTGTAACTGTGGTGGCACTCTTTGCAGTTTTGTGGGGTGGCCTGCTCTACTGGCAGTTGTTCCGCCCGGATCTCGAAAAGCACCCCCATAACCCGAGAAGTCTATTAGTGTTTAAAACACAGCGCGGCTCTATTTATGATCGCCATGGAGTGATTTTAGCATCAAGTGATCCGGATACCTATGCTAGAGTTTATCACGGACATCCAAGTCTTACTCATACCCTCGGATATTTTCATCCGCGGTATGGTATTACAGGCCTGGAATTGGCTTATAATCAGCAGTTGGCAAATAATCAAGATCTTTACCTGACGATTGATGCGGCTCTGCAGGAAACGGTTCACCAGTGTTTCACGGCCAATCGGGGAGCGGTTGTGGTAATGCAGCCGCAGACTGGAGAGATATTAGCGTTATATGCTTCGCCCTACATTAACCCAAATCTTCTAGATCAGAATTGGGAGCAATATCAGAATGACAGGTACAGTCCTTTTTTCAACCGCGCGGTTAATGGTGTTTATCCGCCAGGTTCAAGTATTAAGCCGCTGTGGCTGGCGGCTGCTTATCAGACCGGGGTTACAACACCGGATGCTGAGTGGCAGGACCAGGGTTCGATTCACTTTGGAACTCAAAAAATCCAGAATTTTAATCATCGCCCCTTTGGTCATCTTTCAACTGCGGAAGCCTTAACTGTTTCGTCCAATGTAGTGTTTGCACAGCTGGCAGTCTTATTGAAAGATGAGGGCTTAGAGTTTCTGCAAGCTTTTGGCTTAGGCGCAAGTCCGGGCAATCTCCCCCAACCCCAATTAAGTGATTTTGGGTGGGCCCAGTTGGGTATCGGTCAGGGGGAAATTTTAGTAACACCACTGCAGATGGCGGCTGCCATCAGCACTATCGCTAACCGCGGTTTAAGAATGAAGCCGTATTTTGTTCAGGCGGTAACAGGCAGTTGGTTGACCCGCAGACTATTTCGCCCTCAAGCGGTCAGCCAGGTTATTACCGGTTCAACAGCGGCGCAGGTTACAGCAGCAATGATCGATGCTGTTAACAATGGTACTGGTCAAGCTGCTCGTATTGCTGATGTGCTCGTAGCCGGGAAGACTGGAACGGCAGAGAATGCTCAGGGGAACGATCATGCATGGTTTGTCGGTTTTGCTCCTGCAGATCAGCCAGAAATTGCTGTTGCAGTAGTTGTTGAACACGGCGGACAAGGCGGAGGTATAGCGACGCAGATAGCCAGGCAGGTAATAGCGGCTGCTTTGGAAAGGCTTTAACGAAAGGTTGATAGTATGATAGGCGAAGTTCTTTCAAATAGATATGAAATCGTGGCGAAAATCGGTGATGGAGGGATGGCTCTAGTTTACAGCGCTAAAGACATCCTGCTGAATCGGTTGGTAGCTGTAAAAGTGCTGCGGGACCAGTATGCCAGTGATCGGGAATTTATTGAGCGTTTTCATCGGGAAGCACAAGCAGCTGCCAGTTTGTCCCATCCTAATGTGGTTAATGTCTACGATGTTGGTACAATTAATCAAACGCCTTTTATCGTTATGGAGTATATCGAGGGGCAGAACTTGAGCGAGATTATTGTTGAACAGGGTCAGCTGGAGCCGGAATATGCAGTAAAAATTTTACTCCAGATCTGTTCTGCACTAGCCCATGCCCACCGCCACAACATTGTGCACCGCGATATTAAGCCTCACAATATTTTAATTACCAAGGATAATCAAGTGAAAGTGACAGATTTTGGAATTGCGGCAGTGTCGTCCATGAGCATCACTCAAACCGGTGTTGTACTTGGCTCAGTACTGTATTTTTCGCCTGAGCAGGCACGGGGTACGAAGGTGGACCACCTTTCTGATTTGTACTCTCTGGGTGTGGTCATGTATGAGATGCTTACTGGTAAAGTTCCGTTTAGAGCTGACACTCCCATATCCACTGCCTTGAAGCATATTCAAGATCTGCCAAAACCTCCATCCCAGATCAATCCTGCCATTCCATTGGAGTTGGAGCGGATCATCCTCAAACTGTTAGCCAAGAAACCTGAGGATCGGTTCCAGTCGGCACAGGAGTTAAGTGATGCCTTGGAGAAACTTGACTTTGATGCTGGTATTGAAAAGACCCAAAAACTGACTATCGATCCGGATCAAATATTAGAGGAGCTAAAGGAGGGGGAAGAGGACTTGCCTGTTGCCAGCAGGGTAAAGAAGAAAAGGAAAAAAAAGAAAAAAAAGAAAAATCGTTTGCCGTTGATTTTATTAGTTTTACTACTGCTTTCAGGATTAACATATGTATTTATCGAGTTTATTCCTAACGTGTTATTTCCAGAGGATGTTGTTGTGCCGGATGTTACTGGCTTGACAGTTGAAGCAGCGGAAAAGCTCCTCAATGAGCGGAATTTGAAGATGGCTGTGGAGATCGAAGTATTTGATAATGATATTCCAAAAGGGATTGTGATCAGTCAGGATCCGAGGCCAAATCGGATGAAAAAAGAACATCAGTATGTTTATGTCCGGGTCAGTAAGGGACCTGAATTTGTTGATATGCCGAGCGTGGTAGGGATGTCGAATCGAGAAGCACAGGTATTTTTAACCCAGTTTGGATTTACCCTTGGCGATATCAAGTTCGAGCAGACCGCTGAGCATCCTATTAATACTGTTATCGGTCAGAATCCAGAGCCTGGGGTAAATGTTGCCCTGGGAACCCCAATTGATCTGGTAATTAGTCAGGGTTTGGACGCTATTTCCTTGGTGCTGCTGCCTGATTTCCGCGGTCAAAACCTGGATGATGTACGCCAGCAGATTGCTGATCTTGGATTGAAGGAAGGTGCCCTTATTCCGGAATACAGCACCACTACTCCAAAGGATGTAGTTATTGAGCAGGATCCACCTCCCCGCACTGAAGTAGAGGTTGGCTGGAAAGTTAATCTGGTCTATTCCCAAGGCCTGCCGACAGGCGGCAGACCTGATAGTGAAGGCATCCATCACTGGACAACTGACGGTGCTTGGCATACCGAGACTGTAAATATTTACGTTCCTGAAGGGCGTGACCAGGAGGTAGCGATTATTATTGTAGACGATTTTGGTGCCAGAGAGGTTTATCGGGAAATTCATAAAGGGGATAGCAGCTTTACCTACACTGCCCGAGGTAGAGGAGCCCAGGCTCGACTTCAGGTGTACATTGGCGGCAGATTATTTATAGACCGTGATTTCGGGGAATGATGCCGATGGAGCAGAACATTATTGTCCGAGGGATCGGAGGATTTTACGATGTACTTACTCCTGAAAATCGGGTTATTCGGTGTAAGTTGAGGGGCAGACTGCGTCTATCTATTGAAAAAGTTTTGGTGGGCGATTGGGTAGAGATATCAGTACTTAATAACGGTGAAGGTGTGATTGAAAAGATCCTGCCGCGTAAAAATGAGCTGATCCGTCCGCCGATTGCCAACCTGGATCAAGCTGTAGTGGTTCTAGCTTGCTCGGATCCCAAACCTGACTGGCTATTTCTCGACCGCCTGCTGGTAATAATTGAGGCGAATCAGCTGCGGCCAGTTATCTGTATTAACAAAAGCGATCTGCTTGATCAGGAACAACATCTGGATCGAATCGAGCTGTACCAGAAAATAGGATATGAAGTTATTGTTACAAGTACCGTAGATAACCAAGGTATTGATTGCCTGCGGGCGGTGTTGAAGGACCAGGTAAGTACTTTTGCCGGTCCGTCGGGGGTAGGCAAGTCATCTCTACTAAATAAGATCGAATCGGGATTGGAGCTGCCGGTAGGGGCAATCAGCACCAAACTAAAGCGGGGCAGACATACTACCCGCTCGGTAGAGTTAATTCAGCTTTCCTTTGGTGGACTGGTTGCGGACACTCCTGGTTTTTCCCAGTTAAACCTGGGCAGCATTCCTGCTCCTGAGCTGCAGCAGTATTTTCCTGAAATTTTTACAGCGGCCTTGGAGTGCAAATTTAGAGGCTGTATCCATCTGAAGGAGCCAGACTGTGCCGTAAGGGAAATGGTTGCTTCCGGTGAAATTTCAGAACTGCGCTATCAGAATTACCTTGCGTTGTTGGCGGAAATTGAGCAGAAGAGGTGAAGGTGATGGAAAAGGTCGCAATATGTCCATCAATCTTGGCTGCTGATTTTACTAATCTGGCAGCTGAGCTGCATAGAGTGAAAAACGCTGATTATATCCATATTGATGTTATGGATGGTCATTTTGTTCCCAATCTGAGTTTTGGTCCGATGGTTGCCCAAGCGGTTCAGCGGGTGGTGGACATTCCTTTAGATGTGCATTTAATGGTCACTAATCCTGATCAATATCTCGAAACTTTAATTCCAATGCAGCCTGGTTTTATTACCGTTCATTACGAAGCTTGTACTCATCTTCAGCGTACCCTAAGTGCTATCAAAGGAGCGGGGATTAAAGCTGGAGTTGCCCTCAATCCCCACACTCCTTTGGCAGGGTTGGAATATGTCTTGGATGATTTAGACTTAATTTTAGTAATGACTGTTAATCCTGGATATGGTGGTCAGGTTTTTATCCCCAGTATGGATCAAAAAATTAAGGCTGCCCGTGAGCTGATCGGTGATCGGCCGATCAGACTGCAGGTTGATGGAGGCATCAGCCTGGAGAATATCGGTCAAGTGGTGGCAGCTGGAGCTGATACGATTGTAGCAGGTTCAGCTGTGTTTCAAGCAAAAGATGCAGCATCATATATTGAACAGTTAAGAGCCGCACAGTAATGTGCGGTTTTTTCATTGGTTGCAAAATGTAAAACCAACCGCCACAAGGTTGACATATCTGAAAATTGGGGTTATAATAGTGGTACATCTCTTCGGCTCGGTGGGGTTGTGCAAGGAAGGAGGTGAACCTCTACAAAACTAAATCATGAAGCTTAATCGGATTACATTCCCCTTTGAATCCTTTAGGTCAGGATTATAACTCCCGATGGGCACGAAAAAGGGTAATCCGATCCACAAGTAGTGTCAAAGCCGAATCCCTCTGGCTAGCGAGGTCTGATTTAGTCATCAATCGCAACTCCGTCGAGATCGAAACCCTCCCCCTTCATTTTACTAAGTAAAGCTGCACAGAGGCGCTGACTGCGGGGTCAGCGCCAAATTTTTGTGGAAAATCTAACGAATTATTGCAGGAATTTATCGGTAGAAGCAGAATATAGTAATAACAATATCATATATATTCCGCTAGGGGTGCTGTATTCAGCTGAGAGCAGTGGTTAACTGCAACCCTTGGAACCTGTCAAGGTAATGCTTGCGGAGGGAAGCGGTGATGCCTGGATATATATTAATCTTTAAAACTGTGGCTTCACGGCTGCAGTTTATTTTTTATTTTAAAACTATCTTAGGAGGGATTTAGTTGAAGCGTTTCAGCATTAGTGTCCAGATAGAGACAGCTATAGCAGTTGCTTTAGCAATTGTTCTCTCATACATTAAGTTTTTTCAGATGCCGCAGGGGGGATCAGTTTCACTGCAGATGGTCCCAATCGTTCTTCTTTCAGTGAGAAGAGGTCCAAAAGTAGGGCTCCTGGGTGGACTGCTCTTTGGTGTTTTAAAAAGTCTGATCAATCCAAGTTTTTATGTTGATCCTGTTCAGCATCTTTTAGATTATCCAGTCGCATTTACAGTAATTGGATTGGTAGGATTGTGGGTAAAATATGGAGAAACACGCAGAGACATGATTGGCAACGCCTTGGCAGTCTGTTTCGTTTTTGGGCTGCGCTTCCTGGTGCATGTTCTGTCAGGCAAAATTTTCTTCGGGATCTATGCTCCAGAAGGAGTGAATGAGTGGTGGCACAGCTTAACCTACAACGCAGCCTACTTGTTTCCTGAAATGATTGCAACTTTAATTGTAGTACTGTTTCTGCTGACTCGGAGGGAACTTTTTGAAGTTGAATAAAGTGAGCGGTAAATTTAAACGTGCCCTGATTATCGGTTCAGGACAGGATGTGCCGGAACAAGCTCCTGCTGTAGGTGAGAATACACTGATTATCGCCGCCGATGGTGGTCTACTGCTGGCTCAGAAATGGAATTTGATTCCTGATCGTTTGATTGGTGATTTTGATTCCCTTAACATCGATCTAATTGATCTACCTGAGGATCTTATTCTGCGCTATCCAGTTGAAAAAGATAAAACAGATCTAGAGTTGGCAGTAGATTATGCACTTCAATGGGGGATTAAAGAGATTATCCTCACTGGGGCGTGGGGTACAGGGATCAGCCACAGTTTGGGTAATCTTGAACTGATGTATTTTTTAGCGCAAAACCAGGTCCAGGCACAAATTATCACCAAATCTACCTGGGTCTACACAGTTAACCAACTGCTCGAACTTAAGCTGCCGCTGGACAGCAGGATTTCATTAGTCCCCCTTTCAGAACAGGTTACAGGGGTGAGCACGTCTGGTTTGTATTATCCCTTAAATGATGCCGTGATTAATAAAGGCAGCACATGGACAATTGGTAATAAAACGAGTGCAGAATGCATACAAATAACGTGTGGGTCCGGAATTCTCATAGCTGTTGTTGAATTGAAAAACCCCAGGTAACGTACTTACCTGGGGTTTCAATCTCAAATACAAGTTTAGGGGTTAAATGACTCGCTCGACTTTGTTGCTCTTAATGCATCGAGTACAGACATAGGCACGCTGGGGAACCCCTTTAATCAAGACACGGATTTTCTGTAAGTTTGGTTTCCATGTGCGGCGAGTCTTGTTTAAAGCATGACTGCGTGTGTTGCCAAATGCAGTACCTTTGTCACAAACAATACATTTTCTAGCCATAACGTTAACCCCCTTTAACTCATCGTTCCCTGTGCACAAAACACCACTGCTAACCATTGTAGCACAGCGAATCTCAGTTTGCAAGCTAAAAATACTTTACATTTACAGTCTAAACGGATAAAATGTAGCTAGTATCAATTTGTAATGGTAATTTAAGGGGGGATTTAATGAACACCCAAAAAATTCAAACCGAACTTGGGACGATTAACATCAGCGAAGAGGTCATTGCTGTTATCTGTGGAGTAGCAGCCATGGAGTGCTATGGATTGGTAGGAATGGCCTCGCGCAATGTCCAAGATGGAATCAGCGACCTGTTGCGCAAAGATTATTACGAACGCGGCGTGGACGTTCAGTATATTGAAGATGATAAAGTGAGTGTTACTCTCTATATTGTGGTTGAATACGGAGTGAAGATCTCCGAGGTAGCTCGCAATATTCAAGAGCGAGTTAAGTATGCAATTGAGGATACACTTGGACTGCAGGTTGTCAATATTGACATCCGTGTTCAAGGTGTGAGGGTAACAGATGCGAAACGAAAGTGAGCGGGAGGATAAGAAATTGCAAGTACTAAATGGCCTAGATCTTAAGAGAATTATTACGGTGGCAGCTCAGGTATTGGATGATGCTAAGGAAGAAGTAAATGCCCTCAATGTGTTTCCAGTGCCTGATGGTGATACAGGAACCAATATGGCTCTAACTTTGAAATCTGCCATACGCGATTTAGATAATCTAGATACCGAAAATATATCAAAAGTAGCAGCAACTATCGCCCGTGGCTCACTGATGGGTGCAAGAGGCAACAGCGGTGTTATTCTGTCACAGTATTTCCGCGGTTTTAGTGACGGATTGGCAAACCTGCAGACAGCGAATGGTCCGCAGCTTGCCAGAGCTTTTGATTTGGCAGCTAAAACAACTTATAAGGCGGTCATGAAGCCGGTAGAAGGAACAATGCTGACAGTTGGACGTGCTGTTGCTGAAGCATGTATGAAGGCTGTAGAAAAAGAGGATTTGTCGCCTGAAGAGGTGTGGAGAATCGGTATCGAAGCAGGTGCAGCAGCATTAAACAACACGCCAAATATTCTGCCTGTGCTGAAAGAAGCTGGTGTAGTGGATGCTGGCGGCAAGGGTCTGCTGTTAGCCTTAGAAGGGGCCTATAAAGCACTGATCGGTGAAATCGATCTGACAGCAGAAAAACCTGCAGAAACAGTTGGACCGGTGCAGGAAGGTATTACCCGGATTGCGGGTGTGCTGAAAAATAAATACTGCACTGAATTTTTAATTAAGGGCAGTAATCTAAATGCTGATCAAATCCGCCAAGCTATCGAGTCTAAAGGAGACTCTGTACTTGTTGTCGGTGATGAGCAGGTGGTTAAGGTTCATATTCACACCGATCATCCTGGACAAGTTTTGGAATACTGCGGTCAGCTTGGTGATCTGACAGAGATTGCCATTGATAACATGAAACTTCAAAACGAAATGATCACCGATGATAAACTGCAGCAAAACAATAATGTTGTGTCGTTTCCGCTCAACAAAGTTAATCAAACAGCCACGCACAATGGGGAAACAAAACCGATTGGGATTGTAGCAGTAGTGCCTGGTGATGGCTTATCAGAGATTTTCACCAGTTTGGGTGTAGATTATGTAATCCACGGTGGACAAACAATGAATCCCAGTACAGAAGAAATTGTCCATGCAGTTGAACAGATTAATGCTGAGGCAGTAATCATTCTGCCTAATAATAAAAATGTAATCTTTTCCGCTCAACAAGCTAAGGACCTGTGTGCTAAAAGGGTGGAAGTTGTCGCCACAAGAACAATTCCCCAGGGAATAGCTGCAATGGTTGGTTTTGCTGAGCATTTGAGTCTGGACGAGAACCTGGCGGCTATGGAGCAGGAGCTGGAAAACGTTCGTTCTGGAGAGATCACCTTTGCAGTTCGCTCCACTAAAGCTGGGGAGATTGATATTGAAGAGCAGGATTACATCGGACTAGCAGAAGGTAAAATCGTTACTGCTGGCCGTTCACTCACAGCAGTTGGCCTAGAGCTCTTGGATAATCTGGTTGATGAGGACTCATCGTTAATCAGCATTTATGTTGGGGATAATCAGGATATGCAGGCTGCTGAGGAATTCAAAGCCCTAGTGGAGGAAAAATTTGACTTTTGCGAAGTTGAGCTGTATCATGGAGGTCAACCTTTATATTTCTACATCATGTCCGTAGAGTAATGAAAGGGAGGTATGCGTTATGCCGAGGATTCATGTAGTAACAGATAGCGGCAGTGATCTGCCAAAATCAACCCGGGGGCAGTATAATATTCACGTTGTCCCTTTGAGCATTCAATTTGGCGAAGAGATTTATCGTGATGGTGTTGAGTTGAGTGCTGACCAGTTTTATCATAGGTTAACTGAATCAGCTGATCTGCCCAGCACCTGTCAGCCTTCTCCGGCGGACTTTGTCAAATGTTATGAAGAGATTTCAGAACCGGGCGATCAGATCATTTCGGTGCATTTAAGCAGCAAATTAAGCGGCACGTATCAATCTGCTGTTCTAGCATCCACCATGGTTGAAGACAGGGACATCCATGTTATTGATACCAAGTCCGCATCACTTGGTATCGGATTGGTCGTTGTGGCAGTTGCAGAGGCAGTCCAGAATGGTGCATCTGTTGAAGAGGCGGTTGCCTTAGCTGAACGGGTGATTGATGAGCTGAAAGTTTATTTTGTTGTTGATACCCTTGAGTATCTCAGACGCAACGGCCGGATTGGCGCTGCTTCCGCTTTGGTTGGATCGCTGCTCAATATCAAACCGGTATTAACTTTAGAGAACGGCATTGTAACTCCCTTTGATAAAGTGCGCGGCAAGGCAAAAGCTGTGAGAAAAATCTTCGATATTTTAGGTGATTATATCAAGGCAAGACCGGGTCAAAGACTCAGGATCGGTTTATCCCATGGTAATGTTTTGCACGAAGCGCAGCAGTTGGTGGACAGAATCAAATCGGAATTTGCCGGAAATGATTTAATTGTTGAATTGGTTGGGCCTACCATCGGAGTACATGCGGGACCGGGCACAATTGCTTTGATGTGGTATCCAATGTAAGCTAACAACCCCTGGGGAAACCTAGGGGTTTTGCCTGTAATGGAGGTGTGAGATGCTGACACAGCCAATCACGATAATTCCTAGAGTGGGCAGAGCAAAAGCTGAGCTTGCAGCCAAATTGGATCTGCGAACAGTTGGGGATATTTTACACAGTTATCCCCGGACTTATAAAGATTTTACCACAATAATCAGTCCAGATGATGCAGAGGTTGGCAGCGAAGGTTTATTTTTTGGCAGGCTGGTTGATCTTAATGAACGGAATCTATCCCGCAACCGCCGTTTAATTCAAGGACGGCTGGTTGGACAGAGAAAAGTACTGACATTAAGCTGGTTTACAGCAGCCTATCACCGCGGTTACAGCTATCAATATCGGCAGCTGGCTAAGGTTAAAGAGCTGTGGGTGTACGGTCAGGTCAAGCAGGGGTTTTACGGCCCAGAAATAGCTGGTGGTGAGTTTTATACCAGTCAGCCAAAGCATCGCGGCCTTGTCCCGGTATATCCTCTGGTGTCAGGTGTAACCAATCGAATGCGGTTAGAGTGGATCGAATTTGCGCTGCAGTATCTAGACCTGGTCGAGGAATGCCTGCCGCCCCATCTTTTAAGTCAATTTATCCCTAGAAAGCAGGCGATCCGCGCGATTCACTTTCCCACCAGCCAAGAAGAGTTAGCTCAAGCTAAAAAACGCTTGATTTTTGAGGAGTTTTTTTTGTTTCATATCAGTTTGGGAGCAATCAGCCATAATCGGGTATCAGTTGCCAATCAGCCGGACGGCAGTTTGACTAAGTCATTTTTAGCTAATCTACCCTTTCAACTGACTGAAGGCCAAAAACGAGCGATTGATGATGTCAGAAATGATATGGAATCTGAACTGCAGATGCGCCGCTTGATTCAGGGTGATGTGGGTTCAGGTAAAACAGTAATCGCCCAGTATGCCTGTTTGAAAGCGGTTGATTCTGGTGGACAGGTAGCGATTATGGTGCCGACAGAAGTGCTGGCCAAGCAGATGTTTGACCGGATGGAAGCAGCGTTTACGCCACTAGGCGTAAAGATGGCGCTGCTGATCGGTAAAACAACTCCAAAACAGCGGGAAAAGATCCTGGAGGAGCTGGCTGCCGGAGAAATCTCAGTTTTGGTAGGTACTCATGCTTTAATTTCGGAAACAGTTCGGTTTGCCAATTTAACCCTGGCTGTAATTGACGAACAGCACCGCTTTGGCGTGCGTCAGCGCTTAGCTTTAAGTGATAAAGGCAGTGCAGACCTGTTGGTGATGAGTGCAACGCCGATACCGAGGTCTTTAGCCCTAACTCTGTATGGAGACTTAAATACCACCATTATTAGAGATCTGCCTGCTGGGCGCAAACCGATTGATACAAGGCTGATTCATCCTAATCAGCGGGATGATGTCTATCGATTTGTGGTCAAAAGAGTTAAAGCAGGAGAGCAAGCTTTTGTAGTCTTTCCTCTCGTTGAGGAATCGGACAAGCTTGATGCCAGAGCGGCTATTCAAGAAATGGAGAATCTGACCCGGTATCAACTGGCGGATGTGCGGGTTGGTCTTGTGCACGGCCAGATGGGCAAAGCTAAAGATGAGGTAATGCAGGATTTTTACGATAAAAAACTGGATGTGCTGATTTCAACTACTGTTATTGAGGTAGGCATGAATGTGCCATCGGCGACAGTAATGGTTATCGAAAACGCGGATCGCTTTGGTCTCGCCCAATTGCATCAGCTCCGGGGTCGCGTTGGCCGGGCTGAGCTGCAGGCTTACTGTTTTTTGATTGCAGATCCCAAAACAGATCTGGCTCGAGAACGGTTGAATATCATTAGGCATACTAATGATGGATTAAAAATTGCGGAAGCTGATCTTAGGCTGCGGGGACCAGGTGACCTGTTGGGGACCAGACAGTCGGGTCAGCCCTGGTTTAAGCTTGCTGATATTATTCGCGATCAGCCGCTGCTGGAACAGGCAGCGCAGGAAGCTCGAAAACTGCTCTCAAGCGATCCGTTATTGCAAAATTATCCTGTGCTGGCCGCTGAAATAAAAAGGCAGCAGCCTTAAAGGGCTGCTGCATAAGGGAGAGGAGAAACCGGAGGAAGAATAGAACCAAATAAATGGTTGCACTTCCTGTGCCTTTTGGGGAGGGTCAATCTCTTCACTGCTATTATGTGGCAGAAGCCCCATCAAATATTCAAAAATGGATGCGGTAGTTTTTTCCAGTCTTAGGAGGAATGGCTGTGCGAGTGATTGCGGGTAGTGCCCGTGGCAGAAGACTGAAAAGTGTACCCGGCACCAATACCAGACCAACAACAGATCGCGTGAAGGAAAATCTATTCAACATTCTCGGCAGTGCAGTTAATAATGCTGCATTTCTCGATTTGTTTGCTGGAAACGGGGGAGTTGGGATTGAGGCTTTAAGCCGGGGCGCTAGGAGTGCTGTCTTTATTGATAAAAGTCGTACCTGTACCAAAATGATTCGGACAAATTTGGAGATTGTCGGGTTCTTAGATCGGGCACAAGTTTATACTAATGATGTTCTGCAGGCTTTAGGGATTTTAGGTAGGAAGGGACAGCAGTTTGACCTGATATTTTTAGATCCGCCATACCAGAGCGGCTTGGTGGAAAAGGCACTCGTGCAGATCAGCTCTAGTAATCTGCTCACACCAGGCGGCTTGGTGATTGCAGAATATGGCAAGAAAGAGGAAATTATTCAATTTGCGTTGAATTTATCTCGAGTAAGGGAACAACAATACGGAGATACAGTCTTAGGATTTTATCGTGCTGAGGAGGATTAGTGTGAAAATCAGCGTATGTCCCGGTAGCTTTGATCCGGTTACATATGGTCACATAGATATTATTCAAAGAGCATCAGAAATTTTCGATCATGTATATGTAGCAGTACTGCAGAATCGCGGCAAAACAGCATGCTTTGCCACTAGTGAACGCCTCGAAATGCTGAAGGATTGTGTGAAACATTTGACCAATGTTTCAGTAGAAAGCTTCGATGGTCTGGTGGTGGACTATGCACGGGAAAAAGGTGCCTTGGCTATAGTGAGGGGACTGCGGGCTGTAACCGATTTCGAATATGAGTTTAAGCTGGCGGCAATGAACCGCAATCTGGCTCCGGAAATTGAAACCGTGTTTATGATGACCAGCAGTCAGTATTCATTTTTAAGTTCTTCGGCAGTTAAAGAAGTAGCTAGTTTTGGCGGTGATGTTTCGCAGTGGGTAGCACCGGCTGTTGCTGAACGCCTTTATGCCAAGTATAAGATTGCACGAAAGGGGTAGGCTGGATTGAATAGGATAAATTTGATCATTCTTCTCGATAAGTTAGAGGATCTGATCGACAACGCTCCCGAGATCCCATTAACCGGGCGGGTGCTTTTGGATTCGGACGAGCTGTTAGAACTAATTGAGAAGATTCGCAATGCAGTACCTGAAGAAGTGAAGCGGGCAGAGATTGTTTCTACTGAAAAGGATCGCGTTATTTCGGAAGGACAGCAGCGGGCGGAACGGATTATTGCCCAAGCTAAAGAACAGGCAGCTAGAATGCTGAAAGAAAGTGAGATTTACCGCCAGGCCCAACAAGAAGCTAAGCAGATTTTAGCAGAAGCACATCAAAGAGCCCAGGAACTAATCAAGGGTTCGGAGGAATATGCCCATGGCGTCCTGTCTGACTTAAGGCAAACATTAGATAAAACTCTAAAAGTGGTGATTAGAGGACAGGAAGAACTAAAGAAAGAAAATCGGAATACTACTACCGCTGTTAACAGCTGACTTAAGATCGCTGGTTAACCCAAAAGACGATCACTCGATTGAGGGTACATAAAATTAATACTGCAGCGATTATTACAGCGCCAATCCCGACTGCTGCTTTTACCGAAGCGGTTAAAACTGGGAAAAAGGGTGTTGTGGCTTCAGTGTAACTGGAGAAGACTGGCACAGCAAAGCTGAAGCGCTGCCAGACATTCTGGAGAGGTCGGTAAACAATGGCGGCTGTTATCCCGGCGCAGATAGCATGGAGTGCCCGGGCAATGATGTAAGGTTTCATTCTCAAGTCGGTATCATGGATCATGGCTGCTACTTGTGCATGGACTGAAAGTCCACTCCAGGCAAGGACTGCACTGACTGCAGCGGCTTTCTGCACTATCGACGCCGTGCTCTGACTGATTGCTGCAGCCCCAATATCAATTTCTAAAAATCCAGCAAAGACAGCCTTGATCAGGTCATGATTGATGTTGGCAGCTGCCAGCACCGGTGATACGATATCTGCTAACAGGGGCGTAATGCCTGTGAGTTCAAGTATGCGAGATAGAACAGAAAATGCAGCGATACAACCGCCGATGAAGAACAGGGATGGAAAGCTTGTGGATACAGCTTCGTGAAACAGCTGGCCTAACGGCCGGTTGTCCTGTTTGCGTGCCTCTACAAGGGCATGCACCGCTTCGGTTAGGGATATTTTTTTCTGCTTTGTTTTAGATTGTTCTTCTTGACCGCGGCCGTGATAGCGCATGAACAGCCCTACTGCAATGGCAGAGAGATAGTGGGCTAAAAATAAGGTTACCGCTAGTTCCGGCATACCGAACATACCGACACTGACTGCGCCGGCAATAAACAGCGGACCTGCGGTGTTTGCAAAACAGAGCAGCCGTTCAGCTTCAATTTGGGTGCAGAGTTTGCTTCTCCGGAGATCTGCTGTGATTTTTGCGCCGATTGGATAGCCAGAAGCAAGCCCAATAGCCACGGCAAAAGCACCTGTGCCAGGGATGCGGAAGATCGGCTGCATAATCGGTTCTAACAATGCGCCGATAAAATTTACTACCCCTAAGCTCATTAGCAGTTTTGCCATGATTAGGAACGGGAGCAGAGCTGGCATCACCACTTCAAACCATAATTTCAAACCTTCCAGTGATGCTATAAAAGCTTCTTTTGGAAAAATTATCAGAGCTGAAGTAAGAGCAAAACCAAGCACTGCTGTTAGGTAGATCTTCATTTGACTTGATCGGGTTCCAGTCATTGCGCTCCCTCCTTTAAGGTCTGTACTATACTTATTGAGATTTGTTCTTATTTATGCATAGCTTAAATCCTACCCAGGCTTTCGAAAGCCTGGGTTTTTTACTTGATTTTTCCTAAAGGCGGTGGTAAGATAGACATGGGTTGAGAGTGAGAATCGTTCTCATCCAAATGAAGTGCTCCATTGGTGCTGTTAGGTAGGTGCAGTATGAAAAACATCTATTTACTTGTAATCTTAGTAGTCTTGGCAGTAATTTCAGTCAGCATTGGCGCTGCCGATTTAATGAACGATGAGGTAAATATCCTCCTATTGAGCCGGGTCCCAAGGGTGATAGCAGTAATAATTGCAGGGATGGGAATGAGCATCGCTGGAGTAATTATGCAGCAGTTGAGCCGCAATAAGTTTGCCGCTCCTACCACTGCTACCACGGTTGACGCGGCGAAATTTGGAGTTTTGATATCATTAATCCTGTTTCCTGCTTCCGGTTCCTTAGTGAAGATGGTCACTGCGTTTGCTGCAGCCCTCCTGGGAACACTGTTGTTTATGACCATATTGCAGAGTTTAAAGCAGAAAAACACAATTTTTGTTCCTTTAATCGGGATCATGTTGGGAAGTGTAATTGACGCGGTAACAACGGTAATTGCCTATCGCTACGATCTGGTGCAGAATATTTCCACTTGGATGATGGGCAACTTCTCCATGGTAATTAAAGGCCGCTATGAGCTGCTCTATTTAAGTATTCCTTTACTGGTGGTGGCTTACCTATATGCGCAGCAGTTTACCATTGCTGGAATGGGGGAAGACTTCGCAACTAACTTAGCTCTAAACTATCATTTGGTTGTCAACACCGGCGTTGCTATAGTTGCCCTGATTACTGCTTTAGTGATCATTACTGTGGGGCGGATTCCGTTCTTGGGTCTGGTTATTCCTAATATCGTAGCGCTCTATAAGGGAGATAATCTGCGCAATACCATCATCACAACCGCTTTATTTGGCGCAGTTTTCTTGCTGGTCTGTGATATCTTCAGCCGGATTATGATTTATCCCTACGAAATTCCCATAGGACTGACCGTGGGGGTTGTGGGCAGTATCATCTTCTTGTATTTAGTGGTGCGAAGGAGAGGACAATGAGCAACAAACAAAGATTGATAATTTTAACAGTTCTAGCTGTAGCGGTTGCTGGACTTTATTTAACAATTGGACTAAATGCACGCAACTGGGATTATGCTCTGTCAAGGCGGCTGCCTCGGATTTTGGCAATTATTATTACTGGTGCAGCGATTTCTCTCTCGACCGCCATATTTCAGACCATAACTCACAATCGCATCTTAACACCGAGCGTGATGGGACTTGATTCTCTTTACATGCTCTGGCAGACTGTGATTATTTTCTTCTCAGGGTCCAGCAGTCTTTTAGTGCGCAATGTAAATTTAAACTTTATTGTAACGGTGTTATTGATGGTCGGTTTTACTCTGCTGGTTTTTAAAACGATAATGAGGCGGGAAGCTGGCAATGTATTCTTTCTACTGCTGGTCGGATTAATTATCGGGACTCTGTTTCAGAGTTTGTCCTCCTTTATGCAGATGATAATCGATCCCAACGAATTTACAATTCTGCAGGGGAGAATGTTTGCTAGTTTCAACAGTATAAACTTGAACATCCTCACAATTGCTGTAATCAGCTGTGGCGTGGTGTTCCTGCTCAGCTGGCGGTATTTCTCGGTCCTTGATGTGCTCGCTTTAGGCAGAGATCAAGCAGTAAATTTAGGAGTGGCCTATGATCAGCTTGTTTGGCGCCTTTTAGTAATGGTGGTTATCCTGGTATCTACCGCCACTGCTTTGGTTGGTCCCCTTACTTTTCTCGGATTGTTGGTGGTTAATTTAGCTTGGCAGCTGCTGGCTGCCTACCGCCACCGCACAATTATTCTTGGAGCCTTTCTCCTCAGCATTATCACTTTGGTTGGCGGCCAGTTGTTTGTAGAACATATCTTAAATTTCGCAGTACCGATTAGTACTTTAATTAATCTCTGCGGCGGAATTTACTTTATCAGATTACTTGTAAAGGAGAAGTAGACTGTGATTGAGGTTCGCAATGTAACTAAGAGCTATGGTGATTTGAAGGTTGTCGATGAAGTCTGCATCCGTATTCCTAAGGGGAAGATTACATCTCTTATTGGACCTAATGGCGCTGGTAAAAGTACCTTATTGGCTGTTATTAGCAGGTTGATTCCAAAAGATGGAGGGGAGGTATATATCGATCAGATTGAGCTGAGTGACTGGGATAACCGGGAACTGGCAAAAAAGATTTCTATCTTAAAACAGACTAACCATACTGATCTGCGCTTAACAATTAGGGAGCTGGTTAGTTTTGGTCGATTTCCCCACTGCCGCGGAAATTTGACTAAAGCTGATTGGGATCAGGTAGACTTAGCCATCAGCTATATGGGACTAGCAGATATTCAGGATAAATATCTGGATCAGTTAAGCGGCGGTCAACGGCAGCGGGCTTATATTGCTATGGTAATAGCACAGGACACAGAATATATTCTCCTTGATGAACCCCTGAACAACCTTGATATGAAGCATTCGGTAGAGATTATGAAAATGCTGCGGCGGCTGGTGGAAGATTTAGGTAAAACAGTGATTATCGTAATTCATGACATTAACTTTGCCTCCTGTTATTCAGATTTCATTATTGCCATGAATAATGGCGCAGTAGTAAAAGTTGGCACTGCTAAAGAAATAATTGATCGGTCGCTGTTAACAGACATCTACGATCTTGATTTCCACATTGAGACTGTCAATAACAACCGCATCTGCATCTATTACTAATTTACGAGGTGATCAGCATGATCAAAGTGAAGAAGTTAACTCAGATTTTTGCGGCTGTGCTGCTGATTTTTGTAGTAACAGCAGGCAGCGCTCAAGTTCAAGCCCAAATTAAGATTTCTCATGAGCTCGGTACCGCGGTAGTGCCGAAAAACCCGCAAACTGTCGTTGTATTTGATTACGCAATTTTAGATACTTTGGATAATATGGGAGTTAAAGTAGTGGGTTTGCCTAAGTCAAGCATTCCGGCCTATCTTGCCCACTATAATGGCCGGGAGTATGTTGATGTAGGAACCCTGTTTGAACCGAATTTTGAGAAGGTTTATGAACTGCGGCCTGATCTGATTTTGATTGGGGGACGCCAGGCTTCGGTCTATCCTGAATTGGCTCGCATTGCACCAACTGTATACTTGACGATCGATACAGCTGATTATTTAGGTTCTTTTGCCCACAATCTGCGGATTCTTGGGGAAATTTTCGATCAAAAAGAGTTTGTTGAAGCGGAACTTGCCAAAATTGAACAAGAATTTGCGGCAATCCAGGCAGAAGCTGCCAACCTTGGTGCCAATGGACTGTTGATAATGGCTAATGATGGTGCTTTAAGTGCATTTGGTCCAAACTCTCGTTTTGGAGTGATTCATAAAGAATTTGGTTTTCCCCCTGCAGATCCAAATATTGAGATTGCCAATCACGGCCAGAATGTCTCCTTTGAATATTTAGCTCGGATTAATCCGGATTTTCTGTTTGTAGTCGACCGGGCTGCTACAGTTGGCGGTAGTATATCTGCAGAGCAGGTGCTGGATAATGAGATTGTCCGGTCTTTAAATGCTTATAAATCTGATCGAATTATCTACCTGACTTCTCAAGTTTGGTACGCTGCTTCGGGAGGACTGACAGGGACTAAAATCATGATTGAGGACATCAATCAGATCTTTAAATAATAACTGCGAAAACAGGATCTGAGCAGGAATTTTCTTCTGATCAGCCAATATATTCTGATGAAGTTCCCGGTTAGTATTAGTGGGAGCGAGTAATAATTAACGTAAAGGCTGTGTTAGGCTTGACAGTTACAGCCAATCTTTGTATAATTTATGAGGTGAACAGCATGCAGATAAAAATTTCTGCCCTAAGTAAAGTTGGTAGTATGCTGGCTTTTGAAGAAGAGATTCCTGTTAAAGAATATCCAGAATTAGCCCAAGTCGGTGAGTTTCATTCTCCCCTCACAGTTCGAGGTACAGCTGTGAAAACAGAGGATGGCTTTCTGGTTACAGGAACCTTAGCTACAAGTGTGATACTTGAGTGTTCTCGCTGTTTAGAGCCGTTTATCTATCATATTGAAGCGGATTTTGTCGAAGAATTTGTACCCCAGACAAGCAAGAACAGCAGAACTGGAACTGAGTTTTCCGAACTAGCTGAGGAAGTTTCCACTTACCAAGGTGACTATATCGACATATCAGAACTGATTACCGAGTCTGTTCTGTTAGATATACCAATGAAGGCAGTTTGCCGCACCGATTGCAGAGGAATCTGCCCTGACTGCGGTCAAGCATTAAATGAAACGACATGTCAGTGTAATCCACATAAGCCAGATCCTCGCTTGGCTGTATTAGCTGACTTGTTAAAGGATCAATAACAAGAGAGGAGGATGCAGCAATGGCAGTGCCAAAGAGAAAGGTTTCAAAAAGAAGGGGTCGCAACCGTCGTGCCCACTGGAAGGTTAAACTTGTCAGCGGTGTTGAATGTCCTCAATGTCATGAACCAAAATTACCACACCGCGTTTGTTCAAACTGCGGTTACTATAAAGGACGTCAGGTTGTGACAGCTAAAGCTGAATAGTTTTGCAGCAGCAAATAGTGATAGAGAGCAATCTCTATCATTTTTTTTTGCAAAAAAGGGTTTACAGCCAGCCAATTTTTGGATATACTAAAGCTGAATTAGCACCAGGTGTTATTAGGAGGTCATGATAATGACATCCACTCGAGAACAACGCCGCAGGCAGCTGCAGACGCTGCTTAACGAAGAACCATTTTTGACTGATCAGCAGATAGCTGAACGGCTGGATGTCAGTGTTGCCACAGTGCGTTTGGACCGAATGGCTTTAGGTATTCCCGAGCTGCGGGAACGGATTAAATCAGTAGCTAAGAAAAACTATGCTAAGCTGCGGGCTATGGAAGATTTTGAGGTAATTGGCGAGCTGATTGATTTAAATATCGGGCAGCATGCACTCTCACTTTTGACTACCACTCAGGATATGACTTTTAAGCGGACAGATATACTGCGGGGGCACTACTTGTTTGCCCAAGCCAATTCCTTAGCTGTGGCTTTAGTTGATGCAGATGTTGCTTTAACTGCATCAGCTCAAATTCGCTACCTTCATCCAGTTAGAAGTGGTGAAAGGGTTGTGGCCAAAGCTGAGCTGATAAAAAAGCAGGGTTCTCGGCACACTATAAGCGTTGAGAGCCGGGTTAATCAGCGGGTGGTTTTTCGTGGTGAGTTTGTTATTGCTGCCTTAGATTACAAGGGGAGTGATTCCAATTAAGATCGCGGTAGATGGTTTTGGTGGCGATTTTGCGCCTGAACAAATAGTTGCAGGTTGTCTGCAGGCAGCCAGCTTAGACCGAATTCCAATTCTCTTGACCGGCAATGAACAGGTGCTGGCACCCATGATTAAGGGAAAGCCCGGTAGTGACTTGATTGAAATAGTGCATGCTTCAGAGCAGGTTGGGATGGATGAGGCTCCCATTGAAGCGGTGCGCACAAAAAAGGATGCTTCGATTAACGTCGCGGCCCGTTTAGTCAAGCAGGGAGAGGCCGCAGGGATGGTCAGCGCTGGAAACACCGGGGCCTGCATGGCCGCTGCATTATTTGGGATTGGCAGGATCAAAGGAATCGAGCGGCCAGCGATTACCTCATTAATGCCGACAATTAAAGGTGTTTGTCTGATGGTTGACGTTGGAGCTAATGTTGACTGTCGTCCCAGTCAATTAGTGCAGTTTGCTTACATGGGTGCAATCTATGCCGAGAAAGTGCTGGGCAGAACTAATCCAAAGGTTGGGCTGCTTAATGTAGGCGAAGAGCCTACAAAAGGCAATGATGCAGTTCAAAAAGCTTATCAAACCTTGAATGAGGCAGCAGATATCAATTTTATCGGTAACATTGAAGGCAGGGACATCCCCACTGGGGAAGTGGATGTAGTTGTTTGTGATGGATTTGTAGGCAATATTGTCCTAAAATTTGCAGAAGGTTTAGGTTCTGGGCTGTTCAGTATGCTGAAAGAGGAGCTGACAGCTTCCCTGCCCCGCAAGCTGGCGGCATTGGTTTTACGCCCTGGCTTTGCCAACATCAAAAAGAAAATGGATTACACAGAATACGGAGGTGCTCCCCTGTTGGGAGTCAAAGGCGCAGTGATAGTTGCCCACGGCAGCTCCAACCAAAAAGCGATCCGCAACGCGATTCGGGTTGCTAAAGATGCAGCAGAAAACCAAGTGGTGGAGTCTATTGCAGAATTGATGGGAAGGTGACATAAGTGATTTCTGATGTCGGCATCCTTGGTTTGGGAAAAGCAGTCCCCAATCGGATCTTAACTAACGCAGATTTAGAAGCAATGGTAGATACTAGTGATGAATGGATTACTACACGCACCGGTATTAAACAGCGGTATATAGCAGATCCTGAGATTGCTGCCTCAGATTTAGGTTACGAGGCTGCGCTGCAGGCATTGGCAGCCGCAGGTGTCAAAGCCGATGAGCTCGATCTAATTATTGCAGCAACCACAACTCCCGATATGCCCTTTCCAGCAACAGCTTGTATCATTCAGGATCGGTTAAAAGCAAAGGGCGCAGCCGCTTTTGATTTAGCTGCAGCCTGCTCCGGTTTTATCTATGGCTTGGAAGTTGGCCGCACAATGGTGAAGGCGGGGTATCAGCGGGTTTTGGTAATTGGTGTTGATGTTATCAGCCGCTTAATCGACTATTCTGACCGGTCTACCTGTGTTCTCTTTGGAGATGGAGCTGGGGCAGCAGTATTGGGGCCTGTAGAAACCGGTTATGGGATTATAGCATCGGAAATTGGTGCTGATGGCTCAGGCGCTGGACTGTTACATGTACCGGCTGGCGGATCGCGGATGCCGGCTCAGCTAGAAACGATCGAAAATAAGTCACATTATGTAAAGATGTCCGGCAGTGAGGTTTTTAAATTCGCTGTCAGGGTGATTTGTGATTCCAGTAATCGGGTGTTGGAAAAGGCAGGAACTGCCTGTAGTGAGGTTAGTTGGTTTGTACCGCATCAGGCTAACGTTCGCATTATCAAAGCTGCTGCAGATCGGTTGAATATTGATAGGGAACGGATTTATGTCAATGTGGATCGATACGGTAATACTTCAGCCGCCAGTATTCCCATTGCCCTAACCGAGCTGGACGAAGCGGGTCAGCTGAAAAGTGGCGATTTAGTGCTGCTGGTAGGATTCGGAGCAGGGCTGACATGGGGATCTGCATTGGTGCGGTGGGGAGGAATGATATTATGATAGCTTGTGCATTTCCCGGTCAAGGGGTTCAAAAAGTGGGAATGGCTGCTGATCTTTATGCATCCCAAAAACGCTATTTTGATCAAGCTAGCGAGATTTTAGGTTATGATCTGCTGGAGCTGTGCCAAAAAGGGCCGCTTGAAAAGCTATCCAGCACCCAGTATGCTCAGCCTGCGATCATGGTAACGTGTATCAGTTTTTGGTCAGAATATATTAAGACTGCCACCCCTAAAGTACTGCTTGGTCACAGTCTGGGCATGGTGACTGCTTTTATCGCAGCAGGTGCTGTCGAATTCAGTGATGGGGTTAAAATTGTTGCCCGCCGTGGAGAGCTGATGCATGACTCACCTACACCAGGGCAGATGACAGCAATTCTCGGTTTGGATGCTGATACAGTAGAAGAGATTGTTGCCCAAGCGCAGCAGGTTGGAACAGTTACAGTTGCGAACTATAACTGTCCTGATCAGTATGTTATCAGCGGCCAAACAGAGGCGGTAGAGCATGCCAGTAAGCTGGCTGAGGAGAGGGGAGCTAAACGGACAATTAAGTTGGGGGTAAGTGGACCGTTTCACTCCAGTTTAATGGAAAGAGCTGCTGAACAGTTTGGCAGATACATTGAGCAGTTTGCTTTCTCTGATCCGAAATATCCAGTTATCAGCAATATAAACAGCCGCTTGATTACCACCGCAGAACAGGTTAAAATGGAACTGGTTGCACAGATTTCCAAACCAGTAGACTGGATCGGCAACATTAAAGCTCTGGAACAGCTGGGAGCGACCGCCCTGGTGGAAATTGGTCCAGGCAATGTGTTGGTTGGTTTAACCAAGCGGATCACTGAGAATCTTGAACTAATCTCGTTTCCATAGGGGTGTTTATCTGTGAGCGAAACTAGAAAAACAGCTATTGTTACAGGTGCAACCAGGGGAATCGGCAGAGCTATTGCAGAGCGCTTGCAGCAAGCTGGCATGAATGTGGTGGTATGCGGCCGCAGTGAAGCGCTGCTGGCAGAATTTGATCATCCCCAAATCCTGCCCGTTAAGGCAGATATCAGTAAAACAGATGATGTTGAGCAGTTGGTGAAAACCACACTTGAGCATTTCAACCGGATTGATGTTTTAGTAAATAATGCGGGAATTACAAAAGATAATTTGCTGATGCGCATGGGCGATCAGGATTGGGATCAGGTAATCCAGGTAAATCTCACCGGCACATTTTACCTCTGCCGCGCTGTAATTCGCCAAATGCTGAAGCAGAGGTACGGACGGATTGTTAACATTTCGTCGATTGTAGGTGTTGCCGGCAATCCTGGCCAAGCTAACTATGCGGCCGCAAAGGCTGGAGTTATCGGCCTAACCAAATCTTTGGCTAAAGAAGTGGCGTCGCGACAAATATTAGTAAATGCCGTTGCGCCTGGGTATATTGATACTGAAATGACTCGCGTGTTGAGTGATAAACAAAAAGCAGAAATCACTAAACTGATTCCCCTCGGCCGAGTGGGCGAGGTATCAGATGTAGCTGAATTGGTTCACTTTTTGGTTTCTGATGCAAATCAGTACATTACAGGTCAAGTCATCCATGTTGATGGCGGCCTTGTAATATAAACAGTGCTTACGAGGAGGTGACTGGAATGGAGATCTTTGATCGCGTTCGAGATATTTTGGTTGAGCAGTTAGGGGTTAAACCTGAAGATGTTACTATGGAAGCATCCTTTCAGGATGACTTAGGTGCGGACTCATTAGATGTGGTGGAGTTAGTAATGGCGTTTGAAGAGGAGTTCGACCTTAGTATTCCAGACGAAGACGCAGCAAATATCAGTACTGTAGCTGATGCTGTAGAATATATCAAAGCTCAATTAAATTAAGCAGTGTTGAGACCCCTAGGTAATGCTAGGGTCTCATTTTTCATATAGTGAGGTGGAATTATGACTCGCAGAGTTGTAGTCACTGGAATCGGGGTGATCTCACCCCTGGGAACCAAAGAACAGCTGTGGAATAGTTTACTGGATGGTGTAAGTGGTGTTGGGCGGATCACCCATTTTGATGCATCTGACTATCCAGTGCAGATTGCAGCTGAAGTTAAAGACTTTGACGCTACCGAATACATGGAACCAAAGGCAGCCCGCCGAATGGATTTATTCTGTCAGTATGCGGTTGCTGCAGCTGTTCAGAGTTTGGCTGATGCAGAATTAGAAATAACTGAAGCAAATGCACATCGCGTTGGCGTTTTAATCGGATCTGGAATCGGTGGACTGAACACGATCGAAAATCAGCTGCATGTTTTGAAGGAAAAGGGTGTCAACCGGGTTAGTCCATTTTTGGTCCCAATGCTGATTCCAGATATGGCCAGCGGTCAAACAGCAATTATTACCGGTGCTAAGGGTCCAAATTCCTGTACTGTTACAGCGTGTGCTTCAGGTACCCATTCTATTGGTGATGCTTTTAGAATTATTGAGCGGGGCAACGCCGATGTAATGCTGGCAGGAGGAGCTGAAGCGGGAATTACGCCGCTAGCTATGGCAGGATTTATCGCAGCTCGAGCTCTGTCTTCCCGCAATACAGAACCGGAACACGCGAGCAGACCCTTTGATTTAAATCGCGATGGGTTTGTGATGGGAGAAGGAGCGAGTGTATTGGTTTTGGAAGAACTGGAGCATGCTCAAGCCCGGGGAGCGCGGATCTACTGCGAGCTGATTGGCTATGGTGCCAGCGGCGATGCTTATCATATAACTTCACCAGCGCCAGAACATGAAGGAGCTCAAAGAGCGATGAAAGAAGCTTTGGCTGATGCTGGCATTTCTAGTGAGCAGGTGAGTTATATCAACGCCCACGGAACCAGCACTAAATACAATGATTATTATGAAACTCTGGCCATCAAAAAAGTTTTTGGTGAGCGGGCATACCAAATACCAATCAGTTCAACCAAGTCTCTGACCGGACATCTACTTGGCGCTTCTGGTGCTCTAGAAGCAGCAATCTGTGCTTTGGCACTGACCCATCAGATCATTCCCGGTACGTACAATTATGAGGAACCCGATCCTGATTGCGACTTAGATTATGTCCCAAATCAGCACCGCAGAGCAGCTATTGAGGTGGCTATGAGCAATTCTTTTGGTTTTGGGGGACATAACGCAGTATTATTAATGAGACGGTGGGATTAAATGCGCAGGTATCATAATTTATCGCAGTTAGAGCAGAGATTACAGTATAGGTTTAAGAATTCGAGCCTTTTGGAGCTGGCCTTAACTCATAAATCATTCAAAGGACAGCAGAAAGGAAATAACGAACGATTGGAGTTTCTGGGGGATGCGGTTCTGCAGATCATAGTTAGTGAGTACTTATATAAGCAGTATCCAAACATGCCCGAAGGGAAGCTTGCTAAGCTTCGAGCAGTGCTGGTCAGTCAACCAACATTAGCTGAACATGCGAGAGGGCTGAACCTGAACAAATACTTAAGAGTTGGGAAAGGCGAAGCCAGAAGCGGGGCTGCTGAGCGGGACTCACTGCTCTGCGATGCGTACGAAGCTGTAATTGGCGCGATTTATCTCGATTCAGATTTGGATACAGTGCGGCCAATTGTTCTCAGTCATCTCCCTAAACTAGACAAAGAGCAGCTCCCGATTATTGATGCTAAGAGTACGCTCCAGGAGCATTTACAGCAAACCAGCCAGGTACTGCCGACATATCATTTGGCTGAAGAATACGGGCCTGACCATGCCAAGAAATTTGTTGTTGAAGTGCTTTTTCGCGATGAAGTTTTGGGCAGGGGTGAAGGCAGCACAAAAAAAGAAGCTGCACAAAATGCAGCTAGGGAAGCATTGCTTAAATTAGAAATTCAGGATTAAGTGGTATCCCGCCACAAATGCTCGATTAGTCCAACATGGGTGTAGTCTTTGCGGGAAACCGGGGTAAATGTCTTCAGATCATATAATCGATTTTCATCATCACAGCGAGTAATAAAATAGGTGCGACCTTTTTTTAAAAGCGCCCAGCCGGCTTTTGAGGAACTTGCCGCAGGGTTGACAAAAATCATGTCGCCTTCTTGAAACCAAGGAGCAAACTCGTTTGTCTCAATAGTTAGGGCAAATAATCCCCGGGGATTAGGAATATCATAAAACAGATAAACCCACTGCTGGGTATTATCTGTTTTTTTTGAATTCCACTGCTTCACAGGGACTTTTACCAAGAACTTGCTTTTACCGTTTTGAATAACGCCTAAACCGACTAGGCTCTCTGTCTGCTCTTTTAAAATTGCCTGCTTAAACTCTCCGATTCCCTGATAATTCCCTTTGCTTAACCAGTAATACACTGATTTGTTATCTGCAAACTTGAGGCGGTCAGCGATTTCCCTCACAGTAATATTAGGATTTTCACGAACTAAGGCTGCCATGTGTGCTAATGTTTCGTTAAGCTGATGCAAGCCATTTCCCACCTATCTTGGAAACATTCTCGTTTTAAGTGTAAGTTTATAATCATCAATCAGAAACCCTTTACATGAAACATGGATATATCAGCGGTTTGCGGTGGGAAACCGGGGTTTTAATCCATATAATATGGAAAGCGGGAAAAAGGATTTTGTAGTTGGCATATCGGTACTTTTCCTTCATATAGATAGTAGTGACAGACATGCTATAACAGTCTGGGGAGGAAAAGGAATGGCTAAAGCTTCACGAACCGATTCAAATCAACAAAAAGATTATAGTCTGATTGCACGCATACGTTTGGGAGATGAGGAGGCTAAAGAAAAGCTAGTCTTAAAGTACATCCCGATGGTTAAGCATATCATCCGCAATTACTATGCTAGTTTTTTGGACTTTGATGACCTGATGCAGGAAGGGATTATTGGGCTGCTGAATGCTATTGACGAATACAAACCGGACCAATACGATGTAAAATTTAGTTCGTTTGCCTACATCTGCATTATCCGCAAGATTTACAACGTAATAAAGCAGACAACTGGTAATAAACATAAAGCCCTCAATGATGCTGTTTCACTGCAATCGCAAATCAGCAGCGATGACAGCCGGATTGTTCTGGATTTAATAGTCAACCAGGATTCTGCAGTAGATCCAGAAACCTTAATTGAAGATAAGATTATCAGTCAACAGTTGGATAATCTGCTCAGCAATCATCTCTCACTGCTGGAATATTCGGTGATCGTGATGCTGCTGAAAGGCTACACCTGTGGGGAAATTGAAGATGAAATTGGGGTTGGACCCAAAGTTGTTGATAATGCTCGCACCAGGGTCAAAACCAAATTGCGGAGACTGATTCGGGAATACGGTTCGCTGTTAAATCCTAAAGTGCCGGTAACTGTACGCAAACGAGAAGATTTATATCTCAAACTGGGGGGCTGAGTCCTCCAGTTTTTTTGTCAAATTATGGTGGTTTTATGATACAATATCTACAGTACTATACCGCCTTGGAGGTCAACATGCGCTTAAAACGGTTAGAAATAGTTGGATTTAAATCATTTGCCAATAGAGTTAAACTAGAATTTGATACTGGTATTACCGCCATTGTCGGTCCAAATGGTAGTGGAAAGAGTAATATTTCGGATGCGATTCGCTGGGTCCTCGGGGAGCAAAGTATTAAGAGTCTGCGAGGATCCAAACTTGAAGATGTGATTTTTGCCGGCAGTGATGGTAAAAGACCACTTGGGATGGCGGAAGTACAGCTAACTCTAGACAATTCCGATGGATTTTTACCTCTAGATTATAATGAAGTAACGATCACAAGACGTGTGTATCGCTCAGGTGACAGTGAGTTTCTTATCAATCGCCAGGCTTGTCGTCTGCGGGACATTCAAGATCTGTTTACCGACACCGGGCTTGGTCGTGAAGGCTTCGCCATAATTGGACAAGGCCAGATTGACGCTGTATTGAGTGCCAACCCGCTGGACCGCCGCTTTATCCTTGAAGAGACCGCTGGTATTGTTAAATACCGCAATCGCAGAGAACAAGCTCAGAAAAAGATGACTCAGACGGAATATGATTTGGTCCGGGTTTCAGATATTTTATCCGAGTTGAAAGACCAGTTGGGGCCGTTAGAAGTACAAGCTAATAAAGCCCGGAGGTATCAGGTTCTTTCCGGACAGCTTGAGGCTGTGGTCCTGGATAAACTAACATTGCAATTGAACGAACTCTGTACTAAAGAAACACAATTTCAAGGAGCTTTAGCTGCATCCCGCAGTGAGGCGGAGGAGCTGACAGAGGAATATCAAAAGCTGGAGCTGATTTTAATTCAGGAGCAGGAACAGCTTTCTAGCTTAGAGCGCCGCATCGAGGAAAATCAGCTCCAAATTAACGATGTCAATGAGAGAATCAATCAGACCATGCAGACAATTGGGCTGATTGAAGAGCGGTTAAAGCACAATCGGCAGACCCAGAGTGAACGGGCTAAGCAATCTAGTGATTATGCAGAGCAGATCCAAGGGCTTTTAGTAAAACTGGATCAGCTCAACCAACAACTAGAACACAAGCAGAGCCAATACCAGCTTTTAGAACAGGCTGTGCAGGAAGCGGAAGCTAGAGTAAATATTAAACGGGAAACACTGCAGCATTATCGCAGAGATTTAGAAATGAAAAAAAGCGCGTTTATTGAATTTGTGCAGGAACTAGCCGATGCCCGCAACTTTGGTCTGAATTATCAAAGGCAGCTCAACCAACTTGAGCAGCAGCTGGAAGCGATCAAGCAAGAAGCCGAGGAGTTTGCTCAAGCAGTAAAAGTTCAGCAGGAAAAAATTGAGCAGCAGCGCCAGTATCAGCAGCAGCTGGAACACAAACAGCGGGCCTATGAAGAAAAGCTGCAGCAGTATGCTGCTGCCTGTGGTCAGCATGAACAAGAACTGCAGCAACTAGTCGACAAGGAACAGCAGGCAGCTGACCGCTACCGTCAGATTAAGTCGCGGCTGCAGGCTCTCAAAGATTTAGAAGTGGAATATGAAGGTTATAATTATAGTGTTCGCCGCTTGATTAAAGCGAAAATTCCCCGGGTTACCATTTTAGGAACGGTAGCTGATGTAATTACTGTGCCCCCCGGTTTAGAGACAGCAATAGAGGTGGCATTAGGAGCAGGCCTGCAGTATATTATTACTCCCCATGAACACGATGCTAAGCAGGCAATTGAGTGGTTGAAACAGCAGCGGGCTGGCCGCTGTACCTTTTTGCCGTTAAATAACATTAAAGGCAGCACTTTCCCTGCAAGCTTCCAGAAGTTTTGGCAGCAGGAAAACTGCTTGGGACCAGCTGTAAACCTTTTGCAATTTGATCCAATGTATTTACCGGCAATCAATGCGCTGCTAGGTAGGGTAGTGGTAGTCAAAGACCTAGACACAGCCCTAATTATGCAGCGTGAGCTTCCTAGCTTCAGCAGGATTGTGACCTTAGCGGGAGAAGTGGTTATGCCTAATGGTTCCCTTACCGGCGGCAGTATCAGTCAAAAAACCCACGGCATTTTAGCAAGAAAAAATGAGATTACACAGTTAGAGCAGGAATTAACCGCTAGCCAGGATGAGATTGCCGCTGTTGGTGCAGACAAGGCCAAACTAGACCAGAAGCTGCACGCCCTTAAGGCTGAACAGGAAAATATTTATCAACGCTCTCATCAGCTGGAGCTTGCTCTTCACGCAGCGGCTTCTGAGTCTAATCAGCTTGAAAACGATTTGAGGCGTCTCAAGCAGCAGTTGGAGGCTAAAGAACAACAACTGCAGGATTACCAAACAGCCTTGTTTGAGCTGCAGAATGAGGCAGCGGCCTCTCAAGATAACGTGGCTGCATTGGAGCAGAATGAACAAGCTAAGCGGGACGAGATCATCCGCCTTGAACAGGAAATAGCGGTGTTAGAGCAGGAGCTAGATTCGGATTCCGAATTCTTGACCACCCAAAAAATCGCCTGTACAGGAGCGGCTGCTGAGGTCAAACAGCTCCAAGAACACCAGGCTGCAGTGCAGCAGCAGTTGGCCCAGAACCAAAAGGCGTTGGACACACTAGAGGCAGATATCAAGCAGCTTGAGGATCAGTTCCAGCAGCTGCAGCAGGAGTTGACAGCAAATAAAGAACTGGAGGAACAGCTGAAAGCTGAGAAACTAAAAATTGGTGAGCAGGCGGAGCAGGATAAAGCTGCTCGAGTTCATGTTCAAGAAAGCATTAAGCAGATCAGCCAGAAGCTGAAATCGCTCCAGACTCGCATAGCAAAGGTGGATAAAAGCATTTATAATCACCAGCTGGAATTGGAGCGGATTGATTTAGAATTGAGGCGTATCGATGAGGAGCTGAGGGAGCGTGAGCTTGAGCGCGGTTCACTTACGGAGCGAGTTGTAACTACCAGCATGGCAGAATTGGTTGCCCAGGAAACAGACCTCAAAGCCCAAATTCGCGCTTTGGGTGTAGTAAATTTAGCCGCCCTTGAAGATTATGAAGCAGTGCGGGAACGGGTGTTTTTTCTACAGGCTCAATTTGATGATCTGGTTAATGCCAAAGAAACGCTTAATCAAACTATCTCTGAAATTGATGAAGCTTCTGCCGAGCGGTTGAGTGCAACTTACGAGGAGCTGAGGCGGGAATTTCAGGCTATGTTTACTCAACTGTTCAAAGGCGGTAAGGCAGATTTAGAGCTGACTGACCCTGATAACATCCTGGAAAGTGGGGTCAACATCACCGCTCAACCCCCGGGTAAGAAACCTCAAAATCTGCTGCTGCTATCAGGAGGAGAGAGGGCGTTGACAGCAATTGCACTGCTGTTGGCCATTCGAAGGGTGCAGCCGACCCCGTTCTGTGTTTTGGATGAGATTGATGCTGCGCTGGACGAAGCGAACCTGAAACGCTTTACTGAGCAGCTCAGGAAATTAGCTGAGACAACTCAATTTTTAATAATAACTCACCGACCCGGTACAATGGAGATGGCAGATCGCCTGTATGGGATTACCATGTCCGATGATGCGGTTTCGCAGCTGATGTCTGTTCAATTAACGAAGGAATAGGAGTAGATAGTGATGTTAAGAAGACTGTTTGGAAGTAGAGGTTCGCGAAAAAACGAAGCAAAGCAGGAAATACAAGTTCAGGAGGTCACCGAACCTGAAGTTAAACAACAAGAAGTCAAGGTTCAAGGAGCTGAAACAGAAAATGCGGTTGAACCGGTAACGAAAACAGGTCTGTTTGCTAGGTTAAAACAGGGTTTGAGCAAAACTCGAACTGGATTTATCGACCGGATTAGTCAGATCGTGACCGGCCGTGCGATTGATGAGGAGCTCTTTGAAGAACTAGAAGAAATTTTAATCCAAGCGGATGTGGGGGTAACAACTACCCTTGAACTGATGGATACGATACGTGAACGGGTGAAAACGGATAAAATTACAGATGGGAGTGGGCTGCAGAGTCTTTTGAAAGAAGAGATTGTGGCGCTCTTGTCCAAACATCACCAGCCTCTCGCTCTGTCAGATGAGCGACCCGCAGGGATTATGGTAGTTGGAGTTAATGGGGCTGGAAAAACGACAACCATCGGTAAGCTGGCGTACAGATTGAAACAGGAGCAGGCTAAGGTTCTCTTGGGCGCCGGAGATACGTTTCGTGCTGCAGCAAGTGATCAGCTGAAGGTTTGGGCTGAGCGGGTTGGAGTTGATGTGATTGCCCATCAAGAAGGTGCTGACCCTGGTGCAGTTGCGTTTGATACAGTGGCCGCTGCTAAGGCCCGGAAAGCGGATGTGTTTATTCTCGACACAGCAGGCCGGTTGCAGACTAAAACGAATCTGATGGCGGAGCTCGGTAAGGTTTATCGAGTGGCTAAAAGGGAGTTGGGTCGGGATTTAGATGAGGTGCTGCTGGTGGTTGATGCTACTACCGGGCAAAATGCTCTTTCCCAAGCTAGGCTTTTCAGCGAGGCTGCACCAGTTACTGGAATCGTTTTGACAAAACTTGACGGTACAGCCAAGGGTGGGATTGTATTGGCATTAGCTAACGAACTAAAACTACCAGTCAAATTGGTTGGCGTTGGTGAACAGATGCTGGATCTTCAGGATTTTGATCCGGTTGAGTTTACTGAAGCATTATTTAGTTGACGGATGGCAAGGAATTTTGCTTGACAGCCCCTGATCGTTTTTGTATACTATCCCTGTAAAGGGAATATGCTTAACAGGAGTACGGCTATGGAAGATACGGTGCGCAAAACATTGATTTATGATTTTTATGGACCGCTGCTGACCGATAGACAGCAGGATATCTATCAGATGTATTATGCTCAGGATATGAGCTTAGGGGAAATCGCGGAGCAGTTAGACATTTCCCGTCAAGCTGTGTACGATATTGTGAAGCGGTCCGCTGCCATACTGGAAGATTACGAGAGTAAACTGGGACTGTTAAGCAAATTTCTTAAACAGCAGACTTATTTGAACCAGATGGAGATTCATTTAACTAAACTGCGGGATCTTGCTGCTGCACAGCAGAACAGCGAACAGCTGGAAGAGATCGAACAAATCCAGCAACTGCTTGATCAAATTCGTGCTGAAGCTTAGGAGGCGAAATTTGTGCCTTTTTCAAATTTAACAGGTCGACTGCAGGAAACACTGCGCAAATTAAGAACGCGGGGTAAGTTAACAGAAAAAGACGTGGAGGCTGCCCTGCGGGAGGTAAGATTAGCACTTTTAGAAGCTGACGTTAATTATAAAGTTGTTAGAGATTTTATTGGAAAAGTCAAGGAACGAGCTGTTGGCCATGAGGTTTTATCAAGCCTGTCCCCTGCGCAGCAGGTAATTAAAATCGTTAATGAAGAGCTGACCGAACTGATGGGAGGAACACAGAGTAAAATTACCTTTGCTTCCAAACCTCCCACAATCATTATGATGGTTGGTCTGCAGGGTGCAGGTAAAACCACAACCAGCGGTAAACTCGCCCTTTCTTTTAAAAACAAAGGTCATCGACCTTTATTGGTTGCGGCTGATATTTACCGTCCTGCTGCAATCAAACAGTTGATAGTTGTGGGCGAACAGATCGATGTTCCAGTGTTCAGCATGGGCGAGACAAATCCGGTTGACATTGCCAAAGCAGCTGTTGCTCATGCTGATCGACACGGTAACGACATAGTGATTATTGATACTGCCGGACGCCTGCACATTGATACCGAGTTAATGGGTGAGCTGGAAGAAATCAAAAATGCGGTCGCTCCTCATGAAATTCTGTTAGTAGTGGATTCTATGACAGGTCAAGAGGCAGTAAACGTTGCGTCTAGTTTTGATGAGCAGCTCGGTATTGATGGCGTAATTTTAACTAAGCTCGATGGCGATGCCCGCGGTGGGGCTGCTTTGTCGATTAAAGCAGTGACAGGCAAACCGATCAAATTTGCCACTATGAGCGAAAAAATGGATGGCCTAGAGGTATTTCATCCGGATCGAATGGCATCTCGCATCTTAGGCATGGGGGACGTCCTGAGCTTAATCGAAAAAGCAGAAGCCAGTTTTGATGAGCAGAAAGCTAGAGAACTAACAGAAAAAATGCGTCAGGACGCATTTACACTGGAAGATTTTAAGGACCAGCTGAATCAGATCAAACAGATGGGCCCTCTCGATCAGCTTTTAGGAATGCTGCCGGGAATGGGTAGAATGAATCAGCTTAAGAATTTGGATGTGGATGAAAGCCATCTGAAGCGCATCGAAGCAATTATTGATTCAATGACAGTTGAGGAAAGGCGCAATCCAGATATTATTGGAGGTTCACGCCGACGTCGAATTGCCCAAGGATCTGGAACAAGAGTTCAAGATGTAAACCGGCTTTTAAAGCAGTTCAATCAAACTCGGCAGCTGATGAAGCAGTTTGCGGGGATGGAAAAGAAGATGAAAAAAGGTCGGGGCATGTTTAATCTCTTTCGCTAATCCTCTCTCTTGAGAGTGATATAGATAAAATTAATCAAGGAGGTGACATAATGGCAGTTAGAATCCGACTCAAGCGGATGGGTGCAAAAAAACGTCCATTCTACCGTTTGGTAGTTGCTGACTCAAGAGCAGCAAGAGACGGAAGGTTTATCGACACATTAGGATACTACAATCCGATTACAGATCCAGCAGAGATTAAAATTGATACAGAGAAAGCAAAAAGCTGGTTGAAAAAGGGAGCTCAGCCTTCAGATACGGCCAGAGCACTTTTGAAAAAGAGCGGTGTGTTCGATGACGCTGATTAATGCTCTGAATTTAAGATAGGAGGCACTATTTTGAAGGAATTGCTAGAATTTATGGTTAAGTCGCTGGTAGAACAGGCCGAAGCAGTAGAAGTTACTTCTGAAGAAACAGGAACCGAAACAGTGTACCATATTAAGACTGCCGATTCTGATATTGGTAGGGTTATCGGCAAGCAGGGCAGAATTATCAAGGCTATCCGCACGGTAGCTAAGGCTGCTGCTGTCAAAGAAGGAACGAAAGTAAGGGTTGAGATTGTAGAGTAATGGAGTACAAATGGATTCTCATTGGTGAAATTGTATCCACCCAGGGGAATAAAGGGGAAATTAGGGTGGTAGCGCATACAGAATTTCCTGAGCGCTTCTTAACCATGGATCAGCTGCTGCTGTTTCAAAAATCAGGCAGCGAACCAGCGTACCGCATGAAAATCGAAAACTGCCGGTTTCATAAAGGCTTTGTTATTATTAAGCTGGCAGGTGTTGACACGATTGAACAGGCATCAGCCCTCAAAGGGTTAGAGATCAAGGTGCACCGCAGCGATGTAGTACCACTGCCTTCAGGCCGCAATTATATCTTTGAATTGATTGGATTGAAGGTAATTACCACTGAAGGTGTAGAATTAGGTACGATTACTGATGTGCTTCAGACAGGAGCTAATGATGTGTATGTAGTCAAACCTAAACCTGGTATTACAAAGAATCAGGAAATTTTGATCCCTGTCATTGAAGATGTGGTGCTTGAGGTTAGCTTGGACAATCAGACGGTGTTAGTTAAGCTGCTTGATGGATTATTGGAATAAGGATTGAAATGATGAGAATAGATGTTTTAACCCTGTTCCCTAACATGTTTGCCGAAGTACTGGGAACAAGCATAATAGGTCGAGCACAGGAAAATAAGATCATTGAGGTCAAGCTCTGGAATATCCGGGATTTTGCCAGAGACAAGCACCGCATTGTAGACGATACGCCGTATGGTGGCGGTGCTGGTATGGTTATGAAACCCGATGTGCTCGCAGCTTGTATTGAACATGTTAAAACTGAAAACAGCGGAAAAGTGATCTATTTAGCCCCTCAAGGAACTGTTTTTAACCAGGACAGAGCCAAGAGTTTAGCCCGGGAAGCAAATCTGATTTTCCTCTGCGGGCACTATGAGGGCATCGATCAGCGGATTCGCGATCACTGGATCGATGAAGAAATATCTATTGGAGATTATGTGCTGACTGGCGGAGAGCTGCCAGCAATGGTAGTGATCGATGCAGTTGTCCGTCTTATTCCCGGAGTTTTGGGTGATCAAGCTTCTGCACAAGAGGATTCATTTTATAATGGATTATTGGAATATCCCCATTATACCCGACCAGCAGAATTCCGCGGTTTAGAAGTGCCAGATATACTTTTAAGCGGTAACCATGAACTGATCCGCAAATGGCGTTTGAAAGAGGCTCTGCGTGTAACTATGCTGCGCAGACCAGATCTGCTGCAAAACCGCCAATTTACTGATGAAGAAGTGATGCTGCTGCAGGAATTAGCAGTTGAGCATCGTGAAGAAGGGAGGTAACAGTCGTGGATTTGATTAAAGCAGTTGAAAAAGAGTATTTAAAGGATGACCTGCCTGAATTTCGGGCTGGAGATACAGTGAAAGTTCATGTTAAAGTAGTTGAAGGTTCTAATGAACGGATTCAGGTCTTTGAAGGTGTCGTTCTGCGCAGAATGGGGTCTGGTATTAGCGAGAGATTCACTGTGCGCAAAGTGACTCAAGGTATTGGAGTAGAGCGCACTTTCCCGATTCATTCACCCCGGATTGCTAAAATTGAGGTTGTCCGCTACGGTCGAGTACGCAGAGCTCGTTTGTACTACCTGCGTCAGCGCTCCGGTAAGGCGGCCAGAATTAAGGAACGGAGATTTTCTTAAAATAATGGGGAGTGAGACCATACACTCCCTATCATTATTATTTTGGCGATTTAGTGGAGATGAGGTGCTTCGATGACTAAGGCAGAAATCCGAGAGTATGTAGAGGCGTTTGTAATTGCGGTTGTTTTGGCCTTATTTATCATTACATTTATTGCTCAGTCATTCAGAGTTGAAGGTTCATCGATGGAGCCTACGCTCCATGATGGTCAGCGTCTGATGGTGGATAAGCTATCCTATCGATTCACTGATCCTAAAGTAGGAGATGTGGTGGTGTTCCGCTATCCCACCGATATAAACCGCATGTTTATCAAACGGGTTATTGGTATTCCTGGCGATGAGATTCTGATCGAAGATGGAATTGTTTACCGCAATGGACAGCCTCTTGTTGAAAATTATATCAATGGACCAACTCACGGTGCTTTTACACGCAATTATGGTCCAGTAATCGTTCCACCTGATAGTTATTTTGTCTTAGGAGATAACCGCCTCAATAGTGATGACAGCCGCTATCCAGATGTTGGCTTTGTGCCAAGAGACCTGCTGGTGGGTCGTGCTGTCTTTGCATACTGGCCTCTTAACTCCATCGGAATTATCAGAGTACCCGATTCATTAAAGCAGGAACGCTAGTTGGAGGTTATTATGACTATTCAATGGTATCCTGGGCATATGGCTAAAGCCCGGCGTCAGATTCGGGAAAGCCTCAAACTGATCGATTTAGTTATTGAATTAACTGATGCCCGCATTCCTCAAAGTGCCCGCAATCCTGACATTCCAGAAATCCATAATAAACCCTATCTGTTAGCGGTTACCAAATCCGATCTTGCTGATCCAGAACGAACCAGGATTTGGCTGGAATACTGGCGGGAGCAAAGGGAGAAAGTTGTTCTCCTTGACCTTCTTTCTGGTAAAGGAATTCAAAAGCTGCGCACAGAAGTTAGAAGAAGTCTTCCCCATCTTAAGAGAAACCCTAGGGTTTTAGTAGTTGGAATCCCGAATGTGGGCAAATCTTCGCTGATTAATCGCTTAACTGGGAAAAGTGGAACCAGGGTGGGAGCTAAGCCTGGGGTAACCCGAGGTAAGCAGTGGATTAATGCCCGTGGTCTTCAGCTTTTAGATACACCTGGCATTCTCTGGCCAAAGTTTGATGATCAGGAGGCAGCTAAAAAACTGGCTGTCACAGCTGCAATCCGGGATGAAATTCTTGATCTTGAAGAAATTACATATTGGTTGTTAGATTATTTGCAGAAAAACTATCCCGATTTATTAATGGAGCGGTATCAGCTAGACGGTATCGCTGATGATTTAGAAACGATTTTCGATCAAATAGGTAGGAAGCGCGGATGCCTGCGCTCTCAGGGAGAAATTGACCGTCTGCAGACCGCACAATTAGTATTGAAAGATTTCCGCTCAGGTCTGATTGGGCCGATTACACTCGAATTACCGAAAAAGGAATGACAGCTGATGAGGGAACTAGAAAAACAACTGTGGAGTAAAGGATACAGATATGTTGCCGGAGTTGATGAAGCGGGACGGGGACCTTTGGCGGGTCCCGTTGTGGCAGCAGCTGTTGTTTTACCTCAGGAAATTGACTTGCAGGAAATAAAGGATTCAAAGAAATTGACTGCAAAGCGGAGAAGAGAGCTAGCTGATCAGATTTACGAAATCGGTTTGGTTGGAATTGGAACAGCTACTCATACCGAGATTGATCAGCTCAATATTTTACAGGCAACATTTCTGGCTATGCAGAGAGCTGTTGCTAAACTGCAGACTCAAATTAACTTAGACTTTTGCATTGTCGATGGGAACCAAACTATCCCGGGGCTATTCATTAGGCAGCAGGCTGTAGTTAAGGCTGATGCTTCATGCAGTGCGGTTGCTGCAGCCAGCATTGTTGCTAAAGTATACCGCGATGCTTTAATGCAGGAATACGATTTACAGTATCCTGAGTACGGATTTGCCCAGCACAAAGGATATCCCACTAAACGCCACCTAGCTGCTTTGGCTGAGTATGGCCCATCTCCAATCCACAGAATTTCTTTCGCCCGTGTCAAAGGGGGCGTGGTCTCATGAAGTATGTTCCCCATGAAGATTTACAGCCCGGGATGTGTGTAGCCCGTCCTATTTATGATAATGACGGACGAGTATTGTTAAACAGCGGCGTTATCCTAAATGAAAATTTTATTGCCCGCATGATCGAGAAAGGAATTCCGGGAGTATTTGTAGTAACGGATCAAGACGAAATGGTGGATATTCCAGAAGTGGTGAGCCAGGAAACCCGGCAGGAAGCTGTGCGTCATGTCAAAAAAGTGTTTGAATCAATTGAACTAGGGAAAACTTTTGATATGGCACCATTAAGCCGAAGTGTTAACGCAATAATAGATGAGATTGTTTCAAATCCCAATGTCTTGATTCACCTTACCGATATCCGTACTTTTGATGGCTATACTTTTTCTCACAGTGTAAATGTCTGTATTTTATCAGTGATTATCGGCTTAAAGTTTCAGCTAAACGAGTTAGAATTGAGAGAACTGGCTATTGGTGCCATTCTCCATGATGTTGGCAAAACCAGTATCCCGACGCAGATACTTCTGAAAAAGGGACCTCTAACTCCTAGTGAGTTTGTTCAAGTCAAAATGCATACGATTAAGGGCTGGCAGATTCTCAAAAAAAATCCTGCTATTCCGCTGTTCAGCGCTCATATTGCGTATCAACATCACGAACAACCTAATGGGAAGGGATATCCGCGTAAACTGATCGATGAGCAGATTGATCTATATGCTAAAATAGTTTCGGTAGCAGATGCGTATGATGCGATGACTTCGGCTCGGGTGTACCGAGAGGCCATGCTGCCCTCTCAGGCGCTGCGGGTGATTAGGCAGCTGAGGGACATTCAGTTTAATGCTGAGGCAGCGGATTGTTTGATCAGCTCAGTTGCTCCGTATCCGGTAGGTTCGAGGGTGCAGCTTAACACCTCGGAAATTGGAATAGTAGTTGATGTGAACAATGACGATCGGGAACGGCCGGTTGTGCGGGTTTTATTTAATGCTGATGGCAGTAAGTGCCGCTCTAATTTTGAGGTGGATTTAGCTAAAGAGCAATCATTAGCTATTGTGAAGAGTATATCATGATTAGGTCTAAGGGCAGCTTTGCCCAAGAAAAAGCAAGAAAATACTTGGAAGCCCCAGGGTCTGATTACCCGGGAGCAGAACTACCGCACGAAATTTGGAGAAATAGATCTGAATCATTCAGGATGAAAATGTTGTAGTCTTTGTTGAAGTTAAATACCGCAGTTCAGAACAGTTTGGCAATCCTTGAGAAGTTGTTCATTGGCACAAACAGCGCAAAATTAAACAGATTGCTAGTCAGTATGTAGCCCACTTAGGGTACGAGCCTGTTTGTAGGTTTGATGTTGTGGGAATATTAGGGAATGAGATTTATTGGGTGAAGGGAGCATTTACATGAAGTCGAGACTAATTTCGCTGATACCAGCAGTATTGTTAATCGCTTTAAGCCTTGGTGCTGCAGCACAGGACTTTTCGGTTGATGCCGAAGTGGGCTTGTTATACGATTTTGAGTCAAGTCAAATCCTATTTGCACAAAGAGGCGATGAAGATAGGGTTCCGGCCAGCCTGGTCAAGGTGATGACCTTATTTGTAGCTTTTGATCGCATTGCTGCTGAAAATATTGCCCTCGATAACGAAGTAATTGTTAGTGAGCGAGCATGGCGAATGGGCGGCTCCCAAATGTTTTTAGAAGTAGGAGATAGAGTAACTTTTGAAGACCTGTTTTACGGTATCGCCGTTGTTTCTGGAAATGACGCGTGTGTGGCTGTGGCTGAGGCTTTGGCTGGAACAGAAGCTTTATATGTGCAGTGGATGAACAATAAAGCTGAGGAACTAGGTCTTGATCTTCACTTTGTGGATGTGCATGGTTTATCAGAAAACAATCGGATCAACGCCCGCGATTTCGCGCTGCTAGTTGAACACTATCTTAAGGCCCATCCTGAAGCAATAAAATATCACCGCGAACTGTCCTTTGGCTATCAACCTCGTTCCAGCTCGACTCCAATTGTTCAGTCAAACCGTAATGGTTTGCTCCGTACATATGAAGGCGCAGATGGCTTGAAAACCGGGTACTTAAGTAAAGCGGGATACAATTTGGTGGCAACAGCCGAAAGAGAAGGTCGGCGCTTGATTGCTGTAGTGCTTGGGGCAAGCAGCGAAGCCAAAAGAGAGCAGGAAGCGGCAAAGCTTCTTGACTATGGTTTTCGCAGTTTTGAAGCGGTGAGCATTGACGAACTACTATCGCAAACTCAAGCAAGGGTGTATAAGGGACGCAGCGATCAGGTCGAGTTGACTACAAATGCCAGTGTTAGTTTTCTAAGGGGCAACCAGGGTAGACTTAGTACTAAAGTTGAACTAAATGACTTGGAAGCACCAATTAAAGCAGGTGAGCAGGTAGGGACTGTTGCAGTCTATTTGGGAGAAGAGTTGTTGAAAGAATCGCCACTGCTGGCTGCTGAGTCAGTTGAGAGGGGCAGCTGGTTTACTGTTTTAATTGATTCAATTGTACTGTTTTTCAAAAAATTGTTTAGTCAGGGTTAGGAGAAGGACCTATTGGTCCTTCTCTTTTAAACACAGAAGAAGTGGTCGCCAATAATGTAGACAATTTCACGAGAACGGATCCAGTTGTGGGGACTCACCTTATCGGGATTATAAAAATAAAGAGCTCCACCGGTTGGGTCCGCACCTGATAATGCCATTTCGGCTGCTTTAATGCAGTCTGGATTTGGGTTGGCGATGCGTGCCAATCTTCCATCTGCTACAGGGGAGAACTGCTGTGGTTGATAGATAATTTCTCTAATGGAATTTGGAAAGCATGGATCTTTGAGACGATTCATCACAACTGCTCCGACCGCAACTTTACCAATAAACGGCTCCCCTTCAGCTTCAGCGTGAATCAGCCTGGCTAATTCGTACAGATCGTGACTCAAGTCTATTCACCTCCGTTATACAATACTCGCTGAATATTTTTATTGCTACAAAATCTACTTGCTGAAACAGGAATGTTTACGATATTCGTTGAAATAATGAACTGAAAATCAAAAAAAGAAAATATATTATAGTCTAGGGGAGGGATTACGTATGCAGATTGATGAGCTAGACCGCAAGATTCTGCAGCGTTTGAAGGATAACGGTCGGATTAGTTTTGTGACTCTTGCAGATGAGCTGGGTGTGTCAGAAGGTACTATTAGAAAACGTGTGCGCAAACTTGAAGAAAATGAGGTCCTCAATATCACAGGTGTGACAGATCCGTTCAAGATTGGCCTGGATACTGTGGCGTTTATTTGGCTGAAAATTGAACGCAGCAGACTGGAATCGGTAATTAATGAATTGAGCCAAATTGAGCAGATACGCTATTTAGTAATTACCACTGGAACATATGATGCTGTTGCCATGGCTGTGCTGCCGAATCGGGAGCGCCTGATTCAACTGCTGAATAAGCAGCTCGGCCAAATTCCTGGTGTACAGGGTACCGAAACGTCAATTGTACTGGAGATCCACAAACAAGTTTATGACTGGAGTCCCTTTGACCAAGACGCGCAACTAGGAGGTGAAGTGGATGGCACCAGCAGCTGATTTAGATCATATTGACCAGCAAATTATTGAACTGCTGCAGAAAGAAGGTAGAGTTCCTTACCTAGCGATTGCCAATGAATTGGGTGTTGCTGAGGGAACGATCCGGCGCAGGGTAGCAAGAATGTTGGATGAAAATATTCTTAAGATTGTTGGCATTACTGATCCACAGAAAGTTGGCATGAACACAGTAGCCTTAGTCGGCTTAACAGTTGAGCGCCGGCGGATTGAAGATACAATCATGCGGTTAAAGGATCTGCCTGAGGTTCGTTATGTAGCCGTTGCAACTGGGATGTACGATATCATTATCGAGATAGTTGTGCCAAGCAATGACGCCCTGCTCGAATTCTTAATTAAAAAACTAAATGAAATCCCCTGGATTGTTGGTACAGATACATCTTTAGTGCTTAAAATCAATAAGCAGAGTTTTGCTTGGGGTCCGGATGATTGATTAAAAAAGATTTACTGCTTCCCAGCGGTAGCGAAGCGCTTCGCTGATATGCTGAGGCTGAATCTGCCTGCCCAATTCTGCAATTGTTTTGGCAATTTTGATAGTCTTGAAGTAGCCGCTGCTGGATAATCTGAGGCGTTGTACTGCTGGCGTTAATTTTATTTTCTGCACTTCCGCATCACTGAGTAAACCGTTTGGTTTACAGGTTCTCGGTGGGACAGGCTGGATTGCTTCCTGCTGTGCCTGGTAATCCTCGATTTTAATTGGTTCCAGAAACGTGAACAGATCGATCCGATCCAGCAGAGGTCCCATCAGCTTTTCTGGTACCGATGGATATCACTTTATCTACAGCGGCATTGATGGTATGGATTACCAAGGTAGCCGCAGGGGCAGGCATTGGTGGTAGCAATCAACAAAAAATTTGCAGGATAGGCTATTCTTGCGTTTGCCCTCACAATTGTGATTTGATTAGCTTCCAAAGATTCACGTAATCCCTGCAGAACATCATTATGTAAAGCTCTGCTGATACCTGACGCTAACTGTCGCGAAGCATCAACTGTCAGCAGCAGAGCTTATCCAGTGAAAAGCCTGCGCCATGCTGCAGCTATTCTAAACGGTAATATTGATCTTCAGCCAACCAGG
>LSQX01246640.1_pt1 | contig 66614 bp, 59 predicted proteins | sample 654561 | NCBI WGS metagenome assembly LSQX01 (sample SAMN04489861, study PRJNA283612) | anaerobic digester metagenome | isolation source: 4 biogas reactors fed with cattle manure at either 37C or 55C with and... | place: Denmark: Kongens Lyngby | collected 2014
CCAGGGCCGGAAGGCAGCAAGGGTAAGTGAGCTCTGACGGGTGCGCGGGGAACCCCTTTTTGTCTCCACTCGTGCACCGGCCTATTCCGTGATCAGCGGCACGAACCGATAGTGGCCGTAGCGCCGCACCCGCAGCTCGATCTCGTCCGGATCGTCACGCTCGCTGCGGATGACCCGCACCATCCGGCCGTCGACGGGGATCACCATCACCCCGCCCGGCGCGAGCTGCTCGACCAGTTGCGGTGGCAGTTCTGCGGCCATCGCGGAGACGAGGATGCGGTCGAACGGGGCGTGTTCGGGCGCGCCGAGGACACCCGGGCGGGCGGGCTCGATCCGGGCCCACTCCCGGCCCGACGCGGCCAGGTTCGCCGCACCCCACTCCGCGAGTTCCGGGACGCGCTCGACGCCCAGCACGCTGCCCGTCGGCCCCACGAGGTGGGCGAGGATCGCGGTGGTCCAGCCCGATCCGGCGCCGACATCGAGGACCCGGGCGCCGTCCGGCACGTCGAGCAGGCGCAGCATGGTCTCGACCGTGGACGGCTGTGAGTTCGTCTGGTCGCTGAACAGCGGCAGCGGCAGGTCGTCGTCGGCGAAGGCGCGCTGATCCGGGGTCAGATGCCGTACGCGCGGCGACGCGGCCATCGCGGCGGTCACTCGACGTTTGTTGGACATGGCCCGATTCTGCTGGAGCCGTCAAGTCGCGCAGTCGTGGTGGACGTCCCGCGATATTGACAAAGCTCCACGGGGCGATGGTCGGGGAGGAGACGACTCACTCCAGGAAGCTCAGACCGGCGTCGAGCAGCCGCGCCCTCGCGTGCTCCCAACCCACCCGCTCCTGCTCCAGCCGCAGGTCGCCCTCCCGCACGTCACGCAGGGCCGCATGTTCGGTCGCGGTCAGGTGGGAGATGGGGCTGCGGAAAGGGATGGGTTCGCGTACGCAGAGTCCGCGGAACTCAGCGAGGGTGCCAGGGTCCATGAGCAGCGATTCGACGCGGGGCACCGCAGCACGGAAGGCCCCCAGGATCGCGAACCCGTGGCTGTCGAGGTCGCCCCAGTAGAGCAGGCGCGCGTCGCTGAGCCAGGGGAGGCCCGCCAGCAGGGTCACCGCACGTCCCTGCCCATGGACGGCGATCCCGCCGCGGATCCGCGGGAGGGAATGGACCGTCGTGAGGTTTTCCGACACCAGCACGACGGACGGGCGCAGGGGCAGGCCGGTGAGTTCGGCCACGGGAGCCGTGAAATCAGTCAGGCCGCGGAGGCTCAGCGCCGGATCCAGCAGCCGGACGCGGAATCGGGTGGCGGCCCGACGCAGTCCGGTGTCGGCGCTGCCCGTGATGCCCGCGAGGAGTTCCTGCACGAGCCGTCGGTGGCGTTCCATCCACTTGCTGTCGATGCCGGGGACCGGAAGCTCCCGCGCCCAGAGCCCGGACGCCGGACGTTCCCGCAGGAACGTCAGGACCGCGACCAGCTGACCGAACTCCGTGTCGTCGATCGCTCCGAGTGCCCGCGCAGTTGCCGTGAGCCCGCGGCCGAGCTCGGTGGCGTCGGGCCATCGTTGGCGCAACATCACTGCACGATCGACGGCTCGGCGCCACAGCGGTCCGTGACCGGCGAGGTCCGCGATGCCGTCCGAGCCGGCCCCGCGGACACGCAGCGGAATCCGCTGATGACCCATGCTGGACCAGCGTCGGATGCCCCATTCCACCGCTGCTCCGGCCGGCATCCTGGTTTCCTCCCGGGTCCAGGTCGCCACCCACCGGGCCACGGCGTCGGGGTCGGCGGCGAAGGCGTGCTCCGTCGGCGGCTTCAACGGATAGGCCCATTCGTGGTCCGCGCCCAAGGTGAGCCGACCCAGCCAGTCACGGTGCTGGTGCTGGAAGCGGCGGCGGGCGAACGCGCGGAGGTCGGGCGGGAGTCTCACCAGAGCTCGCCCTGCCCGTTGCCGCCGATGGAGTCGGCGAGAGCAGTCTGGGCGGTCGGGGAGCGGTCGAAGGTCAGCACCTCCAAGCGTGATCGCCCGTCGGTGTTGAGGACGAGAACCGCCCCGCCGACGTAGTCCTCGAGGGTCTGGAGCATCTTCAGCGGTGTGGCGAGCAGGAGCTGGAAGCCGAAGCTGGTGAAGACCTCGAGGCCGGCACGGGTGAACTCGGGGTCGGTCTTGTCGAACGCCTCGTCCAGCGCGACGAGGGCATAGGTCGGCCACTCGGTCCCGTCGGGCGCCAGCTGATAACGGAGCGCGGCCGCGAGGCAGAAGGTCACGAGCTTCTGCCGCTCGCCGCCGGACAGACCACCGGCGCCGGTGAAATAGTCCACCGGGTGTCCGTCGGCGTCCTGCACGACCGCGCTGAACTGGACGTGCGCGCGGGTGTCGAGGCAGAGTCGACGCCACCGGATCTCGGCGGGGTCCTCCGACCCGAGCCGGTGCAGCAGCTGTTCCATGGCCGCGAACCGTTCCTCCGCCCGTGCCCGCGACTGGGCCGCGTCCGCTTCGTCGGCGCCCAGCACATCCACCGATCCGCTGGTGATGTCCCTGAGGGTGGCGAGGAATTCCGCGACCACGGCCAGCTTCCGGTCCTCGACCTTGACCTGGAGGTATCGCGCCGGGGCATATTCGGTGCGGCGCAGCGACGCGTTGATCGGATCGATCCGGGCGCGGATCTCACCGCGGGATCGATTGATCTCCAGGGCCAGCGCCCCGATGTTGTTGCGCGATTGGTTCTGCAGAAGGGTGAAGAACCGGTCCTCGAAGTCGGGCAGCCTGTCGGCCTCCAGCGTCTCGAGCAGGGACAGAAAATCGTCCAGGAAGTCCATGCGCGGAAACAGGTCGGCCGACTGGGCCGGCCAGCCGCGCTGATAGTCGGCCATCCGGCGCTCGATGCGGTGAGCACGATTCTGGGCCTCCGACTGTGCCTTGGCGAGTTCCTCCCGCAGACCGCGTTCGACGACCAGAGCCTTCTCGTGCTCGCCGGGCGTGACCCGCGTGAACCGGTCGGTGAGCGCCGCGGCGACCTCCTCCGGGATCGACGGGAGCGCGGCGATCCGCGCGGTGAGAGCGGCTGTTTCGCTCTCCAGGTCTGCTGCCTCCCGGGCCAGCGCATCCAGCCGCGCAGCGAACTCGGCGCACTGCTTCTCCACCGACCGCGCCTCGGACACCGATTCCGCGAGCGCCCGCTCGACAGCGGTGAACTCGTCATGTCGCGCCCGGATCAGCTCGATCCGCTCCCGCACCGAGGCTTCGTCCTCTTCGGCCCGCGCGACGTCGATCTCGGACCAGGTCAGCGAGGCGAGCCGCTCCAGCGCGGTGACCCGGTCCCGAAAGCCCTGGACGTGCTGCTCGTGGGTTTCCAGCGCATGCTCGGCCTCGGCCCGGGTGCGCTCGGCTGCGGTCAGGAGTTCCTCGAGCCGGGCCTGCTTGGCTGCCACCGAAAAGCCCAGCACCCAACCGCGGGGGTCGTCGATCCGGCTGCGGTCGTCTTTCTCGTGGCGGGTTGTGGAGTGCTTGACCTGCCCCTGGCGGGTCACCGCCCGCTCACGGGCGACGAGGTCGGCCACGGTGTCCACGCAGTCATAGTCGAATCGGCGGGCGAGTTGCGCGGCAAGCCAGCCCGCGTACACCGAATCCGCCAACTCGACCTTGTCCGGGAGTGATCCCGGGCGGGGCTCGGGCGGGGCGGGGACCGTCTCGGGGATCCGCTCATAGACCAACCGGGTGCGCAGGTTGTGCTGGTTGACGAGTTCGGCCACTGCGGCGTAGCTCCCGGCCGGGACCAACAACGTGCGCGCGAACGCGCGCAGCACTCGCTCGATCGCCCCGGTCCAACGGCGCTCGTCGGACCGGACCTGCAGGAGCTCGCCCACGAGCGGAAGGTCCTTCTCCGGCATTCCGAGTCGGCTCGTGATGAACTCTCGTGCCGCGAGGAGGTGAGGGTCGAGGTTGGACTGTTTGGTGGTGAGCACCCGCAGTTCCTCGGTCAGCCGCCTGGTCTCGTCCGTGGCAGCGAACTTGGCCGCCGTGAGCTGATGGGTGGCCTCCCGGGTCGCCGCCAGCTCGCGGCGGGTCTCGGCCAGCAGCGATTCGGTCTCGGCCGCGAACCGGGCACTCGACCGCTCATCGTCGGGCAGCGCGAGCCCGGCCGCGACTGCTTGGCGCTGCCGTTCGGCACGGGCCCGGCGCCGGTCCTCGACGCGCTCCCGCTGCAGACGAAACTGGCCCTCGAGCGCGGTCAGCTCGGATCCGCCGAGGCCGTCGAGCCGCCGCTGGAGGTCCGCGGCTCGCGTGCGCAGCGTCTCCGCCTCCTGGTCTGCGCGGCCCAGCAGCGGGGCGATCCGGTCACGTTCGGCCAGCCGCTCGTCGCGCCTGCGTACGCACGCCTCGCGCGCCGCGCCCAACCGCCACGTGTCCAGATGAGCCAACTGGGTCGTGCACGCGGCCACCTGGCCAGCGGCTCCCGCATGGTCCTCCGCCAGCTTGCGCAGGGGCTCCAGGGTCTGCACCTGCTTGCGGGCGTCGACCACCGTTGCATGGGCGGCCCGCAGTTCGCTGAACTGTTCGACCGCTTCCGCAGCCTGGTCGAACGTGCCGGGCTCGTCGAGCATGAAGTCGCGCAGCAGCGTGTCGAGACTGTCGAGGTTCTTGGCCGACTGGGTCTTGTGCAGCAGTCGCTGGGCCTGCTCTGACGCGAGTCCGAGCCGCCGTCGGAACCGGCTCGCGAAGGCGGAATAGGTCGCCGCATAGTGCCAGGTGGGCTGGGCGGCCTTGAGCCGCCGCACATCGAGGCCATCCACGGCGAACGGACGCAGGTCGGCGAGGTCCGCGTCCGTGTCGGCGATCCAGAACGCCGACGTGACCTCCGATGCCGACGATGCCGAGCGCCGCACATGCATGAGCCGGATGAGCTGGACGACGGTGGCGCCCTGGCGATAGGTCAGTCCGATCGCGCTCCAGGTTGCGCCCGGCCGCAGATATGTCGTCACGATCTCGCCGGTCAACTCGTTGACCTCGCGTCGGTGGGCTCCGCGCAGATAGGACACCAGCGACCGCGACCGGTCGCTTGCGCTGCCCTCCTGGGCGGCGGCGTTGAACGTCAACCACCGCGGTTGCACGAGCACGGCGGCCATCGCATCCAGGAGTGACGACTTGCCGGATCCGGACGGGCCGGTGATCAGCAGCCCGCGCTCGGGCACAGTCAGGGAGAACGCTCCGTCGAAGGTCCCCCAGTTGACCGCCTGGAGTCGGCTGAGCCGGAAGGGCGCGCTGGTTCGGCTCCGGCTCATGACGCGGCGTCCAGTAAGCGCTTGAGCTCGGCAGTGACGGACAAGACTTCGTCGGCGGTGAACACCAGCGCCAGCACCGGCGAGATCTCGAACCGGTCCTCCTCCGCCGTGCCGAGAAGGATCGAGTGCTCCTTCATCTTGGACACCGACGAGTTGATCCGGCGCGCGAACCCGGTGTCATCGGTCGAGGTCGCCGGGCGATAGACCTGCAGTTGTTCATCGATGTCCTGACGGCCGACGATCACGCGGCCGTCCCCGGTCTCGGCTCGCAGCAGTTCCCCGCGCAGGAACAGCACGAGGGCCGTGTCGAGGAGGGTCAGTCGGCTCGATCGGATGACCCGGGGCAGCGCGAGCTCCTCCGCCTCGAGGTTGCGCACGAACGCCAGCTCGAGCTCCGGCTCGAGCACGAGCTCGAGGAACAGGTCGCCGAGACGACAGCGGATCACAGCCTCGTCCGCGATCAGGGCGGGCCAGAGTTTGGGGTGCAGCCGGCGACTGACATAGGGCCCGCGCAGCAGCTGCACGAGCGCCCGGCGGGTCGCCTCGGAGAGCTCGCCGGGATCCCCCGCGAACAGCGCCGCTGCGCGGTCGTCGGAGCGTTCCTCGCGCCGGTCCGGCGAGGCCGGTGCGGGATCCGGCACGGGGAACAGGTCGGAATAGGCGCGCCGCGGACGGAAACCTGTCACGAGTGCCTCCTCCAGGTCTCGGGGATGTGGTGAAGAACGTACCGACGTGCTCTGACAGTTTTCTCCACGCCGACCCGACTGACCCAACTCAGATCCTCCGCGCCGTCCGTCACCGCGCCCGCCTCGGCGGCGAGCACCATGAGGCCGACGATCGAGGCGAGTCCCTGCGAGGCCGGGTGATGACGCAGGACGTCGCCGAGCGACGCCGGGGCGTGGCGCCGGAGCGTCGCGACGATCGCGGCCCGCAGCTCGGTGAAGTCGATCTCGCTGATCCGGACCTGCTCGCGCAACTGGTCGAGGTCCAGCGGTTCGTTGTCGTGGCGGGTCAGCTCGCGATCGCTGCGGGCCTCGGCAGGGTCGTGCAGGGCCCAACTGCCCACCGAGGCGAGAGGAATCGAGGTGGCGGGGAGGGCGTACGGGATCTCGTCGAACGGCCGCATCGTTCCGGCGGCCTGCAGGCACAGGGCCTGGGCCTCCTGGAGGGCGGTCGCGAGGCGCCGGTGTTCCCGGTACGCCTGGGATTCGACGAACCGACGCAGGCTGCGCGAGAGACCCGTCATGACCGCCCGGACCTGCGTACTCTCCCCCTGCAACCGCGACAACAGTCGCCGCAGGAACGCCAACTCCTCCGGCGCAATTCCGGCGGCGAACTCACGTTCCAGCAGCTGGTCGATCGCGGCATCGAACGCCTCGCTGCGTTCGGGGTCGAGGACGAGCGCGAAGAAGGCCCGGAACGAGCGGCCCGCCTCGGATTCCTCGATGAGATCGACCCCGGCGAAGACCTCCTCGAGCACGCCGCCGCGCGACCCCGCGTTGTTGATGATCTGCTCGCGGAGACCTCGGTTGAGGTCCTCCAACTCGGCGCTGACCTTCGCGAAGTCCGCGGGAATCTCATCGGCGAGGCGCAGCGCCTCGGCGAACCGTTCGCGGGCGGTGGCGGGATCGAGCGGTGCATAGTGTCCGGCATCGATCGCAGCGAGCTCGGCGTCGAGGCGCGCCCGCTGGGCCAGGAGTGACTGCCGTCGGCTGGTCGACTCGGGATCCGTGTCGACGGCGAGCTCGGCGAGCAGATTCTGCACGTTTGCAAGGCGCGAGGACGTGACCGCCGACTGCGGCTGGTGCAGGCTCTCGGCGAACCGGATCGCGGCGAGGGCGGGGGCGGACAGTTCGACCGTCTCCTCGCGGCCACTGCCGAGGCGGCGGATGAGGATGCCGTCGCCGACCCAGGCGGCCAGATATTCGGTGGCTGTCCGCGGGAGCGCTCCGAAACCTGCATCGCGAAGCGCGGCAAGATCTTCGTCGAGCAACTCGATGAACTCGGTTGCCGGCAGCTGCCGCTGCTGACCGAGATGGTGACCGAGCACAGCGACCAGGACCGGCATCAGGTCGGCACGGAGCAGGGTGAGTCCCGCCTCCGCGAGGAGACGTCGGTAGGCGAAGGCCCGACCGGTGGGCGCGGACATGCGGTGAGGGTACCCCGCCGTCGACCACCGGACCCGCTGTCCACAGACGTTCTCGGTCGGCGCGACGTTGTCGGTCGCACCTATTAGGGTCGGGTTCGTGGATGCAGAAGAGGACTGGATCGGTGCAGCCGACGGTCAGGACGTCGAGGGCTATGGTTTCGAGCCCTTCGACCAGGAGGGGGCATCTCTGTTGGGCGACGACGAGCCCGCGTTCCCGGCGCCGCCGCCGGCCCGGACACGGGCCGAGCGACCTGACGTCCCCGCCGCGCCGCTGGCGCTCTATCGCCGCTATCGTCCGGACACGTTCGCCGAGGTCATCGGCCAGGAGCACGTGACCGACCCACTGCAGCGGGCGCTCACCAACAACCGGGTCAACCACGCCTATCTCTTCTCCGGTCCCCGCGGCTGCGGCAAGACCACCTCGGCCCGGATCCTCGCGCGCTGCCTCAACTGTGAACAGGGCCCGACTTCGACGCCGTGCGGGGAGTGCCAGTCGTGCCGGGATCTCGCTCGCGGTGGTCCGGGGTCGATCGACGTCATCGAGATCGACGCGGCCTCGCATGGTGGTGTGGACGACGCGCGCGACCTGCGTGAGCGGGCGTTCTTCGCGCCGGTGCACAGCCGCTACAAGATCTACATCATCGACGAGGCCCACATGGTCACCACGCAGGGTTTCAACGCTCTGCTCAAGCTCGTCGAGGAGCCGCCGCCCCACGTGAAGTTCGTGTTCGCAACGACGGAGCCGGACAAGGTGATCGGCACGATCCGGTCGCGAACCCATCACTATCCGTTCCGCCTCGTGCCGCCCAAGACGTTGCAGGGCTATTTGGCGAGCCTGTGCGAGGCGGAAGGGATCGCGGTGGAGCCCACGGTGCTGCCGCTCGTCGTCCGCGCAGGCGCGGGCTCGGTCCGCGACTCCCTGTCGGTCCTCGATCAACTGTTGGGTGGTGCGGAGGAGGCGGGGGTGTCGTACGCGCAGGCGGCGGCCCTGCTTGGCTATACCCCCGAGTCGTTGCTCGACGAGATCGTCGATGCGTTCGCTGCCGGGGACTCCGCGGGGGTCTTCGCGAGCATCGACAAGGTGATCGAGGTGGGACAGGACCCGCGTCGCTTCGGCGAGGATCTGTTGCGGCGGCTGCGCGATCTCGTCATCGTGTCCGCCGTGCCCGATGCCATCGCCTCGGGTCTGGTGGACGTTGCCGGGGACCAGGCCGAGCGACTGATGGCTCAGGCCGCCGCTCTGGGGCGAGGTGAGCTCACGCGTGCCGCGGAGGTGATTGCCACCGGTCTGACCGAGATGCGCGGGACGACCGCTCCGCGCCTGCATCTGGAGCTCATGTGCGCCCGGGTGTTGTTGCCGGGGGCGGACGTGGATGAGCGCGGCTTCCACGCTCGGCTGGATCGGATCGAGCGACGTCTGGCCGCCGGGACTCCGACGATCCCGGTGGCTGCCCCTGAGCCCTCGGGTCCCGAACCTGCCCGGCAATTTTCCGCGTCCGGGCCGACGCCGCCCGCTCCCGCGCCGCCCAGCGCGCCACCGGTTCCGCCCAGCGCGCCTCCTGCAGCAACCGCCGTGCCCGAGCAGACACCGAGCGCGCCCGCGTCGGGCGGCGGGATCAAGGTGGCAGACGTCCGGCGCATGTGGCCGGATGTGCTTGAGGAAGTCAAGAAGCGTCGGCGGTTCACCTGGATTCTGGTCTCCCAGAACGCACAGGTGGCAGGAGTTCACGACGGCGTTCTGACTCTCGCGCTGAAGAACGAGGGTGCGCGGGAGAGTTTCACCAAGGGCGGCAACGAGGACGTGCTCCGGGACGCGATCATCGAAGTGCTCCGTGCCGACCTGCGCATCGACACGATGATCGACGGTGCTCCGCAGCCCGCGCACGCCCGGACCACACCGGAGCCTGCCCAGCGCCCGACGGCGCCGCCACCCGCGCCGGCTGCTCCGCCCCAACCACCGCCAAGCGCTCCGCCTCCGCCCCCACAATCGTCGGCGGACGTGGCTCGCGGGCGGATCATGCCAACCCGGGGAGCGACCCCGGACGAGCCACCGCCGGCGGACGAGCCGCCCTACGACCCCTATGACGACCTCGATGAGGGGGAACCGGATGTGCATCCGCACGAGCTGCTGGCCAAGCATCTCGGTGCCGAGCAGATCGATGAAACAGACGAGCCCGCCGGGTGACGTTAGGCTGGACACTCGACGCGCGGCGTACACCCCACTGACGCCGGCAACCGGACTTCACAACTTTCCCAGGAGGAGCAGACGATGATCCCCGAAGGCATGGATATGAACATGTTGCTGCAGCAGGCGCAACAGATGCAGGCACAGATGCAGCAGGCTCAGGAGGAGCTGGCGAACTCGGAGTTCACCGGCTCTGCCGGCGGCGACCTGGTGACGGCGACGCTCTCCGGCACCGGTGAGCTCAAGGCCGTGACGATCAAGCCGGAGGCGTGCGACCCCGAGGACACCGAGTCGCTCGCGGACCTGATCGTGGCCGCTGTCCGGGATGCGCAGAACAAGGCCAATGCGATGACCGAGGCGAAGCTCGGAGGCATGACCCAGGGTCTGGGCTTCTGAGTTCGCAGTGTACGAAGGTCCAGTCCAGGATTTGATCGATGAGCTGGGCCAGCTCCCGGGCATTGGCCCGAAGAGCGCCCAGCGCATCGCGTTCCACATCCTGTCCACCGAAACCGCTGAGGTGCAGCGACTCATCGACGCTCTCCAGCGCGTGAAGCAGACCGTCAAATTCTGTGAGGTCTGCTTCAACATCGCGGAGGAGAACCGCTGCAGGGTATGCCGGGACCAGCGGCGGGATCCCACGACGATCTGTGTGGTGGAGGAGCCCAAGGATGTCGTGGCGATCGAACGTACGCGTGAGTTCCGGGGCACCTATCACGTGCTCGGCGGTGCGATCAGCCCCATCGACGGTGTCGGCCCGGGCGATCTCCACGTCCGCGAGCTCTGCCAGCGCTTGGCCGATGGCACGGTCACCGAGGTCATCCTCGCGACCGATCCCAACCTCGAGGGTGAGGCGACCGCCACCTATCTGTCCCGCCTCTTGCTGCCGATGGGCGTCAAAGTGGCGCGTTTGGCGAGCGGCCTGCCGGTGGGTGGGGATTTGGAGTACGCCGATGAGGTCACCCTGGGGCGTGCCTTCGAAGGTCGCCGCTATGTGGAGTTGTGACGGCTGCTCCTTCAGGTGCCGTTGCCTTTTCAGCGCGGCAGTGTTGCCCTGTTTCCTGTCCGGCGGGAGAATCCGCGTGGGCACGAATTGAGCACGGAGGCACCATGGCGACGCGAGCGCGGGTTCTGGTGGCGGCGGGAGCCGCGCTTTTGATGGCCATGACCGGGTGCTCGCTCGACGGACGGCAGGGCGAGCCATTGCCCCGCAGGTCCGCACAACCAGCAACGCAGTCCTCGGCCGCGACCGCTGGCAAAACACCCACGCACTCCGGCCCTGGGGCATCAACCGCGTCGCCCAGCAACTCCAAGGTCGACCCCTGCGCGTCCGACTCCACGAAGATCGAGGTGGAGGAACTGCCGCAGGAATCGCAGGGCACTTATCAGCACCGGGCCCTGGTCACCAACACCAGTGACGCTGCATGTCTTCTTCAGCCAGCCCCCTGGACATTGCTGCAAGACAGTGGCGGTGTGGTCATCAGCGCCGGAGTGCCCCTCGGATCCGGGGTCCCGATCGAGCTCGCCCCCGGTCAGCGGGCCGAGTCGATGATTACCACGATGACTGGCGAGTCGTTGGGTTCTCGTTGCGAGCAGGCCACCGCCAAGAGCTTGCTCGTGGGCTTGCGAGCGAATGATCCCCGGGCGGTGCGGGTCCCCATCACCGTCACGGCGTGTCGCCATCTCCCCACTGTTCAGCCAATACCGTTCAGTGTCCTGGGACCCTGAGCTGTCACCAGAGGTGCGTGGATGATGCGTGCATTCGCGAACGGGGGAGTCATGCGAAGGTTTCGGATCCTGGCGGCCTGCGGGGCGGCGCTGGCGCTGAGTGCCTGCGGGCTGGTGCCCTCGATCCCGGCCATCCCTTTCCTTGACCAGGATGAACCTTACGTGGCTCCCTACGACGACAGCGGCGTGGAACCGACCCCACGGCACCGGGAGCCGGAAGAGGCACGGACGGACCCCGCGCCTGCCGAGGAGCCCGAGGAATCCGAGTGGACGCAGCCGGCCCCGGCCCAACCGGGCACGCTGTCCACCATGGCTCCGGATCCGACAGTCCCAACGCAGGCTCCACGTCAGCGCCCTGCTCCGGTCGCGCCCACGAGGGCTGTGGCGACCCAGGTGGTCCCCCCGGCCGGGACGCTGCCCCCGGTCAACGTCAGCGATTGCACTCCTGCGGAGCTGGATGTCGTCTTCGAGCCTGATCCCAAGGCGAGTGGCCCGGGCTACGACGCGTACCTCATCTGGATGACCAACACCTCAAGCCGTTCGTGTGAGATTCTCGGTTTCCCCGGGGTGGCCTTCGTGACCGGACCGGGCGGGAGCCAGATCGGGGCTGCCGCGGATCGCGACCGGATCTACAAATCAACACGTTTCGTTCTGGAGCCAGGCCGGCAGGCGGCCTCGGAAGTGCGGGTCAAGCAGCCCGGCCAGTTCACCAACTGCCGGGCGACCACAGCCAGTTACCTTCAGGTGATCGTGCCGAACACGTGGACCGCGTTCCTCTATCCGGCCAACATCACGGCCTGCTCGAACCCGGACGCACTCCAGCTTTCCGTGCGCGCGAGCCGCAAGGTTCTCTGACGGCGTCTGCTGGCGTACGCGGGGTTGGGCGGGAGTCAGAATCGGCTATCATTCCCTGCGTCGCGCGGCGAGGATGGGGCCATCACCCCGGAGCTGCCGGAAGAACGGCGGGGCATTCCGCTCATTAGAACCGGCGGCGGCACAGAAGGAAGTGGGTCGGCATGTGTCGGCCAATGAGGGTGGTACCGCGGGTCCCAACTCGTCCCTCGTCCCACACCGGATTTGAGCGACGAGGATTCCATGACCATCGACCCGACCCCCAAGCGCGCCTATCGCAGCGTGCCCCCGCAGGTGAACCTGTCGGAGATGGAGCACGGCATTCTCGAGCTGTGGGACGAGCAGGACACGTTCACCAAGTCCATCGAGCAGACCGCCGACGGTGAGCCGTGGACCTTCTACGAGGGGCCACCGACCGCGAACGGCATGCCGGGCACCCACCACATCGAGGCCCGAGTCTTCAAGGACGTCTTCCCGCGGTTCCGCACGATGCAGGGTCGCTATGTCGGGCGCAAGGCCGGCTGGGACTGCCACGGTCTGCCGGTGGAGCTCGCCGTGGAGAAGGAGCTCGGGATCAACGGCAAACCCGAGATCGAGGCGTACGGTGTCGAGGCATTCAATGCCAAGTGCCGCGAGTCCGTCATGCGCCACGTCGACGCGTTCGCTGAGCTGACCACCCGGATGGGCTATTGGGTCAACATGGACGACGCCTATTGGACGATGGACGGCAGCTATGTCGAGTCGTTGTGGTGGGGCCTCAAACAGATCTTCGATGCCGGCTGGCTGACCGAGGACCAGCGCGTCGCGCCCTATTGCCCACGCTGCGGCACGACCCTGTCCGATCACGAGCTCGCGCAGGGCTACGAGGACGTCACCGATACCACCGCCTATGTGCGGCTTCCGCTGATGTCCGGTCCGTACGCCGGCAAGGCCGACCTGGTCGTCTGGACCACCACGCCCTGGACGCTGCTGTCGAACTCGCTGGTCGCGGTCGGTGCGGACATGACCTATGTGACCGCGACCGACGGGGAGTCGACCGTCATCGTGGCCGAGGGCAACCTCGAGTCCGCGCTGGGGGAGGGCTGGGAAGTCCAGGACCGTTTTCCGGGCTCGGACATGGTCGGCTGGGACTATCAGCGTCCGTTCGATGTCGTTGACCAGCCGGGCAAGGCGTGGTTCGTGGTGACCGAGGACTACGTCACCGCCGGCGACGGCACCGGGCTGGTCCACCAGGCGATGGCTTTCGGTGAGGACGACTATCAGTCCTGCAAGCGCCACGGGGTCGAGTTCGTCAACCCGATCGGCCCGGACGGCCGGTTCCACGACGACATCGGTCTTGTGGGTGGCGCGTTCTTCAAGGACGCCGACGCGATCGCGCTCGGGGATCTCAGGGAGCGCGGTCTGCTGTTCCGCACCGCCAAGCATGAGCACTCCTATCCGCACTGCTGGCGCTGCCACACGCCGCTGATGTATTACGCCCAGCCGTCCTGGTATATCCGCACCACCCAGTTCAAGGACGCCCTCCTGCGGGAGAACGAGGCCACGAACTGGTACCCGGACCACATCAAGTGGGGCCGCTACGGCGACTGGCTCAAGAACAACGTCGACTGGGCGCTGTCGCGCACCCGCTATTGGGGTACGCCCCTGCCGATCTGGCGCAACGACGCCGATCCGAGCCAGCTGGTCTGTGTCGGGTCGCTGGCCGAATTGTCCGAGCTGGTCGGTGAGGACCTGTCCGAGTTGGACCCGCACCGCCCGTTCATCGACGACGTCACGTTCACCAAGCCCGGCGTGGAGGGCACCTTCCGTCGCGTACCCGAAGTCATCGACGCCTGGTTCGACTCCGGCGCGATGCCGTTCGCGCAGTGGGGCTATCCGTGGGTGGAGGGCTCGAAGGAGAAGTTCGAGACCCACTTCCCGGCCGATTTCATCTGCGAGGCAACCGACCAGACCCGTGGCTGGTTCTATTCGCAGATGGCTGTCAACACAGCGGTGTTCGACCAGAACAACTATCGCAACGTGCTCTGCCTCGGCCACATCCTCGCCGAGGACGGCCGCAAGATGTCCAAGCACCTCGGCAACATCCTCGAGCCGATCCCGCTGATGGAGGAGCATGGCGCGGACGCGGTGCGCTGGTTCATGGCGTGCTCGGGTTCGCCGTGGATGGCGCGCCGGGTGGGGCATGCGTCGATCCAGGAGACGGTACGCAAGGTCCTGCTCACCTTCTGGAATTCGGTGAGCTTCCAGGCCCTGTACGCCGGCGCCAACGACTGGCAGCCCACGGGTGATGCCCCGGCGGTGGCCGAGCGTACGGTCCTCGACCGCTGGCTGGTCTCGAAGACGCATCTGCTCGTCCGCGAGGTCACGGCCGCGCTGGAGAACTTCGACACCCAGCGCACCGGCACGCTGATCTCCGACTTCGTGGACAGCCTCTCGAACTGGTATGTCCGTCGCTCCCGTCGCCGTTTCTGGGACGGTGACCCTGCCGCGCTCTGGACGCTGCACGAATCGCTGCACATCGTCACCCGGTTGATGGCGCCGCTCGTTCCGTTCATCACCGAACGGGTGTGGCAGGACCTGTTCGTCGCCACCGATCCCGAGGCCCCGGAGTCGGTCCACCTCGCGAGCTGGCCGATCGCCGATGAGTCGCTGATCGATGAGGAACTGGATGCGGCGGTGGCGCTCACCGAGCGGTTGGTCGAGTTGGGTCGCTCGGCGCGCGCGGAGGCGAAGGTCAAGGTGCGCCAGCCGCTCTCGCGCGTGCTCGTGCCCTCCCGGGCGTACGCCCAGCTCTCGCCCGATTTGCGCGGCGAGATTGCCGCCGAGCTCAACGTGCAGGGCGTGGAGTCGTTCGCGTCTGCCGGTGACTTGGTGGACTACTCCGCGAAGGGCAACTTCCGCAACCTCGGCAAACGATTCGCCAAGCAGACGCCTGTGGTGGCGAAGGCGATCGCGGCTGCCGACGCGGCGGTATTGGCCGACTTGCTCCGTGCTGAGGGCAGGGCCACGATTCAGGTCCCGGAGGTGGATCCCGCCGGGGTGGAGGTCACGGCCGATGACGTGTTGATCTCCGAACGCCCACGCGAGGGGTGGTCGGTGATCAACGATCAGGGCGAGACGGTCGCTCTGGATCTGGAGATCACCCCTGAGCTGCGTCGCGCGGGGCTGGCACGCGAGGTCATCCGGTTCGTCCAGGAAACCCGCAAGGGGTCGGGCTTCGAGGTCTCGGACCGCATCACCCTGACTTGGGCGGCCGACGGCGAACTTGCGGAAGCGGTGCGTGAGCATCAGGGGTTGATCGCGGATGAGGTCCTCGCGGTAGCCGTCGAGGAAGGCGCCGCGAACAGCGACCCGGGCTGGGTGAGCGAACAGGAGCTGGGCCTGGGAGTCCGTGTCGAGCGCGTCCAGCGGTGATCCAGTCCTGTCGCCGGGCGGATCTTCTCGGCTGGCCGCTGGCGGATGCCACGGCTGCCGCACGAGCATGAGACGGCCCTCCCCGGGATGAATCCGGGGAGGGCCGCTTTCGTCCTCGTACTTTCACCCGCTGTGCGGATCAAAGTACGAGGACCCTCACACCCTCTCGGGAATCTGCGCGTCCGCGGCAGGTTCGACGTGCTCCGGGTCCCGTACGCGGGCGAGTTTCGACGGCCACCACACACGCCTCCCCACGATGGTGAACAGGGCCGGGATCACGATGGTCCGCACGACGAAGGTGTCGAGCAGGATGCCGATGCCGACCACGATGCCGAGCTGGGTGAGCGTGATCAGCGGCAGCACGCCCAGCACGACGAACACGGCCGCCAGCACGACGCCGGCGCTGGTGATCACCCCACCGGTCACCGCCACTGCCCGGACCATGCCCCGTTTGGTGCCGTGTCTCGGCGTTTCCTCCTGGGCGCGGGTGACCAGGAAGATCGTGTAGTCCACCCCGAGCGCGATGAGGAACAAGAAGGCGAACAGTGGCACTGCCACGTCGAGCCCGGGGAAACCGAAGATCCGCGTGCTGACCCATGTGCCTGCGCCGAGGGCCGCGAACGAGCTCAGGGTCGTGGTGATGATGAGCAGCAGTGGCGCCCACAATGCACGCAGCAGGAGGAACAGCACCAGCAACACCACGCCGAGGATCATGGGCAGGATGACGAACAGGTCGCGTGCGGCAGCGTCGCGGGAGTCCAATTGTTGGGCGTCCGGTCCGCCAACCATCGCTTCTGCACCGGTCACCGGTGCGAGATCGGCTCGGAGCCGTTCGATCGTCTCGAAGGATTCGGCCGAGGCGGGCTCGTCCTCCAGCACCACGCGCCAGCGCGTCAGCCCGGTCTCGGACTGCCCGCTCTGCTGGATTTCATCCACCCCGGGGGTTGCCGTCAGCACTTCCTCCACCCGGGGTGCGGCGTCGGTGCGGGCGATCACAGTGGTGGGTCCGGACAGTCCGGGCTCATAGTGTGCGCGCAGAGTCTCGAATCCGGTGGCGGATTCCGCCTCGACGCGGAACTGCTCGGTCTGCTCGAGGCCGATGCGGGTGCCAAGGATGCCCGCGGTCAACACGGCGAGGATCGGCACTGTCGCAAGCAGGATGAGCACCGGACGGCGCGACACTGCCGAGGCCAGGCGGAACCAGCCGCCGGACACCGACCGGTCCCTGTCGCCGGGTCGCGGGACGAACGGCCAGAACAGCCCGCGGCGACTCAACGCGAGGGCGGGCGGCAGGACGAGCAGCGCGAAGGCCAGCGCGACCAGCAGCCCGACGGCGCCGGCATAGCCGAGCACACGGGTGTTCGGCAGGGTCGCAGCGAGCAGCGTCAACAGTGCGAGCACGACGGTGACGTTGGAGGCGACGATGGCCGGCCCGGCGTAGCGCACGGCAATCGCGAGGGCCGTGCGGTGGTCCTCCTGTCGGCGCAGTTCTTCGCGATAGCGCGAGACGAGGAGCAGTGCATAGTTCGTGCCGGCGCCGAAAATGAGCACCGAGGTGATTCCGGTCGTTGACCCGTCGAGCGCGAACCCCAGAGGTTCGGCGAGCCGGGTGGCGACGATGGCGGCCGTGCGATCGGCCACTCCCACCACCAGCAGGGGCACGAGCCACAGAATCGGGGAGCGATAGGTGATGAGCAGCAGCACTGCGACGACCAGCGCGGCTGCTGCGAGCAGAGTGATGTCGGCTCCGTCGAAGGCAGCCGCGAGGTCCGCTCCGAATGCGGGGCCGCCGGTGACCTGAACGGTCAGATCCTCCGGCAAACCATCCCGGGCCGCGGCGCGGACCTCCTGCATCGCTTCGTTCAGAGGCACGCCGTCCATCTCGGCGCTGAACATCACCGTGGCCAAGGCAGCCTTCCCGTCCTCCGAGGGAATGGCCGGGGGCCCAGCGGGGTCGTCCTCAACGCCGCGATCGACCGCGAGCATGCGGGCCCGGGCCTCCGCTGCCGCACCCAGATCCGCAGGGGTGAGGTCGCCGCCGTCGCTGCGGGTGAAGACGGCCAGGGCCGGGGCGACGCCGGCGTCAGGGAACTCCTGTTGCACCGCCGTCACGCGCGCGGATTCCGCGTCATCGGGCAGCGAGTTGGGTGCTGAGCTGGCTCCCTGTCCGCTGCCGATGGCCATCAGCGCACCGCTGATGATCAGGGCGGCCACGAGAAGGAGCCAGGAAAAGCGGCCGGAGACGAAGCGGCCGAACTTCGCCCACCCGCCGTTGTCCAAGTCTTCTGAGGTTGATAGGTCTGCGCGAGTAGCGCCTGAAGCGTTGAGCACGACGGGGAATATACCTCACTTACTTAACAGTCAAAAAACTGAGATGATCCGTCGGAGTCATGGCCGCAGAGGGGCTATCCTGCGCTCGTGGACCAAGGGGGGGCCGGTCGGCCGGTGACTGCGCGGATGCAGCTGGAACGGGAGATGGGACAGCTCATCCGTTCGCTCTCCGCCGTGTCCAGCCAGTTGGGACACGAGTTTGCGGGGCGTCACGACCTGCGGGAGAACGATATGCGGGCGCTCATGTTGATCTACATGGCTGATGTCGAGGGCTCCCCGCTGTCCACCAGCCAGTTGGCCCAGGCGCTCGGCCTGACGTCGGCCGGTGGCACGTACCTTGTCGAGCGGATGGTGGCCTCCGGTCACGTCGTGCGCGAACCCCACCCCACGGATCGCCGCAAGATCCTTCTTCGGTACGCCGACGCCGGGCTGGCGGTCGCCCAGGGATTCTTCGGCCCGTTGTTCCAGGCGAATCATCAGGCGCTGGCCCGCTATGACGATGAAGAACTGCGGACAGCCATGGCGGTCGTCCGGGCTCTCATCACGGCGATGGATGACTACCGCGCCACCCTCGCCCACGGGGAGTGAGCAAGCCGGTCCGTCGCTCGGGGCGACGGACCGGCTTCCCGGGCGTACTCGAAGCCGGAGCGTCAGGCGCTGAGCGCTTCTTCCTTCTCGGAGTCGTCGTCCCCACCCGACGGCTCCTTCGCCTCGTTGTCCTTGGCCGCAGCCTGGATCGCGGTGAGCGCGATGGTGTATTCGATGTCCTCCACCAGCGCACCCCGGGAGAGGTCGTTGACCGGCGCCGAGAGGCCCTGGAGCATCGGGCCGATGCTGATGACGCTCGCGGAACGCTGGACGGCCTTGTAGGTGGTGTTGCCGGTGTTGAGGTCCGGGAACACGAACACCGTCGCACGGCCTGCGACATTGCTCTCGGGAGCCTTGCTCTTGGCGACCGAGGCGGTGGTGGCCGCGTCGTACTGCAGCGGTCCGTCGATCAGGATCTCGGGGCGCTTCTGGCGCACGATCTCGGTGGCCTCGGCGACCTTGATCACGTCCGCACCCGCACCCGAGGTGCCAGTGGAGAACGAGATCATGGCGACGCGGGGCTCGATGCCGAACGCGGCGGCCGAATCGGCCGATTGGATCGCGATGTCCGCGAGCTCCTCGGCGTTCGGGTCGGGGTTGATGGCGCAGTCGCCATAGACGACCACATCATCGGGCAGGCACATGAAGAAGACCGAGGACACCAGCTTGGCGCCCGGCTTGGTGCCCAGCACCTGCAGTGCGGGACGGACGGTGTTCGCGGTCGTGTTCACCGCCCCACTGACGAGGCCGTCGACCTCGCCCAGGTGGACCATCATCGTGCCGAGCATCGTGGGATCGGTGAGCTGGTCATAGGCCTTCAGGTCGGTCATGCCCTTGTGCTTGCGTCGTTCGACCAACGCGTCGACATAGCGCTGGTCGATGTGCGACGGGTCGATGATCGTGATGTCCTCGGGAACGGTGAGTCCACGACTGACGGCGGCTGCCATGACGTCCTCCGGCTTGGCCAGGAGCACGCAATCGGCCACGCCCTTGGTCTGGCAGGCGAACGCCGCCTCCACGGTCCGCGGCTCGGCACCCTCGGGCAGGACGATGCGCTTGCGGGCCCGCTGTGCCTGAGTCGTGAGCTGACGACGGAACGCGGCCGGGCTGAGGCGCGGGCGCACGTCCTTGGACGGCAGGCTGCGTACCCATTCGTCGTCGAACGCCTTGGCGAACGCCTCGGTGACATGTCTCGTCCGGTCCACGTCGTCGACGGGGATGCCCTTGTCGCGGTTGATCACCCGGTTCACAGCGGTGAACGTGGATTCCCCGGTCAGCAGCACGGGCAGGCCGGCGTCCAGGGCCGGCTGGCAGAGCTGTCGGACCTGGATATCGGGGCGTACGCCGGCCGTCATCAGCAGGGCCGCCGGTTTGGTGCCGGTCATCTCGGCCAGACAGACAGCCATGATCGCGTCATGCCGGTCGCCCGGAACGACCGCGAGCACACCGTCGTCGATCCCGGCGATGCAACCCGGCACACCCTGGGCGAGGATCTGCGTGGACCGCATGCGGCGATCCTGATCGCCCGCATGGATGATCGTGGCGCCGAGCTCCCGGGCCACGTCGCGCACGCGCGGCCAGAGGGTTGCGGGCTCGTCCTCCACCAGGCCGACCAGGCGCAGGCCCTCGGTGTTGAGAGCCTCGGCGAAGTCCTCCGGGGTCGACGTGGTGCGGGACGGGTCGTGTCCGGTGAGGAGTACGCCCATCACCCGGCTCTGCTCACCCACCTGATAGAACGCGGCCGCGCCGGCGACCTTCGAGATCAGGGTGGGCAACGTGGTGGAGTTGACGCCGGCCACCAGCAGCACTTCGGCATCCAGCGCTTGGGCGAGGTCGTGGTTCACGCGACCGGAATAGGTCTGTTCCGCGGTCGGGAGAACGCCTTCGATGACCACGACGTCGTGGTTGGCCAGCACCTCTTCCGAAACGGCGAGCACCTTCTCCATGAGGTCGTCATCCTCGCCGCGGGCCAGGTCGCGCTCGACCTCCTGGACGCTGATCGGGTCGGGGACGTCGATGTTGGTGAGCACTTGCTCCATCAGATCCGCGGCCTGACCGATCCGGCCGTGCTGGATCTGGGCCAGCGGCTTGAGATAGCCGACCTTCGAGCCGATCTCATCGAGAGCATGCACCAGCCCCAGGCTGGTCGAGGTCAGATCGGCTTGGTGGTTGGTCGGGATGAGCAGGATGCGGCGAGCCATGTCAGGCCTCCAGGAGGGACGTGGTGGTTTGTGCGATGCGGTGTGCGTCACGGGCGATGACGAGCTCCTCGTCCGTGGGGACGACGAGCGCGATGGCGCTGGACTGGGCGCTGGTGATCTGTCCACTGGCACCGCGGACCGTGCGGTCGTTGGCCGCGGCGTCGAGTTCGAACCCGAGGAAGGAGAGTTCTTCGAGCACCTTCGCGCGGATGGGATTGCTGTTCTCGCCGATGCCGCCCGTGAAGACGAGCACGTCGATGCCACCGAGCGGAACGGCCAGGCCCGCGATGTGCTTGGCAAGCCGGTAGGCGAAGACGTCGAGCGCGAGCTGGGCCTTCTCGTGGCCGGATTCAGCAGCGGCGATCAGTTCTCGCATGTCGTTGCTGAGCTCGGACAGTCCGAGCAGGCCGCTGCGCTTGTTGAGGTCATTGGTGATCTCGGCGACATCGGCGCCGGTGCGGTCAGCGATGTAGGCGAGGATGCCGGGGTCGAGGTCACCCGAGCGGGTGCCCATGACCAGACCCTCGAGCGGGGTGAGCCCCATCGAGGTGTCCACGCTCTCGCCGTTGCGGACGGCAGTGAGGCTGGAGCCGTTGCCGAGGTGGGCGGTGACCATCTTGAGTTCGGTTAGGGGCCGGCCGAGCAACTCTGCGGCAGCGGAGGAGACGTAGAGATGGCTGGTGCCGTGGAAGCCATAGCGGCGGACGCCGAGGTCGGCGTACCACTCGGAAGGAACCGCATAGTGATAGGCGACCGGGGGCATCGTCTGGTGGAAGGCGGTGTCGAAAACACCGACCTGGGGAATACCCGGGAGTGACGCACGGGCTGCTTCCACGCCGGCAATGTTGGCCGGGTTGTGCAGCGGGGCCAACGGGCTGCACCGCTCGACCGCGGCCATGGCCTCGTCGTCGAGCAGCACCGAAGCGGAGAACTCCTCGCCGCCGTGGACAATGCGGTGGCCGACGGAGGTGATCTCGAGGCCGCGCTCCGCGCGCCAGCCCTCCAGCTCCTGCAGGATCCGTGCGAGCACGCCGTGGTGGTCGTACTGATCGAGGTCGGTGATCGTCACCGGAGCATCGGGGAACTTGATGGTGATCGAGACAGCGGGCGTACCGACACGCTCAGCCAACCCGTTCAGCAGACGATCCTTGGACTCCGCGTCATAGAGAGCGAACTTGACAGAAGAGCTGCCACAGTTGAGGACCAGTACAGCAGACGCCACGAGGGACCTTTCGACCTGCGATCGGCAGGCTGCAGAACCGCTCCGCCGATGGACCTGTCGATTCTCTTGAGAAGATACCCGTCAGTATCTTCAAATGCCCATCGGGTTCCATTTCCCGGGACGAGTGCCGTGCCTCGCTTTCCCGTGCGTGGGGGCAATGCGATTCCGTGGCGGCACGCGACACGCGGAACGGCCGCCTCCTGCCGTTAAGGTGTCCCTCGGAGTTCCAGACGTTAGGAGAACCGTGAGCCGCGTAGTCCAGAAGTTCGGTGGATCATCGGTCGCCGATGCCGACAGCATCAAGCGCGTTGCCAAGCGCGTGATGGCCACCAAGCAGAGCGGCAAGGACGTCGTCGTGGTCATTTCCGCCATGGGCGACACGACCGACGAGTTGTTGGATCTCGCCATGCAGGTGTCGCCGATGCCGGCACCCCGTGAGCTGGACATGCTGTTGACGACCGGTGAGCGGCAGAGCGCAGCACTGTTGGCGATGGCGCTGCACGACCTCGGGGTCGAGGCGCGGTCCTATACGGGGTCGCAGGCGGGGGTCATCACCACCGGCAAACACGGTGATGCGCGCATCATCGACATCACTCCGGGCCGGGTGCACACGTCGCTCGATGAGGGCAATGTCGTGATCGTGGCCGGTTTCCAGGGGGTCTCCCAGGATTCGAAGGACGTCACGACGCTCGGCCGTGGCGCCTCCGACACCACGGCTGTCGCGTTGGCGGCAGCGTTGGGTGCCGAATACTGCGAGATCTATACCGACGTTGACGGCATCTTCACCGCCGACCCGCGCATTGCCCCCAAGGCGCGACAGGTCCCGGAGATCTCCTATGAGGAGATGATGGAGCTCGCCGCATCGGGCGCGAAGGTTCTGCATCTTCGTTGCGTGGAGTACGCCCGGCGCGAGAACGTGCCGATCCATGTCCGCTCGTCGTTCTCCGAGCGACCCGGCACCTGGGTCAAGGACCTGGCCGACATTCACCCCCCGACCGACAAGGAAGGCAACCCGATGGAACAGCCGCTGATCTCCGGCGTGGCGCACACGCTCAGCGAGGCCCAGATCACGATCGTCGGGGTGCCCGACCGGGTCGGTGAGGCCGCACGCATTTTCGATGCGATCGCTGGCGCCGGCATCAACATCGACACGATCGTGCAGAACGTGTCGCGCATCTCCAACAATCGCACCGACATCTCGTTCACGCTGGCCAAGGCCGATGCCCGCGCCGCGATGGAGACCCTGACCGACATCAAGGACACGGTCGGTTTCCAGGACCTGCTGTTCGATGACCAGATCGGCAAGGTCAGCGTCATCGGCGTGGGCATGAAGTCCCACCCGGGTGTCACTGCTCGCTTCTTCCGCGCACTCGCGGACGCCGGGGTCAATCTGGGCATGATCTCCACGTCGGAAATCCGGATCTCCGTGGTCGTCGATGCCGGATCCGTGGAGCAGGCGGTCCAAGCCGCGCATGCAGCCTTCGGGCTGGACGCTGACGGCGAAGCCGTCGTCTATGCCGGGACGGGCCGCTGACGTGAATGTGGGCACATTCGGGTTGGTGATGGGTGTCATCGGGTTTGTCTTCCTGCTGGCACTCATCGCCATCGGCGTGTTCGGGATCCTCAGGACCAGCGGTCAGACGAGGGTCCTGGTCGGTGCCGGTGTCGGGGCACTGGTGCTGTCCCGTCTGCTCGGAATGCTGCCGGGCTTGGTCTCCAGCATCGGGGGCGGGGGCCTGTTCTTCAGCATGCAGATCGTGATGGGTGTGATCACCACACTGCTCACGCTCGCCGGCATCGGCCTGTTGGTGTGGGCCGCCATCCCCAGGGCAGACGTCGGATCGTCCCATGGTTCAGCTCCGCAGGGGCCGGCGGCCTGGAACGCGCCCCCCGGTGGCTGGCAGTGATGCTGCGACGCCACCGCCATGGACTATCACTATGATCCGCTCCAAGCCATCTTCGACGGCTGGATCGTGCTGCTCATGGTCGCGCTGTGCGTCATCGCTGCCGTGCGACTGCGCGGCACGCGGCGGACGTTCGTAGCGGGCGGGTTCGGCCTCTGTGCAATCGCCACGATTCTGTGGCTGCCCGTCGTGTCGGGTGCGGTGCTGGCACCGTTGTTCACGGTGATGTCGCCCGATTTGGTGTGGCATGTTCCGACCGCGGTCTGGGCCGTGGGGATCGTCGCAGTCGCTGCCGGCATCCTTCGTGCGCCGGTTCCTCTGGCCGGTGACGGCGTTGGAGAGCAGTCATGACGAGCCTGATCCTCATGACGTTGGTGGGGATCATCCTCACGATCTTGGCGCTCGTCGGCCTGGTGCGCCTGCGGGGGGCGGTGCAGATGATCTTCAGTGTCGCGATGCTGCTCCTGGCTGCCACCTGGTTCATCCCGGTGATCATCTCGATCCTGCTCCAGTCGGGCATGGGCACTGTTCCCTGGCCGGCGAACGCCATCCTGAACGTGATCCTGCACTCGACGGGTGGTGGACTGTTGCTGGTTGCAGCTCTGATGCGAGGGCGGGCGGATCGCGCAAAACGATGCGCTTGAGCGCACTCAGGGATTGGTCAAAAGTGGTCGGGGTGACAGGATTTGAACCTGCGACCTCTTCGTCCCGAACGAAGCGCGCTACCAAGCTGCGCCACACCCCGAAGGCCCGTGTGAGAGCCCTGTGCCCTCGCTGAGCACCCGATGAATCATAGCCGCATTCCCCGGCGCCACCAAACTCGAATGCCTCGTGGACAGGTCTGGTTCACCACCCGTGATCGCGGGCCACGAGGGTCAGCAGGGAAGCCTCCGGGCGGCAGGCGAAACGAACGGGGCCGAAGGGCGATACGCCCAGACCACCCGACACATGGAGGACTGACGTATGTCCGCCCGAAGTGTGCTGAGACACCCCTTTGGCGCGCTTGGTGTCGAGATCGCAGTTGGTTACGAGAGCACCATGGCCGGGCACGCACACCTGTCCGCCGTGCGTGTGGCCGGCGAGGATGAGGTCCATGCCGTCGGAGGCGAAGGCGTCCAGCAGGCGCAGGTAGGGGGCGTGGGTGACCGCGATGTTGATCAGCGCCGTGGGGTCGGGTGGGCCGGTAACGAGCTCATAGCGATCCCGGCGTGAATGGGCGTCGTCCGTGCCCCGGAACGCGAGAGGCATGCCACGGACCGACAGCGTTTCGCGGCGGTGCACGAGGTTCGACCAGCCGGCGGCGTCGAAATGCGCGCCGAGCGTACGCCAAGGCAGCTCGCGACCCGGATGGTCCTCGAGCCGTGTTGGGTTTTTGGGGCCGCCGAGATGGTCGAGGGGATTCTTGAGAAGGGGCTGCAGGTAGTCGTTGGAGCCCCATACATAGACGCCGGGGAGATCGAGCAGGCGGCCGTACGCCTCAAGCACCCATGGCCAGATGTGCGGATGGGCGTGGTTGTCGCCCGTGTTCACAACGAGATCCGGCTTCAGATCGGCCAAGCCCCGGACCCACGTCACTTTGGCGCGCTGTCGGGGCAGCAGGTGCATGTCCGACAGGTGCAGGACCCGCACCGGATCCGCGCCATTGGGTAGGAGAGGCAGCGAAAACCTCCGCAGAACGAAGGCCCGGCTCTCGATGAGCGCCCCATAAGCGATACCCCCGACACCGAGCGCAACAGTCCCGCCGAGGACGCGCTTCAGCGATCCGTCAGTCCTCCTGCTGGTCATCCTGGCCCGAGTCGTCGTCTCCTTGGTCAGCCTCCCCGCCGCCCTGGTCGGCGGGCTGCTCTCCCTGATCCTCGGCGGGGGCTTGGGGGGCTTGGGTCGTTTCCGGGGGTTCTGCCGGGGCAGGGGCCGTGGTCGTGGGAGACGGCGCAGGCGCCGGTCCCGCAGAATAGACGAGGTTGATCAGCGTTCCCAACGGTGCGGAGCCGGTTCGGCTGATGCCCAGATAGGCGCCCCGGGGGCTGCTGCTGTGACGCGTGGCCCGGCCCACGGAGAAACCGGCATCCTCAAGGGCGGCCTTGGCCGCCTCGGGATTCATCCCGCTCACGTTGGGGATCTGCACGGACCGGCCCTGGAGAACCTCGCGGTCGGCCTTGGTGAACTTGGTCTTTGGCCTGTCCTTCAGTGCTGCGGCCATCGAGGGGCGATAGATGTCCTGACCGGCGTCACCGCCGCCGGAACCGGACATGTAATAGCCGGAGTTCGGCAGGCGAAGCCCCTTCAGGGTGACACGGCCACGGTTCTCCCAGAACGGGTTGGTCTTGTCGATCGCGATCATGGCCACGCCGGCGACCTCGGGGGTATAGCCCGCGAACCACACGGCCTGGTTGCCGTCGATCGTGCCCGTTTTGCCCGCCTGCGGATAGCCGCCGGGGATCGTCGCGGGACGGCCGGTGCCGTTCATCACGTTCGACAGCAGCTGGTTCATGCCGTCGGCGACCTTCGGTTCCATGACCTGACGGCAGTTGGCGTCCGGCACCTTGATCTCGTTGCCGTCCTTGTCGGTGATCCGCTTGAGGATGATCGGGTCGCAGTGGACGCCACGGGCCGCGAAGGTCGCGTACGCCTCCGTCAGCGAGAGAGGGGTGATCTCGGCGGAGCCGAGGACGAACGACGGCTTGTTGTGGAACTGGTCGACGATGTCGCCCTTGGAGCCGAGCTTCACGCCGGTCTTCTGGGCCATCTTCGTGGTCTCACAGCCACCGGCGTCGCGGATCAGCTGGACGAAATAGGTGTTGACCGACATCGCCATGGCACGGTTCATGTCCATGGTGCCGTGCACGCCTGTCGAGTTGCTGACGCGCCACGTGCCGGGCAGGCGCTCCCTGCCCTGGCAGTTCTTGAAGCGTTGGCCCCCGAATTCCATGGTTGAGGCGGCGTTGTAGGTCTGGCCCAGAGGCATCCCGGCCTCCAGCGCGGCGGCCGCGGCGAACGGCTTGAACGTGGAACCGGCCTGATAACCCTCGGCTCCGCCCATGTCGTTGTCGCTGAGCGACCCACCGACGGCGTAGTTGTAATAGGTCTCACCGGCGGCCGAGTTGTCGCCCATCACCGGACGGTTCTGGGCCATGGCCAGGATGAGGCCGGTGCCGGGCTGGATCATCGTCATGGTCGAGATGACCGGGTCGCGTGGGTCCAGATTCTTGGCGATCGCGGCCTCTGCGGCGTCCTGGGTGTCCGGGTCGATCTCGGTCTCGATCGTGAGGCCACCGCGCTTCAGCGTGTCGAGGCGCTCGTCGGGCGTGTTCCCGAGTGCCGGCATCTGCTGCAGCGTGCGCTTCACATAGTCACAGAGGAACGGATAGCGGGTCCCGACGCAGCCGTTGGGGGAGGTCTGCACCTTGGCCGGATCCCAGGGGACCTGCTTGGCTTCCGCGGCTTCCTCGGGCGTCACGATCTCGAGCTCGGCCATGCGGCTGAGGACGACGTTGCGGCGATCCAGAGCGATGGTGGTGTTGCGGACCGGGTCGGTCGCGGCCGGGTTCTGCACCAGTCCGGCGAGCATCGCGGCCTGGTCGAGCGTGAGATCCTTGGCCGTCGTGTCGTAGTAATGGTGGGCGGCGGCTTGGACGCCGTAGGCGCCGTCGCCGTAGTAGGCGATGTTGAGATAGCGCTCGAGGATTTCGTCCTTGGTCAGCCGCTTTTCCAGTGCGATCGCGAACCGCAGTTCCTGGATCTTGCGGCTGATTGTCCGCTCCTGGGCCTTCTGGATGCCCGCGTCGTCGCCCTTGATCTTGGCCGACTCGATCTGGACCATCTTCACGTATTGCTGGGTGAGGCTCGAACCGCCCTGCGTCCCGCTCGCGCCGGAGGTGTTGCGCACGAGGGCGCGCAGTGTCGCCCGGACGTCCAGCGCGCCGTGCTGATAGAAGCGGTGGTCCTCGATCGCCACCTGGGCCTTGGACATGACCGGCGCAATCTCGGCCAGGGGCACATAGACCCGGTTTTCCTCCCAGAACGTCGCCAGCACTTCGCCGTTCGAGAGGAGCACGCGGGAGCGCTCGGACTGCGGCGGAGTCTCAAGTTCGGCGGGAATGTGGTCCATGCCGGTGGAGACGGCGTTGGTCGCAGCGCCTGCCATGCCGGCGACGGGGATCAGGAGCCCGGCGACGAGGATGCCGGCGAAGACGCTCACCACCACAAACATGATGGCGCGATAGAGGAGGCGCCCAGCGGCAGCGGGAGTTTTGGCCATGGCGGTCAGCGTACGCGACCACTCCGACGCCCCAAAAATCCCGTGCCGGGCGCGTCCGGAGAGTCGCTGGGGCGTTCTACTCGCAGGTAGCGTGACCTTGGCCTCAAAGGACCCTCAATTAGTGGACGTGCAAAGTGTGGGCACCGTAGTATCTCGGCTAACTCATCCCTACTCACCCCGTCGCTGCAGCGTCGCACACCACAGGGGGTTGTACCCGTTGACTCTCGCACCATCGGAATGGACCTTGCAAGCACGTTGTCGCGGAACCGCCGACGACCTGTTTGTTGAAGGCGCCCAACAGAAGAAGGCCCGGTTGGTTTGCCGAGGCTGTTCAGTCCGCTCCCACTGCTTGGCAGAGGCCCTCGACAACCGCATCGAGTGGGGAGTCTGGGGCGGCATGACCGAACGCGAGCGCCGCTATCTCCTTCGCGTTCGCACCGACGTCGAATCCTGGGCGTCACTCCTGCTCGGCAAGAAGGGCGCCCACTCGCCGCAGTGATTCCAGATCGTTCACATCCTGGGTCTGGGCGGCCACCTCGGCCATCGGGATCCTCGGATTGGTGAGCTTGAACTTCTCGATGAGGTCACGCTCGCGCTCCACCGTCTGCATCCGGCGCGCGTGACGGATCAGGGCCAGCCGCTCCAACCGGTGCGGGTCTGCTGCGTCCGCGGCGCTGGGTCCGAAGTCCTCGACGAGCGCCGTGGCGCGTGCTGCCGACATGTCGAGGCTGCTGTTGTGGACGCGGTTGATCGCCACGCCGCGCAGCGGCATGCGCTCTTCCCGGAGCCGGTCGATGAAGAAGGAGGCTTCGCGCAGGGCGTCCCGCGTCGGGGTGGCGACGACAACGAAACGCGTATGCGGTGACGAGAGATTGCGCAGGGTGGCCTCGGCCCGCTGTCGGAACCCGCCGAACAGTGTTTCGAAGGCCGCCACGAACGTCTGCACGTCCTTGAGCACGGTGGCGCCGAGGATCTTGGTCATGGCGCTCATCACCAGGTTGACGCCCATGGACATCAACTTGAACGGGCCCTTCGCCGGTGCCATCAACATCCGCAGCATGCGGCCGTCCAGGAGATCGCTGAGGTGCTCCGGCGCGTCCAGGAAATCCAGCGCGGACCGGGAGGGCGGCGTGTCCACGACGATGAGATCCCAGCGCCCATCGGTCCGGGCCTCGTCGTGCAACTGGCCGAGCTTCTCCATGGCCATGTATTCCTGAGTGCCCGAGAAGGAGGTCGACAGGGCCTGATAGAAGCGATTGTTGAGGATCTGTTCCGCTTTCGCAGGACTGGCGTGGGCCTCGACGACGTCGTCGAAGGTCCGCTTCATGTCCAGCATCATCGCGTCGAGGGTGCCGCCGCCCGACGTGTCCACGCCCACCACTGCGCGCGGTGTGTTGTCCAGCTCGACCAGGCCGAGGGACTGTGCGAGTCGGCGCGCGGGGTCGATGGTCAGCACGACGACCTTGCGGTGATGGACCTCGGCGGCTCGCAGGGCGAGCGCGGCCGAGGTGGTCGTTTTGCCGACACCTCCCGAGCCGCAGCAGATCAGGATCTGCACGGACTTGTCCGCCAGCAGTCCGTCGACGTTGGGCTTGGCGACCTCGATCGGAGAGCTTGTCATGACTGGTCCTTCCACACAGGGGTGAGCAGTTCGGCGAAGGCGAACAGCGAAGCGGTGTCGACACCGGTCGGGTCGCGGGGCACGTCCACCATCGGGAGGTTCAGCGCCTCCAGCTCTGCCCGGCAGGCGCGTTCGTCCGCGATCCAGGCGGCTTCGGCGGCGAGCTCGCGGCGCAGGGCGGCGTTCTCCTCGTCGGTCAGCCCCGCCACGGACACCGGCAGTTCCTCCTTGGCGGCCAGCGCGATCTCCTCGTCGGTGAACTGCGAGTCGCTGACGAGGTTGCAGATCACCGAGGCGACCCTGATCTGTGTCGGACCCAGGTCCTGGACAGCTTCGATGGTTTCGGTGACGGGCATGTCCTCGAGCAGTGTCACCAAATGCACCATCGTGCTGGGCGAGCGGAAGACCCGGCCGATCGATTCGGCCTGCTGGTGGATGGGGCCGACCTTGGCCAGCCCGGCGACTGCCTCGTGGACGTTGAGGAAGCGCGTGATGCGGCCCGTCGGAGGAGCATCCAGGACGACGGCGTCGTACGCAGTGCCCATCCCCTTGGCGCGCCGGCGTACTGCTTCATAGACCTTGCCCGTGAGCAGAACGTCCCGCAGCCCTGGGGCGATCGAGGTCGCGAAGTCGAACACCCCGAACTTGTCCATCGCCTTGCCCGCGACACCGAGGCGGTAATAGGTCTCGAGATATTGCTGCAGGGCCGACTCGGCATCGATCGAGAGCCCGAAAACTTCCCCGCCCTGGGGCGTACGGCACAGCCGACGCTCCTCCTGCGGTGCCAATGACGAGATGCCGAACACTTCGCTGATCGCGTGCCGTCCCTCGACCTCGCACAGCAGCACGCGCCGCCCCTTGGTGGCGAGGCTGCAGGCCAGGGCTGCCGCCATGGTGGTTTTGCCCGTGCCGCCCTTGCCGCTCACGATGTGCAACATCGACTCGGCGTTCTCCGGGCGGCCTGCCCCCGACTCCGCTGTCCGCATGACCGCAAGGCTAGTGGGCGGCCCGGAGATCGGGTACGCCCGGTCGGGTGCCGTCTCGGCCACGACTGTTTGCCCGGCTTCCCGGGTCGAAGAGCTCTGTTATCCCCCGGCGGGTCGCGCTACGGTGACGCGAGGGCGGCTTTGCGCCGGAGGTCGAGGAGGATCCCGCCGACAGCCCCGACTGAAATCATCGCCGGCGCAAAGGGTGCCGGCCACCAACAGGAGGCATACATGCCCGAGACCACCCGCACCCAAGTGGTCATCGTCGGAGCCGGCCCCGCCGGTCTGATGATTTCCCAGATGCTCGCCAATCGCGGCGTCGACTCCGTTGCGATCGACATCCGGAGCCGCGAGGAAATCGAGAACACGCACCGCGCCGGCATCCTGGAGGCGCAGGCCGTTCAGATGCTGGATGACGAGAAGGTGTCGGATCGCTACCGCACCGAAGGTTATGAGCACGAGGGCACCGACATCCGCGTCAACGGTGTCAGCAACCGCATCAACTTCAAGGAACTCGTCGGCGCGACCGTGTGGCTCTATCCGCAGACCGACGTGTTCATCGACCTCGCCAATGCCCGTGAGCGTGACGGCGGCGATGTTCGTTTCGGCGTCTCGGACGTCAAGGTCCTCGATGAATATTCCGACACCCCTGGGGTGAGCTTCGTCGACGCCGACGGCAACCAGCAGGAGGTCCGCGGTGACTTCCTCGTCGGCTCCGACGGCTCCCGATCCATCTGCCGCTTCCTCATCCCGGAGGAGGGCCGCCACCAGTACTTCCGCGAATATCCCTTCGCGTGGTTCGGCATCATGTGCGAGGCGCCGATGAGCTATGACGAGCTCATCTATGCCACCTCGGCCAAGGGTTTCGCGCTCATCTCGCAGCGGACCGAATCCGTCCAGCGGATGTATCTGCAGTGCAACCCCTCCGACGACATGCACTCCTGGTCCGAGGATCAGCTCTGGTCCGAGTTCCAGGCCCGCCTCGAAGGTCCCGACGGGTTCCAGCTCAAGACCGGGCCGATCTTCGAGCGTACGCTGCTGCCGTTCCGCAGCTTTGTGCAGGAACCCATGCAGCACGGCCGCATCGTGCTCGCCGGCGACGCCGCCCACACCGTCCCGCCCACCGGTGCCCGTGGGCTCAACCTGGCCCTGTCGGACGCCCGCGCGCTCGCCACGCGGCTCGCCGAGGCGGCCAAGGCCAACGATGTGAGCAAGCTCGACGGCTATCAGGAGGCCGCGCTCAAGCGCATCTGGCGGGCCCAGAACTTCTCCTACTGGATGACCACCATGCTGCACAGCCTTCCCGACGAGAACCCCTATGACTACAAGCGCCGCCTGGGTGAGCTCGAGATGGTGCTCGGTCACAAGTCCGGGCGGACCCATCTGGCCGAGGCCTATTCGGGTTGGCCGAACGAGGAAGACGGTCTCTGAGCCGGACGCTGCACGCGCGTCCTCGTCACTGCCGATACGGCGGCGGGGAGGGCGCGTGTGTGGTGTCCGGCCCGGTTTATAGGGTGGAACTCATGATCAAATGGGAATACGTCACCGTGCCGGTGCTCGTGCACGCGACCAAGCAGATCCTGGACAACTGGGGCAGCGACGGCTGGGAGCTCGTCCAGATCGTTCCGGGCATGAACCCCGAGAATCTCGTCGCCTATATGAAGCGCCCGATCCCGGGACAGGAGCAGAAATGACGGTCACCAAGCGACTCGGCGACCTGGGCATCACGCTTCCCGACGTCGCGAAGCCGCTGGCGGCGTACGTGCCCGCCACCCGGGTGGGCAACCAGGTCTGGACGTCCGGACAGCTGCCGGTCGTTTCGGGTACGCCGACCCACACCGGCAAGCTCGGCGCAGAGGTCACCCTCGAGCAGGGAGTCGAATGTGCCCGGACCTGTTTGCTGAACGCGCTCGCGGCGATCGCGCACGTGGCCGGTGGGGTGGACCGAATCACCCGGATCCTCAAGGTCGTGGTGTTCGTTGCGAGTACGCCGGACTTCACCGATCAGCCCAAGGTGGGCAATGGGGCCAGTGAGCTGATCGGCGAGATCTTCGGGGAGGCCGGCGCCCATGTGCGCAGCGCCGTCGGCGTCAGCGTCCTGCCGCTCGACACCCCGGTCGAGCTCGAGGTCATCGCGGAGATCGGCTAGAAATCCCTCCATGCTTTCACCCACTCGCCTGCTCGCCCACAACCAGGGGTCGATGACCCTCCAGGGCACCAACACCTGGGTCGTCGCCCCCGAGGACGAGAAGGCGATCGTGATCGATCCGGGCCCGGTGGACCCCGCGCACCGGGACGCCATCGAGGCGGCCTGTCCGCTCGGGATCGCCGAGGTCTGGATCACCCACCGGCACGAGGACCACATCGCGATGGCGCCGGACCTGGGGCATGACTTCGGCGCTCCTGTGCGGAGCTTCGAGTCCGCACTCGGGACTGGTCGGCCACTGCGGATGGGGGAGACGAGGGGCATCGGCGGGGGCGAGCTGGAGGTGCTGCACCTGCCCGGCCACACCTCGGACTCCGTCGGTTTCCTGTGGAGCCAGCCGGAGCACACCGACCTGCTGACCGGGGACCTGATCCTGGGCGAGGGCACCACCGTGATCATGTATCCCGACGGCGACCTCGCCGATTTTCTCGACTCCCTGCACCGAGTGGCGGATCTGGTGGCCGCGCGGGGCGTACGCCGGCTGCTGCCCGGACACGGACCTGTGGTCAACGATCCGGGCGCCTGGGTCGCCTTCTATGGCGATCACCGGGCGGAGCGGCTGCAACAGGTGCGGACCGCCCTGGTCGAGGGCGCGAATGAACCCGAGGAGGTCGTGGCGCGGGTTTACGGTGACCTCCCGCCCGGGCTGCATCGAGCTGCGCTCGCCTCGACGATGGCGCAGCTCCACTATCTCCGGGCGATGCCGGGAGAGGGACAGATCAGCGCGCCCGGCGCTCCACACGTTCCAGATCGAGAATGATCACCGAGCGGGGCTCCAGCCGCATCCAGCCGCGGGCTGCGAAATCGGCCAGCGCCTTGTTGACCGTCTCCCTCGACGCGCCCACCAACTGGGCCAGCTCCTCCTGAGTGAGCTCGTGGTGCACGACCAGGCCCTCGGGGGTCTGCTTGCCGAACCGGGCTGCGAGATCCAGCAATGCCTTCGCCACCCGCCCGGGAACGTCGGAGAAAACCAGGTCCGACACCACGTCGTTGGCCCTGCGCAGTCGCCCGGCCAACTGGCCGAGGAGTCCCTTGGCGACCTCGGGCCGACCTGCGAGCCATGGGGAGAGATCCGCATTGTCGAGGACCCGCAGCCTGCAGGCGGTCACCGCGGTGGCCGTGGCTGACCGAGGCCCGGGATCGAACAGGGACAGCTCGCCGAACATCTGCCCCGGACCCAGGACCGCCAACAGATTTTCGCGTCCGGAGGCCCCGTGGCGCCCCAGCTTCACCTTGCCGTCCATGACCACATAGAGCTGGTTGCCGGCGTCCCCCTCGTGGAAGAGCACTTGTCCCCGGGCCAACTGGACCTCGCCCATGGAGGAACTCAGTGCCTGAAACGCTTCGTCGTCGAGTCCGCGGAACAGGGGAGCCTGCTTGAGGATCGTTGTCATCTCCACGCCTTGTCCCTCCCTTCTCTGATGGCGGACAGGTTAGCGGGACCGTCACGCCCAAGGGAACTCCGCCCAGCACCGCCGCCGGTCGTGGCGGGCCACGACATAGGATCGGGCCCATGACCACACTCGTCCGGGATGACGACCGGCCGTCGCTTGCGCTGGTGCGTCGTGCCCGGAAGATGAACCGGATCATGGCCGAGACCTATCCCGAGGCCGCATGCGAGCTGGATTTCACCGATCCCTATCAACTGTTGGTCGCGACCGTGCTGTCGGCGCAGTCGACCGACAAACGCGTCAACCAGGTCACCCCCATCCTGTTCGATCGCTTTCCGGATGCGGCGGCGATGGCGGCCGCCGATCGAGCGGTGGTCGAGGAGATCGTCCACCCCACCGGCTTCTTCCGGGCCAAGACCGACTCAGTCATCCGGCTCAGTCAGGAACTGGTTGAGCGTTTCGACGGTGAGGTCCCCCGTCGGCTCCGCGACCTCGTGACGCTCCCGGGCGTCGGGCGCAAGACCGCCAACGTGGTGCTCGGCAACGCGTTCGGCGTTGCCGGCATCACGGTCGACACGCATTTCAAGCGCCTCGTCACCCGGTTCGGTTGGACGACCCAGACCGATCCCGACCGCATCGAGGAGGACGTCGCCACGCTGTTCCCCCGCAAGGACTGGACCCAGCTCAGCCACAACCTCATCTGGTTCGGTCGCCGTCGCTGTCATGCCCGCAATCCGGCGTGCGGGGTGTGCCCGTTGGCTCGGCTCTGCCCCGCGTTCGGGGAAGGGCCGACGGATCCGGCAGCGGCGGAGAAGCTGATCCGGGAGCCCCGAGGATGACGTGGGGTACGCGGAGTCGCGCGCTCGCCGCCCTCGCCCTGTGTCTTGCGGTCGCCGGCTGCGGCGGATCCCAGGTGCAGCGCTCGGACTCGGGCAGTGGGCCGGCCGTCCCCGAGGTGCGGGGTGCCGGATCCACGGCCCACGTCCTCGACCAGCGCCGAGCGGCCGGGATCGCCGACTGTCCTGTGGCGGACCCGCACGTGCCCGCCCGGCCCGACGGGTTGCCGGAGATCACGCTGGACTGCCTGGGCGCGGACTCGAGCGTACGGCTGGCGGGACTCCGGGGCACCCCGCTCGTCATCAACGTCTGGGCGCAATGGTGCGGGCCGTGCCGGGACGAGGCGCCCTACCTCGCCGAGGCCGCGGCGCTGACGGCCGACCAGGTGCAGTTCCTGGGCATCGACTATGTCGACCCGCGGCCTGAGCTCGCCGTCGAATTCGCCGAGGCCGCCGGATGGCGCTATCCCCACCTGGTCGATCCGGACAAGGCGATCGCCCCCGACCTGCGCATCGTCGGGCCACCCCAGACGATCTTCGTGGACGCCGACGGCCGCATCACGCACCGGCATCCCGGACCGCTCATCTCCACCGAACAGCTCACCGAACTCATCCACACGCACCTGGGGGTGGCGCCGTGACCGATGTGCCCGAACCGCTCCAACGCCTGGAGTGCGGCCTGACGCGGCCCGACCTCGGCGCCCGTCTCGTGTCCGATCGACCCGGGGTCGGCCGGGCCGCACGGCAGGCCGCGGTGCTCGCGTTGTTCTCGGTGCAGGGCGACGAGACGATCCTCACCGTCCTCGAGCGGGCGCACAGCCTGCGCCATCACGCCGGTCAGATCGCCTTCCCCGGCGGGGGCGTGGACCCGGGGGACCCGAGCGTGGAGGCAGCCGCCCTGCGCGAGGCCGAGGAGGAGATCGCGCTGCGCAGGGAGACCGTACGCCTCCTCGGTGCGCTGCCCGCCGCCCATGTCGCGGTGTCCGGTTTCGACGTCACCACGGTCGTCGGCTGGTGGGCCGAACCCCACGAGGTCTATGCCCGGGACCGCGGCGAAGTCGAATCAGTGCACCACATCCCGGTCAGCCACCTCGTCGATCCCGCCAACCGGCGGATCGCTCGGCATCCCTCGGGCTATCGGGGACCGGCCTTCCTCGCCGACGATCTCTTCATCTGGGGCCTCACCGCCCACCTGCTCGACGGCCTGCTCGACCTGGCCGGCTGGGCTCGATCCTGGAACCGTGCCAACCAGGTCGAGATCCCGGCGCGGTTCATGCGAGACCGCTGAGGAGCCCGGACCGGTGGCGAAGAACCCGGTCATGGCTCATAGGATCAAGGACGTGACCCCCGGTGCACTGACCAGGCAGACCAGAACCGCGGCACTGGCCGCGATGAGCGACGACGAAGGCCTCGATATTCTCGTGATCGGCGGCGGGGTGACCGGCGCAGGCATCGCCCTGGACGCCACCACCCGCGGGCTGCGGACCGGCATCGTGGAGATGCAGGACTGGGCGGCGGGCACGTCCTCCCGATCATCCCGGCTCGTCCACGGCGGACTCCGTTATCTCTACAACCTCGACTTCGGCCTCGTCGCCGAGGCACTCAGCGAGCGCGGCCTGCTGCTCGAAAAACTCGCCCCCCATCTCGTCACCGCGCAACCGTTCCTCTGGCCGCTCAAAACCCCGGTCGTCGAGCGCAGCTATTCGGCGGTCGGCGTCGGCCTCTACGACACGCTCGCCCAGGTGGGCTCCCACGGGGCCCGCGTACCCATGCAGAAGCACTATTCGCGCGCCCAGGCACTCACCCACTTCCCCGACCTGAGGCCGGATCAGCTCGTCGGCGCGATCCGGTTCTATGACGCCCGGGTCGATGACGCACGGCTGGTGATCAGCCTGGTGCGGACCGCCGCGCGCTTCGGGGCGTACGCAGCCTCACGCACGCAGGTGGTCTCCCTCGACCGTGACGGTGAGCGGGTGGTGGGCGCGACCGTGATGGACCTCGAGACCGGTGAACAGCACCGCATCCGCGCCAGCCGGGTCATCTCGGCCACGGGCGTGTGGACGGAGGACACCGAGCGGCTCGCCGGGGTGGGCGAGGATGAAGGCCTCAGGGTGCTGGCCAGCAAGGGTATCCACCTCGTGTTCGACAAGAGCCGCATCCGGGGGACCTCGGGCCTGTTCCTCCGGACCGAGAAATCCGTCCTGTTCATCATTCCCTGGCAGCGTTATTGGGTCATCGGCACCACCGACACCGTCTGGGAGCCCGACCGGCTGCATCCGGTCGTGACTGCCGCCGACATCGACTATGTCCTCGAGCACGCCAACTCGGTGCTCGCGAGCGATCTCACGCGCGCGGACGTGATCGGCAGCTGGGCCGGGCTGCGGCCCCTGCTCCAGCCGGCCGACCCCACGTCGTCGACCAAGGTCTCCCGCGAGCACGCCGTCAGCGAGCTGGCCCCCGGATTCATGGTCATCGCCGGGGGCAAGCTCACCACCTATCGCGCCATGGCGGAGGACGCGGTCGACTTCGCGCTCGGCGCCACGGTCGCGAAGCAGAACCCGTCGATCACCCACGAGACTCCCCTCGTCGGCGGGTCCGGCGTGGCAGCCGCGCGAGCGGACCTCCAGCGGCGAGCGCCCGGTCTCGGGTGGACCGAGGCGCGCGTGGAACATCTCATCAGCCGTTACGGCAGTGAGGTGGGGGAGCTGCTGCAGCTCATCGAGGATCAGCCCGACCTGGGCCGGCCGCTGGCGGCAGCGCCCGCGTACCTCCGCGCCGAAGCCGCCTTCGCCGTTCTCCGCGAGGGTGCGTTGCACGTGGAGGACATTCTCCTGCACCGCATCCGTCTGGCGATGGAGACCCCGGACCGGGGGCTCGAGGCGATGCCCGAGATCTGCGAGGTCGTCGCACCCCTGCTCGGCTGGTCCGCGGACGAGGCGGCGCGGGAACAGTCGGCCTGGCGGGTGCGGGTCGATGCCGTGGCCGCTGCCGCGGGTGAGCGGGAGGATGCGGCCGCGGCGCGGGTACGCCTCAGTGCCCCCGATCTCGTGCCGCTCGCGCAGACTCGCTCACCAGCATCCCCGCGCAGTTCAGCCGCGACGTGAGTACGCGGCGCCAGACCGGGTCACCCTGGGCGCACTTCCCAACATGACTGGGGACTTCCCAACATGAGGTGCACTTCCCAACGTGCATGCAGGTTGGGAGGACGGGTTCATGTTGGGAGGTGGAGGTTCATGTTGGGCAGCTGAACAGCCCTGGAACGAGACCAGCCCCCGACCTGATCGGCCGGGGGCTGGTCTCGGGGACTCAGTGCAGGATCAGTGCATCACTGGGTCGAGCGGGCAATGAGCACCGCCATCTTCGGGTTGTGACGTGCGACCTGCTCGGCGAGCTCGGCCTTGGCACGCTGGCCGCCCTCCTCGGTGTTGAGGATGATGAGGTCGGCGTGCAGCTGGTCGGCCAGATCCACCACGGCCCCGCCGCGACCATAGAGCGTCGCGGAGAGCACCTGACCGGTGGACGGGATGCCCTGGCTGGTGGTCCGGTTCACATACTCCTGCAGGTTGGCAACGTGCGCCGGATCGATGGCCACGTCGTTGTCGCTGACCTCGCCGGAGATGACCCGCTCGGGAGCGAGATAGACGAGGTGGACCTTCTTGCCGGTGAGGGACACGAACTCCGACACGCGATCGCGGGTGAGTTCGTTGCCGGTCTCGTCCACGACCACCATGACCGTGTCGTACAGGCGCGGTCCGGCCACCTCGGGCACCTGCGCTGCCGCCGCGTGGGCGTCGGTGGACGCGTCGATCTGCTCGGCCACTGCCTCCGCCTTGGGCTGCGGGAGGATCAGGGTGAGGATCATGGCCACCAGCGCGATGCCGGCCAGCACGTAGAAGATCATCTCGATCGAGTCTGCGAAGGCCGCCGCCAGGGCGCCGCCGATGATCGGGCCGAAGATGCCGCCCAGACGGCCGAAGCCACCGGTCCAGGCCACGCCGGCCGCGCGGACGTTGGTGCGGAAGTAGTTCGCCGCCATCGCATAGATCAGCGTCTGGACACCGGAGGTGCCGACACCCACGAGGGCGATGGTGACCAGCAGCAGCAGAATGATGGCGATGCCGACCTCGGCGGTGATGCCCTGCTGAACCTGCTCGTCGCTCGGCAGGTCGATCGTGGAGGCCAGGAAGCCGATGATGGCGATCGCGACCAGGCCGACGACGAAACCGACCGCGACGATGCGCTGCGGGCTGAACTTGTCGGCCAAGCGGGAGCCGAACAGCGTGCCGAGCATGGCGCCACCGTTGAGGACCAGCAGCAGCGCCAGCGAGCCTGCGTCACCGAGGACCGGGAGCATGATCTTGGGCAGCCAGGTGTTCAGCGAATAGACCAGGACCAGGCAGAGTGCCGAGATCAGGCCGATCAGGATCGTCGGAATCAGGTAGACCGAGAACAGGCCGGCCCAGCCGGAGCGGGAATCGCTGGCCTTGGCCGTTTCCGGGCGAACCGGCGGGGCCTCGGGGATCGGGACACCGGTCTTCTGCGACAGGGCCATGGCCTTGTCCATCTTGCCGCGCGAGGCGAGCCAGGCGATCGACTCGGGCATCTTGAAGATGGCGAGCGGCAGAACCGTGACGAGCGGCAGCGCGCCGAGCAGGAACATGATGCGGAAGTCATTGGTGTGCTCTGCGATCGACGAGTTCATCGGGGACAGGATTCCGATGGCGAGCAGGGCGGAGAGCAGTGAACCCATCGGCACGCCCGCGTACACCACCGCAGTGGCCAGGTTCTTCTTGCCGGGGGGTGCGAATTCGGCCACGATCGCACCGGTGATGCCCACGAGCGCACCGACGCCGAGGCCGGTGAACACGCGCCAGATGCTGAACATCTCGACGCTGATGGCGAAGGCGCTCAGCGCCATGCCGATCGAGAACCAGGCGAGCGAGCCCAGCACGACCATGCGACGGCCGATGATGTCACCGATGGTGCCGGCGACCAGCGCGCCGACGAGGACGCCGATCATCGCGTACGAGCCGACGACACCGGCTTGGGCAGCGGTCAGCGGATCGCCGAGAACCGCATCGCCCGGTGTGCCGAGCATGAAGCGCGGCAGAACCGCGCCATAGACGACAAGGTCATAGCCATCGAAAACCAGACCCAGAAACGCCAGACCGACGACCCAGCCGACGGTGCTGCGGCGCTTCTTTGTCATCTCAGGACTGTCGTAGTCCAGAGCAGGTGGTGCAGCAGTTGCCTGCGACATTGTGCCTCCTTGCACTTCTAGTGTGTTCCCCAGGAACCTTCCCCGAGTGGTCAGTCCTTAGGGTGTCAGGTGTCCTTGGCTAGGGCATCCGGACATTTGCCTAGCGGGCACCCGGATGTGTTGAGCAAGTGACGACAAAACGCTTGTCACAGCGCCTTTTCGCCGGGATGGCCCCCGCGGCTCGTAGTCTGCCGCCGTTCCGGCAGATGGCACAAGGACACGCTTGGCATTGTCCCAAACCGAGACGCATTCGTTGTCGACCTGCCCGCCGGGGCTGTTTCCCCTAGTGGTATAGGTGTGTCAGGCTTCACATATGGAGGGGGTCCTGGTCCGGCAAGCCACACGCGAGGACGCGCTGCTGGTCGCCGCGCTGACCCTCCAGGCCGCGCGGGCGCAGGGGCTGCCGGGTGAGCCGGGCTTTCTCGACCGGTACGCCGAGGCCTGGCTCGCAGCCCGAGATTTTCATCCCGCCTGGTGGGCGGAGCTGGATGGAGAGCACGCGGGACTTCTCGTCACGATCTGGTTTCGCCCCCTGCCCTGGCCGGGGCGGGCCCGGGGTGGGGGCGTACTGCGCACCGATCGGCTGTTCGTGCGTGCCGACCAGCCCCGCGTACCCATCGAAACAGCACTGCGCGCAGCCGCCCGGGAATGGGCGACCGCGCGCGGCGTGGACGAAGTCCTGGTCGACTGACCGATCAACGCTCCAGGCCCACGGGCCTGGACCAGTCGATGCCGCGGAGGCCGACGAGGCCGGCGGCGGAGAACACGAGGCCCATCGCCACCCAGGCCCCGGGATCGGTCGTGTTCACGCCGGTGAGCCCGGTGATCATGGTGCCGACGTGGAACCCGGCATGGATGCCGACCGCGGGCCACACCGAGCGCAACCGGAGCACGAGCACCGCGGCGAGGAAACCGAACCCGGTGGGCGTCGCGAGATAGATGAAGCGCTCGGTCAGGTTGGCCTGCCCGCCGGCGGAAACGATGTGGATGATGCCGAAGAACACCGTGCTGACCACCAGTGCCCGCCGCGGATGCGCCCGCAGGGTCTGCATGAGATAACCACGGAACAGCAGTTCCTCGGGGATGCCCTGCAGCAGGAATGCCCGGGCGAGCCCTGAGGCGATCGTGATGGCGACGCCGGCGGCCCCGAACTCCGCCCAGGGTACGTCGATCCGCTCGAGGTGACCGAGAGCGGCGAGCAACTGGGTGGTGGCGACGACGATCAGGACGGCCAGCCCGATCCCCGCGCCGAGCAGCCAGCCGCTCGAACCAGTCCAGCGCCAGCCGGTCTCCCGCATCGGGCGTCGGTCGATCCAGCGCATCAAAGCCATCGTGATCAGCACGGCGAGGACGCACACGATCGCGCAGAGAACGATGTTGACCACCGCCGCGCGGGTGCTGTTCTCCGCCAGGACGGCGCCGAGGGGAGTGAGGGACAGGCCGATGGTCGGCACAAAGAGAGCGACCAGCAGAGCCGGCAGGCACAGCAGCACCCGCAGCGGCCACGGCAGTCGCGGTCGGTCGGTGGAGGTCTGGCCGGGGGCAACCTGTTGGGTTCTCATGAGTCCACTGTTCCGGGCCGGCCCGATCGGTCCCAGGGTCCGAGGTCATGACCTGGTGGCGGACCCATGACCGTCGTCATGGGTGGCTGGAGCGTGGGCGGCCTACGATCGGGACATGTTGACGACGCGACGTGCCCGGATTCTCGTCGATGTGTTCGTGGGCCTGCAGATACTGCTCACGCTGGTGTCTGTCGTCATTGTTGCGGCGGAGGGCCTGCGGTGGGAAGCGGGTCTCGGTCTGGCGGGCGCCATCGTCGTGATCGTGGCCTGGGTCAGCTATCGCCGCAGCCGACAGGTGTGGGCGCCGCCACTGTTGCTCGTCGGCGCGTTCGGCACCGCCTTCTCCGAGACCGGATTCGTGAGCGCCGGGTTCATGATGCTGGCGCTGGCGATCCTGGTGCTGGAGCTCGGGCTCCGCGCGGGGCTGTGGGCCGCGGGGATCCTGGTGGGCGCGTTGGGGGTGATGACCTGGTTCGTCCGGGAGAGCTGGTCGGTGGTGCTGTTCCAGGGCATCGGCAACGTCGTCTTCGTGACGCTCGGCCTGATCGTCGGGCTCACCCTGCGCCAGATCCGTGCCGAGCAGGTGGAGAACCGACGATTGCTGCGGGAGCTGCGGGCGGCGATCGACACGGAGAAGGAGCTGATGCTCGCCGATGAGCGAGCACGTTCGGCGCGGGAGTTGCACGACGGCCTCGGCCACCGGCTCACCCTGATCTCGATGAGTTTGGAGTACGCCCGGCGCGTCCGCGGCCGCGATGACGCCCAGGCATGGGCCGAGGTGGAGAATGCGCAGGTCGAGGCGCAGGATGCGCTGGCGTACATGCGGCGCTGGGTCCGCGCCCTCAACCCGCCCCGCGAACCCAACCTCGAGGGGATCGCTGCGCTGGAGGCGATCGCGGACAGTTTCCGGGGGACCGGACTGACCGTCCGGGTGGCCCAGACCGGGGACGAGCGGCAGTTGGGCAAGGATGCGTCGCTCTTTGCCTACCGACTCGTCCAGGAGGGCCTCACCAACGTCCTGCGGCATTCGGCCGCCGACCAGGTGACGATCACCGTGCACTGGCGTGAGGACCGGATGGAGATCGAGTTGCGGGACAACGGGGGAGCCGTCGGGGAGATCGCGGGGGAGCGTACGCCGGAGTCCCCGCCCCTCGGCCAGTCCGCCGACGGTGGGTTCGGACTGCGGTCACTGTCGGAGCGTGCCCGCGAGCTCGGTGGCTCCTTCGGCGTGACACGTGATGACGAAGGGGTTGTTCTGCAGGGCTCGATCCCGGTGGGGAGCGGCATATGAACGGCGATCGACAGCGGCGCTCGGCGGTGATCCGGCTGCTCGTGGTGGACGATCAGCAACTGTTGCGGCGGGGGCTGCGGATGCTGCTGGAGACTGAGGACGACCTGGTGGTCGTGGGCGAGGCGGCGGACGGCCGGGAGGCGCTGGCGGTCCTGCCGCGCTGTGCCCCGGATGTGGTGCTGACGGATGCCCGGATGCCGGGGATGGACGGGTTGGAGCTGACCAAGGCCGTGGTCGCGGCCCATCCCGGGATGGCCGTGATGGTCCTCACGACGTTCGACGACGAGGCGATCGTCCGCGGGTCGCTCGGGGCCGGTGCATCGGGATTCCTGTTGAAGGACGTCTCGACCGACCGCCTCGCCGACGCGATCCGGGCGGTCGCCGAGGGCGGGATGGTCATCGATCCACGGGTCGCGCGGATCGCGCTGGCGCCGGAGGCCGCCGATGCGGAGGATCCGCTCGCGATGCTGACCAGGACCGAACGGCTGGTCGCCGAACGGGTTGCGCGCGGGCTGACCAATTCCGAGATCGCGGCCGAGCTCGTGATCGCCGAGGGCACGGTCAAGAACCACGTCTCCAGCCTGCTGCGCAAGCTGGGGCAGCGGGATCGCACCGGCCTGGCGCTGGCCCTTTATCGCGCCCTGTCCTGAACCCGGGTCAGATCGGCAGCCTCCGGAAGATCGGCCGCGGGATGTGGCGCAGGATCATCATGACGAGCTCGAACAGGGGCGGGGTCCAGATGATGGGCTTCTTCTTGTTGGAGGCCTCGACCGCCAGCTTGGCGACCTCGCCCTTGTCCACGGTCAGCGGGGCTTCCTTGATGCCGGCGGACATCCGCGTCCGGACCATGCCGGGACGGACCACGGTGACGACCGGACCGAACTCCGCCAGGGCCTCGCCCAAGTTCACATAGAAGCCGTCGAGACCGGCCTTCGTCGAGCCATAGACGAAGTTGCTGCGCCGGACGCGCTGGCCCGCGGCGGAACTCATGGCGAGGATCCGGCCATAGCGCTGTGCCTTCATCTTCTGGCCGAGCAGGACGCCGATGGAGACGGCGGCGGTGTAGTTGATCTGGGCCTCGAAGACGGCTTTTTCCTGGTCCTGCCAGGCGTCTTCCTGGTCGCCCATGACGCCGAACGCGACGATGGCCACGTCCACGTCGCCGTCACTCCAGGCAGCGTCGATCATCGCCGGGTGGGAGGCGAAGTCCAAGGCGTCGAAATCGAGCCACTCCACGTCGGTCGCACCCGCACTGCGGGCTTCCGCGATGGCGGCGTCACGGTCCGGGTCGCCCGGCAGGCCGGCCAGCACGACCTTGGCGGGGTTGTGCACCAGGTATTCGGCCACGATGGCCAAGCCGATTTCGGAGCTGCCGCCGAGCAGCAGCAGCTTCTGGGGGTTTCCGACAGCGTTGATCACTGCATTGTCCAATCGTGGTCGAGGGGGTCAGGGGAGGAGAGCTCGGGGAACCGTCACACCAGCTCGAGTCGACGAGCCATGTCCGACACGAACACAGAATTGGGGTCGACCCGGCGCCGGGTGGCGATGAATTCATCGGTGCGCGGATACATCAGTCGGAAATTCTCCGCGGACACGCGGGAATCCTTGGCGGTATAGATCCGCCCACCGAACTCCAGAATCCGCTTGTCGAGTTCGTCGCAGAACTCGCCGAGACCCTTCTTGATGGGGAAATCGACGCAGACGTTCCAGCCCTCCATCGGGAAGGAAATCGGTGCCTTGTTGCCCGGTCCGAAGAGTTTGAACACGTTGAGGAACGAATAGTGTCCGGACTTCTGGATGTCCCGGATGATCTGCTTGAAGGGCTCGACGGCCTCCATCGGGACGAGCGTCTGATATTGCAGGAACCCGGCTGGCCCCATCGCGCGGTTCCACTCACCGAAGAGATCGAGCATGTGATAGAACTGCGTCAAATTCTTAATCTTGTTGCGGCTGGTTCCGCCCATTCGGTAATAGGCCTCACCCACGAGCGAGAACGTCCATTTGTTCGCCAGCCCGTTGGGGAAAATATCGGGGAACGTCAGCAGCGTGGGCGCGTTGAACGCCAGGGGGTCCTTGGCCAGCTTGGGCGCATATTCCTCCAGCTCGGCCAGCGTTGCCAGGTTGCCCCGTGAAATCGCGGCTCGGCCCAGTTTGGGCGGCGCGGAGATCGCGTCGAACCAGGCGCTCGAATAGGTGTAGTTGTGTTCCGAGCCGTCGCTGTGGAAGGCCACTGTCTCGTCGAGAGTGTTGGTGCGGTCGTCGTCGGCGAGGAAATAGGCGGTCTCGGTCCGGGTCATGCGGATGGTGGCTCGCAGAATCACGCCGGTCAGGCCCATGCCGCCGATCGTCGCCCAGAAGATCGATCCGTCCGGGTCATCCGGCGTCCCGTCCGGGGCGATCGTCAGCACTCGGCCGTCGGCGATCAGCAATTGCATCTCGGTGACGTGGTCACCGAACGAGCCCGCGCTGTGGTGGTTCTTGCCGTGGATGTCATTGCCGATGGCGCCACCGATGGTGACCTGGCGGGTGCCCGGCAGGACCGGAACCCAGAGTCCGAACGGCAGGGCGGCCTTCATCAACGTCTCCAGATCGACCCCGCCGTCCAGTTCGACGAGCGCCGTCGAGGCATCGATGCTGTGGATCCGGCGCAGTGCCGTCATGTCGATGACGAGGCCTCCGGCGTTCTGCGCCACATCACCATAGGAACGACCCAGGCCCCGGGCGATCACGCCGCGGCGCAGGTGGCTGGGCTTGGCGTCGTTGTCCTCGGCGACGCGGGCGACCGCGGCTGCGATGACCTCCACGTCCGGTGTCGACAACACCTGAGCGGCGGTGGGTGCCGTCCGGCCCCACCCGGTCAGGATCTGGCTCGTGGTTGTGATTTCGTTTGCCACGCTTTGCAGGTTACTCTACGCCGCCGACAGCAAGCCGGGCCATCGTCAGGTGGCCATCGCGACCGCGGCGGCACCGCGAAGAGCGACCTTTTCCGTGTCGGGACAGGCAACGACGCGGACAGCGGTCCCGGCGTGCTCAGCGATTCGCCTGCTGAGGGCAGCCCCGAACAGGTCCCAGGCGTGACAGGCACCACCCCCGCAGACCACCAGGTCAGGGGCGAAAGAACCGAGCCAGGGCGCGAGCGCGTCGGCCAGGGCGGTGACGTCTGCGCGCAGCCGCGCCGCAGCGTGCGGGTTGTTCCGGGCGTGCTCGGCGAGCTCGTGGAAGGAGGCAAAGCCCTGCGCGGCGGCGAGAGCGGCGGGTCCGTAGCGGGACTCGATCGTTGCCTCGTCCGGGCCGGTCGGCAGGTGATAGATCTCACCACCGCGCGGGACACGTTCGTCGAGCACGACGCGGCTGTCCTCGACGAAGACCGAACCGATGCCCGACCCGAAGGTGAGCGCCAGCAGTCGGCGGTGGCCGGGGTGATCAAGGGCGGACCCCAGCCCGAAGGCCGTGGCGTCGTTGATGAACACGATGCGGTCGGTGCCCAACAGCGGCGCGAGCGCGTTGCGAAGATCGACCCCGGTGAGGGCCGCGAGCTTGCCGCGCGGATGGACGCCGCCGATGCCGTTCACATAGTCGAAGGGTCCGGGGATCGCGACGGCCCAGCGGTCGGGAGCAACCGACTGCACCGTGCGGAGGCAGTCCCGGACCACATCGAGGAACGCGGCTAGGGACCCGGATGAGTCGAGCGCGCACCGCGCGTACTCCCCAACACTCCAGTCGTCGCCGTCGACCACCGCCACGCTGACGTGACTGCCGCCGATCTCAAGTGCGCCGACGGGCGTCACGTCACCGCATCTCCCCCGGATTGCGGAAATTCGGGTCGATGGTCTCCGGGTGTCGGAACGTCCGCCGCTCCAGCTCCCGGGTCTTGGCGTCCGCGCTCGCGCGGGTGACGGCGTCCTTGATCGTCTCGATCGAGGCCTGGGCCTGGGCGACCGTGCGCTTCGGGCCCTTGACCTTCTTGACCATGATCAGGCCGACCAGGGCAAGGCCGCCGGCCATGAGGAAAACGACGACGGCCATGATGACGAAGCCCAACGCAACCATGCCGGTGTTGGCGTTGAAAAGCGCTGCGATTCCGAGGGCGCCGCTCAGGAAGAGCAGCGACAGGCCGTTGAGAGCGAAGTAGCCGGCCGCGAGGAAGAGCCCGGCTCCAAGGCCGCCGGACTTGGCTTGGGGGATCAGCTCGGCCTTGGCGAGCGCAATCTCGTGGTGGACCAGTTCCAGGGCGTCGGTCTTGACCTGGTTGATGAGATCACCGATCGCCGCAGGGCTGGTCGGTGCCTCAGTGCGGGTCGATTCGTATGCATGCGCCATGATCCTGAGCCTAGTGCCCACCCGATCAGGTGCCCAGACCCGGTCCAGTCAGTCCCCGATCCCCTCGACGATGCGTTCGCGGGCACGGACCCGGCCGCGGATCGCGACCGTGGCCAGGACGGCCGCGATCACGGAAGCGGTGAGCACCGCTGCCTTGCCCTGTTCGAGGAACTCCGGGTGGCCGGGGAACGCCAATTCGGTGACGAACAGAGCCACGGTGAAACCGACGCCCGCCAGGATGCTCACAGCGAAGATCTCGGACCAGCGCAGACCCGGTGCGAGGTTCGCCCGGGTGAATCGGGTGGTCAGATAGGCACCGCCGGACACGCCGATGATCTTGCCGGCGACGAGGCCGAGCACGATCCCCAGGCCGATGGGTGAGGTGATCATGTCCAGGAGGGCACTCGGGGTGACGGTCACTCCCGCGGCCATCACGGCGAACACCGGCACGATGACGCCCGCGGAGACCGGGTGCCAGAAGTGACTCCACCGGTCCACCGGGTCCTGTGGGTCGGCGGCCTCCGACCGGGTCAGCAGGCCGAGCAGGACACCCGCGATGGTCGCGTGGACGCCGCTCGACAGCATGCACCACCAGGCCCCGATGAACAGGGGCACATAGAGGAACCAGGTGTCCACGCGTCGGCGCTGCAGGATCCACCAGACCGCGGCACACCCGAGCGCACCGCCGAGCCAGACAAGGTTGAGATCCGACGTGAAAACGATGGCGATCACCAGGATCGCCCCGAGGTCGTCGACGATCGCGAGGGTGAGCAGGAAGGCACGAAGCGCGACCGGGAGCTTGGAACCGACGGCAGCGAGGATCGCGATGGCAAAGGCGATGTCGGTCGCCATGGGGATCGCCCAGCCGTTGAGGTGGCCGTCGGCCATCACGAGGTTGACGGCGACATAGAGGCCGGCGGGGACCACCATGCCGCAGAGAGCGGCCACGACCGGGACCGCTGCAGCCTTCGGATCGGCGAGGGAACCCGACACGAACTCGCGTTTGAGTTCCATGCCCGCGACGAAGAAGAAGATCGTCAGCAGGCCGTCGGTTGCCCAGTGCTGGACCGTCAAGGGGCCGATGTGTGCCTGGCGCAGGCCCTCATAGACCCCGGGTCCGAGATTGGCCCACAGGAGCGCGGTGATGGTTGCCACGAGCATGAGCGCGCCACCGACGGTTTCCTGGCGCAGGAAATTCGGCAGGACCCGGAGGTCGTCGGCGGTGAGCCGCAGCACGCGGCCCTCGCGTGGTGGACGCGGACGCTTGGGTGATGCGGGCACGGGAGCTCCTGTTCGATCACGGCGGGACAAACGCCGACCAGACTTCCCGGCACACCGTGGGGCAGCCTAATGGGTCTGGTCGGCGCCGTTGCCGTTCTCAGGAGTGTGTCAGCGGGCGAGCCCCTTCTTGATGCTGTCCATCACCGTCGAGTCGGTCAGCGTGGTGACGTCGCCCACCTCCCGATTCTCGGCAATGTCGCGCAACAAGCGGCGCATGATCTTGCCCGACCGGGTCTTGGGCAGCTCGTCCACGATCATGACCTGGCGCGGCTTGGCGATGGGGCCGATGTCCTTGCCGACGTGGTTCCTCAACTCGGTGGCCATGGCCTCGCCACTTTCCTCACCCGCGATCAGGATCACGAACGCGACGATCGCCTGACCGGTGGTGGGGTCGGAGGCGCCGACGACGGCCGCTTCCGCGACAGCCGGGTGACCGACCAGGGACGACTCGATCTCGGCGGTGGACATCCGGTGTCCCGAGACATTCATCACGTCGTCGACGCGTCCGAGGAGCCAGATGTCCCCGTCCTCGTCGGTCTTGGCGCCATCGCCGGCGAAATAGACATCGCCGAAGCGAGCCCAATAGGTGTTCACATAGCGCTCGTCATCACCCCACAGGGTGCGCAGCATGGCCGGCCACGGCTTCCTGACCACGAGCAGGCCGGACTCGCCGCGTCCCAGCGGGTGACCCTCGTCGTCGACGACGCCCACGGTCACGCCGGGGACCGGCTGCATCGCGGATCCGGGCTTGCCGGTCGCGACGCCGGGCATCGGCGCAATCATGATCATGCCGGTCTCGGTCTGCCACCACGTGTCGGTGATCGGGCAGCGGCCCCGGCCGATGTGCTCGTGATACCAGTTGAACGCTTCCGGGTTGATCGGTTCGCCGACCGAGCCCATCACGCGGAGGGAGGACAGATCGTAGTCGGCGGGGACTTCCTCGCCCCACTTCATGAAGGTCCGGATCGCGGTGGGGGCGGTGTAGAAGATCGTCACCTTGTATTTGTCGATGATCTCCCACCAACGGCCCTTGTGCGGGGAGTCGGGCGTCCCTTCATACATCACCATCGAGGCGCCGTTCGACAGCGGCCCATAGGTCAGGTAGGAGTGCCCCGTGATCCAGCCGATGTCGGCGGTGCACCAATAGATGTCGGTCTCGGGCTTGAGATCGAAGGTCGCCCAGGTCGTATAGGTGGTGCCCACCAGATAGCCACCCGTGGTGTGCAGGATGCCCTTGGGGGTGCCGGTGGAGCCGGAGGTGTACATCACGAACAGCGGCGTCTCCGCCGGGAACATCTCCGGGGTGTGGTCGGCCGACTGGTTGCTGATCACGTCGTCCCACCACACGTCCCGGCCCTCGACCATGGCGGTCTCCTGGCCCGTGCGCTTCACCACCACGACCTGACGGACGGTGGGGGTGTGCTCGAGGGCGCGGTCGACGGCGGGCTTGAGCGCGGAAGGGGCGCCGCGGCGGTAGCCGCCATCGGCGGTGATGACGACCTCCACGCCACAGTCGTTGATGCGGGTCATCAGGGCATCGGCGGAGAACCCGCCGAAGATGACCGTGTGGATGGCACCCAGCCGGGCGCAGGCCAGCATCGTGATCACTGCCTCGGGGATCATGGGCAGATAGATCGCGACCCGGTCGCCCTGCTTCACGCCCAGTGCGGCCAGGCCATTGGCGGCACGCGAGACCTCGTCCTTGAGCTGCGCGTACGTCACTTCGCGAGTGTCTCCCGGTTCGCCCTCGAAATAGATCGCGACCCGGTCCCCGTTGCCGTTCTCGACGTGGCGGTCGACGCAGTTGTACGCCGCGTTGAGCGTGCCGTCGGCGAACCACTTGGCGAAGGGCGGGTTGCTCCAGTCGAGGGTTTCGGTCGGCTCGGTGCCCCAGCTGATCACTTTGGTCTGCTCGGCCCAGAATGCCTCGGGGTCGGCAGCGGCGTTGTCCAGGGTCTCCTGGGTGACGTTCGCGTTCGCGGCGAGATCGGCGGGCGGGGGATAGCGACGCGCGGCAGGGTCGGTCGGGTGGGTCTCAGTCGTCACTGTGTCAGCCTCCTTGATGGCACGGAACAGGTCGAACTCTAAGGGACCGGCCCGACAGGTGGGTGGAGAAGAAGAGAACTGCCCTCGGGGATTCCCTGCCCGGCAGTCAGCGACGGCGCTTTCTCGCTGAATGTCGGAGATGGCTATTAGCGTGGCAGCCATGGGGGATGAAGTGCCGCGCTGGACGGTCGGTCGCGTGCTGGCTGCCGCGCCGGATTCCGCGTCGGCACTGGCCGGGCGCAAGTTGGCGACCCCGGGGCCGTGGTCGGGCGTGGGGCAGGCCGGTCCGGTCCTGTGGGGGCAGTGCCGGGGCTCGGCGCGACAGGCCTATCAGGTGACGATCGACACCGCTGTCCCGCGCTATCAGTGCAGTTGCCCCTCGCGGAAGTTCCCGTGCAAACACGTCCTGGGGCTGCTGTTCCGGTGGGCGGAGGGCGGGCTGGAGGACGGCCCTCTGCCCGGCCTCGACGCAGAGCCACCGACGATCGCCTCCGGACGCGACGGTCCGCGCAGGCCGGCGCCGGAGGAGGGGGAGGCACCGGAAGCGGCCAAAGCCGCTGCGGCGCGGGCCCGGGCCGAGGAACGTGACGCGCGGGTGAGCGCCGGGCTGATCGATCTGCGTCAGTGGTTGGCCGACCGGCTCGCCGAGGGGCTGGGCCGGTGGGCGACGCGCCAGGAACCCTGGGAGGAGATGGCCGCCCGGATGGTCGATGCCCAGGCGCCGGGAGTGGCGAGTACGCTGCGCCGCCTCGGAGCGCTGCCGTCCGGCGACGACTCGTGGGCCGGGGAGGTGCTGGCGGAGTTGAGCCTGCTCGATCTCCTCGCCAGAGCGTTCGCCCGCCGCGATGAGCTCCCGGAGGATTTTCTTGCCACCGTGCGAGCACACCTCGGGTTCACCGTCGGCAGAGCGGAGGTGCTGCGGCAGCCCCCGGTGGCCGACCGGTGGAGCATCATCGGGCTGCATGACAGCAAGGACGACGAGCGGGTGGCGACCCGTCGGGTGTGGCTCCGGGGGCGGGAGACGGGCCGCTTCGCCGTCATGCTGCTGTTCTCGATCAACGGCGCACCCTATGAGATGACGGTCAGCCCCGGCATGGAGCTCGACGCCGACCTGCATTTCTATCCGGGTCGGCCCCCGCTGCGCGCCCTGATCGGTGAGCGACGCATGCAGCACGAACGCACACGTGATCTCGAGGTGGACCCCGGCCGGGCGAGCGTTGCGGCGGCCCGGGACGCGTGGGCGGCGGCGCTGGCCGACGACCCGTGGTTGACCGTCTGGCCGGCAGCGTTGCGGGGAAGGCTGAGCGCGGACGGCGCTGATTTCCTGTTGATCGACGCCGCCGGGGATTCGGTGGCGTTGTGCGGACCCGAGAGCGTGCGTTGGCGGGCGCTTGCGATCACCGGTGGGGAAGCAGTGACGTGGCTGGGTGAGCTGCGGCCCGACGGACTGAACGTCCTGTCCTTTGTCGACGCCACCCTGACTCACGGGGAGCTGGTGGTGTTGTGAGCGCTCTCGAGGCGTTGATTCCGGTCGCCGTGGTGGGCACCGCACGCCGTGGGCACGGGGACCTGGCGGATGCGGAAGACCTCCTCGCTGCGGCCGCCCGAGCGGTCATCAAGGATCGGGTCGCTCTCCCCGCCGGTGCCGCCGTTGCTGACCCCGGACCGGAGCCGGAGACGCTGCCCGCACCGGATTCCCCCTTCTATGTCGGAACGCTGCAACAGGCCATGGGCGGCCGCCGCTGGCCTGCGGTCCTCGAGTCCCTGCGTTTCCTGGCGGAGACCAATCAGCGCCTGCCGGTGGGCGTACTCCATGCGCTGCTGGAGGAGGCGGTGACATTGCGGGAGCTGCGCCCGGAGCTGTTTCCCGTGCTGGGGGCGCGCGGGCGATGGCTCGCGGCGCGCAACCCTCGGTGGCGGTTCGCCGAATGGTCAGTCCCGGACGTCGGCGACGACCGCGCCTGGGCGGAAGGCGACCCGGTGGAGCAGGTCGCCTGGCTCCGGGCGCTGAGGGAGATCGATCCCGCTCGGGCGCGGACGCTCCTCGCTGCGCGACTCCCGGCGGTTCCGCCAGCAGAACGCTGCACACTCCTGGGCGCGCTCGGGACCGGGTTGTCGGCCGACGACGAGCGGTTGCTCGAGAGCATGCTCGACAACCGTGCACCCACCGTCCGGGCCAGCGCACGCGAGCTGCTCGCGCAGCTGCCCGGCTCGGCCTTCGTCGCCCGGATGCAGGACCGCCTCCGGGCACGGGCACGGATCATCCGGGGCCGTTGGACGGTTGACTTCCAAGGGCTCACTCCCGCTGATGCGCGGGACGGTGTCGCCGTCGATGTCCGCGAACGGCCCCCGGGAGCCGCGGCGATGCGGGCGCTGACGGGCGGCGTACCCCTCGACACCTGGCCCCACGTGCTCAACCGCACCCCGATCGACGTGCTCCGGTTGGCCGCCGATCAGGTCGAGCTTGGGCCGCTGCCCGGGTTGCGGGATGCAGCGGTACGCGAGGGGGACGCCGAGGTGGCCCACGCGATTCTCGGCGATGCACGCTGGCCGCTCGAGGCCGAGCTGCTCGGCCTCCTCACCGCTGAGGACGCTGATCAGATCCTGTCCATCCGGGTCCTGATGGACGACCCCAATGACGTGATCCCGGTGCTGCGGGCGCGGGGCTTCGGCCGCGAGACGGCCCGGGCGCTGCTGGTGTGGTCCTTCGAGAACCGCAATCAGGGCCGCCGGGCCGCGATTCTGAGTGTGCTGGGCGACCACGGGCCGCTGGACACGGAATGGACCGATCTCGCGGTGGAGCTTCGGCACCGGGCCGACACGATGACCGGCGGCCGTTCGGATGCCTTCGACGCTGCGATGACCATCAACCTTCGCCGAGCCCTCCGGCTCGAGGCGACCCCACCGTTCGCCCGACAACCCCTCGCCGATCAGGAGCCTTCATGACCAATCCCAGCCCCGTTTCCGCGATCCCGGCCGAGGACCTGCTGCGGCCGCATGCCGAGCAGGTGTACGCGGACGAGTTGGCCGCTCTCGCGGCGATCGACGACAGGCCGCGGCCGGAGTCCTGGCGACTGTCGCCCTGGGCGGTGGTTCGCTACCTGATCGGTGGCAGGTTGCAGGACGGCATGGAGATCACGCCGAAATACATCGGCAGCCGCCGGCTCATGGAGATCGCTGTGGCGACGCTCACCACCGACCGTGCGCTGCTGTTGCTGGGGGTGCCTGGGACGGCGAAATCCTGGGTGTCGGAGCATCTCGCCGCGGCGATCTCGGGCGACTCGACCTTGCTGGTTCAGGGGACGGCCGGGACGGCGGAGGAATCGCTGCGCTATGGCTGGAACTACGCGCGGCTGCTCGCCGAGGGACCCACGGCCGGCGCGATGGTGCCGTCACCGGTCATGGTGGCGATGAGAACCGGTGCCATCGCCCGCATCGAAGAGGTCACCCGGGTGCCCGCCGACGTCGCCGACGGACTGATCACACTGCTGTCCGAGAAGACCTTGCCCGTGCCCGAGCTGGGCACTGAGGTCCAGGCAGTCCGCGGGTTCAACGTCATCGCGACGGCCAACGACCGGGACCGCGGTGTCAACGACATGTCTGCCGCTCTGCGCCGGCGGTTCAACACGGTGGTGCTGCCGCTGCCGGCCACGATCCAGGAGGAAGTGGACATCGTGACCCGCCGGGTCGCCGATCTGGGTCGCACGCTCGACCTGCCGTCACCGGCCGACGCGACGCAGGAGATCCGGCGCGTGGTGACGATCTTCCGGGAGCTCCGGAGCGGAGTCACGGCCGACGGGAGAACGGCGGTGAAAGTTCCGTCCGGGACGCTGTCCACCGCGGAGGCGATCTCGGTCGTCACCGGCGGCCTTGCGCTCGCCGCCCACTTCGGTGACGGGCGGCTGCGGCCGGGAGACATGGCGGCCGGCCTCGTGGGGTCGGTCATCAAGGACCCGGTGGCCGATCGCGCGGTCTGGACCGAATACCTGGAGACCGTCGTCCGCGGGCGGGATGGCTGGCGGGAGTTCTATCGCGCCTGCCGGGAGGTGGAGTGACGCCCTCCGCGCATCCCTCGTTGCGGGTGCTCGGGGTGCGGCACCACGGGCCGGGTTCGGCCCGTGCCGTGCGCCACGCGCTCGAGGCCCATCAGCCGGAGGTGGTGTTGATCGAGGGGCCGCCCGAGGCCGATGCCCTGGTCGGGCTCGTGGGTGAGGAAGGCATGGTCCCGCCGGTCGCCCTGCTGGCGTACGCGCCGGAGGCCCCGGGCACCGCCTCCCTCTGGCCGTTCGCGTCCTTCTCCCCCGAGTGGCAGGCGCTGACCTGGGCGGTGGACGCCGGCGTACCGGTGCGATTCTGTGACCTGCCGGCCGGCGCCATGCTCGCGGCGCGCGAGGAGGTGGTCGAGGACGAACCGGACCTCTTCGCCCCGGACGACGATGAAATCGTCGAGGAGGCGGAGGCCGTGCGCAGGGATCCACTGGCGGTCCTCGCCCGGGTGGCGGGCTATGACGACCCCGAACGCTGGTGGGACGACGTGATGGAGCTGCGGACCGAGGGGGACCCGTTCGATGCGATCGCGGAGGTCATGACGGAGCTCCGATCAGGGTCGGACGGGCGTGCCCGCAGCGCGCAGGAGCTGCGGGTGGAGCAGCGCCGGGAGGCGTGGATGCGCAAGGTGCTGCGGGCGGAACTGCGCAAGGGGCACCGGGTGGCCGTGGTGTGCGGTGCGTGGCACGTGCCCGCGCTCACCGGGACGCTGCCGACGGTCACCGCGGACAATGCCGTGCTCAAGGGCCTGCCCAAACGCAAGGTCGCCCTGACCTGGGTGCCGTGGGCCCACTCGCGGTTGGCCGCGGCGTCCGGCTATGGGGCGGGGGTCGACTCCCCGGGGTGGTACCACCACCTCTTCACCGCCCCCGACCACCCCGTCAGCCGATGGCTCACCAACGTCGCACAGGTGCTCCGCAGCCATGATCTCCCGGTGTCCTCGGCGCACGTGGTCGAGGCCGTACGCCTGGCTGAGGCTCTCGCGGCGCTGCGGGACCGTCCCCTCGCGGGGCTGACCGAGATGCAGGACGCCACGTTGGCGGTCCTGTGCGACGGGAGCCGGACGGCGCTGGACCTGGTGACGCGCGAGGCGGTGGTGGGGGAGCGTCTCGGAACGGTGCCGGAGTCGGCGCCCGGCGTACCGCTCGACGCCGACCTGCGTGCCACCGCCCGCAGGCTGCGACTGAAGTTCGAGATCGAACCCCGCGAGCTGATCCTGGACCTGCGTCGGACGATCGACCTCGGCCGGTCCCTTCTGCTGCACCGGTTGACGGTGTTGGGGGTGGGCTGGGGCCGGCCGGAGGAGGTCAGGGGTGAAGGCACGTTCAAGGAGGGCTGGTCCCTGTCCTGGCAACCGGAGTTCGTCGTCGCGGTGATCGAGGCGTCGCTGTGGGGGACCACGGTGGTGGCGGCCGCGAGCGCCAAGCTGCTGGAGCGGACCGGGTCGCTGGCGGAGGTGACCGGCGGGGTCGAAGCCGCCCTCCGGGCCGATCTTCCCGATGCTCTGCCTCCGCTGCTCGCCGCTCTCGACGTGCGGGCCGCGGCGGATACCGACGTCGCGCATCTCCTCGACGCCTTTCCCGCGCTGGTCCGGGCGAGACGCTACGGCGATGTTCGTGGCACGGACACCGAACGGCTGCGGGATGTCACCGATGCGCTGCTGATCAGGATCTGTGCCGGGCTCCCGACGGTGGCGGGGAACCTTGCCCCCGACGCGGCGAAGGCGCTCGTGGACCGTATCGATGCCGTCCAGGCGGTGTTGCCCCTGCTCGGCGACCCCGACGCGCAGCGCCGTTGGCTGACCACACTCGCGACACTGGCCGGACGGGCCGATGTGATCGGCCTGCTCGGTGGCCGCCTGGTGCGGATCCTCACCGACGCGGGGGAATGGGACGCCGATGAGGCCGCGCGCCGACTGGGTCGGGCATTGTCGCGGGGATCGGCCAGTCCGGTCACCGAACAGGCGGCGTGGCTGGAGGGATTCCTGGCAGGTGGGGCGCTGCTGCTGATCCACGACGACCGGGTGGTGCGTCTTGTCGACGCCTGGGTGAGGGATCTGGCCGAGGAGGATTTTCTGGTGGTGCTGCCGCTGGTGCGGCGTACCTTCGGGACCTTCCACGCACCGGAGCGCCGCAACATCGCCAACCGGATCGCTCGACTGACCCCGGCGACGACGCAACCACGGCAGGAGGCGCCCGGTCCCGCAGAGGCGATCCCCGATCGTGCGGCCGCGGCCCTGGCGACCGTCGATTGGCTCCTCGGGACGCGGGGGAGCGAGGAGAGGCCACGATGACGGACGAGGACGAACGACTGCGGCGCTGGCGACTGATGCTCGGGACGGATCCGGACGGGGACCGGGGGTCGGGCGCGGCGGAGCTGACCGGGGACGATCTGGTGATCGACCGGGCGCTCGCAGCGCTCTATGACAGCGATCGGGCGGAGCGCGGCACGGGCCGGACCGGTGGACTGGGCTCGTCCGCGCCGCGGGTGACCAAGTGGCTCGCGGATATCCGCAGCTATTTTCCGGCCTCCGTCGTCCAGGTCATGCAGGCCGATGCGCTGGAACGACTCGACCTGGCAACCCTGCTCAGCGAGCCGGAGTTCGTCGAGGCGATGACCCCGGACATCCAGCTCGCACAGATGCTCATCCAGCTCGCGGATGTGCTTCCGGAGCGGGCCCGGGCCGCCGCGCACGAGGTGGTCCGCGCGGTGGTCGAGGAGATCGAACGGCGGATCCGGCAGCGGACGATCAGCACGGTCACGGCCGCGATCAATCGTTCCGCGCGGACCCGGCGACCCCGGCACTCCGACATCGACTGGGCGCGCACGATCACAGCGAACCTGCGGCACTATCTTCCGGAGCATCGCACGGTGGTGCCCCATCAGCTCATCGGCCATGCACGGCGCCGCACCGGTGTGCAGCGCGAGGTGATCGTGGCGCTGGACCAGTCCGGGTCGATGGCCGATTCGGTGGTGTTCGGGTCGATCTTCGCAGCGGTGCTGGCGAGCATGCCGAGCCTGCGTACGCGGCTGGTGGCCTTCGACACCGCGGTCGTCGATCTGACCGAGCTGCTGAACGATCCGATCGATCTCCTGTTCGCCACCCAGCTGGGCGGGGGCACCGACATCAACGCCGCGATGACGTACTGCAGCCAGTTGGTCGCCAAGCCCGCCGAGACCATTCTCGTGCTGGTGTCGGACCTGTTCGAGGCGGGTGACCGGACGGCGCTGGTGCGGCGGGTCCGGGCTCTCCACGCCTCCGGTGTCGCGGTGCTGGCGTTGCTCGCGCTCGACGATTCGGGAACGCCGGCGTTCGACCACGAGATGGCGGGTCAGTTCGCTGCGCTGGGGGTGCCGGCGTTTGCGTGTACGCCGGACGTGTTCCCGGAGGTGCTGGAGGTGGCGATCAACGGTGGTGACGTCGGGGCCTGGGCGCAGGCCCATGCGGCGGTCCGGGCTGAAGGCGCATCGTGACGGATCAGAACCGGACCGATATCCGCAGTCCGTCCTCGTGGATCGGCATGGTCAGATCACCGTGCTCCACACGGAGTCGCCGACAGTCGGCCTGATAGGGCAGCAGGAGCGGATCGGGCGCTTTGGCAAGGGAGTCGTACATCTCCCCCACGTCGGCCAGCAGCCCGTCCAGCCGGTCCTGCGGCAGCGCCGCGATCGTGGGACGCCGCCGGACCATCGCGAGCAACCCCGCGCGATCGATCGGGAGCCAGTGCCGGAAAGCACGTGCCTCGATGTGCGGGAAATATTCCGAGTCCTCGAGCGCGGCGAGCGTCTCCCGTCCGTAATCGCCGACCATCGCGGTCGGGTCGTCCTCCTGGATCCGCCGGGCCAGCCGCTTGACCCACGGGACGGTGTCGTCCCGGCTGGTGAAAACCACGGCGAGATGGCCGGTGCCGCGCAGGACCCGCGCGAACTCGGAGAGCGCCAGGCCGGGGGCGAAGCGGGTGAGGGACTCCTGCACGGTCACGACGTCGAAGCGGAAGCTGCGCAGGGGCAGGGACTCGGCCTGCGCAACGCACGTCAGGGCATCCGGCACGCGGTCGGCCAGCCGGCGTACCCCCTCCTGGTCCACATCCACACAGGTCACCCGATGGCCCTGCGCCACCAACGCCTGGGCGAGGCGGCCGTCGCCGGAGCCGACATCGAGGACTCGGGCCGGTTCGCTGCCCGCGAGCCACTGCACCGCGGCAGGCGGGAACGCGGAGAAGCGGCGGGAGCTCATGCGGCACACTCTAAGCCGTGACCGACCCGTTGCTTGATCTTTCCCGTGTCGAGGGCGTGCCGAGCGCCGTCGCAGCTGCCCGGGCGGCAGTCGACGCCGTCCTGCGGGACCGGGGCGCCCGCGTGGTCCCGGCCGAAATGTCGGCCCGCGCGCTGCTGGCCTCCGCACGCGCTTCCGCTGCGATGGAGGGGTCCCCGTGGGAGCCGGGCGCGATTCGGCTGTCGACGGAGTTGATCGAGTTGGCGGGGATGATCAGGAGTACGCCGGCCCGGGCGATCGCCCGCGCCCATGCGCTGTTGGCCCGCGGTGTGCTCGATGATGCCGCGCTGGGCCGGGTTCCGGCGGAGGATCCGGCACGGGTGCAGGGCGTGCTCGACCTGCTGACGACACGCACGGCCGCGCCCGCGCTCGTGGTGGCCGCGGTCGCGCACGCGGAGCTGGCGCTGCTGGCCAAGCCGGGAAACGGGATGGGTGTGCTGGCCCGGGCGGTGGAGCACATGGTCCTCGTGCAGGCCGGCGTCGATCCCCGCGCCGTGCTGGTTGTGGCGGAAGGGCACCGGGCGGTGGGGCCGGCGTACGCCCAGCGGCTCGCCGGATATGCGACGGGGAGTGTGGTGGGTGTCCGGGAGTGGATCCTGCACTGTGCCCAGGCGCTCACGCATGGCGCGGAACTCTCACCGCTCATGGGGGCAACAGGAAACTAGGCACTCGGTCGTTGTTGACCAAGTGCCTAGTCTTCACACCTCTTCCGGATCAACCAAGCGTGCATCATCGTTATGTCGGCCCGGGCAAGCCCTGGGACTCGACAACCCACAAGATGGTTAGGTCGCCGCGTGAGATCCGGTGGTGTGACCAAAGGATTCCTTTCATTCATTTGTACGTGATATCGGCCGGAATTGGAATACCCGGTCGGGTGTGATCCCGCGCACTTGTCCACACCATCTCGCGGTCGCGACTTGTCCACAGGCGGACGGTCGAGCGTGAACCGGTCGGTGCTGGGCCCCGCACTGTGGGGACATGGTGAACACGAGTGTGGGCCCGGCCGTGCTGGTGACGGGTGTGGAGGAGATCAGGCAGCGGGTGCTCGCGGCAGCGGCGGCTGCGGCGGTGGAGGTCAGGGTCGCCGGGGACGCCGGGGAATTGGCGGCGGGACCGGAGCCCCGCTCGGTGTTCGTCGGGCCGGACCAGGTCGCGTTGGTGGCGCGGAGCCCTGCCCTGGGGCGGGCTCCGGTGCAGCTCGTGGGGATGGCGGCGGATCGCGACCGGCTGTGTGAATGGTCTGCGGCGTTGGGAGCGGCGGTGATCGTCCTGCCCGACGGGGTGCGATGGCTGGCGCACGCACTCGCGGGGGATCGGGGACGCTCAGCCGTCAGTGTGCTCGGTCTGTTGGGCGCGGCGGGCGGAGTCGGGACATCGACGTTGACCGGCGCCCTCGCGCACTTGGCCGCCCAGCGCGGGCTGCGCGTGGCGGTCGTCGACCTCGATCCCCGTGGTGGCGGCATCGATGTGCTGCTGGGGCTGGCCGATCGTCCCGGCTGGCGGTGGCCGAACCTCATCGACGCTGATGGCTTCCTCGGTGATCTGCACGGCCATCTGCCACGACTGGACGACCTGGCTGTGCTCAGCCATGACCGCACGGAACTGGTTGCGCCGACGGCCACGGCGATTCTCGCCGTGCTTCGTTCCCTCGAACGCAGTCATGAGGTCGTCCTGCTCGACCTGGGGTCCCGCCCCGGCGTTGCTGAGCTCGGTTCCTTGCGAGCCATGGACGGCGCTCTGCTGGTGTGTCCGGGCGATGTTCGGGGCGTGGCGGGCGCCGCCCAACAGTTGCGGTCGGTGGATCCGCACGTGCCCCTCGCTGTCATCCAGAGCCGGATCCGGCCCGGAGCGCTCGGCCCCGATCACATTTCGCGCGCGCTTGGATTGCCGGTCGTGGCGACCATCCCCCCGGATCGCGGGGTCGCGGCCGATGCGGAGCGTGGAGACCCGCCCGGCAGGACAGCCGGGAAAGCGTGGCGGCGAGCGTGTGCCGCCCTGCTCGACAGTGCCCTGGAGGTCCGGCATGACCGCGGATGACTTGCATCTCATCAGGGACAGACTGGCGCAATTGGGCAGGACCCCCGTCCCTGGTGACGTTGCGGTGGTGATGCGGGAGCTGGGTTTCGTGGTCAGCGATGCCGCCCTTCTGGACACGGTCGAGGCGCTCCGCCGCGACTCCGTCGGGGCTGGACCGCTGGATCCGCTGCTCGGCCTTCCCGGAGTCACCGACGTCGTCGTCAACGGCCCCGATCAGGTGTTCATCGACCGGGGCGCGGGGCTGGAGTCCACGGGCGTTCGGTTCGGTTCGGAAGACGATGTACGCCGGCTCGCTGCCCGCCTGGCTGCGTCCACGGGGCGGCGCCTGGATGACGGCATTCCTTTCGTCGACGCCCGCCTGGCGGACGGGACCAGGCTGCATGCCATTCTCGCGCCGCTCGCGGCCCCCGGCACGTGTCTGTCCCTGCGGGTGCCGGCCCAGCGCAGGTTCTCCCTCGCCGACTGGGTGACGGCGGGATCTCTCCCTCCGGCGGGGGCCGAGTTCCTGGCGGAGCTGGTCCGCGCCAAGGTGGCCTTCCTGGTGAGCGGTGGGACCGGATCGGGGAAGACCACACTGTTGGCTGCCCTGCTGGCGTGCATGCCGCCGAGCGAACGCCTGCTCGTGGTCGAGGACTCGCGGGAACTGGAACCCGCCCATCCCCATTGCATCCGTCTGGAGGCGCGGGCCGCGAACGCGGAAGGCGTCGGTCGGGTCACCCTCACCGATCTCGTGCGACAAGCCCTGCGCATGCGCCCGGACCGCATCGTGCTCGGGGAGGTCCGGGGGGCGGAACTGTGCGACCTGCTCATGGCGTTCAACACAGGCCACGAAGGCGGTTGCGGGACGGTGCACGCCAACTCGGCTGCCGATGTGCCCGCCCGGCTGGCAGCGCTGGGCGTGCTGGGGGGCTGGCCACCGGAGGCGTTGCGTGCGCAGATCGCGGCCGCCCTGCAGGTGGTCGTCCATGTCACCCGAGACGTCACGGGTGGCCGGGTGCAGCGCCGGGTGGAGGGGATTCATCTGTTGCAGGTGACGGAGGACCGGGTGATGACCGTGCCTGCGCTGCGATTCCCCGGGGACGGCAGCATGCAGTCGGAAGAGGGCTGGGCGAGTCTGCGCACCCTGGTGAGCGCATGACCGCTGTGGCCGCCTTCTGGGCGGCGATGGCGGCATGGTGTGTGTTCCCGGGCCGCAGACGGCTTCCCGGGCCTGCTCCCACGGGAGTGACCCCGACGCGCCGGAACTGGGGCCTGTGGCTTCTCGGTGGGCTCGGCGTGGTGCTGGTGTGGGTTGTCGTGGGTCCTGGGATCGCCGCGCCGGCAAGCGCTGCCGGAGTGGTGCTGGCGACAGGTGTTCGTGTCGCCGTGGTCAGGTCCAGGGCGAGACGTGCGCGGCGGGTCGCGGCCGAGGTGGCAGCCGCCTGCACGGTTCTCGCGAGCGAGCTCGAACTCGGGCTCGTGCCCTCGGGGGCGCTCACCGCGGCCGCGGCCGACTGTCCGGTGCTGCTGCCGGCGGCGACTGCAGCCCGCCTCGGCGGAGACGTCGTCGAGACATGGGCTCGGCAGGCGACTGTGCCCGGGCACGAGGGACTGCGTGTGCTGGGCCGCGCCTGGGATGTCTCGACGAAGACCGGCGCAGCTCTGGCCCCTTCTCTGGCCTCCGTGGCGACTGCGCTCTCGACCGTCGAGCAGGTCGAGGAGATGGTGGCCGGCGAGTTGGCGGCGCCTCGCATGTCCGGCCTGGTGCTCGCCCTTCTGCCCCTGGCGGGGATCGGTCTCGGCTATGCGATCGGTGGCGATCCGATCGGGTTCCTGCTCGGTTCGTCCTGGGGGGCGGTCTGCCTGTTGAGCGGCACGGTGCTGGCGTGCGCAGGCCTGCTGTGGACGGAACATCTGGCCGCCACGGGGTGAGCGGCCTGACTCAGGAGGATGATGATGACTCAGTTGGCGGCCTTCTTCGCGGGCCTCGCCGTGTTCCTCGCGGTGCCCCGCGCATCGGGACGATGGACGCGTCCCCCCAGCCGAGCCGTGCCGCAATGGCTCCGCCCCAGGGATGATGCCTTGGCCGCGCGAACGCGCTGGCTTCTCGGGGCGGGCTCCGGGCTGGTGGCCTATCTGCTCGCCGAGCCGCTGGGCTTCTTCGCGTACGCCGTGGGTGCCTCGGTGGCCGTGGGCGCCGCGGTCGTCCTGGGACGGATCGAACCACCCGCGGCCCAACAGGCACGTGAGCAACGGGTGCGGGATCTGCCCGAGGCCCTCGATCTGCTGGAGGCCTGCCTTGGTTCGGGGCTGCCCTTGCGGCGTGCGGTGCGTGAAGTTGCTGCGGTCACCCCCGGGCCGATCGGTCAGGACCTTGCCTCGGTCGTGAGCCTCGTCGATGTCGGTGTGTCCGAGCGTGCCGCCTGGATGTCCGTCGCCGACAGGCCCGGCTGGGAGACGGTCGGCAAGGACATCGCGCGCGCCGCTGACAGGGGGACGGGCCTCCGGACGGCCCTGGCCCGGCACGCGACGCGCGCCCGACGCACGGCCCAGGCAGCACGTCAGGCGCGTGCCCGGACGCTCGGGGTCCGCAGCGTCTGGCCGTTGATGGTGTGCTTTCTGCCGGCCTTCGTCCTGCTGGGGATCGTGCCGACCGTCGGGTCGATGGTGCTGCGGGTTCTCCGGTTCAACTGATCCACAGGCCGGACGTCTCCCTCGAGAGCTGTCCACAGGCACCCCACCGGTCGTGAACCGAACGGCTCCATCCCTCGCATCGTGAAAGTGCCGGAGCTTCCGGTGTCTCTTCAAGACAAGGAGAACCACATGTCCATCACACATGCCTCCACCGAGCAGTTCGGTCAGACCGCGGTTGTGGCTGTCCGGGACCGCAAACGAGCGCGGCGTTGCCGCGATGAGCGTGGGATGACGACGGCTGAATATGCGGTCGGCACCGTCGCGGCGGCAAGCTTCGGGGGCGTCCTCATCAAGATCCTCACCGACCCGGCGCTGCGGGAGCTGATCCTGAATCTGATCCGCGCCTTGCTGGAGTTCTTCATGCGGGTGACCCCGCTCTGACCCTCGGCAACCGGGCGAGGCGGGGGCACCTGCGGGTGCCCCCGCCATCGGGAGGAAACAACAATGAGAACAAGAGCTGCGGGATCTCACGGGCGTCGTCACTCGGGACGGAGCCGTGCGGGTCGGGGGATGGTGACCGTTGAGTTGGCGCTTTCGCTGATCGGACTGATGCTCGCCACCATGGTGGGCGTGTGGTTCCTGTGGGTGTTCGGCCAGCAGATCAGGTGTGTGGACACCGCTCGGGAAGTGGCCCGACAGCTCGCCAGGGGTGACGACGCGGCTGCCCAACGTGCTGCCGCCGCGGCGCCGGCGGGCAGCTCTGTGGATTCATCGCGGAACGGCTCGGAGGCCGTGGTGACCGTTCGACTCAGTGCACGTCCCTTCGCGCAGCTGCCGGCAGTCCCGCTCCAGGCCACAGCCCAGGTGGCCTTGGAGCCGGGGGTGGCGTGATGTCCGCCTCGGTTTCGCGCAGTGGATGGCGATCCGCCGGCCGGCCGGCCACCCGCAGCGCCAGTGAGTCCGGCAGCCAGCGCGGCTCCGCCACGGTGCTGACGGTTTCCGCGATTGCCGTCATCTTCATGCTCGTCGGCGCTGCCATCATCGTGACCGGCTATGTGCTGGCTGCGCGACGCGCCGGACAGGCTGCCGATCTGGCCGCCCTCAGCGCTGCCGCCACGATCGATTTCGGAGAGCCGGGCTGTCCTGTCGCTGAGCAGATCGCTTTGAAGAACGGCGCCCGGGTGGTCAATTGCGACCACGTGGGGGATGTCCTCGAGTTCGCTGTCACGGTGGAAGTCCGGTTGGACGTGTCCCCTCCACTGCCGGGAATGCCGGATCATGTCACGTCCCGGGCGTCGGCCGGATGCATGGTGGGCGTCCCGGATACTCCCGGGAACGCGTGGCATACTCCGCAGTAACGTGGGTCGGCGACCCACCGACGGGCTGCCGCGTGACTGGAGGACTCATGGCTCCGTTACAGATTCTGTTGGATGAAGGGCACGTATCAATCGTTGCGGTAGTGGCTGCGATCGCGGCCATCGCGGTGGCGATGTCCTTGATCTTCCGAAGGCAAGTGCTGAAAGCCGCGGACGGAACCGACAACATGCGGGCCATCGCGGTTGCCGTGCAGGAAGGTGCCGCAGCGTATCTGGGGCGTCAGTTCAAAACTCTTGGCCTGTTCGCCGTCGGCGCGTTCCTCCTGCTGTTCCTGCTGCCCGCACACAGCGACACGGGGGCCAGCGAATGGTCCCTGCGCATCGCGCGGTCCATCGCCTTCCTCGTCGGCGCCGGATTCTCGGCGCTGATCGGCTATCTGGGCATGTGGTTGGCGGTCCGGGCTAACGTGAGGGTTGCCTCAGCAGCGCGTGAGGACGGCCGGGATCCGGCGATGCGCATCGCGTTCCGCACCGGCGCCGCCGTGGGCATGGCCACCATCGGCCTGGGTCTGCTGGGCGCCGCCCTGGTGGTGCTGTTCTTCCGCAGTGATGCACCCACCGTGCTCGAGGGTTTCGGCTTCGGTGCGGCGATGCTGGCGATGTTCATGCGCGTCGGCGGTGGCATCTTCACCAAAGCCGCCGATGTCGGTGCCGATCTGGTCGGCAAGGTCGAGTCGGGTATCCCCGAGGATGACCCCCGCAANNGTCGGTGCCGACCTCGTCGGCAAGGTCGAACAGAACATCCCCGAGGACGACCCGCGCAACGCGGCAACGATTGCGGACAATGTCGGTGACAACGTCGGTGACTGCGCAGGCATGGCGGCGGACCTGTTCGAGTCCTATGCCGTGATGTTGGTCGCCTCGCTCATCCTCGGAAAGGCTGCCTTCGGTCCGCTCGGGCTCATTTTCCCGTTGATCGTGCCCGCAATCGGTGTGCTCACCGCGCTCATCGGCGTCTATATCACCAAGCCCCGCCGGGGTGAGAACGGCTTGCGGACGATCAACCGCTCCTTCTATCTCTCGGCCGGCATCTCCGCGGTGCTCTCCGGGATCGCGGCGTGGATCGTTCTGCCGGGCGATTTTGCGGACCTCGGCAACACGGACTTCGCCGGTCCGTTCGATGACCCGCGGGTCGTGGCGTTCGGCGCGGTGCTGATCGGCATCGTGCTCGCCGCGCTCATCCTCGCTGTCACGGGCTACTTCACCGGCACCGAGGATCGTCCGGTCCAGGACGTGGGGCGCACCTCGGAGACCGGCGCCGCAACCGTCATTCTGTCCGGCATCTCGCTGGGCATGTCCTCCGCCGTCTATACGGCCATCATCATCGCGGCTGCCGTGTTCGGTGCCTATCTGCTCGGTGGA
>LSQX01364892.1_pt1 | contig 66552 bp, 59 predicted proteins | sample 654561 | NCBI WGS metagenome assembly LSQX01 (sample SAMN04489861, study PRJNA283612) | anaerobic digester metagenome | isolation source: 4 biogas reactors fed with cattle manure at either 37C or 55C with and... | place: Denmark: Kongens Lyngby | collected 2014
TTTGAAATTCGTTCAGTAGACCCTATATAAATCAAGTTCCACGCACACTTTCGTGAACACTTGAAACACACGTTTTAAAGCCTCCGCATTCTCCTTGCGGAAGTCAGCAATCGTGCGGAAATCGGGGACTAAACCACGCAATAGAAAGATCACTTCCAGATTGCGTCGACACTCGCGCATCAGGCGGCGACTGCTGCGTATCTGGTTGGCATAGCCGTATACATAAAGCTTCAACAAATCTCTAGGGTCGTAGCCGGGACGCCCTGTTGAGGCAGGCGCACTGCGCGTAAACGACAACGCCTCCAAATCCAAACCGTCGACAAAAGCATCCAGCACGCGTACCGGACTTGACTCGTCTACGTATTCATCGATTGAGGGGGGAAGGAGAAACTGCTGACGACGATCGTCACCTTGGATGTAGCCCATAACCGAACCTCCGTGTGCGTTTTCTCTACTTCTATTTTACTATGTTGCGAGAGAAAAGAGACCAAATAGAGCTTTAATCGACGAGTTTTCGGACACTCTGGCCACAATTTGTCCTAAAACGCCGTCATACCAGGCGTTTTGGGGCTTTTTTACGTCAAAATCTTCTTTTTTGTTAACCTTCGGTTATTGTTTTTCGGGAGTCGCTGATACAGATCGCGCAGAGCACCGCAAGGCAGTTTTATTTGTCAAAACCCGTGGGTTTAAGACATTCTTTTGTTTACGGCATACCAAGGTTCTCCCCCGTTCACTCCGTACGCCTTCGAATGACTTGCCCGCACTCAATTTCTCATCGTTATCCGCATAAAGATGTTTCAGCATAATGGCGTGCTTGTGCGTTCCACAGTTCGCTATACTTACCGTCAGCGTCCTGCAATAGTTCATCATGTGTTCCGACCTGTACCAATTCGCCTTTGTCGAGGACGAGTATGCGGTCACAGAACTTGCAGGAAGAAAGCCGATGTGAAATGAACATTGCCGTCTTGCCTTCAATGATCTCGTTGAACTTTTCATAGATGTCACGCTCGGCGATGGGATCTAGTGCAGCAGTTGGTTCGTCCAACACGAAGATGGGCGCCCCCTTCAACATCGCTCTCGCCAAAGCAATCTTTTGCGCTTCTCCGCCCGACACCTCAACGCCCGAACCCTCAAAGCTCCGCGTCAAAAACACATCAAGCCCGTGAGCGTTGTAAAACTCCTTCATGCCTACACGTTCCAGCGTCTCTTTCGCTTGCGCGTCCGGAACATCATTAAAGCACGTCACATTGTCTCTCAACGTGAGTGCTAAGAGCCTGAAATCTTGAAAAACTGGCGCAAAAAGGCGTCCGACGGCTTCGTCAGGCATCTCATGAGCGTTATGATCGCCCAATAAAATGTCGCCGTCATACTCATGGTAAAGCCCTACTAAGAGCTTAATCAATGTACTCTTGCCTGATCCGTTCTCGCCCACGATGGCGATTTTTTCTCCCGGATTTATGTCAAAGGAGATATCCTTCAAAACTGTTTTTTCTGATCCCGGATACCGGAAACTGAGGCTCTTAATCTGACAACAGGGAGCTTCTTTTGCCGATACCGGATCACCACCACTTATATTGAAAATACAGTCTTTACTGGACACGCCGCTCCTATAGGAGGTGAACGCAGAACCAATAGACGCAGACGTGGATGTGCACGACCCTTCTTTGCCAATCGCGTAGTAAGCCAGCAGTTTTTCACGGTATAGGTCGGCGGATCGCAGCATGCTGATGGAGTCGATCAGCTCTATGGCGTGATACGTCAGCTGCGTAAACGCGCCGATAAAGAGCACGATCTCACTGACGCGAATACCGCCTTTCAGCGCTTTAATGGCGACGAAGAGATAAATGACACCGTTCGACAGTGTCGCCATAAAGGTTTCGATCGTGATGCTCTTGGTAAAGAGCTTGGAAAGCAAGGTAAATATCTTTTCCATATATTCGCGGTAAACGTCCGTATAATCTTTTGCCAGCTCCTTGCTGAACAGGCGGACATCTTTCCCACTGCGATATTGGTAGATGAGTTTGTCGTATGCTTTGATATGGCGCGCCCATGGAGCGCACTCATGACCGATCACCTTGCTATACTGCGCGTTGATCCATGCCACGATTTTTAGCGTTAGAGAAAACAATACGATAAAGAGAACGGCAAACATAACGTCCAACGTCCATGGCGGCATTCCGCCGATCGATACACCCCTAGTGAAAATACCGGCGACGAGTACTATTGACAACACGAGTCCCATCAGTGCTCCGCTTGCCTGACGGATATGCGTGTTTTGAGAACCGAAACTAAACACATTTTTTCGTTCCAGACCTGCAAGCTCAGCCATGCGTTGCTGCATGTCGTCGATCTCCGTCCAAGCGTAAGGAATGCTCAGCAAGTGGTCGGCTTTGGACATTTCGTGTTTGCGCATGAATTTTCCGAAATGGTAGGCGTTGCGCTTATCGAAAAAACCTCCGAGTACGGAGAGGAGAAAATAACCCGCTAACAGCAGGAGAATCTGCCGTAGCAATATAGCGTAATCAGTCTTGATGAGTATTGCTTCAATCAGAATCTTGGCAATGATCATCGCCACAAAAGGCTTCACGGCCTCCATGACAGATGCGGCGATGCCGCAAAAGAGTACTCTCGGCTCCAGCTTGTGTATATAACGCAGAATGGATATGAACCGTTTAAGTTTTGTTTTCATGACACGCCTCCTCCCTTCTGTAGGATAATCCGCGGATCAGAGAACGGCATGAATTCATATTCCTCGCACACACCTTCTTGGTAGTAAGCACTCTGCGCCTTGTACATGGCGAAATATGCGCCTTCCTTATCCATCAGCTCTTGATGCGTACCCTCCTCGAGAATTGCTCCGTCTTCGAGAAAGATGATGCGATCACAAAAACGCGTGGACGCTAGCCGATGCGAGATGAATATAGATGTTTTGCCCCGGCTCATCGTGTCGTACTCCTCGTACATCCGGCTCTCTGCCAGCGGATCGAGCGCCGCCGTCGGCTCGTCGAGAATGTTAATGTGGGCATCTTTATAGAGAGCGCGCGCCAGCAACATGCGTTGGTTAAGCCCGCCCGACAAATCAATCGCAGACTCTGCACTATCGCGCACGAGCTTTGTCTGCGCCTTCTCCGGCAAATCATCGACGAAATCGGCAAAACCCGCCGTTTTAATGACTCGATGGAGTTTTTCTTCATCCACATGGGAACTCCCCGCTATGTTAGCAGCGATCGGTTCAGGGAAGATCGTAATGTCTTGAAACACGGGAGAGAACAACCGATAGTATTCCTCCTTGGAAAAATCTCGGCTGTCATGTCCGTCAATCAGGATGCGCCCATGACTAGGCGCAAGTAACCCCATAAGCAAATGCATCAACGTCGTTTTACCTGCACCGTTGATACCGACGAGAGCCAACTTCTCTCCGGGAGCGATTCTCAAGTTAAAGTCGGATAAAATCAGCTTGTCGCTTTCCGGATACCGGTAACTCACATTTTCGAATACGATTTCAGGCTGCGTCGACACGACATCCGCCGTCAGTGTTCCTTCTGCCTCATCTACCTCCATCTCGATAAACTCTCTAAATTGTTCGATCTGCGCGCTGAAAATAATGAGATCGTTGGCGCTTTGGACGATGTGGTTCATCCATGTGGAAAAGTGTGTCACGAGCGCAGCGAGGTATACAAACTCCGACACGAGCAGGGAACCGGAGAGGAGTTGGTATGTGAGATAAATATACGCCAAGACATCGCGAGCGAAGACAGCTAAGGCGCTGACCAACACAGAGCCAACTTGAACATTTGATTCCTTCTTCAAATAGGCAGCATGTTGATCGTGGTAGACGAGAAACAACCTTTTCAAATGTGTCAGCAGGCGAAAGAAGCGAATATCCTTGGCGTAGTGCCTATCTTCTACCGTACTGATGATGTAGCGTTCCTGCTTTTCTGACTCGCTTCGCTCACGCATGTTCCGTTCGGTATATTTTCCGGCATAGATGCCGTAAGCGAAATGCAGTACGGTAGACAACAGCATGGCAAGCAACAACCAAAGGTTGATGTGGACGATGTTCGCGGTAAACACAGCCATCCCTACTACGGCAATCAAGAAGCCGGATAGCCTGAATCCGAAAAAATGAATTGGCCCTCCGTCGCCACCACGTGTTGCAAGAGCCTCAAGCTTAACAATCTGATTCTGAACATCGGCACGAATGAGTTGCTGGTAGGGCATTGAGAAGATTTTGTCGTGTACGGGTACAGAGTATAGCCACATCATCGGGCGAGAGCCACGCGTCCTGAGCTTCGTTTGGCAAACTTCCATTAGCATTTTGCAAGCCGTCATGATCAGAAACGCGTACACGATGGAAAGCAACGTTGCATGCACAGAATCGCCCCGTTCGATACCTCGTATCAAAAGTTGCGGGATACGGATCTGGCAATAAATAGAAAGAATCGTCAAGGGAACAGAAATAACAAGAAACAAAATTCCGACAGGAAAGGTACGATACCAGATGCGAAGATAATAAAAAACATTGCTAAGGACTCGATTCCTTGCTCGTGATACAGACATATTCGATACCCTCATTGTAACTGGGAAAAGAGATTGCTCTAGCGTAAAAAGGCGGCGATGATTTCCTCTTCCGCAGCTTCATAGCTCAGCCCTAAGGACATAAGTTTGACGATCTGCTCACCCGCGATCTTGCCAATGGCAGCTTCGTGAATGAGCTCCGCGTCCACATGCTTAGCCGTGACATCAGGCACCGCTTTCACCATAGCGCGATCCATGATGATGGCATCACAGGCGGAGTGCCCCTTGCATTGGTTATTGCCATTGATAACAGAATAAAAGAATTGTTTGGAATCGCCTTTTGCGACTGAACGAGATACAACACTTACACTGGAATTTTTGCCATCCAGCTCGATACGGAAATTTGTCGTAGCGGATTGGATGCCGGTTGTCAAAATGACTTCCTTTGTAATAAGAGAGGCACCGTCCCCCACGGTTGCTTTGGTGAGTCGACTCGTATCGTCCACCCCCTCGATCTGTACACTGTTCATTTCGAGTCGGCTGTCCTCAGCGAGAAATATGACTGTTTCAGGGTTTAGCACCCTTTTTCCACTCCCGTTCCCTTGCCCGTAGTGCTTCTTGTCATATGTGACACAAGCGCCCTTCCCCACATGGAAAACATGGACTCCGCTGTGTTGCGTCAAGTGCGGACTGTCGTTGTGGATGCCGCAACCTGAAAGAATGTGCACCTCGCTGTTCTCTCCAATGTAGAAATCGTTGTAGACGCGGTCGGCGAATCCGCCCTGACTGATCAACACGGGGATGTGCACGACTTCGCCCTTAACGCCCGGCTGCACGAGGACATCAATACCTTGTTTATCCTTCTTGCTGACAATCCGGACACCTTGACTATCGGAAAATCCCGCGTTTTCCCCATTTATGCGCAAATTATACGCTCCTAGCACAATATCCTTAAGACCGATTACTTTCTGTAAAACATGTCTGAGCACAGCGTTCAAGAGATCACTCTCCTTCCGTAAAATCGGCAGTCATCCGCTCCCAGTAACAGCTGAGGCAAAATCTCCTCTCGGCTGCCGTCACGCGCAATGCGCCCCCCTTCCATCACGATGATACGGTCAGCAATTTCCAAGATGCGCTCCTGGTGGGAGATGACAATAACGGTTCCCTGAGTTTGCTCACGCAGCTGTTCAAAAACGCGAATGAGATTTTGGAAGCTCCACAGATCAATGCCTGCTTCAGGCTCATCAAATAAAGAAAGGCGCACGTTTCTTGCCATGAGCGTGGCAATTTCTATTCGCTTCATTTCGCCGCCGGAAAGACTATGGTTCAGCTCCCGAAAAATGTAATCCACCGCGCATAGGCCCACCTGTGATAAATAGCCGCAAGCCTCATCAAGACTCAACTCACGACCTGCGGACAGGCGAAGCAAATCGCGCACCTGTATCCCTTTGAATCGCACCGGCTGCTGGAACGCAAATCCTATGCCCGCACGCGCACGCTCATGTATGTCCAGTCGCGTGATATCCTCGCCATCAAAAATAATATGCCCTTGAGTAGGCCGCTCTATACCCATAATGATCTTGGCAAGGCTTGATTTTCCACTACCGTTAGGGCCGGTAATGGCGATAAAACAACCGGACGGAATGTTGAGACTGATATCTGTCAGTATGTTCCGCTGCTGATCTTTATCATCAAGGACTTGAAAAGACACGTTTCGTAATTCCAGCATTTAATATCCTCTCATCTTTGATCACATCGCCATAACACCGGCGGTCAAAGCGACACACTGAGCTGTGTCGGTATGCTTATCGGCTGATGTGTGATGACGATTAGGAAGCGATCCTCCTCTTTCGCCAAGACTTCCTCCAAGAGACGAATGGATTCAGGATCCAAGTTGGCCAGAGGTTCGTCCAGAATGATAATCTCCGACCCTCGCAAGAGGGCGCGCAGAACCATGAGGCGCCTTGCCTCGCCGCCGGAGTACTGACCGAGCGGCGCATGTAGGACTTCCGGCTTAGCAAGATGGTCGAGTCCGAGGCGTCGAAGGCCGTCCATGAGTTTTTCATCACTTACAGATCGGTACATGCTGAGATTGTCGGCCAGGCTTCCGTCAAAGAAAATACTGTCCTGGCGCATGATCGTCACAAGTTCATTGAGATTGGCAACGCGGTCAAGAGCTATACCTGACAGGTAAATATCGCCCTCATCCACAGGGTAGTAGGCACAGAGCAGACTGAGAAGCGTTGACTTGCCACGACCGCTCTCCCCCTGAATTTGCGTGATGCCCCGCTCCTCAATTCTCAGGGAGAAATCCTCAAGAATCGGCTTATCGCTGTCGGGATAAGCGAAAGAAATACTGTCAAAGACAATGTCCTCAACCTGTTCGAGTTCGACAGCATCTTGTGTCTGCGGAACATCCTCGAAATCAATCGTCTCGTTTATGTAATTCAGATTTTCTTGAGCCGCCTTGAAGCGCTGTAGGTAATGGCTCGTATAGGGCAAATTGTCCGTAAAGTTGAAGAGTATACCTAAGACAGCGATATAGTCGCCGATACCGAGTCTGCCGTCAGATACTACGGCAGCTACGAGCAGTAGTGCGACGACGCTGTAGACATTGAGGACTAATTGAGCCACGTGAAAGCTGGTAGCCATCGTGCGATGCCATTTATGCCGCGCTTCAGTGTACAGAGCTGTACTCCGGCGAAAACGGCCGATGAATAGCCTTTCTTTGGCGAAGTTTACGATTGTTTCAAGGCCGTTTAGGATTTCATTGAACAAAGAGAGATTCTGTTCGTCCGCTTCAATCGCCTTTTTTTCCAATTTGATAATCCTCTTTTTAAAGAGATCCGGAAGTGCGACGGCTAAAACCATGCCAATCACGCTGACGATGAGCAATGGCGGGTAGATGGAATATACGAGATAGAGGCCCGGCACGCTCGTACCCACGATTTGCAAAAAGCCGAAAATACCCTCAAAGTACGAACTCTCCAAGATGTTGATTTGAGCTGTATAAGCGTTGAGATACCTCCCCTCTTTATACCTGATGAATTGAGCATACGAGCGCTTCAATACGCTGTCGAAGATGGCCTGCCTGAGGCGGCGCAGACAGTAAGCGCTGATGCGAAGATAAACCTTTGAATAGAGATAAAAGGAAACTGGAATAATAAGAACCAATCCTATGAATTTGACAAACTCCAGTTTCAGACCGGACGTTGAGCCGGCGACCGCCAGCTCCACCAACCTCCCTTTAACGAGCTGGAAGAGATGAATCGCTCCCTCCGATATGAAAATCAGCGCAAGCGTGAGGAGAAAGAGATGTTTCTGCTCAAGGAGCAGGGCAGAAAAAGTCAAGCCTTTTGTCTTTCGTTTCATATACACCCCACATCACATAAATGACCGACCTGTGTTGCCGGCATCGTCGAAACCTCCGCCCCGCCGCGATCACACCGCAAATCGTCGGACTTTAGGCACCGCAGCTTGCCGTCCTGCAACTCATACACGCTGTCTACTCCGGCGTAGAGAGCGTCAGAGACCTGATGGCTGATGAGGATGACAGTTCGATCCTGTATGTCTAAGATCAGGTTCTCAATGCGCCCGATATTCTCCGCGTCCACATTGGCTAGCGGCTCATCCAAGATGAGGATTTCGCTGTTGCGATAAAAACCGCGTGCCAAGGACAGTCTTTTTCGCTCGCCGCCGGAGAGATTGCGGCCGCGCTCGGCTACGTCTTGGCCCTCCTTGTACAACGCGGAAAGACCTAGCTTCTGAAACAGCTCCTTTATCTCAACCTCTTCCGCGGCGCCTTCGCAAAAGAGATTTTCCTCTAATGTTCCGCTGAAGATAAAGGCGTCCTGCTCTACCAGGCTGATAAGTGCAGATCGATCCTTTTCAGCGAGGAAAATGTCGCCACGGTCAGGTTGAATATAGCCCGTGATTACCGACATCAGGCTGCTCTTGCCGCTGCCGCTGGCGCCGAGGATGAGAACTTTCTCGCCTTTCTTGACGGTAAGGTTGAGACCGTTCAGAATCCGCCTTTCGCCGAAGCTTAGGTAGAGATTATCCACCGAAAGAGCGAGAGAAGAATCTTGAGTGCGCTTAACCGAATCCGTCGCCTCGTTCTCTTCGGAAAAATCGATATAGTCGAGTACCGACTTGACAGCGGGTCGTGCCGACAGGACTGTCTCGACGCTCCTGCTCAGCCAGTAAATCTGACCGCTGATCGCAGAGCTGAGAGCAAAGATACTGACAAAGTTACCCGCACTTATTTCACCCCTAAAGACAAAGAAAGCGGATAGAGCGGCTATGACTGCTTGGGAGACATAGGTTAGAGCGGAACTCATGCCGTTGGTCTGTGCGCGCGTCTCTGCCCGACGGATATCTTCCTTGATTAAGTCATTTAGAGAGGAATTGTATAGGCTGAAAATCTTTCCCTCAATATGGTAGTTTTTGATCGCTTCTATACCTCTCATTTTCTGAAGGAAGCTGTCTGTGTGTCGATCATTTTCGGCCTGAAACTTCTCCTGCGCAGCCGTCAGCTTGTTTTGCTGCGTTTTGGTAAAGAAAACAGGCAGAACGTAAACGGTCATAGACACCACAGCCATGCGCCAATCAATCCATGCAATGGTGAAGAGAGTAAGCAGAAGACCCGCGATATACTCGATCAGATTGCCGCCCATGGTCAAGTACGCCCGGTCAATAAGGCTTATTTCCGCCGTATAGCTGCTTACCGCTTTGGATATGTCCAGCCTTCGGACAGAAGCCCTGTCACGCAACAGAGATGAAGCTAAAAAATCATCCTTTAAATCCTTCACGATGTTCATCTTAGTCGCGTAACGGATAATACCCAATAGATAACTTCCAACTAAGTAAGAGAATAGAAAAACGACAAAAAGGATGAGAACATCTGTTAATCTCATCGCGATTTTCCCAACTGCAGCGTCAATAAGTTGTCCCTTCAAGATACTGACTCGATTGAGAAAGACAACTTTTATAAAGATGAAGAAAAGTGTTCCGGTAATCCCAAGAATATGCTTTTTGAAGTAGCGGCGCATGTATCCTCCGTCTTATGGTTGCCTGAACAACGGGCAATAATCACAGCAGGTTAGCTGTGGCTAACCTGCCTAAACCCGATCTTACCACGAGAGTGTTGGATTGTAAAGCGCAGAGAATGAATGTCGCATAGCGGATGTGTTTGGGCTGTGTTTGAAGCTGATGTGTTTGTGATCAAAAAAGCTCTCAGCTTCCCTTAAAACCTGTTGACAAGATTGAATTTTTCTCAATCTTTCAGACTCTTAGGAAAGAAAAGGCTTGACCAATCCGCGAAGTAAGTATATGCTAACTTTGCGAGTTAGCTATATCTAACTCAAGCATATCCATTTACGGGTGACTTCATGAAAAAAATGTTCGAATTCATTTTTGTCCGTCATACATCGGCGACATTACAGGGTTATAAAGCAGGCAGCCTCTTTTCCTACCGACCTTACTGCGGGGAGATGTTTCTGAAAGCGATCGAATCGCTGGATGCATCTCTTCGCAGAAAGGGCATACGCATCCGTACGATAGAGAGGATAAGCGGATCTTTTCAGATCTTTGTCTATCGACCTGACATGATCGAGGCGATGCTAGCTCAACAAGAGTTTCGGTGTTTCTTATGTCAGTTAGGCTACCCCGTTGATCAAGGGCATGAAGCCAACGTCAACCACTTGTTGAGCAAATTGCAAAAGCGCAGCGATTTTCCCCATGAGATTGGCCTCTTTTTGGGATACCCGCTTGAGGATGTACAGGGGTTTATCAACAACAAGGGGAAGAACTACGTCTTTTGCGGACATTGGAAGGTCTATTCACAGCCGGACAAGGCAAAAGAGCGTTTCGACTTGTTTCAACGATGCCGTGAGCACTGCCTTGCGTGCTTACAACAGGGGCAGAGTGTTTTTCAGCTTGTTCAAGCTGCTTAACATAAAAATTTTAAGATGGAGGATTTATAGATGTCTAACATTGCAGTCGTTTACTGGAGCGGAACGGGCAACACGGAGGCTATGGCTGAAGAAATTGCCAAGACCGGCAATGGCGATTTGTATCAAGCGAGCGACTTTAATGCAAACTTGGTTGACGATTACCATGCGATCGCTTTTGGCTGTCCTGCCATGGGGGCTGAAGAACTGGAAGACGGTGAGTTTGAACCAATGTTTAACAGTGTAAAGGAGAAACTGCCCGGCAAGAAAGTAGCGCTATTCGGCTCTTACGATTGGGGCGATGGCGAATGGATGAGAAAATGGCAGGAAGAATGTGAGAATCTTGGGGTTCGGATGGTGGCTGACGGCTTAATCTGCCATCTGATGCCGGATACAGAAGGACTTGCCGCCTGTCGGGAGCTAGGTCAGCTGTTGGCTTCAGAATAACTTGATTCGTGGCTGAGAGTGTCTCGAGATGAGACACTCTCAGTTCTTCACTATTGGACACAAGCGGTTGATTGCTTCTTATTTATGGATGGTGTGATTGTACGGCATGAAACCGGAATGAACTTTAAGGCGGAAACCATGAGTAAAAACATCGCAATTGAGAAAACCATCGATTGGAATCGGATAAAACACTTGTTGGTGATCGGTCTTATAGGAGCCATTCTGATCCTCGTCGGCGACTTTCTTGCAGGCTGGGGTATCAGGGACACAAGCCTTGACGGGATAGAGGGTCTCATTTCTCCGTATCTTACGATCTCAGACCGCAGGCTATTCTGGTCGGCTATTCTGGGAGCGGTTGGTGTTCCGATTGCAGGCATTGGCCACATCGCCGTCTATAAACTTATCAAGCCGTATTCCAGGAAATACGCCAAGTTGTATAGGGTGGGAATTTTGGGCTTTTTAGCTTTTGGCGGCGCCGGTGTCCACGTGTCTTCCTTGGCCGCTGCCTTTTTTTACAAATATATGACGGCGGCCAGCCCGGAGACCTCCCTTGAAGCTTCTATAAAATTCGCATGTTATTTTCCCTTGCCTCTTTATGTAGCTCTCTTCGCATGCTGGATGATACTGGTCTTCACTCACATAAAAGCCTTTGCCAAAGGTTTTAGCCCTTATCCACATTGGTGCTGGATCTTTTCTATGCCGGTCGGCACACTGCTTGCCGGACTTGTTGCCATCTTCGGCAACCATGCGATCGTCAATGCCATAACGGTCGGCGCTTTTTCTGTGGGTAACATATGGAATTTAGGAGGTCTCTTGTTGATGCTTGATAGAGCCAAAGAAAACCGGCAAAGGAGTTCCGCTTAATGGCTGCGACACGATTTAAATCAATGGCGTACTCGGGATATGCCGATGCAAGGGCAAACCAGATCGTTTTTCAAACTAAACATCGAAAAAATGTGTTTGATGAAAGCGGTGATAAAATACAAAAAAGACAGACGCACAACAATCTTTCAACGACATAAAACATGATGCTGGCTTATGCGGGATTCACAGATGAAACACATCAAAAACAAGGGTGAAGAATGGCACTTTCAACTAGCGGGCTTGAGCTGTGCGGCCTGCGCGGCGGCGGTTCGACGTGCGCTTCAACCGTTGCCGGGAATCGCCGATATCGATGTGAACCCGCTTACGCAGAAAATGCGTCTCGAACTCACACCTGATTCGACGCTTCAAGTAGATGCGGTCATTGCGGCGGTCGAGAAAGCGGGCTACGGCGCCGCGCTGACAGAGCAAAAGCGAGTGGATGCTGGCGACACTGTTACCGGAACAGCTGCAGGTGTAACGAATAGGCGGGATGGTGTCGGAAAGGCTTCGGAAAAAGGATATACAGCTTCCCGAGCTCAAACCGGGCCTCGTTTGGGCGAAGATGAATATATGGCGGCAAAAAAACGCTTTTGGCCCTCACTTGTTTTTACGTTACCACTCATGTACCTAACGATGGGGCCGATGATCGGACTCCCGCTGCCCGGCTTTTTTACCGGTATTGAGCACAGTCTGCAATACGCCCTGACGCAGCTGCTTCTTACTTTGCCGGTCATCTACTTCAATCGCGATCTTTTCAGGCGCGGCTTTATGTCGCTCTGGCGACGCAATCCGAACATGGATGCCTTGATCGCGGTCGGTTCGGGTTCGGCCTTCCTCTATAGCATCGTGGTTCTCTATCAGATGGCCGGCGCGGCGACGAGATTCGATTTTATCCAACTAGAAAATTTGCGCCACTCCCTCTATTTTGAATCGGCAGTGACAATCCTGACGCTGATCGCTCTGGGCCGCATGTTGGAAGGCAGAGCGAAGGCGAAAACGGGCGGCGCGATCGCGGAGTTAATGGAGCTCGTGCCTCCGGAAGCGGAAGTCGAACGCGACGGAGAAAGCGTCTTGTTACCGATTGAAGAGATTCGCGTCGGCGATATCATCGTCGTCCGCCCCGGACAAAAGCTGCCCGTCGACGGCACGGTCATAAGCGGTTACAGCAGCCTCGATACGGCGGCTTTGACGGGGGAGTCGATCCCGGTCGAAAAGATGCCGGGCGATCAGGTGCTATCGGGCATGATCAATCAATCGGGCGGTTTCCGTTATCGCGCCGATAAGGTGGGCGGCGCCAGCACCTTGGCGCAGATGATTCGATTAGTCGAAGAAGCCTCTTCCTCGCGCGCGCCGATCGCCAAGTTAGCCGATCGCGTGGCGGCTATTTTCGTCCCGACGGTCATCGCCATCGCGCTCGTGACGCTCACCGTGCACCTGTTCTTAGGCACGGCGTTCGCACAAGCCTTGGGACACGCGATTACAGTGCTCGTCATTTCATGTCCCTGCGCGCTCGGCTTGGCGACGCCCGTCGCCATCATGGTCGCGACAGGGCAGGGCGCGAAACACGGGATCCTCTTTCGTTCAGGAGAAGCTCTTGAGCATGCCGCTAAAGTCGATACCGTCGTCAGCGACAAAACAGGCACGCTGACGCGCGGTCAACCACATGTGAAGACTCTTGTTGTGGAAGAGGGAGTTGACGAGCGGGAATGGCTCGCTCTTTGCGCTTCGGTTGAAATCGTCTCCGAGCATCCCTTGGCCTCTGCCGTCGTGCAGGCGGCAGCGTCAAAGAGTCTCGCGACGGAAGACGTAGAGGATTTTATCGCCGTTCCCGGCCGTGGAGTCAGCGGTTTCGTACGAGGAAGACACGTCTTGGCAGGCAATGCTCGCTATTTCGAAGAAGAACAAATCGCCATCTCACCTGTTTGGATCGCCGCCGTCGACAATCTTCTTGCCACAGGACAGACGCCTCTTTATGTCGCCGTCGACGGCATCTTGCGTATGGTGATCGGCGTGGCCGACAGCCTGAAGAACGGCTCACGAGAGGCGATCCAAGCCTTTAAGAACGACGGGATGAAAACAGTTCTCTTGACGGGCGATCTCGAGGCTGTCGCGCTGCCTTTGGCAAAAGAGCTTGGAATCGATCAAGTCTTCGCCGAAGTGCTGCCGGCGGACAAAGCCGACATGATACGCGAACTGACGGCGAAAGGCCGCAAAGTCATGATGCTGGGTGACGGCATCAACGACGCGCCGGCCTTGGCTATGGCGGACGTAGGCGTGGCCATGGGCGCGGGCACCGACATCGCCATGGAGACATCCGACGTCGTCCTGCTCAACAACGACATACGTGCTGCCGTGAACACCATCGCTTTGAGCAAAGCCACCCTTCGCACCATCAAGCAGAACCTCTTCTGGGCTTTTATCTATAACATCATCGGCATTCCTTTGGCGGCGGGCGTATTCAGCGCCTGGGGATTGACGCTGACGCCGATGTACGGAGCGGCGGCCATGAGCCTCAGCTCCCTCTTCGTCGTCACCAATGCCCTGCGCCTGCGCCGCTTCAAGCCGGCGCTAAGTCTGACGAGCAAAAAGGATGAAGAGGAGAGCGGCTTTACACCGGATATTGTGCGTATTGAAAACGGGACAACGAAACAAACACATGCGATAGAACAAAAAGAACGTGAGGGTCAAATAATGGATCATTTTGAACGAGAATTAACGGTGGAAGGCATGATGTGCAAACACTGTGCAAGACATGTCGCAGAAGCGTTGCAAACACTGGGGTTGGAAGCGGAGATCGATCTCGAAGCCGGCAAAGTCAAAGTCAGAGCCGAGAAGCCGGTAACGGAAGAACAAATGCGTCAAGTCATTGAGGAAGCGGGCTATCGTCTATCAGCGATAGAGAAATTGCCTTTGTAGCGGCAAGAAACAATTTTATTAGGCTCCACGTCCTTGCCAATAATGAATCAGTAGAGATTTGCACATCAGTCATATAGTAACGCCCGTACAGCTACCCACATAAGGTTATAGCGAACACCTATATGATTGCATACATGCCGCTAATCCTCGGCTATTTTAACATCTGATGTTAAATGAGCCGAAACAGCCTAATCACATAGGACGATGGTCAAAAAGCGCGGGTATAGAAAGAGTGAACGCCAAATTCCGAAGGCGTTGGTGTAATTTTCCTTCTCATTCCCAACTCAGATTTTCTTTGCGACAATCGTAATCCAAGGTTTTGAACGATGGCGAGCGCTTTGGCTGATCTCGAATCCTGCCGTTTTTAGAGCGATTTCGATGCGCTCCGGTGTATAGCACGTCATACCGTCGATGATTTTCTCAAACCTCACCGTTGCCGGATCTTCCCCGTCCGATTCGTTCACAATCATAAAGATGCCGCCCGGCTTCAATACTTTTGCGACTTCGGCAAAGCAATGCTCAAGCCCGGGCCAGAAATACACCGTCTCAAAGGCAGTCGCAAGGTCATATTTGCCTTCTTCCAGCAAAAGATTAGACACATCGCCTTCCTGCACGACACACCTTCCGGCGGCAACCATGTCCTTGTTATATTTCCGCGTCATTTCCACGCAGAGAGGCGAGAAATCGATGGCGGTCAAGCGCGTCTCCGGATACATTTTCAGCAACTCTCCGGCATTTCTGCCTCCACCGCAGCCGAGATCCACAATCTCCGAAGGCGAGATGTCGCCAAGGAAAGACATGCCCCAATCGGCCATCCTTGCGTGTCCGCTGTTCATGCCCCTAAGCATCATTTTTCCAAGGAAGCCCTCCGGTTTCCTTGTCTGGTTAAAGATTTTTTTCAACAGTCCCATATGCTATTCTTCCCTCTCTTTCCAAAGAAGATTGCCGAATGTTTTAGGCTATACTGTGCAGCCTCTTTCTTCGTCATGAATAAACCGTCCGTCGTATCGATGAGTTGGATATTTTCATAACCCTTATCTTCTAACTCCCTGATTAACGACCGCATGTCGCCGTATTTTCCCTTGGAGAAAATGTCATGTATCGCAAAAGTGCCACCTTTTTTCACGAGACGAAGTGTCTCCAGAAGCAGGTCCTGTCTGTTTATGCCGGTAATGTTGTGGTAAACGTAATTGCTCGTTACCGCGTCAAAACTTTCGTCCGGGAAATCTAACTTAACGGCGTCTCCCTTTCTGAATTCAACGTTATCGACACCTTCCGCCTTCGCATTTCTCTCGCAAAGATTTCTGCTGTACGAACCATACTCCTTGCCCCAACGATCAATACCAATCACTTTCGCCTCAGGGTTCCTTTTTGCTACTGTGATGGTCAGGGCGCCGCTGCCGCAACCAACATCAAGGATCAATCCATTTTTCGGAGCATTAATATAACTTGCGAGCCCTTCAACAACACCCTTGGACAGCTTGCGGTTACCGTCATAGGAAAAAGCGCGGTACATCCTTGTCATCCAAAGACAAATCACTGTCAGCGAAACAGCAACGACGAAACAAATAGAAGACCATACAACTCTCTTTATTCCGGGTTCCAGCAACCACAGCAGAAGAAACGTAATCGCAAAACAAAGAAAAGCAAAGAAAGCAAACAAGTACAGCATGTTTTTCGGTACCCAGTTTCTATAATAAGGCTTCATATCTCCCCCTAGATCTTGCAAATAATTGTTGCCGCCTGGAGTTAGCTATATCTAACCTTAAACTATATCACGTTCTTTTTGCAAGATGAATCGCGGTAAATCCGAACACCCAAGAACCTGCACACACCCATGTACAATTTTTCAGTTTATATCGAAATTCTGCTCACCCCGTCCGCCTGTCTCTCCGAATGCCCCGCACCCGTGTTCAATTTTTCAGTTTATTTCGAATTTTTGCGCTCTGCGTCAGTCGGCCTCTCCGAATGCCCCACACCGGTGTTCAATTTTGCAGTTAATATAGATAAATTGCAAACTAACTGAGAGCCTGTGAATAAAAGCGCTGTTGCGACTTTTATCTTTAGGTAAAAACATGAAAAAAGGCAGTAGCTTCTATGTCTGCTACTGCCCATAAGCTATGCATTCCGTATCAGAATATAAAATCTCCGACTTAAACAACAACGCGAAACCATTTTGGTCGCAACATATCTCATCAAAGAAGCTTTTAAAGAGGAAAAGAGCTCTTGACACGAGTGGTTAGTTAGAGCTAACTTATTTAGAGAAAGCATTTTTGCGCCCCTACATTTGATGTGAACACCAATCCGAAAACCGTCCATCGGATCAACTGATAAGGAGATGATAACTTTGAAAAAAGATAAGAAGCCCTCAACCGTGAGCCGGTTGCTGGCGTACGCAGGAAACTATAAAGGGCTGACGTACTTAGGTCTCGCCCTTTCGGCTGTCGCCATGCTCTTAGGCATTGCACCGTATATCTGCATTTGGCTTGTCGTGCGCGACTTGGTTGCCGTGGCGCCGAACTGGACAGAGGCTGTCGGAATCAGGGCGTACGGCTGGATGGCGTTCGCCTTTGCGGTGGGCGGCATCCTGATCTACTTTGCCGCGCTCATGTGCACACACTTGGCGGCGTTTAGAGCGGCGGCCAATATTCGCAAACAAGGCGTTGGACATTTGATGAAAGCGCCTCTCGGCTTTTTCGATCACCACGCGACGGGGCTGCTTCGCAATCGCTTGGATGGCGCCGCTGCGGAGACGGAAACGCTCATGGCCCACAACCTTGCCGATATTGTCGGTACGATCGCGATGTTTATAGGCATGCTCGTCCTGATGTTCGTCTTTGACTGGCGCATGGGCGCCGCCTGTCTTCTGGCGGCCGTCATCTCCGTCCTCGCCATGACCTCCATGATGGGCGGAAAAAATGCCGGACTTATCGCCGAGTACCAAGCGGCACAAGATACGATGAGCAAAACCGGCACCGAATACGTTCGCGGCATCCCCGTTGTCAAGGTGTTCCAACAGACGGTGTATTCATTTCGAGCTTTCAAACAGGCCATCGAGGATTACAGCGACAAAGCAGAACACTACCAGGGAGCTGTCTGTCGCACACCGCAATCGATCAACCTTACCTTTACCGAAAGCGCTTTTGTCTTTCTCGTACCTGTGGCACTTTTCTTAGCACCCGGTGCGCTGACCTCCGGCAAATTCGCAGGATTCATAACGAATGTCGCTTTTTACGCCGTCTTTTCGGCGATCATCTCAACGGCGCTCGCCAAGGTCATGTTCGCCGCGAGCGGGATGATGCTGGCGGATACGGCGCTTAAGCGCATCGACCACGTTATGAACGCGCCGGAACAGGAAGTGGCGTCCGAGCCGCAAGCACCGAAAGGCAACCGCGTGGCGTTCAGGGACGTGTCTTTCACTTACCAAGGTTCAGAATTGCCCGCGCTTGAAAACGTGTCATTTACGGTGGAACCGGGTCAGACGGTGGCTCTCGTAGGTCCCTCAGGAGGCGGAAAGACAACGGCCGCGAGCCTCATCCCGCGCTTTTGGGATACGACGTCGGGAACGGTTGAAGTGGGCGGCGTAGACGTCCGAGAGATTGATTCGCATGTACTCATGGATCAAGTGGCTTTCGTGTTCCAAAACAATCGCCTTTTTAAGGCATCGATTTTTGACAACGTGCGCGCAGCAAGACCTAACGCGACACGTGAAGAAGTTGAGGCGGCTCTTTCCGCCGCGCAGTGCGACGACATCATCGCCAAACTCCCCGACGGCATGGATACAATGATCGGCACGGAAGGCACGTATCTTTCCGGCGGCGAGCAGCAGCGCGTCGCCCTTGCTCGAGCCATCTTAAAAGACGCGCCGATCATTGTGTTGGATGAAGCGACAGCCTTTGCCGACCCGGAAAATGAGCAACTGATCCAGAAAGCTTTTGCGGCTCTGATGCAAGATCGCACCGTTATCATGATCGCACACCGACTTTCCACAGTCGTCGGCGCCGACAAGATCATCGTACTCGATGCCGGCCATTTGGCCGAAGAAGGCACGCACGAAGAACTCAAGGAATCGGGAGGGCTCTATTCCAGAATGTGGACCGATTACAATCGGGCGCTTTCATGGCGGATTTCAAGCGAAAGCGAGGTGTGTTAAATGTTCGGAGAAAATTTCAAACGCAAGTACGCTCTATCGGATAAAGGTGTAATCAACACGAAAAAAGGCATGCTCTGGACGGTCGTCGTCAATCTCATCGTGATGGGCGGCGTCGGCATCCTGTACCTGCTCATGATGCAGTTGATGGATACTCTGGTGGCCGGTTCTCCCCTTCCAAACGCCCTGCTCTTTATCGTGCTGATCATCGTCTTTCTGATTCTCTCGTTTATCACGCATCTTGAACAATACCGCGTGACGTACGGCCTCGTTTACGGCGAAGTAAAACACGTGCGCATAACGCTTGCCGAACGTCTTCGCAAGCTCCCGCTCGGTTATTTCGGGAAGCGCGACCTCGCCGATCTGACGGAAACGATCATGGGCGATGTCAACCGACTCGAACACGTCTGGTCACACGTGCTGGGCTATCTCTATGGTTCCTACGTCTCAACGGCGATCATCGCGGTCGGTCTCTTTGTGAAGGACTGGCGACTTGCCATTGCCTGCCTGTGGGGAGTCCCCGTAGCTTTCGGTCTTTTGTTCGGAAGCCGCAAGATCTCGAATCGATTGGCCGAGGTGTCAAAAAAAGCAGCCGTTATCGTCTCTGACGGCATCCAGGAAACGCTCGAAAACATGCGTGAGATTCGTGCGACGAACCAGCAGGAACGGTTTTTGACCAGGCTGAATGTCAAGATCGACAAACACGAAGCCGCATTGCGACGCGGCGAACTCGTTGCAGGTCTTCTTGTAAACGCCGCCAGTGTCATCATGCGGCTCGGCGTAGCGACGACGATCCTTGTCGGTGCGGAGCTCATTCTCTCAGGCAAAATCGATTTCATGCTGTTGTTCATGTTTCTGCTCGTCATCTCGCGCATTTACGCCCCGTTCGACCAAAGCCTGGCTCTGATTGCCGAGGTCTTCATGTCGGAAGTATCGGCAAATCGCATCATGGAAATCTACGACACGCTGACGGTCGAAGGCGTCGACGTTTTCGAGCCAAAGGGTTACGACATCGTGTTCAAGGATGTGGGGTTTGCGTACGACAATGAACAAGTCCTCAAGGGCGTAAGCTTCACCGCCAAAGAGGGTGAGGTCACCGCGCTCGTCGGCCCGTCCGGCTCAGGCAAAAGCACGTGTGCCCGTCTCGCCGCCAGACTGTGGGACATCGACGAAGGCGTGATCGAAGTGGGCGGCGTGGATATTTCCACGGTCGATCCGGAAGTGCTCTTAAGTGCTTACTCCATGGTCTTCCAAGACGTGGTGCTTTTCGACGATTCAGTAATGGAAAACATCCGCCTCGGCAAACACGGCGCCACGGATGAAGAGGTGTTGCGCGCCGCGGCAGCCGCGAACTGCGACGAGTTTGTCAACAAGTTGCCTGACGGCTACGGCACGCTCATCGGGGAAAACGGCGCCAGACTTTCCGGCGGCGAGCGCCAGCGCCTTTCGATTGCGCGCGCCCTCTTAAAAGATGCGCCCATCGTGCTCCTCGATGAAGCCACCGCTTCACTCGATGTAGAGAACGAGACGAAAGTACAAGGCGCGCTGTCGCGTCTCCTTGCCGGCAAGACCGTCCTCGTCATCGCGCACCGCATGCGCACCGTCGAAGCTGCCGACAAGATCATCGTGCTGGAAGACGGGAAAGTCGTCGAAGAGGGCGATCCCGCCAAACTGCGCAAGAAGCCAAACAGCATCTTCAGGCGCATGACGGAGCTGCAAGCCGAAGGTTCCGGCTGGAGCGTGTAGTCTGTTGAGATTACATGCTCCGGCAGAACGACCCTTCTTTAAACGAATGCACTGGACATAACAGATAACGTAATAGGAGCACCAATATGAAGGTCTATGAATACGGTAAAGAAAATAAAAAAACATTATTGATGTTCCAATGCGCCGCGGAGCCTTGGTGGGTGTTCAAGCGATCGGCAGAGGCACTTTCACAAGACTTTCATGTTTTCCTTTTTATCTCTGACGGACACGACGAGCAGGGGACAGACTTCATCTCAACAGAAAAGAATGTCGAACAAGCCGTCTCCCATCTCCGTGAAAAAGGAGTTCATCACCTAGATGTGGCCTACGGGATTTCGATGGGCGGTTCAAGTGTCACGTATATGCTGGCTCATCGGGCAATGCCGGTCAAAAAAGCCATCATTGACGCCGGCATAACGCCGTACCCCTACCCTAAATGGGTGTGCCGACTGATCGCTTTAAAAGATTATCTGATGGTCAGTATGGCTTTCAAATCATTGCGGCTCATGAAACTGGTCATGCCTCCCGAACGGTGGACACCCGAAGGGGAAGACCCGGAAGAGCATTATCGAAAGCTATTTGAATTCGGTCAACACCACTATTCCCGCAAAACGATCTACAACGTTTTCTGGTCGGCAAACAATTACCCGATGCCCGATCCCGTTCCTGCAACAGATACAGAAATAGAATATTGGTACGGCGAAGAAGAAAAGAGAGCAAGGAAAAACGACCTCGCGTACGCTAGGAAAGCATTCCCCCAGATCGTCCCAAAAGAATTCGAGGGATTAGCACATGGCGAACTGGTGATGATGTTCCCGGAACGCTTACATCGGGAAGTCATGCGGTTTTGGAACGCATAGCAATTCTTAAAGAGATTCAAAAACTTAGGTGTGCAATTTTTCAATTAACATTGAACTTCTGTACTTCGAGGAAACCTGTTCGTCCGCACCCCCTCTGCACCCCCTACACAGGCGTACAGTTTTTCAATTAATATCGAATTTGCGTACTAGGCGTCGACCGGTCTCCCTGAGCGCTCCACACTGGCGTACAATTTTGCAGTTAATTTCGAATTTCTGTACTCAGCGTCAGCCGGTCTCCCTGAGCGCTCCACACTGGGCGTACAATTTTTCAATTAATATCGGATTTCCGTACTAGGCGCCACACGGTCTCTTCGGACGCCCCCGCACCGGCGTACAGTTTTGCAGTTTATATCGATTTTTTGGACTTTTTACCCGGTGCCAAGCCCTAGATGGGGGGGGTTCAAACTTTTGGCAGTGATTTTTCGATTTAAGTTGAATTTTTGCACAGCATAGGGGGCTAAGTGTTTTTGCGTCGTCCGAGTACAATTTTTCAGTTTTTATCGAACTTCTGTACTCGGCTTTAGCCGGGCTCTCCAAATGTCTTGCACCACGCGTACAATTTTGCAGTTGATTTCGAATTTCTGCACTTCACAGCAGTCTGTTAGTTAGAACGACCTGTACCGCCCTGCACCGGCGTGCAGTTTATTTGCGATATCAAGATGGATATGAATGGTAGAACCAGTATTTAAGTAAAAATAGATATGTTACGCAATCGATTTAAACGATCTTTCCTACAGCAATTTCGCTTTGAGAGCATCTTGCAATGTTTGAGAGAAATTAATTCCTGCTTCCTCAGCTCGGGAATTGAGCCACGACGGGATCGTAAGTGTTTTTTTGACGGGCTTAGACTGATACATCTGGCGATAATGATCAGAATCAGCAATGACCAGCGATACGACTGATCCACTAAACTGTTCACTCAAATCGGTGAACGATGAAACTTCCGGAAGCGCACGCTTCTCGTCTTCATACTGTACGACAAGAATAGACAGCAAATCCTGTCCCATTTCGATGGCATCCGTGATACTTTCGCCCTGTGTTAGCGCGTCAAAATCGGGAATCCTAACAATATATTGCGGTGCCTTTGTACTGGCATCAGGTTCGTGCGTAATAACGATTGGGTATGTATATTTCATAGCAATCTCCTTCTGAACGAAAATATTAGCATTATTTTAAGTCGAGCTTCTTGATAAGCGCCCTTGACAGATTATGCCTTGAAAGTTATAATGCGTCATAGACGGAGGCTCCCATGTATGAAATAGTACTATACGAAAGTAGCAACGGCGGCAATCCTGTTTTGGAGTCAGATCGATGAGTAAGAAAAAAGTGACTTTAACACGATGGGATGATATTGAAAGTGACTTTTACACGGAGGAAGAAATCCGTGAAAGTGATCTGCGCGTAGCTTTAATGAGTGAGATTATTAAAGCAAGACAAGAAAAAGGAATTACACAAAAGGAACTTGAACAACTAAGCGGTGTTAGCCAGCCCGTCATCGCCCGTATGGAAACGGGTAAGACAAGTCCTCAGATCGACACCATCTTAAAGATTCTCGCTCCCTTAGGAAAAACGTTGAAAGTAGTGGAGGTCGAGTGAGAACTACATATCTCACTCGACTGACTTGAACGATGCGACTAGGTCAATCTTCCTAATTCTCGAACTCAAGATAAAGACGACTGAGAAGGAGACGCCGACGACAATGATGGTTGCCAACGCCAATATTCTGCTGTCCAGATAAGCGACCCACTCGACGCTGTCTAATGATACGACTTTCAAGTAGATATCGAGAAATTTCGCCGCTGTAAAAACACCCACAATCCATCCTAACAACACGGTTAAAATAGAGTCGTTGAGAAGGATGTTTCTGATCTCATGTTTCCTGAATCCTAGAACTCTTAACGTGGCGTAGTCCCTTTCTCTTTCGATGTAATTGAGCGTGGAAAGGGTGTAAATGATGACGACGACAAGCACGACAGAAGCCAAGATCAATATATACATGATCGCTTCAACGCTCTCTGCCAAGATATTGGCTTGCCTTAACTGATGGTCTCTCGTCGCGGTAAACAATGTCAGGCCATTTTCTTCGAGGTCTTTCAAGCGGGCGTCTTTCGTCAACAAGAGATTCGGCATAAAATCCGCAAAATACTTCTCGTACTTCTCCTTTGCCATCACGATGCCCTGCGGTGAAATGTTGCTCGTTATTTTCGTAACCTTCAGTTCTTCTTCGCCTATACCTTTGATGTCAACTTTAACGACATCTCCGACATCGACAGCGAGTTGTCTCGCTAACTTTCTGGTGATTAATACATCTCCACTGTCGAGATTGATCGCATTGCCGTCGAGATCCTTGTAGATGAGAAGCCCCTTATTTTCACCGGCGCTGATGGCGATGTTTCTCTTCTTGTCGCCCTTGGACGCTGTGCCCGGCAACATTAAACAAAACTCTTGCTCGCCGCAGATGTCTTGAAAAGCTTCTTCGTAATGACGGCTCATCTTGATCTCGCTGATGTAGCTGTATGTCGACTGCTCCGTAAAGATGTATTCGTTGGCATGCTCGATCGACTTCGTCACGCCTAGACCGGCTACGAGCAAGACCATGCCGCCGACAACGCCAACGACTCCCATGAGGAATCTGACTTTATTGCGGCTGTTGTCTCTGAGGCTCCACTTCAGTCCATTGGGAAGCCGCGACCAGAAAACATCAAATCGTTCTAAAAGACCCTTCTTCAGCACGACGTCCATGTTGTGCGTGTTTCGCAAGATTTCCGCCGGTGCTTTTTTGAGTAATTTTCTCGTGTTTTTTATGGAAGCATAAGTGCATGTGAAGATAAGACCCGCGATAATCAAGTACACGGACTTGTGGTGCACCGTATGCCAATAAGGTAACGTGATGTACGTCTCTTTAACGCCAATCAGTATGGGCGGTACGATGGCAGGTCCTAAGAATAGACCGCATACCGATCCGATGGTGGCGATGATGACACCATATAAGCCGTAGTGGAGTTTTATCTTCCACGCCTCGATTCCCAAAGCTTTCATCGTGCCGATGATCGTCCGTTGATTCGTGATCAAGCGACTCATGGATGAATACATCGTCAAGGCCGACAAGAGGACGAAAACGAGCGAAAACAGGATCGACATTTTCATCATCTGATTCGACTCTTTTGCGACTTCCTCTAAAAAATCTTTATCCTCTCGCATCTCGGAAAACAGAAAGCGATCTCCCAATACAGATTCAAGAGTGTCATCGGAAAGACTTTGCCCGTTGCCCAATCTCATCTCCGTGTATGGATACAAAGGGATGAGCTCATTTAGGCTCTCTTTACCAATGAACGCATAGCCGAAAGTCTTGTGATCGGGGATTGTCAAGAGGTTGGAACCGGTAAACAACATCTTCTCGATGTTGAGCACGAGTCCCTTAATCTCAAACTCCTTTTCGAAGTCCGCATATTCGATGATGATCGCATCGCCTGGCTTCAGACTGTTTTCCTGCGCAAATTTGTTGTCTAGCCAAAGCCCGCCACTTTCCGGGTCGAACGCCTCTCCTTCAACAAGATGTGACTTCATGAACGTGTCGTTGCTCAAAGCCGTAAGTTCCAAGAATTGATGGCCGCCCTTTACATCAGCTCTGAGACGACACGCATACGTCGCCTCTTGAACGCCTTCGTCGTTTTCAAAGCGACGCATATCTTCATCCGTGATGCCCGTCGTGTAGATCCACTGATCGGCAAGATTGCTCTCGTTGACGTATTGCTCTACGGATACATCGAGTCCATGGCCGACAACCGCCATCCCCGCATAGATTGTGATCGAAATTAAGGTCATAAAAAACACGCCGAGAAATTGAGTCCAGTAGTTCTTAACATCTCTGAACGTCTTTAGGAAAAGATGTTTCATTACCATTCCACCTCTTCAATATCGATGGGATTCATGTTTTCCGTGATGCTTTCGATCTTGCCGTCTTTTAATTCAATAACTGTATCGCCGATTTCTTTAATTTTGGAGTTATGCGTGACGATGATCAGAGTGATCCCATAGTCTTTCGCCGTTTCTTTTAACAGCTTCAAGATTCGTATACCTGTCTTTGTGTCCAAAGCTCCTGTCGGTTCGTCACAGAGGAGAATTTTTGGTTTTTTCACGACGGCTCGCGCGATCGACAAGCGTTGCAATTCGCCGCCCGATAAATTGAAAGGAAACAAAGACTTCCTCTCCCCTAAACCGACGGAATCGATGATGTCATCGACATCAAGATGATCTTTCGTCAGAGACGTCACGATATCGACGTTCTCTCTCACCGTAAGAGAAGGAATCAGGTTGTAAAACTGGAAAACAAAGCCAATCATATCCCGCCGATAATTTTCCATTTCCGCAGCAGACTTTGTACTGATGTTTTCTCCATCGATTTCGATTGCGCCCTCACTGACGACATCCATCCCGCCGATCAAGTTTAAGAGAGTAGACTTGCCGGATCCTGACGGACCGAGAACGACGGCAAATTCACCTTTCTTGACTTCCAGATTGACCTTGTCGAGCGCTCTGATCTCGGTTGAACCGCTTTGATATATCTTTGAAACGTTGTTTAGTTTTATCATGTTTACTCCTTGCGTACAAACAATGCGACACGTGGTTATCTTTTGCTGACTAGATGGTGCTTACATCAAATTCCAAGTCAATGAAACGACAACGGTTAATCGATTGCTCCATTTGCTTGCCGATATGCTGTCTGATAACATAGCGTTAGTATACACTAACCATTTTACAGTTTACAGATCAAAAATCAGTCTATTGCCTGTAATAGAGCGCGAAATACAGCGCACGCGTGGAACTTAACTGCTTCAAGTCCGCACAAAGAATGATTATGAGGAGTCAGAGCGATGAATAGCGAGGAGATGCTATATTGTCAGAAAACGATTGATCAATACGACCGCAATATCAACGAAAATGCACAAATACCCGATGATCGGTATCCTTCTTGGGAGAAGTTTCTTTTACCTTATCTTAAAGAAGGCGACCACATTCTTGATCTAGGCTGCGGGACGGGTCATTACAGTCTCGTTTTTCAGCGATTGGGATTCAAAGTGAGCGCTTTGGATGCGTCAGCCGCTTGTTGCCGCATCGCTTCCGAAAGGCTCGGCATTCCTGTACAGAACCTCCGTTTTGATCAACTGTCGGATGTCGCTCTATACGACGCGGTGTGGGCATGCTGCTCTCTCCTCCATATTCCAAGACGAGCGATGCCGGACGCCTTTTCCCGAATAGCTGCAGCCCTAAAGCCCAGCGGGTATGTTTACGCCAGTTTTATGGAAGGCGATGAGGAAGAATGGCGAGAACAAATGGGCTCATTCATGGCCAACATGACTAAGGAGAGCATGCAAACGGTTCTCTCATCCGTCCGGATTTTACAAATCATTCATATTGAAAGAACACCTTGCCTGTACAAGGAAGGTAAACAATGGATTCATTTCCTAATGAAGAAGGCGTGTCACACCAATTGAATATTGGCTCCTTGCAGCATAGAATGACGAAAAAATTGTCCAACATGTGCGGTTCAGTTCAGGAGGTGTCCTCGCCGACCGTGATTTCCAAAGGATGAATATAAAAGCAGAAGTAGGGACTGTCCCATGAGAAAACAAAAGATCGCCATGACGACTCTCTTGCAAGCAGGAAAGAGTGAAGTGTTTCAGAGATTGCAAAAACTGGAGACACTTCAGCACGTCGCCGCACCCTATGCCACATTTATCCCCATTGACGGCAACCAAGAGATCCTTTGGAGAAAGGGCTCTACCTTTTCTTTCCGTTTTTACCTGTTCGGCATCGTTTCCTTCGGCATTCACACGATTCATGTCCTCTCTTGCGATGAGGAATCGGGCATCAGCACTGAGGAGCGCAACAAGCATGTCCCCGTCTGGAATCACCGGATTTATCTTGAGTCAATCGATCAAGCGACAACGCGCTATACAGATGAAGTGGAAATCGGAGCCGGATGGAAAACGCCATTTGTCGCCCTGTGGGCGAAAGTGTTTTATACTCACCGGCAGCGAAAATGGCGAAAGCTCCTGTTGACAGTAAAGAAGTGACTAAATCGCTTCACATCACTGTCTCAAAACAAGACAATAACAACCTCTAGAGATCATTCAATAGGCTCACAATCTCATCATAGGTCGTCTTTGTAGCTTTGTTTATTCTCCCGATCCCGTAGCAATGGGGCATACCGGGTTCGATATGAATCCTGTACTCCGCCTCCGCCCTTTCAAGAGACTCTCCATAGATGGGCGCCGCATAAACCAGACACTCCTTCTCGCCATAGTAAAGAAAAATCTTTCCGGCATTACGAAAATCCCCATGACCGGTGTGGATCATCCAAGGATCCACATCCGCTCCCCCTTTTTGGATATGCCCGAACGCTTCAATCCATTCGACAGGAATGAAGGGATCTATGCCTCTGTAGCTTTCGAGCCTTTCCCTTTCAACCTGATTGACCGGCACATGACCGGGGGATAGACCTATCGTCAAGGTCGGCATAGGCAGATTTTCTTCATAGAAATTATTCCAAGAAATCATGGTCATAGCAGCCGTTGCCCCAAAGGACAGACCTAAAACCCCAATTTTTTCGTGGCTGTATTGATCGAGCATGACCCTATACGTTTCAAAGATCATCCGATAGGCTTCCCTGACGGGATGCTTTGTCGAAGGGGGATAAAAGGGATAATAAATTTCAGCATTGACCCATCGCAGGAGTTTTTTCGCGAGAATGAGCTGCAGTCGGCAGTAATCGTAGACGCCTCCGCCGCCGCAAATATAGAGAACGGCCCTTTCAGGCTTTTGACCCTTTCTCTTCATGCGCAAACAATGATAGTCACCGGAATCAGTGCGAATAACCAAATCTTCGCAGTCAATATTCCTATATCTCGGAACTTTAAAGACCTGTCTTTCATTATGCTTCTTGGCATGAGCGTAAATAACATCCACGTCTCTAGCAGGCGGCTTCAAATAGGAAAATAGCCACAAAGCCCCCATAATCAACTTGTTACTGATTGTCATGAAAAAACCTCCCCCAACCACAGCAAGTGGATATTACGGTGCGGCGGACCGTTCCGCCGCACGTTGAACCATCGTTCCGTAAAACGAGGCCGGAATATTCAGCAAGTAAAGCGGCGTGAAAACATTTACTTATTAGTTTAGACTAACCGAAGCGTTCCGGCAAAAAGAACAGTATAAAAAGAATTGCCCACTAACCTGCGAAAGAAAGACAACAGATTCAACGCTCAATCAAATGAGAACAGTATAGAAGTCAAAACTTTTTGATGATCGAGTTATTTTACAACACGTATTATGATGAAATTCAAAAGAGTAATTTCGAAGTGGACTTCCTATTGGCGGACGACCATAAAGTCAGCCCCATTGAAGTGAAATCATCGAATTATCGAGTGCACAGGTCGATTGATGAATTTTCGGGAAAGTATTCAGACAGGATTCATTCAAAGTACATCGTCCACACCAAAGATTTGAAGAAGAGCGACGATTTACTTTACTTGCCATTCTATCTGGTTCAATTCATCCGATAGTTTGTACCGTTCATCTCACCATATGCGTTATCTCGCTCTTGCTCAGCAAGACTTTCAGACCAAACTGATTTAGAAAATCTTTCAATTCTCTCTACAATCGCTGAACAAAGTTATTCATAACGCGAGGCCCTTCCTCCGTCACCTCGTCCTTCCTCCATCATTCCAAACGTCTCGACAAAGAATGTTCGAGTCCTGAGGTTATATTTGTCCGCAATTGCAACCAGTGCATCTTCGACGATATCCGCCATGACATGTGAATCGGCGACGGCACGTGCGTTAATGACAAGCGAAATCGCGCTGTAAGGCTGTGTTAATTTTCGGTCATATTCAACGTCGTAATCTATGCCGATCAGGCTCGCTTTGACAAAATCGTCTCCCTCGCCGGCGGCAAACGCTTTCAAATGGGGAACGTTACTGTCGTTGGCTTTCAGACCCTCGCGAACGTGATTAAAAATGTCTTCGACAACCTTGTTAAAATCAATGTTCTTGTCGTCCCTTTCTTCAAAGAACACGCGGCGGTTGTACCAGCTCAATAAATTCTCAGCGGCGATAAACGCTTCCGAACCATAGCCGATTTCACGATGCACAGCCGCGGCTTTGTGGGTCATCAGATAGTCAACAACCTCTTCGACTCCTTCCCCAGTAAGAGCGGACATCGAAAAGACCGGAGTGTCCGGGAATGAAGCCTTAATGAACTCCACGCGTTTTTCCTGTTCCTCGACACTGATCAAATCCACTTTATTCAGCACAATGATATCGGCCTCAGCCATTTGCGCCTCAAGCAGGAAACGCATCTCGGCAGGCAGATTGATCTGCTCCGCTTCAGGCATTAGTAAGCGCAGACGCTCGGGATCCACGATGCAGGTGAAAGGCATCAAATCAAACTCACCCGGTCTACGCTCAGCAAGCTGAAGATAAACATGTTCAAGCGCGCCGATACCGCAACCGGGAATATCGGACATAATGACCGTGGCGCCTTGATCGACCAGCTGATTGAGTTTGTCAACGAGATTTTCATGCTGATAACAAATGCAGTCGCCTGCGATCTGCATGGTCAGTATGTCTGTCGTTGCAGTAAAGCTGGCATCGACAATGTTGTCCGCGCCGAGGTCATTGACCAAAATGGCAGCTTTTCCATAGCGTTTGTCAATGACATGCGCGAAAGCAATCATTGACGTCGTTTTTCCCGCCCCTAGAAATCCGCTTGTTACCATATACTTTGCTTTGGCTTGTGACATATCGATCCCTCCGTTCAATCGACAAATAGTTGCAACTGTTTTCATTCTCGATCGACAACCTGTTTTCAAGTTATCGATATAAGGTTTTTCCCGTATCCGAACTCAAATTATAACTGCAAAACGGAATCAGCTTCCCGTCTTGGGAAACCACATGAATATAGCAACGGCGAAGTCTGTTTAAATCCATCGTATACGCATCTTGAAAGGCCATGCCTGAAATCGCTAGCGTCGTATTCTGCCGCTCCATTAAAAAACCGTCCAAAGATGAGACATCAATGGAGGTCGTCGTTTCTGACGGAACGATCTTTTCGGGAGCCGTCCACTTTCTTGCCACAACTGTTCTTGCCTGAAGACTCGATATACCGCAACTGCACCCGTCGCCGCCACTACTTAACAGTGTCCAGCTTCCGTCTTTCACCGTATAGTCCGCATGAAATCCGCAGAGAGGATGCTCGGCGTTCGATGGCAAAAAGTCAGTCCTTTTTAGCTGCCCGCCCGTTTGCCTCTCAATCTTTGCAAACAGCTCGGGGAAAGTGATACGCGCATCATCTCCTGCGGAATATCTGCCGAAAAGAGAAACAGGTTGAAAGTGAACGCCGCGCACAATAGGCATGTTGTCAGCCGCGAAGCGCAGTATATCTCCGACTTCATCATCGTTTGCGCCCCTCATGACTGTTGGCACGAGCACGACTCCGATATGCGCTTCTTTACAACGTTGCACCGCGCGGAGCTTTTCCTCTATGACGCGGCGCCCTCGGAGCGCGAAGTTCGCTTTATCGGAAAAGCCGTCAAATTGCAAAAACACTGTTGAAAGTCCCGCTTCTTTAAGCTTTTCAATATATCCAATCTCGTTGGCAATCCGCAAACCATTCGTATTAAGCTGGAAAAACGAAAACCCTTTTTCCCGTCCCAAATGGATAATTTCCGGCAGGTCATCTCGCATCGTCGGTTCCCCGCCGGAGAGTTGAATGTTGAACGGTCCGCCGTTTTCCATCAGCATGTCGTACCAACCGGCAATCGTCGTGAGATCAGGGTCATCGACAACGTCTCCCCCGCCGGAAGAGGCAAAACAGATGGGACAGCCGAGATTACATCGTTGCGTTAGCTCGATTAAGACGCAACACGTTTCCTGCAAGTGGTACTCGCAGATACCACAACCGTATGGGCAATCACTCCTGAAATCCGGTTCATCGAAGACACGCGTCTTCCATTTAAGAAAGCCCAACGGAGTGTCCCAGACAAAAACACAGAAAGACCCGTGATCGGGACAATCTTTTTCAAGGAAAACACCATCAGCGCCCGCCGTATAACGTGCATCAATCCTTTCAAGACATATGGGGCAAACACTCTTTGTTTCAGACAAAAGAACGCGGCTGCTTTTTCCGGCTTTGCGACTCGGTGTAGATATCATCTGTTATACCTCTTTTCAATGGAAGCAACGGCAAACCGATTATTCTTTTGAACGTCTTGTGGTCGACATTTTTCTGAATGTGCAGGAAAGAATTTCATCCACAATTGCGTGAAAATACTCTTTGTACGTGTCATTCCCTCTGCCTAGCCACTATTATGCAATAAACAGGAGTATTCGTAAAGCTCATGTCCATAGAGACGTTGGAATAGAAAGAATTGAAAAAACCTGCTAAAGTTAATGTGACGGTGTATGTCGCGTACGATCAAGACATCGCTCGATGGTATCCAAACAATTTGCCGGATTTTAACCGTGACGATACGCACGAAAGGGCTCAATAGACATGTTGCACTTTCAATTGTACGTAGTGGTGAACGCTGTTGATATTGAGAAAGCTATTGGTAAATTTTTCAAGTACGGTCTGATCATACTCGCATTGATGGCGGGGCTTTTCATCTTTGGCAAAATATATAAATTCATCTCCCATCTGTCTGCGGAAATAAAAATGGAAAAGCATGGCGTCAGGAAAGTGGAAATCACGGATGTTAACATCGTAACAAAGGATGACTCCCTTGAACGTGCTGGATTCGGCTACATGGTCGCTGGCGACCGCGGGTGGCTGCTCGGCGCCATGATGGGACAGAAATACGATGAGCTGAAGTCGGTCAGTTTCAGGATCTTCTACAAAAACAATACGGAGCAAAAGGTGATATGTGTCCCCAAGGACCGTCTCTTCGATGTGCTTATTAAGATAGCCGACGACTGATGCTGAAAAAGGTCGGCAACATCCGGTGTGAGCTCTTCAAGGCAAAGGGTCTGACTTACTCTTTCGTCTGATCAATCATCTCGAACAGTATTTTCTCAAGATCGGCACGGAGCAATTCAGCTATGTACTGCTGTTCTTCGTCTGTCATCTTTTTACATTCATAACTAGCTTCCGCCCGGTATTCTTTTCTACGGTTCGCCTCCTTCCAGGAGCATCCATAAGCGCATGTTACTGGAGACGTCATTATTCTGCCATCCCTATGGGACATCCGGATGAGACATCCGATGGCGTTTTTTGTTTAGCGCGTCAGCTCAGCGTTTTCCACCTCCTTCCTAGATATAGGACAATCGATAGACAGATGACCGTGAGCATGAAGAATGGCATGGCATGGAGAGGAAAGTTCTCGCCCGTTTCCACCGGGGGAACTGACGCTTCGTTCAAAAGCGTCACGGTTAATGTCTCGCCGTCATCCGAAAGCGTCACATCCGTTGCTTTCTCGTTCAAGTCATAGCCCTTCGGAGCTTTTGTCTCCACAAGGCGGTAGTCGCCGTAGGGGAGTCGCAAGATGGTGATTGTACCCTCGGCGTTCGAAACAACGGACGTAAGATCGCCCGTCGCATCAGCGATGTACACGCCATCTTCCAGACGGAAGCGCATCAGCTCCGACTCTTCGCCGTCGCGCAAGCGATAGAGCTCGAACGTTGCTCCTTCAAGCCGTTGCCCATTCTCCCGATCTTCTTTCACGATGGTAAGCGAGGTCGGCTCGTTTATAAACTCGGTGACGCCGGTGACGTTACCCTGTTCGTCAATAATAAACGTGAATGTCTCTTCGTTCAGAATGTAGCCTTCGGGTGCAAGGACTTCGCGGAATGTGTACGTGCCAGCGGGGAGTCCTTTAATCAGGACTTGCCCGTTCTCATCGGTCGAGACTTCACGTACCAGCTCGCCCGCTTCATCGAAGATTTGGATGACCGCGCCCACAACAGGGTTGCCCGTCACAAGGTCGGTCTTCTCAAGCGTGACCTCGTTCATCTCGTTTTCAAGGTCAATGACAACGGGAGACGTGGCGTCGGAGTTGTCCTTCACTGTGAACGCGATGGGGTTGCGCAGACGCTTATAGCCGGGCGATTCTTTTGTTTCAGAAAGCTCGTACTCGCCGATATGGAGTCCGTAGATCAGGATCGTACCGGCAGCGTTTGTAGTCAGTACGGATGAATTGCCCGCATGGGCAAATTCTTCCCATACGTAGGCGTTCAACGCTGAGTCGTAAACGAATCGTTGGGCGTTCCCGCCCTTGTCTTGAATCTGTAACTCAACGCCTTCAAGGGCTTCTCCTGTCTCTTTGTCTTGCTTATGAATTTCAACACGTGTGAGCTTGTTGCGCATCACGACAGGCTGCACCTCGCCGGTGTCAAGAACCGTGAACTCAACATCGGTCGCCATGGTGTAGCCTGCAGGGGACAGCGTCTCGCGAAGGATGTACGTCACGCCAACTTTCAGTTTCAGGATGACGTGCGGTGTGTCGGTCGATACCCACTCTTCCACAACCGCGCCGCTCTCTTTTTCAATCACTTGTAAGTGAGCGCCGGGCAACTCTCCGTCACCTGTAATTTTCCTTTTAGAGAGTTCAATCACGGTCGGAACGTTACCGATCCTTACATCAAGCGTCTTGCCGACAAGAGGGATTTCAACATAGTCGGTATCTCTCGTGATCTCGAACGTGATGTCGTCGATGGAGGCATATCCGTCCGGAGCTTTGACTTCTCTCAACGAGTAGGTGCCGATCGGCAGTCCGCCCGCTGAGATGGCGATGCCGTCATCATTTGTGACGAGGCGATCTACGGTAACCGGACGTCCGTCAATAATGACGGTGAAGGTCACAAGGTCTCCGACCGAATCATAAATTTGGAACTCTGCGCCGTGGAGCAGTTCGTCGGTCGTTGAATCACTCTTGATGATCCGAAGTCTCAGCATGATGCGCTCGTTTCGCACGTACTGAGTTACTTCTTCATCATGACGGACGATTTTGACCTCGAAGTCGTCATCACTGATGTAAAACTCTTCGGGTGCGCCCGTCTCGCGAAGGATATACGTGCCGGTGCGCAGGTAGGGTGTAAGCGCCATGCCGTCGCTGTCTGTCGTCAACGTCCCGACCGGATTGCCATAAAGGTCAACGGCGGGTGTGTCATCCGGATTGAACAGCTCAAATGTTGCGCCTTCAATCGGTGTCGCTTCGCCTTGCGCCAACTTGATGACGCGAATCTTTCCGCGGATCGGCTCGTTTTCGATCGTCATCTCAACTTCGACAACAGGCGTGTTTGCGTCTTTATATGCAACCGTTACATTGTAGATTGTATCGTTGGGAACAAAGCCGGCGGGTGGTTTTATCTCTTTCACCGTATAGTCGCCTAACGGCAGGATCTTCGAGATTGCCACGCCGCTAGCATCGGTCGTGATCGTGTCAAAAACTGTGTCGCTATCGTCGCGAATCTCGAAGATTGCGCCGGCAAGCACTTCTTGGTTGATCGAATCTTTCTTGACGATCTTGATGCGTCCTTCTGCCGCAAAGTTGCGGATCGTTCTGGCTTCAACAATAATCGGCGTATTCATATCCTTGTACACCACAGTCATGGTGATCGGCGTCGGGTCGAGGATGTATGGCGCCGGAACAAACGTCTCCGTCACGGTGTATGTACCTAAGGGCAGAAGCCCTGTCTGCGCCTTCCCTTGCGCGTCCGTTGTGAGTGTAGCGACTAGCGCGTTTGACGCGTTTCTCACTTCGAAGATAGCTCCTTGGATAGGCGTATTGTTAGCGCCTTGCTTGACAATCTCCAAGCGCCCTCGTGCGGCATCGTTGCTCACCGTCTTAGCCGTCACGACAACGGGCGTATTCATGTCTTTGTACATCAAGGTCATGGTGATCGGTGTCGAATCGAGGATGTAAGGCGCCGGGACAAACGTCTCCGTCACGGTGTATGTACCTAAGGGCAGAAGCTCTGTCTGCGCCTTTCCTTGCGCGTCCGTTGTGAGCGTGGCGACTAATGCGTTTGACGCATTTCTCACCTCAAAGATAGTTCCTTGGACAGGCGCATTGTTAGCGCCTTGCTTGGCGATCTCCAAGCGCCCTCGTGCGGCATCGTTGCTCACCGTCTTAGCTTCAACGACAACGGGCGTGTTCATATCCTTGTACGTCAAGGTCATGGTGATCGGAGTCGGGTCGAGAATGTATGGCGCCGGCACAAACGTCTCCGTCACAGTGTACGCCCCTAAGGGCAGGAGCCCTGTCTGCGCCTTTCCTTGCGCGTCTGTTGTGAGTGTAGCGACTAGCGCGTTTGCCGCGTTTCTTACTTCGAAGATAGCTCCTTGGACAGGCGCGTTGTTAGCGCCCAGCTTGGCGATCTCCAAGCGCCCTCGTGCGCGATGGTTCTCAAACGTAACGCCAACTGTTTGATTTGGTATCAGGGTTACTCGTTTTACGGTCGGATCACGTAGGTACGGTGCGGGGACGGAAACCTCGCGAACATAGACGGTCGTTCCGGCTCCGATACCAAACCGTTGCGGTATGGTCGTGCCATCGGCTCGCGTCGTCAAGCGAATGGTGCTCCCCGCCGGAAACGCAGACGATTGCGACAGTTCGAAAACAGCGCCGGCGACGTTCGCTCCAGTCACGGCATCCTTCTTCGTCACTCGGACAAAACCGTCGCTCGGCGCATTTGCAATCGGTTCGTCCCAATACACGCTGTTGATCTTGTCCATCTCAATCTCGATCGTCCGCGGCGTCGGGTCGAGCGTATACCCATCCGGCGCCTTCGTCTCCGTCAACGTGTAGATGCCCGGCTCATACTCCAGCCCCGATACGTATTCGGAGGATGTCATCACAATTTTTTTCACTTCTCCATTCGGATCTCGCAAATCGAATTCGGCACCCTTTAACCCCGCTCCGTTCGTCGCATCCACCTTCTTGATGCGGAAACCGCCATAATCTTGTTGCGAAGGCTCCCAACGCATACGAAACAAGTTTGAAATGAAGTAGCCTTTATTCGGATCGCCCATATTCCAGTCGCGATTGTACCAGTTCGTACTGACCCATCTCGCGCCGCTCAAAGAACTCATAGAAATGAAATAGCTCGTATCCGGATTGTAGTTCGGGATTTTTAGATACTCGTTCTCCTCGGGCGTGACTTTCCCGATGACAAGCGTTGCGTGCTTGTTCGCCCCGTTCGAAGTCGGGCTGCGTGCTGAATCCTTGTCGCCGGAGATGACGATATCGCCTAGGCGCAACTGAGTTATGTCGATGGGCGCAACATATCGCGTGTAGAGCTGCGGAAGAGCGGTGAGTTGCTGACGCAGAACTCCAACTCCGGACGTATCGAACACAATGCCATTGCTGTTCGCAAAAGCATGGCGCATCGCAAGCGTCTCAGTAATAGAGTGATACCGACCGTTAATCTTCGAGGCGGTCGCCGTATAGAGCACGTGCGTGACGAGATCGACACACACGAATCCCCTGTTCGAAGTCGCCAGAGGCAGGTACTCCGTACCTTTGAGAATATTGTTCACCGTATAGCCAGTCTCGTTGGCGCGGTCGATGTGCGCTTTGGCGGAACGAAGAATGCGCTCGCGCGAGAGAGCGATATCCGTTGGCTGGAGCTCCGGTCTCTGTGCAGCCGTATAAGCGTACACATCCACAGTGCGGTTTGCGAGAAACATCGCAAAGAGGAGCGGTAAGAGACAGAGCGCCACGAGGAATCCGGTCTTTAAACGTGTCAAAAAGAGAGGGGTACGTCTTTGCATACGTGTCTTCCTTTCGTTGATTCACAAGTTTCATGCGGACCTTGACGATATAAAAAAAGCAACGCACCAAGACCTCATATTTTCGTCGTTACCCTGCAAAAGTCGACAAATTGTCTTTTTGAGGTGAAAAATGCGCCATATCGGCGTATTTTCCCTAAGAATCGACTCCAAGCGTCATCTCACGTACGAAGTATTGAAAGATTAGCCGAACGGTTACAACATGAACTTGTGATCCCACTGCGAATTATTAGTTGCCGACTACTGTTCCTCCCACACCTCCAGTGAGATATAATTATCAAAAGTGGAAACTGCCATCGGCGTTCCATAGTTCTTTTTTGCGATGAATGGCGGGAGAACAATTAGACTTTATGCGTGGTGTCATGTCATGGTTTGACTTGACCCGCCCGATAAGGAGGTCAATATGAAAAGATGCCCGAATTGCGGCGCCGAGGTGGAAGACCAAGCAAGATTTTGTTCGTCGTGCGGGGCTCCCCTTGCACCGGTTGCCGAAGAACTAGTATTTGAAAGCGCAAGCGAGACGGTGGAACCGCCCGTTCAGCCGGTCGACCCGCTAGACGGACAGCCTGCGCCGCAGGAGGACGACTTTGAGTTCACTCCCCCCGTGTACGGCAGCTATGAGCAGCAAATACAGCAAGAAGAACCTGCATCTTCAGAAGACTACTATGCATCCGCTCCACCCACATACGGGTATGAGCCTCAGGCACAGCAAGAACAGCCTGCACCGCAGGAGGACTATTACGCACCTGATCCGCCCGCTTACGGATACGAGCCGCAGCAACCGCCGACATACGGATATGCCCAGCAATCTCCATCGTATCAAGAGACGCCGGCTTACGATTACCCGCCTCAGGAGCCCGTGGCGACTAAACCGAAAAAGAAGCGTCGCTGGCTCATTCTTGTCATCGTGCTCGTCGTGGTCGCCGCACTCCTTTTGGGCACTTACCTGATCTTTGGAGACCAGATCAAGAGGCTCCTCGGCTTATCCGCACCTGAACCTGTACAAGAGATTAACTGGATCGATGCAGAAAAAGCGTTGCTGACTGCAGATGATGTTTCCATGTTGAGCGTTTTACAGAGCACGGTCACTCAAAAGCTGGATCAGAAGAAATTCGGCATGGAAACGTCCATATCGATTGACGTGAATGTCGATGATCCCGATGCCGCCGCCATTCTCGACATGGTGAGAAACCTGAGACTGACTTTTGGAGGTAAAATCGATACCGGTCAAGATGACCTGCGTTTCCATGCGAAAATCGGACTCGGCAATCGCAACAAGGCAGGCGACGCCCTCACACTTCAAATCTATAACGTTGACGACAACATCGTCGTCGATGCGACACCGATCATCGAGAAACCGCTCGTCTTCCGACCCGAAGCTTTTGAAGAATTGCTAGATGTAGACGATGGAGTTTCAGACCTTTTCAGCGGCGATCTCTCCGAGATTACAGACGCCATGAAAAGCCTCGCGGACCTCTTGTCTTCCTCAGAGAAAATCGGTCATGACTTGCTTGACATCGTCGCCAAGTACGCTGAAGAGCCGAAAATCGAAAAAGGTGCGGAGCTTTCCTTGGCTGGAATCTCCCAGAAGTTCACGAAGTACACAATCGTCATCAATGCCGAGAAGACACCCGATATGCTGAAAGGGATTCTCACTTATATCCGTGACAACAAAGATATCCGCAAGGTCGTTGAAGAGCTGGGCGCTTTCTCCGAGAAGCTCGATCCTCCCGCCCCTGGCGACCCGTATAGCAGTTCTTTCACTTACGAAGATTTTGTCGCGTCGATCAATGACGAAATCAAAGAGATCGAAGAAAACCGCGACGATTTCTCGGTCGAGTTCCGGCGCGAACTCTACCTCGACGATCAAGGCAAACCGCAAGCCGGCACGCTGACCGTTTTCATGATCGATGGTGAGGACAAAGAGCAAGTCTTTACACTCTCGCACGTCCATGTAGAGGCGAAAGACAAACACGCATTCAAATTTTCTGCTCAACCCGAAGGTGATAATGGCGTGTTCTTTACAAGCGAGTACACGCTCAACAACAATCTCTACACGGGGACATTCAAGCTCTGCACAGTCAATGAAGGCGATGCTGAACAGATCATGGCTACCGGTGACTTTAACAACTTCGGTTTTGAAGAAGCCGACGGACAATTGTATCCCGTTGGAAAACTCGACATCAAACCGCAATCTTCCGAAGCGGACGAGTACTCTTTATTCCCGACGCAGGGAGGCGCCATCACCTACGAAGGCAAAGTCGAAAAGAAGGACGACGGTTCTCACTTAATGGCAACGATAAGCGTTGAAGTTCCGGACGACATGATGTCTGTCAAGTTAACCGTTTCGCTGGATCATAGGAGTCTTTCCGAGGATGACATCGCGTTCGAAACCGCGTTGCCGTCCGATTACATCGACGTACGAAGCCTAGACACGCTTGAAGAGCTCTTCGAAGACGATCCCGGGCTCATGTTCAGGCTCATGCAAGTCTTGGCGGAACTCGGCATCGACATGAGCATGTTCTTTTCCGATTTCGACTAATCGCCATGGGACTATGGTACATGCTTTAGCTTTCCGCTATATGCACCGAACAGAAAACACTTTCAATGAACCGGGCGCTATGGGCTGTGTAGCGCCCGGTCAACGCTCGGAATCGCGACATACCGGTGTACCGAGCTCATAACAAACAGATGATTGCGGAACAAACGGGGGAACGAATGAACGAGGGTCTGACTGTACGCAATTTGACAAAATCGATGCGCGGAACAGAGGTTCTCAAGAACCTTTCATTCGACCAGCCGACCGGCAGCATCTACGGCATTTCCGGCGACAACGGAGCCGGCAAAAGCACCTTGTTGAAGATCTTGGCTTCCGTTCTCATTCCCGACGGAGGCCATGTTTCGTTTTCGGGCATACCGCTCAGTGACAAGGCGGAATGGAGATCACTCATCGGATACGTTCCGCAGGAACTCGCCTTGGACGACCGGCTACGTGTACGTGAAACGATCGAATTTTGGGCTGCCGTCCGCGGCATGCCCGTCTCGATCAGGAAAGCGATTGTCAAGAGCGCTATGGCCGATCCTCTCATCTCCGATTTCGTCAACAAGCCGATCCGAGAGTGTTCAGGCGGCATGGCGAGGCGAGCGAGCCTCGTTGTCGGGCTTTTCGGCGATCCGGCGTTGCTCTTGCTCGACGAGCCGTTCTCCGGTGCCGACGCTCGAAGTCGCGCCATGATGATGGAACGGCTCCGACATCTCCGCGATCGCGGACGGACCATCCTCATTGCCAGCCACGTCGAGAACACGTTGACGTCTCTGTGCGACCGCGTGCTGCACCTCGAAGGCGGTCATTTCCCCGACGTCGATATAAATGCGCCGACTCGATGAGGAATCCCGCATGAAAGGTCACGATCGCCAAAGGCGCGACGGCTTGACGACGGTTCCCGCGTCTTTTCGCGAAAGGATCCGATCTTTTCTTGTCATTTTTCTCAACGATTTACGCAAGGCACGGACGGGGCTGCTCATCGTTCTTCTCATCTATTCCGTGCTCATCGCGCTGATCTCACCCATATTGAAGAGCGAAGAGAAAGCGGATTCGCTCGGGCAGCGCCTGCAATTCTCCGTGTCAATTGTCGATGAGGCAGATTCGTACTTCATCGAACTAATCGCCGAAGCCGTCAAAAACGTCAAATACCTCGATCATATTTATTTAGATACGTTTGAAAAGGCGAAAGAGCGCCTTGATCGCAATGAGACGATTCTGTTCCTCACAATCCCCGCCGATCTGTTTGAACAGACGCGCACAGGCTCCGTCAGGGAATCGGTACATATTTACCTCAATCCGCAGAAACCGATGGAGGCATCAGCCATCGCGACGCTCATTCGACAGTACTACTTCGCGATCGACCGTGTTTACAGCGCCGTTTTCGGCTACCAAAAAGAATACGAAAAACTGGGCGGCGATGAGGACGAATCGTGGCGGCAAACGACGAAGCACGCCATCAATTCACTGAGCGCTTATTTCACAAAAGATCGTTTCATCGAAAAAGGCAGAACCCCCGACCAGAGCGCCATTTACCATGCGCTTTCCGGCATTCTCGTGCTGTTTGCCTTTATCCCCGCGATGGGGGTTCTCTACCAGACGAGTCGCCTGCACGAAACGGACCTCGAGGACAGAACGATACTCATCGCCGGTCGCATCTCGCCCGCCATCTCGCGCGTGTTGATCGGGCTTATCTGGTGGATCGCGCTCGTCATCCCGTGGCTCATCGCCCTGCGGATCGCCGGCGTCTTAGAGACATTACTCCCGACAGCTCTCGTCCTCACGAGCGTTTATCTTTTCGGAGCGTGTCTCATGCTCTTCGTCGGGCGCGCGCATGCGCCGACCGTCGGCGTGTTCCAAGTCGGGTGGCTCATCTTCTTCGCGCTCATATTGTTCGGCGGCGTATTCTATCCGACATCGCTGTTCCCCGCTTGGCTACGCGCGGGCGCGCGCTTCACGCCGATGCACGCACCCATGGAAGCCGTGTTCACCGCGTTGTCAGAAAAAGGTTCGGTCGCGACAAATAACGTGCTGTTGTCCTTTTGGGCTGTTCCACCTGCAATGGCGCTTGGCTTTATCAGGATTAGAAAGAGGCGCTCATGCGAGTGAAGTGTCTTCTGACTTTGATTCGGCTGAAACTAAGCATGATGGTGCGCCGACCCTTCATGATCGCATTCTGTCTCGTTATGCCCGTACTCATGTCGCTCTTCGCGGGCTCGACGCTCGCGCGCAACGACCTCTCGGCGGTGCGCGGGGGGTATGTGGATCATGCGAAGAATGAGTCGAGCATGAAACTGATTGAACTGCTCGAGTCGAGCGGCCTTTACTGGACGGAAATATCGGAAGATGAATCCGAGCGCGCCATCGCGACAGACACCGTGGATGGCGTCATCATCATTCCCGCTCATTATGGCGACCGAACCGCAACGGACAGAAAAGTCGAAAAGCTGTCCGCTGACACCGAAGCATCCGCCAAATACCTTCCCGGCAAAAACGCGATCGCCAGCGATCTTGTCATCGAGAGCTTCCTGATCTCCGCCCTTGCCATGACGCGCGAATCAATACTGGTCGACGATTTGCTGACAATGACGGACGGCACGTCCGTTTCCCGCGAGGAGATGTACGTCCGGTTGCGAAAAAGCGCCGAAGTGGCGCGCGCAGAGGGAGCGAGCTTAAAGCTTGAACTCCACAACTTACAGGAAAACCATAGGGCTCAGATCGTCCAGATCCCCGATTTTGCCGTTGAGATACTCTTCTTGTCCATCTTTTCGCTTCTCGCCAGTCTCATGATCGCGGATCCGGCAACGCAACAAAGGCTTCGATCCATCGACGGCGGACCCTTGCGCGACTTTCTCTCTTCGTTGACCGCCCTAGCGATCGCCGGCGTCATTCAATTGTCGCTCATGGCGGGACTCACAGAGCTCATCATCCCGGGCGTCAATCGCCCGGACGGCTACTGGCTTGTCATGGCGGTCTTCCTCTTACTCATGCTCGCTTTCGGTCAACTTGTATCGCTGATGCCTTCGGAACAGCGCTTCGTGCCGGCATCGCTCGTGCTCTTCATCCTCGCCCTGATCGGCGGGACGTTCATCAGGCTCCCGTCCGCCTTTGTCGAGCGCGTCGGTCAATACACGCCGCACGGGTGGGCGTTCGCCCGTCTGAGCGGCATGCCGACGACCTTGCCTCTCCTCGCCGTCGCGGGCATCGGTTTCGCACTTCTTATTCTCTCTTACTTTCTGCAAACGCGCTGTCATCGCTTAACGAAGTAATTGGTCATGACAGCTCGATCGGACGAGCGAAGCGCACCCGCGTCGATCGGCGAAACGCAGCTTCGTGACGTTTCTTTTCGTTGGATTTTGTGTTTCGGGACCTGCTCTGCCGTAATTCTGTACGAACTGTCGCGTTTCGTTTCGGTGCTGCATGGATTACCCGCTTCGCGACGCGTCTTTTCACAGAAAATCATGTTCCGGAGCGGGCGTCATGGTAAAGTGAAAGAAGAAAACAATAGCAACGCATTCGGCATAATACTTGCGCCCTAATCGGCAGAAACAGCATACGTGCGGAGGTGGCGACATGGCGAAACAGAAGAACTCCATCGAGAAGATCAGAGAATGGCTCGGTCTCGTCCACATTTATTGCGGTGACGGCAAGGGCAAGACGACGGCGAGCGCAGGTCTGGCGGTTCGCGCACGAGGTCACGGATTGAATGTGCTCCTCACGCAGTTTTTGAAAAGCGGAACCTCCGGCGAGCTTGAACCGTTGCGGTCTTTGGGCGTCGAAGTGATCTCGGGATCTTATTCGCAGAAATTCGTTTTCATGATGAACGCGGAAGAGAAGGCGGCGACGCGCCAGCGTTGCGAGACGCAGTTTCGAGAAGCGATCGCCAGAAGCCGCGAAGGTATTGACCTTCTGATCCTCGACGAAGTCATGGGCGCCATTGCGACCGGCATGCTCGATGAACAGGAAGTCATCGATTTCTTAGAATCGAAGCCGCCCAACTTAGAGGTCGTCCTCACGGGTCGCGATCCGTCAGAGACGCTGATCGATCTCGCCGACTACGTCTCGGAAGTCGTCATGCGAAAACACCCCTACGAGACATCCGGTCTCACTGGACGAATAGGTATCGAGAGATAGGAGAATAGCGACATGCGCGCACATCACGACACGATTTTGACCATCGATTTGGGCGGCGAACTCGCCCGCGTGATCGTACATAAAATCCGCGATTTGAACGTCTACTGCGAGCTGATCACACCGCATCGCGCGATCTATCGGGAGACCTTGACGGATGAAACGCTCAAGGGCATCGTCGTCACGGGAAGGATCGACTCAACAGTCTGCGCCGACACGGCGGCTGATTGTACGACTCCCGAGCTCTGGGAAAAGATCCTCTGCGCGGATGTGCCCGTGTTCGCCATCGGAACGGCGGCAATTGAGATGTTGAGAGCGAGCGGATTTGACGACGAGAACTTGTTCTTCGATGTTGAACTCGTCGCCATGAAAAAACCGGGTGAACAGGCAGTTGTCCTTGAACCGTTTTCGGTCGGAGATCACTTGGAGCCGTTTCTGTTCGACGTCTGCAGGTGCTCAGGAGATTGGACGGTAGAGGCGTTCATCGAAGAGGCCGTGACCGATGTCCGCAAGCAGGTCGGCGACAATCACGTCGTCTGCGGACTCTCGGGCGGCGTCGATTCATCGGTCGTCGCCATGTTGATTCACAGAGCCATCGGCGACCAACTGACATGCATTTTCGTCGATCACGGGTTCATGCGAAAAGACGAACCTCAGATGATTCGCGCGATGTTTGCCGACACGTTCAAGATTCGCCTCATCTCTATCGATGCGTCCGACCGCTTCATCGAGCGCGTGGAAGGTGTCCTTGATCCCGAGCGCAAACGCAAGATCATCGGCGAAGAGTTCATCCGCGTCTTTGAGGAAGAAGCGTCGAAGTTTGGCGGTTCAGCCTATCTTGCGCAGGGCACGATCTATCCCGACGTCATTGAGAGCGGAGGCGGCGGCGAAGTCGTGAAAAGCCACCACAACGTCGGCGGACTCCCCGAGAACATCGATTTCGTGGGCATCGTCGAACCTCTGAATGTGCTTTTCAAAGAAGAGGTCAGAGCCGTCGGGCGTGCGTTGGGGCTCCCTTCAGCGCTTGTCGACCGCCAGCCGTTCCCCGGTCCGGGACTTGCGATCCGCTGCCTCGGCGGTATCACTCGTGAGAAACTCGAAATCCTCCGCGAAGCCGATGCCATCTTCCGCGATTCCATCGTCGAACACGGTTTCACCGACCTCGTCTCACAATACTTCGCCGTCATGACGGGACTTCAATCGGTGGGAGTCGTGGACGGTGTCCGCACCTACGACTACACCATCGCCCTCCGCGCCGTCAAAACCGACGACTTCATGGTCGCCCGCCCGGTCGAATTCCCCTGGTCCTTCCTACAATACGTCACGAAGCGCATTACGACAGAAGTACCGCACGTGAGCCGTGTTGTGTATGAGCTGACGGGCAAGCCTCCGGCGACGATAGAGTGGGAGTAGAGACAAAACATACTGCTGTCCGCAAAGGTCTGCAAATACTGCGTTTCAGCGTCTTATCATCTACTAGGAAATTAAAACCTGGAACGTGACTCGGGATAATCCTGGAGAAAGAAATGTCAAGTAATGAGTTAACAAAATATGATGGTGCGGAACTTGCCGTAGAGTATGAAAGTATTTACCGCGAAGTAAAAGAAATATTGACTACAGCTCGAAATAGAGTTTATCGGGCTGCAAATTTTGCGATGGTGGAAGCGTATTGGAATATTGGAAAGGTCATTGTAGAAAAGCAGGGTGGAAAAGAAACAGCCGAATATGGCTCTCGGCTTTTGGAAAACTTATCTGAGAAAATGACAAGGGATTTCGGGAAAGGTTTTACCACTACTAACCTCAAATATATGCGCCAGTTTTACTTAACTTTTCCAAATCGTCACACGCTGTGTGACGATTTAAGTTGGTCTCATTATCGGCTTTTAATGCGCGTCGAGGATGAAAAGGCGAGAGCTTTTTATATAGAAGAAACAGTAAAATCCAATTGGAGTGTAAGACAGTTAAAAAGGCAAATCGACAGCTTCTTTTACGAGCGAATTTTATCCAGTAAAAACAAAAGAGCTGTGTCTGAAGAAATCCATAAATTAGAACCCAGAAAAACTCCGGAAGATATCATTAAGGATCCTTTTGTTCTTGAATTTTTAGGGCTAAAATCCAATACTGATTTTTACGAAAGCGAGCTTGAACAAGCCCTGATTACTCATCTGCAAAAATTTCTGTTAGAACTTGGACGAGGGTTTTCTTTCGTTGGAAGGCAGCAGAGAATCAGCTTTGATAATAAACACTTTCGAATTGACCTTGTCTTTTATAATTATATTTTAAAATGTTTTGTACTCATAGATTTAAAGGTGGGAGAACTGACTCATCAGGATATTGGTCAAATGCAGATGTATGTTCATTACTATGAACGAGAACTCATGAATGAAGGAAATAATCCACCAATCGGCATTATTCTCTGTGCGGACAAAAACGACTTGGTAGTTAAATACACGCTACCTGAAGGAGATAAGTCAATCTATGTCTCCAAATATAAACTTTATCTTCCTACTGAAGAAGAATTGATTAAAGAATTGAACAGAGAGTATGCTCTGCTCAGCATGAACAACAAAAGCCCGGTAGATGAGCAATAACAGCATCAACATTAAAGCCGTGTTAGGGTACTTACAAGGATCTTTCGTACATTTGTCTTACCTGGTAATGTTTAGGGAGCCAAAATGAGAACATAACGAGCAAAAGAGGATCGCATCAAAATCAGCTCGCCAGGCGTCCTTCCGGAAGGTACAAGTGAGACGCCTGTATGTAAGTTGTCGGTATTGTCAATTATTCGTCTCAAATGACTTTAATGATTCGTCTTTATCCGTTTTCCATTGTTGTGAGCCGCTGACACTGTATCCCATCGCGATAGTTGCGGCGGCAGATGAGCTGGTAAACAATTTATCCCTTTGCAAAATCCCGTCTTTAATTTCTCCAGACGCCCTGCTTAGTACTGTCAGATAAATAATAATAACATATGTTTCCTCTCGTGCTAATTTGAGATATGATATTAGCACGAAAGGAAATTTTATGGGTACTGAGTATGTTCTAAAACAACTTTTACAAGAAAACGACGGCTGGCTTACTCTAAAAGAAGTTCTGGATCAGGGTATCAGCAAATATGACTTTTACAAATTTGCTGAAAAATACGGATTGGAAAGGGTCGGACAAGGTATTTATGTTTCGGCTGATGTTTGGCCTGATTCGATGTATCTAATTCATCTCAGATCGGCACAGGCTATCTTTTCTCATGAAACGGCTTTGTTTTTACATGATATGACTGATCGAGAACCGTCTTATTATTCTGTAACGGTGAGAACAGGCTATAATCCACATCGTTTAAAGGAAGACGGTATTAAGGTTTATACCATAAGAAAAGAATTGCATGTGCTTGGTAAAAGTAAAATTAAAACTCCGTTTGGCCATACCGTTCCGGTCTATGATATAGAAAGAACATTATGTGATGTTTTGCGTAGCAGAAATGGTGTAGAAATCCAGGTCTTTCAAGATGCTTTAAAGTCTTACGCAAAACAAAAAGATAAGAATCTTAGGTCTTTGATGCAATATGCGGATGCTTTGAATGTAAGTACAATACTCAAACCTTATTTGGAGGTGCTTCTTTAGATGATTAAAACATCAAGACAATTAAAAGATAAAATCCGTAATCTTGCTAAGGGAAAATCTGCCGATGCACAAATTTTGATGCACGACTGAAATAGTTTACTGAACAAAATCAGCAATTTGACCGAACGAGAATGCGTAATGTGACCGAATATGAATTACAAATATCACCGAATACAAATTGAGAATTTGACCGATTTATGATATTCTTCTTTCAGGAGGACAACATGGATCGCAAGAAATATTTACCGAGATTAGTCGATACTCAAGTCGCGCACAAACTGGAAAGCTTTGGGGCTATTTGCATAGAGGGCGCCAAATGGTGCGGGAAGACATGGACTTCAAGGTACCATTCTAAAAGTGCCATATATCTGGGTGATCCAAGTGGTAATTTTCAAAATAGAGAGTTGACAAAACTAGCTCCCAACATAGCTCTGGAGGGAGAAGTACCTCGATTAATTGATGAATGGCAAGAAGTGCCTTCAGTTTGGGATACTGTGAGGCACGAGGTAGATAAAAGAGGGAAAAAAGGGCAGTTTATTCTGACAGGCTCGTCAACTCCGGCACAAAAAGGAGTATTGCATAGTGGTGCCGGCAGAATCGCCATCATTAGAATGAGACCTATGTCATTATTTGAATCAAAAGATTCATCGGGACAGGTTTCTTTACAGTCGCTTTTTGATGGTACATTTGAAAATAAAGCAACTCCGGGCGTTGATTTACAAACACTCATAGAGTTAACAATTCGTGGCGGGTGGCCGGGCAGTTTAGGCTTGAATTATGAGCAATATCGGTTGATTCCGAAGGAATATATGAGTTCAATCATCAACCATGATATCTATCGATTAGAAGGAATCAACAGAAACTCAAAGAAAATGCACCTCCTGCTAAGATCGCTTGCAAGAAATGAATCAACGACGGCTTCCATTTCTACCTTGAGAAAAGACATCATAGAATATGAAGATGACGATCTCGACAATGATACCATTTCCACGTATTTAACGATCTTTGAAAGGTTGTTTTTAATTGACAATCAGAAAGCCTTTTCAACCAATATACGATCATCAACACGTGTTAGGCAGTCTGACAAAAGACATTTTGTCGATCCGTCTTTAGCGATTGCTTTGCTGGGAGCAAGCTGCGATGACTTGCTCAATGATTTACAGACATTCGGTTTTATGTTTGAAGCCCTCTGCGAAAGGGATTTGCGACTATACGCGGAGAGCTTAGGTGGAGAACTATATCATTATCAAGATTATAAAGACAGAGAAATCGACGCCATCGTTCAATTGGAAGATGGACGATGGGGAGCTTTTGAAATAAAATTAGGAGCAGATGCCGTCGATGACGCTGCAAAGTCATTAATTAAAATCAAAGATGCGTTAGAAGCAGAAGGTGCAAAAACTCCGGATGTTTTAGCGGTTCTCTGCGGTCTAAGCAATTTTGCTTACCGGAGAGAAGACGGCGTCTATGTTGTACCAATCACTGCGCTGAAACCATAACGATGAAGAAGATAGGATCTTTACTGTAACAGTACGGAAAAAGTCTATTTTGACAACATTTGCATGATCCGTAACAGTACCGATTTTTACGGAGGACGAAACAATGCTTTTAATGGGAGTAAGAGAAGAAAATGGCTGGCTTGCGTCTACATTTAATCTGACATATCCAGCCTCATGGGAAAAGATCTGCAAGGCTGTAAACAGAACTTACGAATTTTTTGAGGATACGGAAATTTTAGTCGATGGCGTGGTAAGAGATGTTGATTCTAAAGACGACATCTTGAATTTTGCGGAAGCCGGAAACATGACCATTCGAGGCATGTCGAACATCATTAAGGTTCCGCTTATGATCACTTTTTTCAATCAGCTCAAGACAGTCAATGTAGCGGTGGCATGCATGACGGAAGAATTTAAGGAAGCAGATTACCAAAAATTCAATTTTTCTCTCGGCGAATTCATGGATAGTGTAGAGCTTTCGATGTATGTCAAATGAATGGCATCCAATATGTCGAAATGGTTCGGAAGTGTTTTAAAAACAGTAACATAGAGCAGGTTATTTCTTGACGCAAAATAAATAAAATAGTAACCACTAATCACACGACAAAAAGAAATATGAAAAATAGTAGCGTGTGGAACCGATCATGAATACATATTGGAAACAACAAAATGTATAATACATGACATTACAAATAGGAGGACGCCACAGATGAAAAAGTATTTGGCAATTTTTTTAGTATTTGTTTTAGTCCTCTCTCTAATCGGCTGTGGAAAAGAAGAGGAAAACGAGATTATTCCGAGCGACGAAGAACCGTGCGAGTCCGTAGAGGATGACGAGACCATAGAGGACGGCGAGCCCAGCTACAGTGAAATAGACATCGTACCCGACAAAAATCCCGAAGAATTGCTGGCAGACTTCATCGCCAATGCAGAGGGAGAATGGCACCGCAACGGCGATACCAGCGACGTAAAGCTGACAATCTATACCGATGGAACTTTCACCATGATATACGAAGGAGATGCTAAACCTTACGACCACGGCACGATATCTTACGATAGTGATTACGAATCGAGTTTTTTGGACGGAGAGGAAAAGATATATGACGGAAAAAGCTATAGCTACAGCTGTTCAATGATGTCGGATGACATGCTGGATCTTGTAGGCAAGCAATGCATCCGTGCTGCGGAATCGTTCAATTTCCGGGAAAGGTTGACCGGTCATTGGTATTTGGACGGCGACACCGATTCGCGTTATTTCAAACTAGATGGCAGTGACTGGTATCTTAGTGAAGGCGGGATGGGCAGTATAACGAATGTTGGCAGCGAGAATGGCGAGACTTATGAACTACACTTTTACGAAATGTATGAAGAGGATCCGTCGTATGTTTTCGAGTTTTCAGAAGACGGCGTGTTGACGGAGAAAAACACGGGAGAAACCTATCAGCGTATCGATGAATAGCGAGTGAGTGCGCCAGGACAGATTTTTTATATGGGACAGGAAATAGATTATTAATCTACTGTAATCAAGCAAGACAGTAATCTGACCGATTATAAATTAAAAATATCACCGAATAGAATTTGAGAATATGACCGGTTTGGGATGCTGTCAGACATGAAGTGAATAGAAGAGGAAAAAGGGACAGTTTCTATTAACAGGTTCGTCAATCCCAACACAAAAAGGATATTACATAGCGGTACCGGTAGCACCTCAATCGCCTTAGGGTATTTGTCGCCATAACGTTCCGCCAGTGTTTTAGCCTGCTTCCTTGCCATTTATTCTATCCAATAACCACATGAAATACACTGATATCAGGCATTTGAAGATCGTTTAGTGGATCCTAATTTATTTGAAAAGTTCTGAACGTGAGCCTAACCTGTAAAGCATGAGTACAAGTACGTCATCTATATGTTCATAGACCAAAAGCCAGTTAGGCTCTAAATGACATTCCCTTGTTCCTTTATAGTCTCCCGTCAGAGCATGATCTCTGTACCTTGCTTCAAGGTACTCTCCTTTTGCTAGTAAATCTATAACGTCGTAGAGTTTGTTCAAGTCTTTGCCTTGCTTTTTCGCAAGTTTAAGATCCTTCTTAAATTGATTGGTGAATTTTACTTCGTATTTCATTCTTCCAGTGCATTCCTCAAGTCCTCAATACTTAAATATCCCTTGATAGCATCGTCATAGGCAATTCTTCTGCCTTCTTCGATAGCGGCTGCAGTAAGGGTATTGGGAGTATCCAGCTTCAAATCAAAAGGAATGCCATTTTCTCTAATTGTCGTCCTTAAAAACATATTGACAGCCGTCGTCATGTTAAGTCCCAACTCGGAAAAGATTGCTTCCGCTTGCTCCTTAACTCTTTTATCAGTCCTGATATTTAAATTCGTTGTCGCCATAATCTTAATCTCCTTTGTGGACACATTATGCGCCTAAATTCGTTTAGTGTCAACATATTGTCATTATAATAGCTTGATTTTTCTAGCTACAAGGCAACAGCTGAATCCGATGATGAATCTCGAGCAAATGAAATAGGAGCAAGCTACGATGACTTGTTCAATGATTTACAGACATTCGGTTTTATGTTTGAAGCCCTCTGCGAAAGAGATTTGCGACTATACGCGGAGAGCTTAGGTGGAGAACTATACCATTATCAAGATTATAAAGACAGAAAAATTGACGCCATCGTTCAATTGGAAGATGGACGACGGGGAGCTTTTGAAATAAAATTAGGAGCAGATGCCGTCGATGACGCTGCAAACTCATTAATAAAAATCAAAGATGCGTTAGAGACCGAAGGTGCAAAAACTCCTGACGTTTTAGCGGTTCTCTGCGGTCTAAGCAGTTTTGCTTGCCGGAGAGAAGACGGTGTCTATGTTGTACCAATCACTGCGCTGAAACCATAACGTTGAAGAAGCTTGGACTTTGACCTTGACAGTACGGAAAAAATCTCTGTCAGCACCATGTGCATGACCCGTAACAGTACCGATTTTTACGGAGGGCGAAACAATGCTTTTACTAGGAGTAAGGGAACAAAACGGTTGGCTTGCGTCTACCTTTAACCTGACGTATCCGGCCTCATGGGAAATGATCTGCAAGGCTGTAAGCAGGGCTTACGAGTATTTTGGAGGAACAGAAATTCTGGTAGATGACGTGAAAGTAGAGGTTGGTTCAAAAGATGACATTCTGAATTTTGCGGAAGCCGGAAGCATGACCATTCGAGGCATGTCGACAATTATTCAGGTCCCGCTGATGATTACCTTTTTCAATCAGCTCAAGACAGTCAATGTAGCGGTGGCATGCATGACAGAAGAGTTTAAGGAAGCAGATTACCAAAAATTCAATATGTCTCTCGGAGAATTTATGGATAGCATTGAGCTATCGATGTATGTTAAATGAAAAGGTGATGATCCAGTAACTTTGCCACATACTAGTGATAGAAAATCATCAAGCCGGAGATAGCTTATGATCAATAATCTCATGAAAATGATCGGTGAAAGAGCCTACTTGAATGATTTAGAACGAATCGATTTATCTAAACTCGATCATGATATCAAGTCAGTAAAAGACATTAGCTACGTAGATGACAATTCCATTGAACACAAATTAGATGTTCATTACCTAAGCAATCAAAAGTTAAAACCCATTCTCATTGATATACACGGCGGCGGATTTATATCAGGCTATAAAGAAATGAATTCTTTATTTGCTAATTATCTTGCTCAAAGAGGCTTTGTTGTTTTCAATTTAAATTACAGGTTGGCATATCCGACCATCAACGTGTTTGACCAAATAGAAGATATTTCGAACGCAGTGAAATGGATTGTTTCAAACGCAGGAAAATTCGAAGCTAATATTGATGACATGTACATAGCCGGTCATTCGGCAGGCGGCGTTTTGGCAGTTGCGGAATCATTGCTGTGTCATGACAAACAAATGAGAGATGATTTTGATATCGATGAAAGAGATTATAAGTACAGTGGAATTATTCTTGATTGCGGTGTCATGCATTTCTACAGAAAAAATATAGCGTATTGGGGAATGAGAAATATGATATTCCCCAAAGGCTATAGAAAGATGGATCAGTATCAGTATTTAGTTTTTGAAAACAATCGCCAATTATCCACGTTACCGAAAACTGTCTTGTTAACAAATGAAAAAGATAACCTTAGAGATATGACACATTATTTCAAGAGAGTCTTAGATGGTCATCAGGTTGACCATAAGCTCTTTGATGTTGGGACGGATGGTCATATGGGAATCATATATAAACCTTATACCGAAGAGAATCAAAGAATAATCGACGATGTTCAGGAATATTTTGGAATTGGTCTTTAGTCGACTTCTTGATCCTCGTTCTCTTCACCGCGCATTTGTGAAGGGAAGTGAAAACGAGGCAAACCCAGCTTGTACTTGGCAGCAATATACCGGGTGAGCATCACACTGCCTGCGCCAATGAACGTAGCGGCACCTGAGCTCATAACAGGTCGCAACAGCAGATACAGCACGGCTCCGATTAACGAAGCAAAAGCGTAGATGTGCCTCATGAAAATGTATGGTTTTTTCTGTGTGAAGATATCGCGCATCACACCGCCGCCCACACCGGTCAGCATTCCTACAAATACTGCCAGAAGCAGGTTATCGCCATGTCCCCTCGAGATGGCCACGTTGACGCCGGTCACGGTGAAGGTACCCAGGCCGATGGCATCAGACACGTTGATCATGGTTGGCAGATATTGGGTGAACATCCGGGCTAACTTGGAACGCTCCCAGAGCTTGATGATAATCAAAAAGATGGCAATGCTTATGAGTGCGATGGAAACAAAAATAGGCTCACGAAAAGCATTAGGCGGCGCCACGTTGAGGATAATATCGCGTATGACACCTCCACCCACAGCCGTCGTGGCACCTAATGTGACAATCCCCATGAGGTCCATATCGCTCTCAATGGCCGCCGTTGCGCCTGATATAGCAAAGGCGATGGTGCCAATAACCTCAAAGATGAAAATATCCAGTCCCATGCTGCCTCCTTTGACTCGATCGCCTTGGTGCCAACCGGGCAGTACCGGATGACACATCAGTAGCTATTGCTTTGATTATACTAATGTAAGGGTGGGTCGGGCATTTATAATGCTACAAAGAACTCGAAAGGTAAAGAGCCCCCGCGAAGGAAGACCGCTCGAGGTTCAAAAAAGGAGCCATCGGCATGCCGGATGCAAGATCCGATCATCTCTCGATAAAGGACCGGGAAAAGTATCGAATAAAGAAAGGAAACTGACATGCTTATTCAATCGCATATGATCATTTTAGATGTTGTAGGAGATTACCCTCCAACCGATCCTGTCTTCAGGGAGTATGATGAGATCGCAGGCAAATGTTTGCTTTGTCACCATCTTTTTGACTCAATCGAATCTGTTGCCAAAGAATATCGGCTCGATGAACAAGATATGCTTCGAAAATTGAACGAAGCCGCTCAAAGTCATATCGCTCAACAGGCACTCTCAAAGGAAACAGAATAGTACGACTCAAAGCTTTTTATACGAAAAAGAAAAGCCCGGTTAAATACGGGCACAACTAACAGACTCCAAATTGGAGCAAGGACCACACGCGCGGTCCTTGCTCTCTACATTTTGCGATTAGCCGAGTTTGGCGAATTCTTCTTCGACTTTCTCCAAGAGTTCGGTAGTCAACACATTCGGGGCGAACTTCGCCGCCTGCGGAAGCGTCATCTTCATCGCGAGAGAAAGACCGGGAGTCTTCAGAATGCCAGGTTGCAGTCTTTCAGCGATTTCCGCTAGTTCCGGCGTATTGACAATCTCTCCAATCGTCGTTTTCTCAACAGAATACTTTGCCATGATCGTTTTTCCTTTCCATTTATTGCTTGTCTAGTGTTTTTACATCTCAGTCGCCGGCATGGTGCCGTGAGACTCTTAGTATCGTGTAAGACAAATGCAATTCATTTATCTAATTACTTAAAGATTTTATAGTAAAAGTGCGAGTCTGGCAATGACCCGCGTGAATGCTCTACATGAACAACTACGCATCTACATGTTTTGACCGTACAAATGAAAAATCGGGAAAGTGACGATTAAAAGAAAACGTTGAATCGAGTAAGATAAAAGAGTCGAACAAAACTGTGGAAAAACATTTGACGCGGTCCTTGCACAGCACCGCTCTTAACCAACTACACCGATCCTACCCACTGTTTGAGTAGCGAGGTAAGGAGACCTAAATAGCCGGAAAGAACTGACAAGAGCATGAAGCACGCCCTTAAGAGCAAACCGACTAAATCAAAACGCCCCGCCAAATCTGCTAGAAAGAAACACGCTCCGCCGAGCCCGTTCAAGGTATTCACAGACGGGTTGCCCGCCGACAAAGCGGAAATGTTGAGAGATTTCTTTGCGAACTTCAGCGCCCACTGTTTGATCGCGAAAAAAGACAAGAAGGAGCTTCAAACAGATTTTGAACGGGCGATTTTACATTACATAAACGCCGGAGTATCGCTCGACGAAGCTTTGGCGTTGTTGGATATCAGGAATCTTGGCGGTTTTTACGCAAGAACGCCTGTTTTATGGTTTCCGCTTGACGACGCGGCGAAGATTTATCCCTTGTCGATGGAACACGGCTATATGTCCATCTTCCGTCTGTCAGTCTATCTCAAGCAGCCAGTCGTTCCCGAACTTCTGCAAATGGCTTTGAATTTCACGATCAAGCGTTTTCCAAGCTTCACGACGACGTTGAAAAAGGGCTTTTTTTGGCATTATCTCGACACGACCAAACGTCGTTTTAGCGTGGAACAGGAGCGGGGCATTCCATGCCAAGCAATGAAAGTCGCTCTCAGCGGTTCGCAATCATTCCGCGTGCTTTATTACAACAACCGCATCAGCGTAGAATTTTTTCACGTTCTGACCGATGGCGTCGGAGGTCTGATGTTCCTCAAAGCGCTTACAGCAGAGTATCTGCGGCTAATGGGAGTTGAGACGGGAGCCGATGACATGCCTTGGAATGCGAACGCCATACCCATCGCGGAAGAAGTCGAAAACGCATTTTCCAAGGTGCCTAAGAGCGAGAACGCCTCGGGTTTCATGGACAAGCTTGCCGTTCAGATGAATGGAAAGCTTACCGACAACAAGCCTTGTCGCGTCATTCATTTCAAAATGAATGTTTCTGAGTTGAAAGCCGCCGCGAGAGCATATCATGCGTCGATAACAGTCTATCTTCTGGGCTTGATGTTCTTGGCGGGGAAAGCCGCAACCGATCATTTGCATGGCGAAGCCAGTATTCAAGTGCCTGTCAACATGAGACAGTACTACCCCTCGAAGACTTTGCGCAATTTTTCCATGTACTGCGGCATACGTTTGCCGATAGAGGAAACGACGGATTTACAGTCCATTATTGTCAAAATAGGCGAGCAGCTGGAGAAGAAAGCTTCCAAAGAATCGATGAGTGCAATGCTTATGTCGACCGTGAGGTTGGTGAACATTATGATGTCCATCCCCTTGTTCCTCAAGCAACCCGTCGCCAAAATGGTCTACGGATTTTTGGGCGACAAGATATTCACCAATACGCTCTCAAATCTCGGCGTGGTTGAGATGCCGCCCGCCATGGCGGAACATATCGAAAGCATGGATTCACTCACCGGTCAGCCGATCTCCAATCGCGCCTCCTGCTCCGTCGTGACAATAAACGACACGGTGACTTTCACCATCTTGAAAGCGACCTTGGATCCCACATTTGAAGAGACGATGTATGAGTTGCTCTTGGCTGACGACATCAGCATAGAGGTGGAAGGGAGTGACTTCTATGAAGCTTAAGATCACGTATCCGCCCGTAGAAAAACGCAAACTGCAACGAAAACACTTTCTTCGCATTATCCGCTGGCCCGTTCTCTTCGCGATCGTCGTGAGCCCTATCGTTAATCTCGTTCTCGGGGGCAAGGCGTGGAGCCTAGTTGTTGTATTGTCCATCTACATGGCGTGGTCGCTTGTCATCTCTCCCGATTTGGTCGAGTACAACCGCATAAGCCAACCGATCAAAACGATTTCCTTCTCGTGTTCTTTGTTGGCATTGATTGACATCTTTCTCGCTCCCGGTTGGGCGCTCACCGTCGTTCCGATTGTTTGTTTCGGCGGGCTTGTAGTCTCGGGCATTCTGTTCTTCACAGATATTGAGAGGCAAAAGCATAATTTGCTGCCGATGCTGCTACTGATTGTCTTAGCAATCATCGCCTCAATCATCGGGCTGTCTATCATGCGCGAGACGACTGGATGGCAGTTTATAGCCATGGGCGCCACGGCCGTCACGCTGCTTGTAGCCTGCATCATTACGCTCCGAAGCGACTTTATACGGGAGTTAAAGCGGAGATTTCATATTAAGTGACACGCAACAAAAACCATCCGCGATTTTACGGTTAAAATAGAGTAAATACGTCGCTCTGTGTTTTAATAAAGGGAGCGAAGTGCACGACCAAAATCACGCTTGCTAGATATCGCTTGAGCGGAAAGTGCTTTTCTGCTTAAGCACACAGAACCTACAAGATATAATACTCGATCAGAATATAGAAAAACGAGGTGTAGACGATGGCGGCTTATTCTTTACGACCCGATGAAACTATTCTCTACGAGCGCGACGTGACGATTCAGGGTCAAGAAAGGTCCTCTCGTCTCATGCTGACTAATCTGAATATCGTAATTACCGAATACGTAAAAAGCAGTCTTTTTGCAAAGGAAGAAGAAACGCACACAGTCTATTCCGTTCAGGATATTAAAATATATGAGGACTTGCCGCAGGTTCTTCAGAAGGGAAAACACATTAGAATTCTCTTTCTTTACCAAGAGATTAGTCTTGATTTTAATTCTTTAATCGAGGCAAACAAGTTCAGAATGGCTCTTTTCAAGCTTGTCACCGGCAAAACGGCGCCGGCAAGAAGCGCCAAGAAGGTAAAAAATGCAATCGAAATCATCGACGATACTTTAGGGATTGATACGGTCGGCACGACAAAGGCTGTTCTTGAAGGCGGCGTGATCGGCACGCTCGTCAGCGGAACCGGCAAGAAGAATACCGGTTCCAAGCGTTCTCGCTCTCGCAGCAAGAGCGGCAAGGCAATCGATGCCCTTGCCGCTGTGGCAGGCGGCGTGGTGATGCAGAATATAACGAATGAATCAGAGCAGCCGGCATTACCGGAGAAAACAGCACTTTCTCATGACGAACAAATAGTGACCCTTAAGCAGTTCAAAGAGCTGTTCGACGTGGGTATCATCACTGAGGAAGAGTTTGAGGAGAAAAAGAAAGAAATTTTGGGAAAGTAAGGTGGATTCATCTGTCGTGATCCGATGAAAAGGGGATCGTATGCTCGGAGCTATCATCGGCGATATCGTCGGTTCCAGATTTGAGTTTAATAACCACAAGTCCAAAGAATTTGAGTTCATGACGCAACAGTGCGAGGTCACGGATGACAGCATCATGACGCTTGCCATCGCTGATGCCATCATGGCATGTCAAGGCGACTTCACGGAACTTGGGCAAAAGGTCGTTTCCAGTATGCAGCGTTTGGGGCGCGAGTATCCACACGCCAGTTACGGCAATCGCTTTCGGCTTTGGCTCAGTACGGATAATCCCATGCCATACAACAGCTATGGCAATGGCGCTGCCATGAGGGTAAGCGCTTGCGCTTATGTCGCCACGAGCCTTGATGAGGCTTGTCTCTTGTCCGAAAAGGTGGCCGAAGTCACCCACAACCACCCCGAAGGAATAAAAGGCGCCGAAGCCACCACCGTCGCCATCTGGCTCGCCCGGCAAAGGTATGGCATACCGGAGATCCGAGACTACATCAACAAACACTACTACCACATGGACTTTACATTGGACGGCATCCGCCCGACCTATACCTTCAATGAAACATCTCAAGAGACGGTTCCCCAAGCCATCATGGCGTTTCTAGAATCCAAGAACTTTGAAGACGCCATTCGCAATGCGATTTCCATCGGCGGGGACAGCGACACCCTCGCCGCCATCACTGGATCCATCGCCCAAGCTTATTACGGTATTCCGGAAGACATTCGAGAGCAAGCTTTGACTTATCTGGATGAGACGTTGCTAAAGATTTTGCTGGATTTTGAGTGGATATATCAGGAGGGGTGATTGGTGTAGTGCCGACGAGTGAATGAATCCCGTTAAAACTCCCTTAAATATCTTCAACAAAAACAAGATCACGATACATTAGATTAAGCACGATCAATTTTTTTGAGAAACTGTATCCAATAGCCGCTTCGTCTCATAGTATTGGCATAATTTCCCGTTTTGTCACTTTCAAAAAGCAAAAATTATTGACATTTCGAAAGCAAGGGCTGCATCGATTTTATTGCTCTCAAACAAAGTGAAAAACTGTACATTCAGGTTTCTGACAATATCTCCGAGCCCTCGACCCTAGAACGCGAAGTCACACCGCTTCTGCAAATAAAGGACGCATATCCAAAGCTCCTTATAGCAAACACAGGTCATCCGGAATATCTGCACGAGGGTATTCGAATCATCGATATCTCTAAGTGGCTGTTAGATGTAGAAGAACCTGAGTAAGTGAAACTTGTAATTTCTCGCAGCATGTAAGGAATATAAATTATGACGGTCAAAGTGACGGTCAAAGTGACGGTCAAAGTGAGGGGCAAAAAATGAAACCGACCGAAAGACGAAGCAAGACAGTAGAACACGAGGGCGAAGAGCAACTCTGACCTTATCTCTAAACCAGAAGATGTTTGGCACGATGTGGTAAGTAGCTTAGATATAGGATAGAAGGCATTATCATCGTCACTTTACTTTTCTCAGGAAAGCCATTATAAACACGAGCAAGAAGTGGGGAACCGAGAAACTGCTGACACATATTGTCGTTGTAATCTCACTTTTGGTTATCGCCCTGAGCAGCAAACATCAATTGGAAGACAACTTCCAATAGCGTTGTTTTTCCCCCAGGTTGGAAGTTTAGTTCCAGTCTGTTATAATCCAGATAAACAGGAGGAAAACATCTATGTTTCAGAGACCATATTATCTAAATCAACTTATTAACTTTAGAGACAGTGACTTCGTCAAAGTCATTACCGGTGTGAGGCGCTCCGGCAAATCTGTACTGATAAAGCTATATGTTGACTATTTGCAGAATGATGGTGTCCCTCAGGACAATATCATTTATATAAATTTTGAAGCATTTGAGTATCAAATAATAAAAGATGAAGATGATTTTAGAGAGCTGATTTTGAGCGTTACTCCAAAGAACGACGAGAAAAAATACTTTTTGTTCGACGAGATTCAACTTGTTGAAGGTTGGCAGAAAGTCGTAAACGGCTTAAGAACGAGTTATAACTGCGATATCGTGATTACAGGATCGAATGCGAAGATGCTTTCGGGGGAGTTAGCTACACTGCTTGGTGGTCGTTACGTGGAAATCCGGGTTTATCCACTTTCTTTTGAGGAATTTCTGAGAGCAAAGCTGATCGACAAAGACTCAAGGGACGTTGATCGATATTACCGTGAATATGAAAAATACGGCGGTTTTCCGAGTGTCGTTCTAGCTCAAGAAAACCTTAAAGACACGATTCTGTCAGGGATTTTTGATTCGATTGTTCTAAACGACATCGCGTACCGCTCGGGGATAAAGGACACGCTAGTGCTTAAAAATGTCATTTCTTTTCTGGCAGACAATGTCGGTCAACTCGTCAACCCAACAAACATCGCTAATGTTATGAAAAATGACAAAGTACTTACAAGCAATCATACCATTACACGGTATTTAGAGCTTCTTGAGAATGCTTTTTTATTCTACCCCGTTAGACAGTATGACATCAGAGGAAAAGCATACCTAAAGACCAACGCCAAATATTTCATTGTGGATGGCGGTTTACGAAGGCACACCTTAGGAAGGAAAGATGGAAATTTCGGCAATCGATTAGAGAATATCGTTTTCATAGAACTCTTGAGGAGAGGATATACGGTCGATGTTGGACGAATTGACTCGAAAGAAATTGACTTTATAGCTAGAAAGGTTGATGAAAAACTCTATGTGCAAGTAACATATGAGATGCCTGAAAGCACGCGTGAAATCGACAACCTTTTGCTCGTCAACGACAATTACAAGAAAATCATCGTAACGGGAAGATACTTTGAGGAAAAGATGCTTCAGGGCATACCCATCATCTACATTACAGATTGGTTGTTGGGTAGAGAAGCCGTCCCATCAAGTGAACGACATCTATTGGATGGACTACGGACATCCGGTTAATTTCCTAAAATCAAACACCTATGCCTCAAAGTACTTTACGAATGAAGAGAGCACCAGCTTCGATCTTCTTTACAGGTATACACACGATCTGGAACAGCCTTCCCGTCAGAGATGACTGATCGTCGCGATCAATTTAGATGATTACCGATACGAAAACATAAAGAACTACTTCGATCACTAAGGAAGATCGTTAGCCGCAAGTCATGGTTCATTTTTAAGGGAGATTACCCATAGCAAAGCTATGGTGCCTGTTGCCCTCAAACCGCGCCATATCACCGCTTATGCAGAAACTCTGTTGGGGCAATATGATCCAGCGGACCCGACCCTTTCCCCAAGTCCAACATTGCGGACAAAGCGCCGGAGACGTAATCTTTGGCTCTTTGGATCGCCTCGATGAGAGTAAAGCCCTTGGCCAGATTGGACGCGATGGCGCTTGATAATGTGCAGCCGGTGCCATGTGTGTTGGGGTTGTCAATGCGCTTGCCTTCGAACCATATTGTTTCACCATCCTGATAGAGAAGGTCGTCGGCATCGTGGACGCTGTGACCGCCCTTTAGAAGTACGGCGCAACGAAAGTCGTCACCGATCTTCTTGGCAGCAGCGATCATGTCTTCTTTATTATCTATCGTGAGACCGGAGATTACTTGAGCCTCCGGAATATTCGGTGTCACAAGGGTTGCCAAAGGGAAAAGCTCATTCAGCAACGTTTGCACGGCGTCTGTTTTCATCAAAGTCGAGCCGGAGGTCGCGACCATGACGGGATCGAGAATAATGTTTCGCGCCTTGTAGTATGTAAGTCTGTCAGCGATCACATGGATCAACTCGCTGGAGGAGACCATCCCGATCTTCACCGCGTCGGGATAGATGTCTTCGAAAACAGCGTCGATTTGTTGCCTTAAAAAGTCCGGGGAAGCATCCTGGATTGCTCTCACACCCATTGTGTTTTGAGCCGTGAGTGACGTGATCGCGCTCATGGCGTAGACGCCGTTCATCGTCATCGTTTTTATGTCTGCCTGTATGCCCGCGCCGCCACTACAGTCGCTTCCCGCGATAGTCAAAGCTGTTTTTAGATTGCTCATGTGAATTCCCTTTCTGTATTCCATGTGCCTCCCTCAAACATTTGCACGTGTCTTCAGACGTCTTTGAGTGTCTCCGTGCGTCTTTGGGACCACTATCGGCGGTTCATTCAGAATCCCTGAAATCATAAGTGTCTTCGCGCGTCTTTGGTAACTTCTCCGCTTTTATTGAGAGAGAAACGCCCTAGCCGATCGAGCGTCTTGAGTGATATCCCTCCATGCATCAAACCAAAAGATCGCCTCAGTCTTCCGACACAAACTCCCAAAAAGCTTCCGTACGGTCATAACTTTCAAGATACAGATCGCCCAAGAGTCGAATCTTTTCTTGCTGCTCTTCATTTTCGTCGTAAACAACGACGACCATAAATCCATCGTCTTTTGCCGTTTCAACGGCGTGGATCGCATCCTCGAAGACGACCGTGTTGCTTCGATCCGCACCGCAGTGCTCCATCGCCTTGCGGAAGACGATTGGCTCATCCTTGCCGTACCCCACATCCGTACAGGAAAAAACGGCATCGAAGAAATGATCCATTTCGCATCTTCTCAGAGCCGCCTCAATCTGATAGCGAGCGGATGCCGTAGCGACACACATCCGTATGCCGGCTCGTTTCAATTCGTTCAGAAAACGTTTGACGTTCGGCTTAGGCTGAACGTCATGGAAATACGCTTGTTCAACCGACCTGTCGATGCCGGTCATGATCTCTTCTACTGACAAGTCGAGCTCATATTCTTCTTTGAGATAGTGAGCGGCTTGGGACGAGCTCAACGCCCGTAAGCTTTCTCGCAGAGACGGTTTCGGTTCTTTGCCGAGAGAGCGAATATACCTTTCTCCGGCAGTGTTCCATACGTACATCGAGTCAAACAACGTCCCGTCAAAATCGAAAATAGCGCATCGGATCTTCATGCCATCACCATCTCTTTCGAAAGCGAGCGAAGCAGGCGGCACTCATCCTCTATGTTCTCCGCGGAGAAAATAGCGCTGACTAAAGCGACACCGTCGACACCGGTGCCGGACAGTTGGGAGATGTTCGCCTTTCCGATACCGCCAATGGCGACGACCGGCACGTCAACAGCCGTGCAAATCTCACGCAATGTTTCTTTCGAAAGGATGTTTACATCCAGTTTGGTGGATGTGGAGAACACCGCGCCAACGCCGAGGTAATCGGCACCGTTTCGACCGGCTTCCAGAGCTTCTTCCGGAGAGCTGACAGAGACACCGATGATCATGTCGTTGCCGACTTTTTCTCGAACTTGTGCTACGGGCATATCCTCCTGACCGACGTGAATGCCGTCCGCTTTGCTTTTAATAGCGATGTCAACGCGGTCATTGATGATGAACGGAACGCCGTATCGCTTGCAAAGAGCGGCAATGTCAAGAGCTTCAGCCAAGAAATCTTCGTCGTTCAAGTCTTTTTCGCGGAGTTGAATACAGGTCGCCCCGCCTTTCAAAGCCGACTCCACCTGTTCGTATAGGCTTTGCTCTCCGACCCAAGCTCTGTCCGTCACGGCATAGAGAAGCATCATCTCCTTATCGCACTTCATACTTCACCCTTTTCTCCAGATCTTCCGGCGTCATGTTGTAGATGGAGTCGATGGTGTAGTTGCTGTACGAGGCGTTGCCATCCGTTTCCGATAGTCTTTCATAAGCGATTTCACCTGCAAGTCCCATCGTCGCGACAGCGGCCGCAGTCGCTTCCAGAGGCCGATCGGGGTTTGCTGCCACAAAAGCCGTGACCAGCGCGGAGAGCTGACAACCGGCACCTGTGTACGACTCCATCATGGGGTGACCATTATGGATGCAGTAAGCCGTCTTGCCATCGCTCACGACATCGATGGCGCTTGTAATGGCGATGACGGTTTGCGTTTCCTCCGCGAACGCTTTGGCAAAAGCGACCACTTGATCCAAATTTTCCTCCGTGATCCTGTCTGCCAAGTTGGCGTCCACGCCTCTTGTCGTACCGCCGCCGGATGCAAGCGCTTTCATTTCTGAGATGTTCCCCTTAATAACTGTGAACTTCACTTCCTCAAGGAGCTGTAGCGCCGTGTCCATTCGCAACGTTGAAGCGCCGACGCCGACGGGATCCAACACGACCGGGCGCCCAAGTGCATTCGCACGTTTGCCAGCGATGAGCATGGAGGAAATCGTTCGACGGCACAGGGTGCCGATATTGATGTTCAGTCCATGGCAGATCGCCGTGATCTCTTCGACCTCATCCGCCTCATCCGCCATGATGGGCGCCGCACCGCAAGCGATCAGGATGTTGGCGCAGTCGTGAACCGTCACGTAATTCGTGATGTTGTGGATGAGGGGGTGCTTCTCTTTTACGTTGTCAAATAAATCCTTAAACAAAATGTCCTCCTTATCGTCGAAGAGGTTTCTGTACGGCATCCGTGGCGTGGGTTGTTTTCTAAACAAGGCGTAGAGATCCGTCCTTTCTGTTCTCCAAAGCCGTGAATGCCAACTTGCGACCGTGTGGCATCCGGAACATCTCCACGGAACGAGACGTCATATTTTCCCTCTCTGTCTGCAGAAATCGTACAACCGATTTCGCCTCTCTTAAACAAAAAACAGGAGGCTCGCCTTCGGGAGTCTCCTGAATAACATCTTTGATGACTTCCTACGGCGGCATTATCCGCATCAGGTAAAGGGTCGAAGCCGGATGCTTCCTCTCAGCCCGTCAAACAAGCTCCCCTGTTTTTCTAAATTATACGCTAAAATCAAAAAAATGCACGGCGCTATTCGCCGGCGTTACTTCCTATGACACGCCTCATATGTATCGAGCCAGTGCTGACGCCATGGATCCTCAGACGGAGCTTTCGATATTTCTTTTCCCTCCGGATCGTCGACCCTGCTATCATAGAGAAATCCGGTGATAAAGTCGCCGTCATCATCGTATTCATACGACCTGTAGATCATGACCCGATTATTGTCGTCGCCAAATTCTTCTTGGTAGAATGTCATGAATCCTTCCGTGGGCTTTTCAGCGTCATCTGTGTTTTTTTCGACGCCTTCATAAAAGATGTGACCGTCTATTCCCACATTTTCAGTCATCCACAACCAGCCGAACGGGTCATAGTAGCGTGTTTCATGAAGCACCCAACCATATTTGCCCGCCTCATAATACCGGGTGATCGTTCTGGACCGGTAACCGTTGCCGTAAAAATGGCGATCGATCTCCTGCCCTTCCTCGTTGAAACCGCAGTAAACGACGTATGTTTCGAGTTCCTTTTGATCATCGACATTCTTGTGGAGAAAAACCAGTCCGATCTTCTTTCCATCCTTATTGAAAAGCTCCTTCTCAAGGATGCCGTAGTCACTGGATAATCTCCATTCTCCGTGGATGCAGTCGTCAAGATTGATGAAAGACTCGAGCCTTTCCGTTTCCGCTTCTGCCTTCGCTCTCTCTGCTGGGGTAAGAGGCTTGGTAGGGGGAGTGGTAGAAGTAGGCTTGGATGTTGAGTTGGGAGTAGTATCATCCGGCGAAGTGGACTCGGTAGGCGTAGAATCGGATGTGGAGGGAGAGGTCGTATCGTCCGGCGAAGAAGGTTCGGTCGTCTCATCTGTTTTCGCTGTTGTAGCCGTTGAAGAGTCACCATTCGATGGATCGATCGTCCCGTTTCCCTTATCACAACCACTCGTAAGCAAGAATAGCGATGCGACCAATAGGCAAAGTAGTATCAGTAAGGTGTTTGATGTACGTACCATAAATCTTCGCCTCCTTGGTGAATGTCTCTATCGTCATCTTATCACTGTTCCACGGTATATAGAACAACACTACGAAATGACATAACCCGCTGTTTGACAAGGCGGGCATTGCTCGGCTAGACTGTCAAAGCCGTTTCAAATATGGAGAGATGGTCGAGTTGGATGAAGGCACCGGTCTTGAAAACCGGCGAGGGTGCAAGCCCTCCGCGGGTTCGAATCCCGCTCTCTCCGCCACGATTTGTCCTCATAGGCCAGCATACCAGGCGTTTGAGGACTTTTCATGCCCAAAAATAGCGCATAAATTGGCACATAAATTCGCCCTTTTCGTGTAGGGGCGACAGACATTCTTAAGCTTTTTGACAAAAAGATCATTCGGGCAGAACCGAATATTTCTATGTATTCATTTTTTTGCAATGAAGAATATGCCCTGTGAAATCATCCTATACGCAAAACTTGCTGTATTTTTAAGTTTTACGCATATC
>LSQX01092747.1_pt1 | contig 66539 bp, 62 predicted proteins | sample 654561 | NCBI WGS metagenome assembly LSQX01 (sample SAMN04489861, study PRJNA283612) | anaerobic digester metagenome | isolation source: 4 biogas reactors fed with cattle manure at either 37C or 55C with and... | place: Denmark: Kongens Lyngby | collected 2014
AAGTTCTCGATCGAGCAGACGATGACGACGTTGTCCGCCTTGTCGCGCATCACCTCCAGCTCGTATTCCTTCCAGCCGAGGATCGACTCCTCGATGAGCACCTCGGTGACCGGGCTGGCCGCGAGGCCGTTGCCGGCGATGTGGCGCAGCTCCGCCTCGTCATAGGCGAAGCCCGAACCGACGCCGCCCATCGTGAACGACGGACGGATCACCACGGGATAACCCAGGTCGTCGGCGGCGGCGAGCACCTCGTCCATCGAGTGACAGATGTGCGACTTCGCGACCTCGGCGGGACCGCCGGGAACGTCGAGCTGCTGGACGATCTCCTTGAACTCCTCGCGGTTCTCACCGCGCTGGATGGCCTCGATGGACGCACCGATGAGCTCGACCCCGTGCTTCTCGAGCACGCCGTTCTCGTGCAGGGCCACGGCGGCGTTGAGCGCGGTCTGGCCGCCGAGGGTCGCCAACAGGGCGTCGGGGCGCTCCTTGGCGATGACCCGTTCGACGAACTCCGGGGTGATCGGCTCGACATAGGTCGCGTCCGCGAACTCCGGGTCGGTCATGATCGTCGCCGGGTTGGAGTTCACGAGGATGACGCGGAACCCCTCCTCGCGGAGAACGCGACACGCCTGGGTGCCGGAATAGTCGAACTCGCAGGCCTGTCCGATCACGATCGGCCCGGAGCCGATCACCATGATCGACTTGATGTCTGTGCGCCGGGGCATCAGGCGTCCTTCCCGTTGAGCATGACGTCGACGAAGCGGTCGAAGAGATAACTGGAGTCATGGGGGCCGGCAGCTGCCTCGGGGTGATATTGGACCGAGAACGACTTCAGCGTTCCCTCGTCGTCGCGCAGCTCGAGGCCCTCGACCACGTTGTCGTTGAGCCCGACGTGACTGACCCGCGCCGTGCCCCACTTCGTGGGCACCTCCCTGTCGAGCGGCGCGTCAACGGCGAAGCCGTGGTTGTGCGCGGTGATCTCCACCCGCCGCGTCGAGAGGTCCATGACGGGCTGGTTGACACCGCGGTGACCGTACTTGAGCTTGAAGGTCCCGAAGCCGAGCGCACGACCGAAGATCTGATTGCCGAAGCAGATGCCGAAGAAGGGCAGACCGGCGTCCAACACGCCGGTGAGGAGCGCGACCGCATCGTCGGCGGCGGCCGGGTCGCCGGGACCGTTGGAGAAGAACACTCCGTCCGGGTTGAGAGCCCGGATCTCCTCCAGGGTCGTGGAGGCGGGCAGGATGTGCACCTCACACCCGCGCTCGGCCATCCGGAACGGGGTCATCGACTTGATGCCGAGATCGATGGCGGCGACGGTGAACCGCTTCTCGCCGTCGGGGGCGATCACATAGGGCTCTTTCGTCGTCACATCGGCGACCAGGTCGGCACCGGTCATCGTGGGCTGCTCCAGCACTTTGGCCAGCAGAGCCCGGGGGTCGGTCTCGACGGTGGAGATGCCGGCCCGCATCGAGCCGCGCTCCCGCAGGTGACGGGTCAGCGCCCGGGTGTCGACACCCTGGATCCCGACGATGCCCTGGGCGACCAGCTCGGAGTCGAGGGATGTGGTGGAACGCCAGCTGGAGGCGACGCGCGCCGCGTCCCGAACCACATAGCCGGCCACCCAGATCTTCGAGGACTCGTCGTCCTCCTCGTTCCAGCCCGTGTTGCCAATGTGCGGCGACGTCTGGATCACCACCTGATGGCGATAGCTGGGATCGGTGAGCGTCTCCTGGTAGCCGCCCATCGAGGTGTTGAACACCGCTTCACCGAAGGTCTCCCCCGGCGCGCCATAGCTGAGGCCGCGATAGGTGGTGCCGTCTTCGAGCACCAGCAGGGCAGGGCTCAGGGACTGGGAATCTGACATGTGTGTGGCCGTCCTTTCCTGCCTCACGGGACAGGACTTAAAGGTTGGTGGTTGTCCGCGTGAAACTATCAGGGCCTGTGCATCGCCCCCGCCCCGTCTTACCGGTGGCCGACGGCTCACCACAGCCTGTTGATCATAGCCACGCTCGTCCGCAGTGAGCGCATCCGACCGCACAGCGCCACCCAACGGCAAGTCCCGGACGTGAGCTCACTCCTCGGGTTCGGCCCGCACCTTTGGCGGTGTCTCCGCCCGCTGCGGTGCGTCGGCGATCTTCGCAAGCAGTCCGTTGACGAACACCGGGGAATCATCGGTGGAGAGCTCGTCCGCGAGCGCGACGGCCTCGGCGATGGCGACGCGGGCCGGGACATCGGTGTGGACGATCTCGAAAACGGCGATCCGCACGGCCGCGCGATCCACGCGGGGCATGCGCGCCACGGTCCACCCCGGCGCGAGGGCCGCCTGGATCCGCGCATCGATCTCGGTGAGCTGCTCGACCACACCGTGCACGAGGTCCTGGGTGAACACCCGCACGGGAGGGGTCTCCCCCTCCTCGTGCCGGCGGGAGCGCTCGATGAGCACCTCGATGGGGCTGAGCCCGCGTACCTCAGCCTCGAAGAGGATGTCCAGCGCACGCTTGCGCGCCTTGGACCGGGTCGACATCTGCCGTGGCGGCTTCTGGTCGGGGGCCGGTCCGATCAGCTGGAGTTCGTGCGGTTCGTGGGTCATCAGCTGCTGACGCGACCGAGGTATTCACCAGTGCGGGTATCAACCTTGACCTTCTCGCCCTGGGTCACGAAGAGCGGGACCTGGATCTGCTTGCCGGTCTCGAGTGTCGCCGGCTTGGTGCCACCGGTCGAACGATCACCCTGCAGGCCCGGCTCGGTATAGGTGATGTCGAGCTCGACCGACGCCGGGAGCTCGATGAACAGCGGGTTGCCCTCGTGGCGCGCGACGGTGGCCATCTGCTCCTCGAGCATGTAGTCCTTCGCCTCACCCACAACCGCGTCCGGGATGGAGATCTGGTCATAGGTCTGCAGATCCATGAACACGAAGCCCGCGCCGTCGTGATAGAGATACTGCATTTCGCTCCGGTCCACCGTGGCGGTTTCGACCTTTGTGTCGGAGTTGAACGTCCGGTCCACCGTCTTGCCGGTGAGGACGTTCTTGAGCTTGCTGCGCACGACGGCGTTGCCCTTGCCCGGCTTGTGATGCTGGAACCACATCACTTGCCAGAGCTGACCGTCGAGGTCGAGAACCATGCCGTTCTTGAGGTCGTTCGTCGAAACCACTGTGTGCCTTTCCGCGGGTGAGCCGACTGCTCATTCTAGCCCGCTCCGACAAGGCGCTAGTTTCGCTCCATGACGGACACTCCCCTGATCGAGCGGCTGCGTGGTTTCACGACAACGATCTTCTCCGAGATGTCGCAGCTTGCGACCAAACATGGCGCGATCAATCTGGGGCAGGGTTTTCCCGATGCACCCGGCCCCCGGGAGGTCCTGGACGAGGCCGTACGCGCAATCCGGGCAGGTGCGAACCAATATCCTCCCGGTCACGGAATCCCGGAAATGCGTCGCGCGGTGGCCGACCACCAGCACCGCTTCTATGGCATCGAATTGGATCCCCTGAGCCAGGTGATGATCAGTGCCGGCGCGACCGAGGCGATGTCCGCGGCGATCCTGGCGCTGTGCGAGTTCGGTGACGAGGTCATCGCCCTGGAGCCGAGCTATGACTGCTATGCGGGTGCGGTCGCCATGGCGGGTGGCGTGTTCCGACAGGTACGCCTGCACGAGCCGGCGTACACCTTCGATCTCGTCGAACTCGAGGCTGCGGTGACTCCGCGCACACGCATCATCATCGTCAATTCCCCCCACAACCCGACCGGTCACGTGCTGACCCCCGAGGAGCTTCAGGGCATCGCGGACGTCGCGATTCGCCACGACCTGATCGTGCTGACCGACGAGGTCTATGAGCACACGGTGTTCGACGATCACCGCCACATCCCGATCGCGACGCTGCCAGGGATGTTCGAGCGCACGGTCACGATCTCCTCGGCGGGCAAGACCTTCTCGGTCACGGGCTGGAAGATCGGCTGGCTCACCGGCCCCGCCCGTTTCATCGATGCGATCCACACGACGAAACAGAACATGACCTATGCGAACGGCACGCCGTTCCAGCACGGGGTGGCCGTCGGGCTGGCACTCCCGGACGAACGTTTCGGGGCCATCGGCGCCGGCTATCAGGCTCTGCGCGACGTGCTGGCCGAGGGACTGGTGGCGGCCGGTTTCGACGTTCACCCCGTCGGCGGGACGTTTTTCATGATGGCGGACATCTCGCCCCTGGGATTTCCCGGTGACGGCTACGAATTCTGCCGGCAACTCCCCGAGCGGGCCGGGGTCGCTGCTATTCCGGCACAAGTGTTTTACGGTGAGCCGCAGTCGGCGGAGAATCTGATTCGTTTCTGTTTCGGCAAGCGCCCGGAAGTGCTGGCCGAAGCAGCCGCGCGACTCGCACGCATGAGCATGCCCTGACCGCTCGTCCGTGCGTACACCATTGCAACCCACGGCGCCCGCCGGGCGACGTTCCATCGAACGCGGGCTCGTCCCCGCCGAATCCGACCAGAAAGGTGGCCTTTTCGATGACCGAACCTTCTTCCATCACGCGGGCCATGCGCGCCGGTATCGGCACGGACATCTCCGCGGGCGCTGTCATCCCGCCGATCCACATGAGCACGACCTATACGTTCGCGGACTTCAACGAGCCCCGCGAACACGACTATGCGCGGGCCGCGAACCCGACCCGGGAGCTCCTCGCGGATGCGATCGTGACCCTCGAGGGCGGTGCCGGCGGTGTCGTCTGCGCGTCCGGCATGGGAGCGATCACGACCGTGCTGCTCGCCCTGCTCACCTCCGGCGACTCGATCGCGATCCCCCACGACTGCTACGGCGGGTCCTGGCGGCTGTTCCATCGCCTGGCCGACAAGGGGCACTTCACCGTGCACACCGTTGACTTCACCGACACGGAGGCGGCGTGCGCAACCGTACGCGAGCTCGCCCCGACCGTCGTGTGGCTGGAGACCCCGTCGAACCCGCTGCTGCGGATCACGGATCTCGCCCCGATCATTGCCGCTGCCAAGGAGGTGGGCGCCAGGAGCGTCGTCGACAACACGTTCCTGACCCCCGTGCTGCAGCGGCCTATCGAGCTCGGTGCCGACATCGTCGTGCATTCCACGACCAAATACCTGAACGGTCATTCCGACGTCATCGGTGGCGCGGTGGTCGCCGCACGGGCCGAGGACGCGGAGATGTGCGACTTCTGGGCCAAGACGTCCGGCACGATGGGCACGGCCTTCGACTCCTGGCTGGTGCTGCGCGGCATGCGTACTCTTCCGGTGCGCATGAAGGCGCACGAGGTCGGTGCCTCCGCAATCGCAAACGCGCTGCAGGGACACCCGCAGGTGCATGCCGTGCACTACCCCGGCCTGCCGGACCATCCCGGACACGAGGTCGCCGCCCGGCAGCAGTCGGGCTTCGGCGGCATGGTGTCGTTCGAGCTCGCCGGTGAGGCCCAGGTCCGCGCCTTCATCGACGGGCTTCAGTGCTTCTCTCTCGCCGAGTCCCTCGGCGGCACCGAATCGCTGATCTCGCACTCGGTGACGATGACCCACGCGTCGATGAGCCCGGCGGCGCTCGCCAAGGCCGGCCTGTGCGACGGGCTGCTCCGCCTCTCCGTCGGCCTGGAGGATCCGGAGGATCTGATCGCCGACCTCTATGCCGGACTCGATCGGGCGGCGGTCGCGTGATCGGCGAGTGATCGCCTGCCCGATCGGAAACAGCCTCGTCCTCGGCGCCTCGTTCCCACCCGTCAGGGGAGATGCACGCCGAGTCGGGTGCGGATCTCGGCCGCTGTGGCATAGGAGCTCTGGGTCCCGCGGCGGGTGACGGAGTCGGCAGCGTACGCGACCGCGAACCCGATCGACGCGGCGACGTCCCCCGTGCGCACCAGGCAATGGGACAGGCAGCCGATGAATGCGTCCCCTGCCCCCGTCGTCTCCACCACGCGCACCGGATGAGCGGGGATGTGTCGGGTCTCCGCTTCGGTGGCCCACAGCACCCCTGCGCTGCCCAACGTGACCACGACATTGCGGATGCCGCGTTCGACGAGGGTCTGTGCGGCGTCGATCGGGTCGGCTTCGGGTACGCCGCCCCGTCCTGAGGCCAATGCCTGCAGTTCGCCGGCGTTCGGGACCAGGTAGTCCACGCTCGTGATCCTGTCGAGATCGAGATCGGGCGTCACCGGCGCGGGGTTCAGCAGGACCGGGATCCCGAGCTCGGCGCCCAGATCCACTGCGCGACAGACCGTCTCCAGCGGCACTTCGAGCTGCACCATGATCAGCCTGCAGCGGGCGATGTCCGCCGCGGCCGCATCGACATCGGCCGGAGACAGCTGCGCGTTCGCGCCCGGCACGATCAGGATGGAGTTCTCCCCATCGGGTGTCACCAGGATCGGGGCGACCCCGGAGGTTGTTTCTGTCCGAAGCACATGGCGCGTGTCGATCCCGTGGTCGGTGAAGTTGCGCAGGCTCAGGTCCCCGAACCGATCGTTGCCGATGCGGGTCACCAGCAGCACCTCGGAGCCCAGGCGGGCGGCCGCCACTGCCTGGTTGGCGCCCTTGCCCCCGCAGCCCATGGCGAAATCGCGAGCGCCCAAGGTCTCCCCCGGCTCGGGCATCCGATCGAGATAGGTGACGAGGTCGATGTTGGTCGAACCGACAACCGCGATGTCCATGCAGCCATGGTGGCGCGCGGAGAGTTTCCGGCTCACGGAGGAGGCGCCGCAAAAAGGTGACGACCATCACATTCGCACTTGATGGACACCATCCGGAATGGCAAGTTAGGTTAGCCTTGCCTAACTAACAGACGAAGGAGTCCTCATGGTTCGACGCCTCACCGCACTTGTCTCGGTGCTGTTGATCACTTTGACAGCCTGCGGCCAAAGCGGTCAATCCAATCCCGCTTCCACCGTTGACGCGATCACGGTGGCTCACACCCAGGGCACAACGGAACTGGCCGACACCCCCGAGAAGGTCGTCGTGCTCGACTTCGGCGCACTCGACACCATCAAGGCACTCGGACTGAGCGACACGGTCGTCGGTCTGCCGAAGCGCGCGCTCCCGTCGTTCCTCAATGAGTTCGCCGACGAGAAGTTCGCGGACGTGGGCACGCTCCAGGAGCCGAACCTCGAGACCATCAGCAAGCTCGACCCGGACCTGGTGATCGTGGGTTTCCGTTCCGCCGCCAAATACCCGGAGTTGAGCCGGCACTGGCCCACCATCGACGTCACGTTCACCTCCGACAAGAACCTCATCGACGGCACGGCCGCTGCAGCGGCCCCGATCGCCGAGGCCTTCGGCAAGCAGAATGAGGCGGACGCGAAGGTCGCTGCGCTGCAGGAGAAGGCGACCGGCCTGGGAGCCAGGGGAGCAGACGCCGGCACGGGCCTCATCGTGATGACGAGCGGGGGCAAGATTTCCCTCCACGGCCCCCAGTCCCGCTTTGGCGTGGTCCACACGCTGCTGGGCGTCCCCCAGGCACGAGAGAACATCGCTGCCGATTCCCATGGGGAACCGGCCAGCTTCGAACTCCTCGCCGAGATCAACCCTGACGTGATGTTCATCGTCGATCGTGATGCCGCGATCGGCACCGAGGGCCAGAACGCCCGCCAGATCCTCGACAACGAGCTGGTCCACGGCACCACGGCCTGGCAACAGGACCGCCTGGTGATGCTGGACGGCTCGCGGTGGTACATCACCATCCACGGCCTCGACAACGCCGGCGCCATGCTGGACGAAGCCGCCCAGGGGCTCCCGGCATGACCCTGCTGGGCCTCAGCTCTCCGGCAGCCGTGACCTCCAGCGCGGCTGCCGGAAAGACCACCGCCACCACACGCGAGGCGTCGCACACCATCGTCGCCTGGGGTGTGGCCGTGACTGTCCTGGGCTGTCTCATCGCTCTCAGCCTGGGCGTGGGGGCAGGAAGGCTCGACGATCATCTCCTGTGGGCGTCCCGTGTCCCCCGGACGATCGCCGTGCTGTTGTCCGGTGCCGCCATGGCCCTCGGAGGCCTGCTGATGCAGCTGCTGGTGCGCAACCGGTTCGTCGAGCCGTCCACGGTCGGCACCACCGAGTCCGCAGCCGCGGGGTTGCTCATCGCCACCCTCTGGCTCCCGTCGCTCCCTGTCGCGGGCAAGATGGCGTTCGCCGTGCTCACTGCACTGCTCGGCACGGCCCTGTTCCTCCGGGTGATCCGATCGGTCCCGCCGCAGTCGGCGATCATCGTGGTTCCGCTGGTCGGGCTCATGCTCTCCGGCGTCATCGCCGCCGCGACAACGTTCATCGCCTATCGCTTCGATCTGCTGCAGACGATGACCGTGTGGCTCACCGGTGACTTCTCCGGTGTCATCCGTGGCCGGTTCGAGCTGCTCTGGGTGGTGGCGGTGCTGCTCGTCATCACCTATGTGTTCGCGGACCGCTTCACGCTGGCCGGGCTGGGCAAGGATCACGCCACCGGTCTCGGCATCAACCACCGCGCGGTCATGGCCGTCGGTCTCGGGATCGTCGCTGTCAGCGCGGCGGTCTGCGTCGTGGTCGTCGGCGGGCTGCCATTCCTCGGGCTCGTGGTGCCGAACCTCATCAGCATGATGATGGGCGACAACCTGCGGCGGTCGTTGCCCGTCGTGTGCCTGGGTGGTGCCGGATTCGTGCTGGCCTGCGACATCCTCGCCCGGATTCTGAATCATCCCTATGAGCTGCCGGTCGGCATCATCGTGGGTGTCATCGGCGCAGCCCTCTTCCTGAGCCTGCTCCTTCGGCGGAGGGCCCTGCGATGACAGCCCTGTCCACCGCCCACACGCCCACCAGCCGGCCTCCCGCCCGAAGGACTGCCCGGCCGGGAGTCCGTCCGGGCGTACGTCTTCTGCTCCTGCTGCTCGGTGCCCTGGGCGCGATCGCTGCGTACTATCTCATCGACTCCGGCGGCAATCTGGACTTCGTCCTCGCCTATCGCACCCGCAAGGTGGCAGCCCTCGTGCTCGTCGGGGGCGCGGTGGCCGTCTCCACCGTGCTGTTCCACACCATCACGACCAACCGCATCCTGACGCCGTCGATCATGGGCTTCGACTCACTGTTCGTGCTGCTCCAGACGGCAGGCATCTTCTTTCTCGGCGTCGTTGGCGTGAATGCGCTCGGGCCGGTCGCCCAGTTCGGGATCAACACCGTCGTCATGACGGGCCTGTCGGTCGCGCTGTTCACCACCCTGCTCACCCGGATGGGCCGCTCCGTCCACCTGTTGGTGCTCATCGGCATCGTGGCCGGCACGCTGCTGCGATCAATTGCCGCCCTGTTGCAGCGGATCATGGAACCGAACGCCTTCCTCGTCCTGCAGAACCGCCTGTTCGCGTCGTTCACCTCCGTCCAGCCGAGCCTGCTCGTGGTCGCGGCCGTCCTGATCACGGGCACCTGTGTGGTCGTCTGGCGGGCGAGGCATGCGCTGGACGTCCTCGCGCTGGGTCCCGACGTGGCCACGGGGCTGGGCGTGGACCACCGCCGGGCTCTGCTGCGAGTCCTGATCGCGGTGTCGATCCTGGTCTCGATCTCAACCGCCCTGGTCGGACCGATCACCTTCTTCGGGTTGCTGGTGGCCAACCTGGCCTATCTCGTGGTGGGGAGCCACCGGCATGCCCACACTCTCGTCGGCGCCGGCCTGTTGGCCATCATCACGCTCGTCGGCGGTCAGGCGGTGCTGGAGCATGTGTTCGACCAGGGCACCGTGCTGAGCGTCATCATTGAATTCGTGGGCGGGATAGCGTTCATCGCCCTGCTGTTGGGAGGACGTCGCCGATGATCACAGTGGCTGGAGTCACGAAACGATATGGCTCGTCGGTGGTCGTCGATGGGGTGTCGCTGCAGCTCCCGGTCGGCGGCGTCACGTCGATCATCGGCCCGAACGGCGCCGGGAAGTCGACCCTGCTCGGCATGGTGGCCCGTCTGCTCAAGACGGACGCCGGACGGGTGACCGTGGGTGAACTCGACGTCGCAAGCTGCGACACCCGTGAGCTGGCGAAAGTCCTGTCGGTGCTCAAACAGGACAATCACCTCGCGGTGCGGCTGACGGTCGAGGACCTCGTCGGCTTCGGCCGCTATCCGCACTGCGGAGGCCGCCTCGGCCCGCGCGACCGGGCCATCGTGGAGGCGGCGATCGGCTATCTCGATCTCGAGGATCTGCGGGACCGCTATCTCGACGAGATGTCCGGCGGCCAACGGCAGCGCGCGTTCGTGGCCATGGTGCTCGCGCAGGACACGGACTACGTCCTGCTCGACGAGCCCCTCAACAATCTCGACATGTCGCACGCCCGCGCGATGATGCGGCGCCTGCGCCGCGCCGCCGACGAACTGCAGAAGACGATCGTCGTCGTGATCCACGACATCAACTTCGCCTCCGTGTGGTCGGACCGGATCGTGGCCATGAAGGACGGCCGCGTCGCGGCCGTGGGCACTCCCGCCGACATCATCGACGAACGTGTGCTGAGCGGGATCTATGACATGGATCTCGCCGTGCGGGAGGTGGAAGGCCAACGGCTGGCGCTGTACTACGCGTGATTTCCCCCTGACGGCACAACCAGCTGCACAGTCGGAGGCTTTGGGTTACGGTCCAAGACATGACTTCTCAGCTCCCTGCGCATGTCCAGGCAATCCTCGACGGTGACTATGGGCTGGAGGAGTGTTTCGACATCATGCGCGCGGCTCGCGTGAAGGCGGAATACCGCTTCCACCCCGATGCAGAACACTCCAACGAGGACATCGCCGCTGCCGTATCCGCCATGATGGAACCCCTCAAGGACCTCAGCGACCAGGCGGAGATGAGCCTGCGCGCGCTGGAGGACCGTCTCCTCAACCGCTGACCGGGCCCGACCCGGGTCCGGGGCGCCCACGTGAAAGTTCCGTCAGACGCTCGCGCGGCCCTGCACGCCACGCTGCGCGATCTCATCGCCGAATGGCAGTTGACTCCGGTTGACGAGCCCATTGCGGGCATCGCGTCGCTCGTGCAACCCGTTCTTGATGCCGACGGCACCCGGCGCGCGCTCAAAGTCGCCGTCGCAGAGGACTCCAATCGCGGCGAGTCCGCCACGCTGCAGGTCTGGCGCGGACGTGGTGCCGTGGAGTTGTTGCGGGCCGATCCCCGGCGCCGCGCAGTCCTCCTCGAATGGCTCGGTGAGCCGCTGACCCACCAACCGACCCACGACGCCCTGACGGAAGTGGCGCGACTGTGCGGGGTCATCCATCGGAAAGCCGCCCCTCAACTGCCTTCCCTGTTCGACTCCGTCGCCACCTGGTTGGGCGATCTTGCGTCGCTGGACAGGGCGGTGCCCGCTCCCCCACGATTCGTCAGCCAAGCGCTCCGCGCCGGCCGCGACCTGATCGACGGCACCCCCACCCATGTGGTGCATGGGGATCTGCACGACGGAAACGTGCTGTGGCGCGAACGCACCCGGGAATGGGTCGTGATCGATCCCAAGGGCTATCGCGGTGACCCCGCCTATGACGTCGCCCCGATGCTGTGGAACCGATGGGACGAACTCGAATGGTTCGGAAAACCGGGCGAGGCCATCCGCGACCGCTTCTATGCCCTCGTCGACGGAGCCCAGCTCGACGAACGACGGGCTCGCGACTGGGTCGTGGTCCGCGCCATGATCAACATCTCGTGGACAGTGCTCGACGCTCGCCGGGAGCGCCGCGACCTGACCGAAGCCGACGACGAGTCGATCACCCGCAACATCACCCTCGCGAAGGCGATGCAGGACGTCCGTCCCTGACGCAGATCCGCCCGGCTGCATCTGACCGGTGCATCGGCTCGACTCCGGGGGTGACGAAGGGCCTCCCGGCGGCCTAGGTTGGCCCGGTGGAATCGATCCAGGTCCGTGGCGCCCGCGAGAACAATCTGAAGTCCGTCGATGTCGACATCCCCAAGCGGCGGCTGACGGTCTTCACCGGTGTCTCCGGCTCAGGGAAGTCGTCACTGGTGTTCGGCACGGTCGCCGCCGAAGCGCGACGCCTCATCGACGAGACCTATGACGTCTTCGTCCAGAATTTCATGCCCGCACAGCCACAGCCAGATGCTGACGAGCTGCGCAATCTCACCCCCGCGATCCTGGTCAGCCAGGAACAGATGGGTGCCAACACTCGATCCACCGTCGGCACCGCGACCGACGCCTATGCGGTGCTGCGCACGATCTTCGCCCACCTCGGCGAGCCGGTGCTGCACGCGCCGATCCGGTTCTCGTTCAACGACCCGCGGGGCATGTGTCCGGAGTGCAGTGGCGCCGGACGTGTCTCGGCCATTGACGAGGACGCGCTGGTCGACCCTGCCAAGTCGCTGAACGAGGGCGCCATCGATTTCCCGAGCTATGGCGCGGGGGCCTGGGCTTGGAAGCTGTACGCGGAGTCCGGGCTGCTCGACCCCGACAAGAAGGTCGCCGCCTACTCCCCCGATGAGCGGGCCCTGCTGTTCCACAGTCCCGAGCGCAAGGTCCTGCTCAACGGGATCAACATGACCTATGAAGGTCTCGTCCCGCGGCTCACGAAATCGGCGCTCAGCAAGGACGTCGAGTCGATGAAGCCTGCGATGAAGGCGGCGGTCGAGCGCATCGCCTCGTTCACCGTGTGCCCCACCTGCACCGGCTCGCGGCTCAACGCCGAGGCCAACGCGGTCCGTCTCGGCGGGAAGTCGATCCACGACTGCACGCGCATGGAGATCGAGCAACTCGACACGTTCCTGGCCGGTCTCGGCGACAAGGACGCGGAGGGCGGGCTGCCGCTGATCGCCAAGCTCCGCGAGCAACTCGCCGGATTCACGTCGATCGGCCTCGGCTATCTGAGCCTGGATCGGCCAGCCTCGACCCTGTCGGGCGGTGAGGCCCAGCGGGTCAAGATGGTCCGCCACCTCGGCAGCGCGCTCACCGACGTCACCTATGTGTTCGACGAACCGACCATCGGCCTCCACCCGCACGACGTGCAGCTCATGAACGGGTTGTTGCAGCGTCTGCGCGACAAGGGCAACACCGTCCTGGTGGTCGAACACAAACCCGAGGTGATGGCGGTCGCGGACCACATCATCGATCTGGGTCCTCGCGCCGGCACCCACGGCGGCGAGGTCGTCTATGCGGGGGATTTCCCCGGGCTCAAGGCGTCCGGGACGCTGACCGGCAACCACCTGGAGCAGCGCCAGCCGGTCAAGGCCGCTCCCCGCACCCCGACCGGCTGGATCGAGATCCGGGATGCTCGGGAGAACAACCTCGGCGGCGTGGACGTCGACGTGCCCACCGGTGTGCTCGTCGCGGTCACGGGGGTGGCGGGGTCCGGCAAGTCGTCGCTGATCCACGGGTGTCTGCCCCGCGCCGGAGTGTCGTTCGTCGACCAGTCCGCGATCAAGGGGTCTCGACGCTCGAACCCGGCCACGTACACCGGCGTTCTCGAACAGATCCGCAAAGTTTTCGCCAAGGCGACCGGGACCAAGCCCGCCCTCTTCTCGGCCAACTCCCAGGGCGCCTGCCCGGACTGCAAGGGGCTCGGCGTGATCATCCATGAACTCGGTTTCATGGCGACCGTGGAGACGCCGTGCGAAACCTGTGAGGGCCGGCAGTTCACCGCGGAGGTCCTGGAGCTGAAGCTCCGGGACAAGTCGATCGCGGACGTGATGGCCATGAGCATCGAGGAGGCCCACGCCTTCTTCACCGAGAAGACGATCCGGCCGATGCTGACGTCGCTGGTGGATGTGGGGCTTTCGTACGTGCGTCTCGGCCAGCGCCTCAACTCACTGTCCGGCGGCGAGCGGCAGCGATTGAAGCTCGCGATGCAGGACCGGGATCAACCGGTGCTCGTCCTGGACGAGCCGACCAGTGGCCTGCACATGGCAGACGTGGACAACCTCATCGGGCTGCTGGACAGGGTCGTGGACGCGGGGCACACCGTGATCGTCATCGATCACAACCTCGACGTGATCGCCCAAGCCGACTGGATCATCGACATGGGCCCGGGCGCGGGTCACGAGGGTGGTCGGGTGGTCTTTTCGGGTACGCCCACCCACCTCATCGAGCATGTCCGCGCCGGTGGCCAGTCCCTGACCGGTGAGCATCTGTCGCGCCGGTAACACGGCAAGCGGCCGAAGGAAAGCCCCTCGGCCGCTGGTGATCAGACCTGCCGTCAATCTCGTCACCGATCTCGGGTCACACGCCTGTCCTGGCGAGGCCGCCACGGCTTTCCTTGACCGGCTGCTTGGCGGTCGCCGGAGCCTTGCCCGGCTGCTGGGCGGTTGCCGGAGCCTTGCCCGGCTGCTGGGCGGTTGCCGGAGCCTTTGTCGGCTGGGTCGAGGTGCACGTGGCCGTCAGGTCGATGCCGCCTTCCCGCACGTTGATGGTGTAGCCGTCCTGCTTGTCCTTGGCGAGCCAGCCGAAGTTGTCCGCGGTGCTGTGGATCGTCTGGGACTCTTCGTTCGACAGCGTGACCTGGTTGGTGTCGCCCGAGTTCTGCTGGCCGTATTGCAGGACGACCTGACCGCCGGTCCTGTTGGTGAACGTGGCGGAGTTGCAGCCGTATTCGGCGGTGAGCAGCGACGCCTGCTCGTCGAGCTCGTCTCGGCTGCACGTGCCCGTCAGGTCCACGCCCGGCCAGGCAAGCGTGGCGGCCTCGGTGCCGTCGGCAGTGGTGGCGGTGTAGCCGAAGTTCTTGGCCTTGCTCATGACCTTCACGCTCTTGCCCGCGGGGATCTGCAACGCCACGGCGTCGCCCGAGCTGGCGGTGCCGTAGTTCACGTTGATCTCCTGGGCGAGGTTGTTCGTGAACGTCGCGGAGTTGCAGCCGTACTCGACCGTGACATCACCGGGCGCGGCGTACGCCTGGGCAGTGGTGAGGCCGGCCGCAGCGAGTCCGGCAACGAAGGCGGTGGCGAGGATCTTCTTCATGGTGCCCTCCGGCTCAGGGAAGGATGTTCTGTCACCCAAGAGGAATCCGGTTGCCCCTCCTGGGTTCCACCCAAACGCACTGTGATTGTTTCGTGACCCGTGTTCCGTGGGTCACACCGGAGGTCGTCTTGCCCGCGAGTCCGATTCAGCGGGAGAGCCGGGCGTACGCCTCCGCCAGCACGTCCTCGCCCGGACCCGCACAGATCTCGGCGCTCCCGAGTCCGTTGAGCACCACGAACCGCAATGTCGAGCCCCGGGTCTTCTTGTCCAGGCTCATGGCATCCCGCAGGTCCGGCCAGGCGTCCGGGTGATAAGTGGCCGGCACGCCCAGCGCGTCGAGCACCGACCGGTGTCGCTCCACGAGCTGGTCGTCGATGAGCCCCAGCAGGCGGGCAAGCTCGGCGACATAGACCATGCCGATGCCCACGGCTTCACCGTGCCGCATCCGATAGTCCTCGATCTTTTCGACTGCGTGTCCGAGCGTGTGCCCATAGTTGAGGATCTCCCGGCCGACCTTGCCGCCGCTCGACGTCGCCTCGCGCAGATCCGCGCTCACGACCCGGGCTTTCACCGCGATTCCCCTGCGCACGATCTCGGCGAGCCGGTCCGACTCGACCCGCAGCGCATCGGCCGGGTCCTCCTCGACGAGATCCAGGATCACGGGATCGGCGATGAAACCGCATTTCACGGCCTCGACCATGCCGGCGCGCAGGTCGGCGTCGGGCAGCGTCCGCAACAGCCCCAGATCGCACAGCACCCCGATGGGTTCGTGGAAGGCCCCCACCAAGTTCTTGCCCGCCGCGATGTTGATGCCGGTCTTGCCGCCCACGGCGGCGTCGACCATGCCGAGCACCGTCGAGGGCAACGTGACGAACCGGATCCCCCGCAACCAGGAGGCGGCGACGAAACCACCCAGATCCGTCGTCGCACCGCCACCCAGTGCGATGAGGAGGTCGGAGCGCGTGAAGCCCTCCGCGGCGAGCCGGTCCCAGCAGGCGACGAGCACGTCGGCGGTCTTTGCAGCTTCGGCGTCCGGCAGCTCGATCGTCGTGACCCGCGCCGGCAGCTGTTCCGCCAGCGCCAGGGCCTGCTCGCGCAGCACAGGGGCGTGCAGCAGTGCCACTCGCTCGGCGTCCCCGACCAAACGGGGCAGCAACTCCAGCGCCCCCGCGCGTGTGTGCACCTCATAGGGACGCTCGGCGGCCACACGGATCACTTCGAGGTTGGACATGGTCAATCCCTTCAGCTTCGAGACGCGGCAGTGCCGCTCTCAGCCAGCATTGCCGAGCGCAGCCATGATCTCGGCGACGATGTCCGCCGGGTCCCGGTCGTCGGTGGTGACGGTGATCGTGGCGGCGGCGCGATAGAGCGGCGTACGTTCGTTCAACAGCTTGATCAACCGCCCCCGCACGTTGCCGAGCAGCAGCGGTCGGGCGGTGTCCATCCCGACCCGCTTGGTGGCGGTGCTGATCGAGCACTCGAGCCACACCACGTCGTGGTCGGCCAGTGCAGCGCGAATGTCCGCGTTCATGATCGCCCCACCACCCAGGGCAATCACACCCCCACCAGCAAGATGAGCGATCGTTGCGGTTTCCTCGAGCTGACGGAAGTAGGGCTCCCCGTGGGTGACGAAGATGTCGGCGATCGCCAGCTGTTGGTCCGCCTCGATGGCCGCGTCGACGTCCACGAACGGCCGCCCGAGCTCACCGGCCAACAGTCGGCCGATCGTCGACTTGCCGGATCCGGGCGCACCGATCAGGGCGATCGCCCGGGTCATCGGGCGATGTCCAGTCCGCGCTCGGCGATGTCGGCGAGGTACGCCGCACAGTTGCGCTTGGTCTCTCCCACCGAGTCCCCACCGAACTTCTCCAACGCAGCCTCCGCGAGCACCAGCGCCACCATGGCTTCCGCCACCACACCGGCGGCCGGCACCGCGCACACGTCGGAGCGCTGATGATGCGCGACGGCGGCTTCACCGGTGGTGGTATCGAGAGTCCGCAGCGCCCGCGGGACGGTCGCAATCGGTTTCATCGCGGCCCGGACCCGCAGCACCTCACCGGTGGACATGCCGCCCTCGGTGCCACCGGCGCGATGTCCCGCTCGCGCAATCCCCTCGGAACCCGGCACGATCTCGTCGTGCGCGGCCGAACCCCGCGACCGGGCGAGCTCGAAACCGTCCCCGACCTCGACCCCCTTGATGGCCTGGATCCCCATCAGCGCACCGGCGAGCCGCGCGTCGAGGCGCCGGTCCCCCATCGTGTGGGAGCCCAGCCCCGGCGGACAGCCCCAGGCCAGCACCTCCATCACGCCGCCCAGGGTGTCGCCGTCGGAGTGGCACTGCTCGATCTCCGCGATCATGGCTTGTGCCGCATCCTCGTCGGCACACCGCACCGGGGACTCGTCGATGCGTGGCAGGTCCTCGATCGTGGGCAGCAGCCCGGCGGGAGCCTTGGCCCGGCCGAGCTCGACCACGTGGGACAGGACCGTGATCCCGAAGGCCTGTTCGAGAAAGTTCATCGCAATCCGGCCGAGGGCCACGCGCGCCGCGGTCTCGCGCGCGGAGGCGCGTTCGAGGATCGGCCGGGCCTCGTCCCAGTCGTACTTCTGCATCCCCACCAGGTCCGCATGTCCCGGCCGGGGCCGGGTCAGCTTGGCACCCCGCGCCTGGGCCGCGAGCACTTCGGGATCCACGGGGTCGGCCGCCATCACGGTCTCCCACTTGGGCCACTCTGTGTTCCCCACCTGCACGGCAATCGGCGACCCCAGGGTCTCACCATGACGGATGCCGCCGATGATCGTGACCTGATCGGCTTCGAACTTCATGCGCGCGCCTCGGCCATAGCCCAGCCGGCGCCGCGCCAGCGCCCCCGCGATGTCGTCGGACGTGACCCGGATGTGGGCCGGCAGCCCATCGATCGTCGCCACCAGGGCGGGACCGTGCGATTCCCCTGCGGTGAGCCAGCGAAGCATGATTCCTCTCCTGTGCGTCCTGCGCCGACGCACTCGCGTCATTCTCGCAGAGATGCGTACGCGAAGTCTCCCCGTCCCGCGGACGTCTGACCTGGGTTTGCGGTCGGTGCTGTTGCTGTCCTCGGCCGAAAGGACCGCACCCGTTGTGTTGTGACCCGCCCGGTGCATCAAAACGCAACGGCTCACACGCCCTCTCCGCGCACCCCCAGGGCCGCGCGGCCGGCCTGCATCATCACATCCGCCGCGACCGTCCGTCCCGTCATGAGCTCGACCTGCGCGACCGCTTGGCCGACCAGCATGTCGAGGCCCGAGAACACGACCCGGCCTGCTTCGCCGGCGGCGCGCCCCAGCTCGGTGGGCCACGGGTCATAGATCGCGTCGAACACGATCTGCTGGCTTTCGGCGGCCCGTGCGGCCACCTGATCCGCCGCTCCCCTGGTCGCGGTCGCGATGAGCAACTGGGATGTCGGCACATCCGTGAAGTCGGTGATCGTCGGCTGCAGGCCGGTCTCCTCGAACATCGGTGCCCAGGCCTCGACCTTGGCCCGCGTACGGGCACAGACGGTGACCTCCGACACCCCCATGGTCGCGAGTGCCACGAATGCCGAGCGTGCCGTCGCGCCCCCGCCCAGGATGACCGCCGACTCGATGGGGACCTCCGCGGGGCCGGTGACCCCGAAGTGCGCCACGAGAGGCCGCCAGAATCCCTCGATGTCGGTGTTGTGCACGACGATCCGGTCGCCGTCGAAGATCAGGGTGTTCGCGGCGCCAGTCAAACGGGCTTCGGGGCTCACCTCACCGAGTCCCAGCGCTTCGTCCTTCAGCGGCATCGTCATGCTGAAACCGCGCCACTTGTCGCCACACGACTCCACGAACTCGGCCAGCTCCCCCCGATCGACCGCAAACCGGTCGTAGCACCAATGGGTGAGGCCGAGTTCCGCGTACGCCGCCCTGTGCAGCACCGGGGACAGCGAATGATCGATCGGGAAGCCCAGGACCGCACACCGGGTCTGCGCCGGACCCGGAGGCCCGACGGGACGACTCAGCATTTCCCGGGATTGGCCTGACACCAGGCCTGGAACTTGCGGACGTTCACCTGGTGCTCGGCAAAGGTCTCGGCGAAAGCGGTCTCACCCGTGTCCATGTTGATCGACACGAAGAACTTCCAGTCCCCGTCCTCGGGGTTGGCCGCTGCCTCGAGCGCCGAACGACCGGGAGCTCCGATCGGGCCCGGCGGCAGGCCGGTGTGCACATAGGTGTTGTAGGGCGACGGGTTCTTCCGGTCCTCGTCCGACGTCGTGACCCCACCCGTGCGGGGGTGACCCACCGCATAATGCACGGTCGAGTCCATTTCCAACCTCATCGTTGGCTGGGAATCGAGCCGGTTGTAGATCACGCGCGCCACCTTGGCCCGGTCCTCCGGCCGTCGCACCTCTGCTTCGATGATCGATGCGATCGTGACCAGCTCGGCCGGATCCCGGTTGAGATCGGCCGCGCGGGCCTCCAGTTGGACATCGTCGGCCTTGCGCTTGAAGTTGGCGGTCATCTGCTTGAGCGCCGCGTTCGGGTCGTCGCCGGCCATCTCATAGGTGTCGGGGAACAGGTATCCCTCCGCGTTCCCGTCCGCCCATTCCGGCAGGCCATAGGCATCCGGGTGCTTGATCGCTTCCTCGTATGCCTCAAGCGGAATGTCGGTCTGATCGGCGAGTGCGACGAGCTGCTCGTTGAGCCGCAGGCCCTCCCGGATCAGGAAGCGCTTGCCGCCCTTCACCCCCGCATCCAGCATCGACTGCAGGGCGTCCCGCGCGCGCATCTTCGTCTGCAACGTATAGGTGCCGGCCTGCAACTGGCTCGCATTCGGAATCTCGGTCGCGGCCTCGCGGAAGGCATCGGTCGAGGCGATGACATCCGAGTCGACCAGGATCGAGCCGATCTCGTCGAGCGTCGATCCCTGCGGGATCTCGACCTCCACGTCTTCCTCACCCGGTCCCGGATAGTCCTCGGCGAGGAACAGCCCCGTGAACGCCGACCCGACCTTGTTGTAGGTGAACAGAGCGCCCCCGACGAGCACCACCAACGACAGCACCACCGCAATGAGGCTCTTGGCGTGCCGGAACGTCTCGTTCCAGTCGCGGTCCTCGTCCGGCCGCTTCTTCTGATCCGGTTCCAGCAGCTCGCTCAACCCTGAACCCTCCGTGTCTCAAATCAACAGCTCACCTGGTGGCGAACCTGTGCGCCGCTCCGCGTCGAGAGCATGCTCGAGGATGGTCACCGCAGCGGCCATGTCGATCACGGAACGCTGCTGATGCGCCCGCCGCCCGCTGTCGGAAAGTGCTCGTGCCGCGGTCACCGTGGTCAATCTTTCGTCGAACAAGCGTACTCGAACCGGCCGAATCCTCTTCGACAGTGACTTGGCGTGCCTCCGGACCTTGTTCGCCGACGGCCCTTCGCCACCGGAGAGCGATCGGGGCAGTCCGACGATCAGCTCGATCGCCCCGTGCTCCTTCACGAGTTCCGCCACGCGTCCCTCGGCGGTCTTGCCGGCGGGGACCGTCTCGAGAGGGTACGCCAACAGGCCCTCCGGGTCGCACGCCGCGACCCCGATCCGGGCGCCGCCCCAGTCCACCGCGAGGCGTACGCCCGGCCGAAACCCCGTCACGATGTGACGATCCGCCCGATCTCGAACTCGATGGCCTCGAGCGCGGCGGGGATGGCGCTGGCGTCGCTGCCGCCGCCCTGGGCGAGGTCGTCCTTGCCGCCCCCCTTGCCGCCCAGTTTCTCGGTGCCGAGCTTGACGAGCTCACCGGCCCTGAGCCCGCGATCCCGCGCGCCCTCGTTCGTCGCGATGACCAGGGCCGGCTTCTCGGGCGTACCCCCGACCAGCGCCACGATGCCCGCCCGGTCACCGAGTCGGCTGCGAACCTCCTGGGCGAGCGTCCGCAGATCACCCGCGCCCACACCCTCGACGTGGGTGCCGACGAACCCGACGCCCCACATGTCCTTGGCGCCCTCGGCCAGCCCCTTCGCGTTGCCGAGCACCTCGGCGGACTTGAAGGCGGCGATCTGCTTCTCCGCGTCCTTGAGCTGGACCATCATCTTCTCGACGCGCTCGATGAGCGAGTCCGGGCGTACCTTGAGCATCCCGGTGAGATTGCTGACCAGGGTCCGTTCGGCCGCCATGTGCTTGAAGGCGTCCGTCGAGACCAGGGCCTCGACGCGGCGTACGCCCGAACCGATCGACTGCTCACCCAGCAGGGTCAACATTCCGATCTGCGACGAATGCTGGACGTGGGTGCCACCGCACAGCTCCCGGGACCACGGACCGCCCATCTCGACCATGCGCACGATGTCGGGATACTTCTCACCGAACATCGCCATCGCGCCGAGCTCCCTGGCCTCGCTGAGCGGTAGCTCACGGGAGGTCACCGCGAGATCGTTGCGGATCGCCTCGTTGGCCAGACCCTCCACCTCGTCGCGCTGGTCCTGACTCAACCCGGCGGTGGCGTTGAAGTCGAAGCGCAGATAGCCGGGCTTGTTGTAGGACCCTGCCTGGACCGCGGTCGGTCCGACAACCTCGTGGAGCACCGCGTGCACGATGTGGGTCGCGGAGTGGGCCTGACAGGCGCCCATCCGATGGAAGGGGTCAACGTTCGCGAGCACGCTGGAGCCGGTCTCCAGCAGCCCGCTGCCGACCTCGACCTTGTGCACGATCAGACCGTCGATCGGGCGCTGCACGTCGATCACGTCGAGCCTGGTCTCCCCCGCATCGATCGTTCCGCGGTCGGCGTCCTGACCGCCGGCCTCGGCATAGAACGGGGTGTCCGCGAGGACGACCTCGACCACGTCGCCCGGTTCGGCCGAGTGGACGAGCTCACCGTCCCGGACGATCCCCAGCACGTTCGAATCGACGCTCAGCTCCTGGAACCCCCGGAAGCCGGTCGCGCCCCGGGCCCGCAGCGTCTTGTACGCCTCTGTGCTCTGTGCGCCACCCTTCTTGGCGCGCGCGTCGGCCCGGGCCCGCTCCTTCTGCTCCGCCATCAGCGCGGTGAACTGGTCGCGGTCCACCTGCAGCCCCTGCTCGGCCGCCATCTCGAGCGTGAGGTCGATCGGGAAGCCATAGGTGTCGTGGAGCTGGAACGCGCGGTCACCGGACAGCGTGCCCTGATTCTGCGCCTTGGCGTCGGCCACGGCGACGTCGAAGATCTGGGTGCCGGCGGAGAGAGTGCGGCGGAAGGCGTCCTCTTCGGCGTACGCCCCCGCGGAGACGCGCTCCCAGCCCTCCTCAACCTCGGGATAGGAGGTGGCCATGAGGTCACGGCTGATCGGCAGAAGCTCGGGCAGCACGCGGTCCTCGACGCCCAGCAGGCGCATGGCGCGAATGGAGCGACGCAGCAGACGCCGCAGGACATAACCGCGGGCCTCATTGCCGGGGGTGACGCCGTCGGTCATCAGCATCAGCGAGGATCGGACGTGGTCGGCGACCACCCGGAGACGGACGTCGTCCTCGTGGTCCGCGCCATAGCGCTTGCCCGCGAGCTCCGCGGCACGCTCGATGACCGGATAGACCTCGTCGATCTCGTACATGTTGTCGACGCCCTGCAGCAGATAGGCCACCCGCTCCAGGCCCATGCCGGTGTCGATGTTCTTGGCCGGCAGATCGGCGATGATGTCGAAGTCGTCCTTGGCACGCACCGCGGACAGCTCGTTCTGCATGAACACGAGGTTCCAGATCTCCAGGAACCGGTCCTCGTCCACCACCGGGCCACCGTCCGGGCCGAAGTCCGGGCCCCGGTCGATGTAGATCTCCGAGCACGGTCCGCCAGGGCCGGGGACCCCCATGTTCCAGTAGTTGTCCTTGAGGTTGCGCTGCTGGATGCGCTCCATCGGTACGCCGACCTTCTGCCACAGCTTGATGGCTTCGATGTCGCCGTCGGGGAAGTTGGGGTGGTGGCCGGGACCCAGGACGGTCACCCAGACCTTGGCCGGATCGAACTCGAGACCGCCGTTGTGCTGCTCCGCGGTGACGAGCTCCCAGGCATAGGCGATTGCGTCGGCCTTGAAATAGTCGCCGAACGAGAAGTTGCCGTTCATCTGGAAGAACGTGCCGTGGCGGGTGGTCTTGCCGACTTCCTCGATGTCGAGGGTCCGCACGCACTTCTGGACGCTCGCGGCCCGGTCGAACGGCGGGTTCTCCTGACCGGTGAAATAGGGTTTGAACGGCACCATGCCGGCATTGACGAACAGCAGGGTCGGATCGTGATAGAGCAAAGGCGCCGACGGCACGACCTGGTGGCCGCGCGCGGCGAAGAAGTCGAGGAACCGGCGCCGGATATCGGCTGTCTTCATGTATCTGATCCTTGGCTGAACATCGGGTTCGACAGTGGCGGGGCCACCATCAGGACAACGTGGACCGGCTGAGGATATTCCCCTGCCGTGCCCGACGCACCAGTCTAGGACGCCCAGGACAGGAACCATTCCTGCCCAGTCGGCCCGTGGACCGATTCAGGGTCTGGTCGACGGGTGGTCGGCGGGCATCAGCAGCTGCGTGCGCAGTTCGTCCTCGCGCTGCCGGGCGCCGTCGGCGACGTTGTGCAGGAAATTCGCGACGTCCTCGCTGACCTTGACCTTGCGTTGGCCGATGGCCCGCCCGAGCGTACGCCCCATCTGCGCGGGGCTGGCCTGGTGTGCAATCTCCCGGGCCTTCTCCTTGCCCTTGAGCGCCACATAGCCGCCCGTGACAATTCCGAGCCCGAACCACACCGCTGCCCTCATCAGGCCTTCCTCCGCTTCGGTCCGGGCCCGATCGCCCGGCGCACGCCATATCCAACCGCCGACAACTTCAGCAGCGGAACACCCACCGTCTCCTTGAACAGTGAGGAGAACTCTGCCGCGTTTCGCGCGACGTCCGCAGCGTGGCCACTGACGCGTGCGGCGTCCTCGGTCACGATCGACAGCTTTTCCAGTTCGAGATTGGTGGCGCTGACGGTGCCCTTCAGCTCGGTGAGAATCGGCACGGATTCCTCACCCAGATCGCGCACCTGGCGGCGCAGCTCGCCCAGCACCCCGCCCAGTTTGAGCAGGGGGACGGCGGACAGCAGCACCAGCAGGAGAAGAGCGCCGGCGGCGATCAGTCCGGCGACCTCGCCAACAGACATGTTTGAACCCTCACCTCAGTGGTTGCCGGGCCACTGTAGTCGACCGACACGCTGTCCGGTCAGATGATCTTGGTCTTGAGCGGTTCGACGATGACCCCGGACGTCGTCGGGGTGAAGCTGCCGTAGACGTGGTGGACGCGAGCGGTCCGGTTCTCGGCGACGAAGCGCTTGCGACCGTTGGGGGTGACATGGATGGCGGCGCCGTCGTCCGCGCCGTAACCGTCCGGCAGCCGTCCCTCGGCGACCCAGTTGGCGAAGTCGGGTGCCCGGTTCTCCTCACCGTCGAAGTGGGGGCAGAAGGAACCCTTGATGAGTCCCATGCCACCATGCCACGGCTGCAGGGCCGGACCGAACGAGTCAGTGGTGCACGCTTCGAACCAGACGTTCGCGCCCGCGGAGATTCCCGCCAGGACGGTGTCCCGCTCCTTCAACCGGTCCCGAAGGGCATGAGTCAGTCCGTGGGCCTCCCAGAGCGCCACCAGGTTGACCGTCGATCCGCCGCCCACCAGCAACACATCGGCCTCCGCCATGGCGCGCTTGATGGACTCCCGGGCGTTGTGCCACAGCGTCAGCACACTGGTGCGCACGCCCATGGGCGCATAAGCGGTCAGGAACTGATTGATATAGCGCGGATCATCCGCCGACGCGGTCGGGATGAAACAGACGTGGGGGGTGCTCGCCTCACTGAGGCCGACGATGTAGCGATCAAGGGGCGTCACTGCCCCGTTCGCCGACATGGAGAAGCCCCCGCCGCCCATGGCCACGATGTGAGTCCTCATGGTCGACATCTTCGCAGACATGGGCTGTCCCTTCGGACCGAAACTTGCAGATCCCTCCATCCTGACATGAGAGGGGAATCGATCATCGGCGACAGTCCCCGCCCGGCCACGGAAAACGCCCAGGAGCTCAACCCCGGCCCAGCAGTCGGCGCAGTGCCTCCAGTCGCTGTTGCAGTGCCGCCTCTGCACCGTGGGCGGTGGGCTGGTAGTAGCGGGCGTCCACGAGTTCGTCCGGCAGATATTGCTGTTCCGCCACCCCGTGCTCCGCGTCGTGGGCATAGCGATATCCCTTGCCGTGTCCCATCGCTTTGGCGCCCGGGTAATGCGCATCACGCAGGTGGAGCGGCACCTGGCCGATCCGGCCGGCCTTGATGTCGGCGGCGGCGTTGTTCAACCCCACGTAGGCGGCGTTCGATTTTGGCGCCATCGCACAGGCCACCGTCGCGTGGGCAAGATTGATCCGGGCCTCCGGCATGCCGATCAACTGGACCGCCTGGGCTGCGGCCACACAGGTCTGCAACACCGACGAATCGGCCATCCCGATGTCCTCCGACGCGAGGATCACCAGCCGCCGGGCGATGAAGCGGGGATCTTCCCCCGCCTCGATCATGCGGGCCAGATAATGCAACGACGCGTCCACATCGGAACCCCGCATCGACTTGATGAAGGCGCTGATCACGTCGTAGTGCTGGTCACCGTCCGCGTCATAGCGCACCGCTGCGCGGTCCACCGCCTGTTCGACCGTGTCGAGTTCGATCGTGGCCGAGCCGCGGGCATCGGCACCGGCCGCCGCTTCCTCCAGATAGGTGAGCACGCGGCGGGCGTCCCCGCCCGCCATCCGGCGCAGTGCATCGCGGGCGTCCTCGGCGAGCGTGTACGCCTCCCCCGCCGCTGTTCGGACACCCCGCTCGTCGGTGAGGGCCCGGTCGATGAGCGTGTCGATGTCCTCCGCCGACAGCGGCTGCAGGGTCAACAGCAGCGATCGGGACAGCAGTGGCGCGATCACCGAGAAGCTCGGGTTCTCCGTGGTCGCGGCAATCAGGGTGACGATCCGGTTCTCCACCGCGGGCAACAGGACGTCCTGCTGCGATTTGGAGAACCGGTGCACCTCGTCGACGAACAGGACCGTCCGTGTCCCGCGGGCAAGATCCCGACGCGCCTGGTCGAGGACCCCGCGTACCTCCTTCACACCCGCTGTCACCGCCGAGATCTCCACGAACCGCGCGTCGTTCGTCCGGGACACCACGGCCGCGATCGTCGTCTTCCCGACTCCGGGCGGGCCCCACAGGAACACCGACATCGCCGTCTGGCCCGAGGCGAGTCGCCGCAGGGGCGATCCGGGCGCCAGCAGGTGCTGTTGCCCGACGATCTCGTCGATCGTGCGGGGTCGCAGGCGGACCGCGAGTGGTGCCCCCGCATGCTCGGTGTGCGACAGGCTCCCACCCACTCCCCGGGACATGCCGGAGTCGTCGACGTTGCCGAACAGGTCTTCTGTCATCGCCACCCCGTCCGTCGTTTCCCCACGCCTCGTCCCGTGGTCACGGGAACCCGGCGCCGGGGTGCCTTCGCGGCCGGTCTCGTCAGGGGATGGACCACGTGTGCACCGGTTCGTTGCTGTGCATGCCTTCGACATACCGCGCCAGCATGCGCCGCAACCCCTCCTCCCGCGCCATCCCGGCCCGTTCGAAACGTTCCACCGTGGCGACCTGCCATTCCGCTCCGGTCAGGCCGGTCAGGCAACGCTGTTCGATGATCGTGAGATAGCGATCGATGACGTCCTGCGAGACACCCCACGACTCGAGCCCGAGAGCCGCCTGCGGGAGCAGATGGCGCAGCACCAACTCGTCGACGCTCAGCTCGCCGAACCCGGGCCAATAGACCTCGGCGGCCAGCCCGTCCCGGGCACACGTCGCAAAGTTCTGCGCGGCCGCGGAAAAGCTCAGCCTCGACCAGATCGGCCGGTCGCTCGTCGCGAGCGTGCGAACGAGTCCGTAATAGAACGCCGCATTGGCCATCGTGTCGATGATCGTCGGCCCCGCCGGCAGGACCCGGTTCTCCACCCGCAGGTGCGGGCGGCCATCGACCACGTCATAGATCGGCCGGTTCCACCGATAGATCGTGCCGTTGTGGAGACACATCTCCGCCAGGGTCGGCGTACCCCCGGCCTCCAGCACCGCCAACGGATCCTCATCGCTGATCTCGGCGAGCAGGCTGGGGAAATAGATGGTGTTCTCCTCGAACAGATCGAAGATCGAGGTAACCCAGCGTTCGCCGAAGAAGACCCGCGGGCGTACGCCCTGATTGCGCAACTCGACCGGGCGCGTATCGGTCGCCTGCTTGAACAACTCGATCCGCGTCTCCGCGTGCAGCCGCTTCCCGAACAGGAAGGGAGAGTTCGCACCCACCCCGAGTTGCGGACCGCTGACAGCTTGGGCCGCGTTCCAGTACGCCGCGAAGTCCCCCGGTGACACCTGAAGATGCAACTGCACCGAGGTGCACGCGGACTCCGGCGCGATCGAATCCGCCCACATGCGCAGCCGTTCACCCGTCGGCCCTTCGATGTCGAGCTCGATGTCCTCGCCTCGGGCATTGAAGATCGAATCGTTGAGAGCCTCGTAGCGGCGCCCCTCGGAGATCCAGTCCCCATTGAAGTGCTCCGGTCTCAGAGTCGGCAGGGTGCCGATGCAGCAGATATGGGAACCCTGCCGCTTGGCGGTCTCCTCCGCACGATTCAGCGAGGCCCGCAGCTCTTCCTCCCGCCTCAGCGCCGAGTCACCGCCCAAGGGCCGCGGGGGCGAATTGAGTTCGATGTTGTAGCGGGCAAGTTCGGTCTGATAGTCCCGATCACCGATCGCTTCGAGCACCTCGGCATTGTCGAAGCTCGGTTCGCCCTCAGCGTCGATGAGGTTGAGCTCGATCTCCAGGCCGGTCATCGGTCGCTCCGCCTCGAAGTGGTGATGAGCGAGCATCAACTCGAAAACGTCCAAGCCCCGCCGCACCTTCCTGCGGAAATCTCGTCGCTGTTCCCGGGTATAACGCGCCGTGCTGACTTCCTTGCCCACGACCGGCCCCCTCATCTCCTTCGCGAAACGTGACGCAACGTCTGTCTGCTCCGCAGAAAATCTGCCTCGCAACTAGCCCTCAGCCTAAAGGGCACGCCGGACATCCGGGGGGTGCATCTCCTGTCGGACCGGGTTCCTAGACTGGGGGAAAGCAGCGGCGACTCGAAGGAACGATGATGGAGAACTCCCCTCTGGCCAAGCTCAACGACGTCCCCCGGTTTGAGGTCACCAGCACCGATGTGGCCGATGGCCAGCAACTGCCCGAGGCGCAGCGCTCGGGAAAGATGGAGGTGCCGGGCGGCCAGGACGTGTCTCCGCAGCTGTCGTGGTCCGGTTTCCCGGAGGGCACCAAGTCCTTCGCGGTCACCTGCTATGACCCCGATGCCCCGACACAGTCCGGTTGGTGGCACTGGGCCGTGCTCAACATCCCGGTCGATGTCACGTCACTGCCGACCAATGCCGGTGACCCCGACAATCCGGGTCTGCCCGCGGGCGCGCTGACGCTGAAGAACGACGCGGGCTTCCCCGGCTATCTGGGTGCCGCCCCGCCCCACGGGCACGGCGACCACCGCTACTTCTTCATGGTGCACGCCGTGGATGTGGAGACGTTGGATGTGGATGCGGAGGGCACGCCGGCGCTGCTCGGGTTCAACCTCTTCTTCCACTCCATCGGCCGTGGGTGGATCGCCCCGACGTTCGGGCACTGATCTTCCGGACACCAACCGGGATCCACGTGCGCAGCCCGCAGGTCGCGGGGCAGGCGTACCGTGACGGTCAGCCCCACAGCTTGAGGATGCGTACGCCGAGGGCGCCCAGATCGAACCGCACCGACTCCGGGACCCTCGAGGCGCTCTCTCCATAGTCGAGGTTCGCCGTCAGGTTAACCTCTCGGCCCGCTTCGATGGCGGCAACGATCTCGTCATCGATGCGGGCCTTGGCCGTCACCGACCCCTTGGGGCCGAGGACGACGTTGGGACCCGTGGCTTCACCGCCGAACTCTTCGCCAATCAGCAGGAACTGCTCGATGCGACCTTCTTCGAGGGCTTGGTCGCAGAGCTCGATCGTGCTCAGATCACTGAAGTCCGAGCCCGGTGCGACTTCGATCATCACCTCCTCGGGAGGTGTCGGGGGGCGGGCGGTCTTCTTCCTGAACAGTCCGAACACGTCACCGAAACTACTCGACCCCTGTTGAAGAACGCGATGTGCTCAGGGCAGATCCGGGGCGGGATCGGGGCGCCGTGGGTCGCATCCGGCTGTGCGGCCGCGAGAAGATGGACGGCGTGTTCGCGATCAGCTTCGTCCTCTGTGTCCTTGTCGTTGCCCTCACCGTGGCGGGGGTACGCCGGGACGCGCGCTGGCTGGGCAACGCCTATCTGATCGGGCTGTCCGCGCTGCTGGTGCTGCTCACAGCCACCCTGGCTGTCCCCGGCGTGGGGATCCTGCTGATGCTGAGCGGCGTGCTGTTCCTGGTGCTGGCGCCGTTGCTGGTCCTCGTCCTCGTGGTGTTCCTCCTGATCAACGGATTCACGATGGTGCGACGCGAGAGCGGCTCGTTGCCCAATCTGCTCTCCCTGATCGCAGGCCTTGGCATCGCGGCCGTGATGGCAGCCAGCGTCGGGGTCCTCATCAACCCGGCCACGCTTCTGACGCCGTTGGCGCTTGCGGCCGTCCTCGGGCTCGCCTATCTCGGTTTCGAGTTCACGAGTTATGTGGGCTACGCGTGGGCGTACGCAAAGATCGCTCGCCGGGTGCCCGCCAGCCACGTCATCGTGCTGGGCTCGGGGCTCCGGGACGGCCGAACCGTCGGGCCGCTGCTGGCCGGTCGGGTGGACGGAGGGATCGAGCACTACCGGCGGCTGCGCAAGGCCGGCGGTGAGCCGCTGCTGGTCATGTCCGGTGGGCAGGGTCCCGACGAACACATCCCGGAGGCGCGGGCCATGGCGGACTATGCGATCAGTCGCGGCGTACCCGAGGAGCACCTGCTCGTCGAGGACCAGTCCCGCACCACGCTGGAAAACTTGCGTTTCACCCGCGCCCTGATCGCTGACCGGTCGGTAACAGAGACAGTGGCGGGTGAGGCCGACGTCGCCGAACCGCGGGGCGGTCAGGAGCTCGCCCCGCGTCCTCCCGCCAAGCCACCCCTCCCCTGGTTCGCACCACCGGTCGAGGCGTCGATGTTGATCGTGACCAGCGATTATCATGCCTTGCGCGCGGCGACGTACGCCCGCCAACTCGGTCTGCCCGCCCAGGCCGTCGGGTCCCGGACCGCGCGCTACTTCTGGCCCAGTGCGGTCCTGCGGGAGTTCGTGGCCGTCCTGAACCAGCAACGGAAGCGCCACATCGTGCTGATGCTGCTCATCACCGTCCCGGTGCCGCTGCTGCTGGCTCTCGCCCTGTTCTGAACCGAACCAGGAGCAGCGGCCCCGGCGACGTGAAAGTCAGTCCTTGGCCTCGGACTTCTCCCCCTGGTCCTTCTTGGGATCGGGCTTGAAGTCCACGCCGGCCTCCTTGCGCTGCTGGGCGGAGATCGGTGCGGGGGCCTGCGTCAGCGGGTCGAACCCGCCGCCGGACTTCGGAAACGCGATCGTGTCGCGGATCGACTCGGTGCCGGCCAGCAGCGACACGATGCGGTCCCAACCGAACGCGATCCCACCGTGCGGCGGGGCGCCGAACGAGAACGCATCCAGCAGGAAGCCGAACTTCTCCTGGGCCTCCTCCTCGGAGATGCCCATCACCTTGAAGACACGTTCCTGGACGCCGCGGCGATGGATACGGATCGAGCCGCCGCCGATCTCGTTGCCGTTGCAGACCATGTCATAGGCGTACGCCAGCGCGCTGCCTGGATCGGTGTCGAACGTGTCGAGCGACTCCGGCTTCGGCGAGGTGAACGCATGGTGCACCGCCGTCCACGCGCCGCCGCCAACAGCGACGTCGCCGGCAGCGACGGCGTCGGAGGTCGGCTCGAACAGCGGCGCATCGACGACCCAGAGGAACGACCAGGCGTCGGCCGGGATCATCTCGGTGCGCTTGGCGATCTCCACCCGCGCGGCGCCGAGCAGCTCCTGCGACGGCTTGCGCTTGCCGGCGGCGAAGAAGATGCAGTCGCCCGGCTTGGCGCCGACCTCGGCGGCCAGGCCCGCGCGCTCGGCTTCGGAGATGTTCTTGGCGACCGGCCCGCCGAGCTCGCCGTCCTCGGCGACCGTGACATAGGCCAGGCCCTTCGCCCCGCGCTGGCGCGCCCATTCCTGCCAGGCATCGAACGTCCGCCGCGGCTGCGACGCGCCGCCCGGCATGACGACCGCGCCGACATAGTCGTTCTGGAACACCCGGAACGGCGTCTCGGCGAAGAACTCCGTCACCTCGACGAGCTTGTTGTCGAAGCGCAGATCCGGCTTGTCCGAGCCGTAGTTGTCCATCGCCTCGCGATAGGTGATGCGCGGGAACGGGGTCGTCAGCTCCACGCCCTTGAGCTTCCAGATCTCCGCCACGATCGCCTCGCCAAGCTCGATCACGTCGTCCTGGTCGACGAAGCTCATCTCGATGTCGAGCTGGGTGAACTCGGGCTGACGGTCGGCGCGGAAGTCCTCGTCGCGATAACAGCGCGCAATCTGGTAGTAGCGCTCCATCCCGCCCACCATCAGCAGCTGCTTGAACAGCTGCGGGGACTGCGGCAGGGCGTACCAATTCCCCGGACTCAGCCGCGCCGGCACCAGGAAGTCCCGCGCACCCTCGGGGGTGGAGCGGGTCAGGGTCGGGGTCTCGATCTCGACGAAGTCGCGTTCCCCCAGGACCTTGCGCGCCGCCGCGTTGACCTTGGACCGCAGGCGGATGACGTCTCCGGAGGCCTGGCGGCGCAGGTCCAGATAGCGATACTTGAGGCGGGCTTCCTCGCCGACGTTGATCCGCTCGTCGATCTGGAACGGCAGCGGCGCGGACGGGTTGAGCACCTCCAGGTCGCGGATCACGATCTCCACCTGCCCGGTCGGCAGGTTGGGGTTGACGTTCTCCTCGTCCCGCGCCTCGACGACACCGGTGACCTTCACACAGAACTCGTTGCGCAGGTCGTGGATGCCGGCCGACTCGAGATATTCGTCGCGGACGACCACCTGGCAGATGCCGGACGCATCGCGGAGGTCCAGGAACGCGACGCCCCCGTGATCCCGTCGTTTGGCGATCCACCCGGCGAGGGTGACGGTCTGGCCGATGTCTTCGGTGCGCAGTGTGCCGGCGTCATGCGTGCGGATCACGGGCGTTTCCCTTCTGTTCCCTTGTGACGGCCCCACATAGACGGTATGGGGTCCAGGCTGAAAAGCGCCGCCGTGCGGGCGGCAACGCGGCCGAGCCTAGTCGAGCCCGCCCCGCGTGCGGAACTCGTGGGATGCCCCATTCCTCAATCGGTCCCTCACTGGCCCTCACGCGGCATGAGCGAGTGCGGAGTGACCCCGTAGGAGTCTTTGAAACGACGGCTGAAGTGGGAAAGATTTTTGAAACCGAACGCAGCGGCGACGTCGGAGACCTGCTCGAAAGCCCCGTTCGTGATTGCGCTGTGGCTCTCACGAATTCGCTCAGTCCAGAGCCATTCCATTGGCGTGGTGTCTTCTAGCTTGAAGAGCCGCAACAAGGTCCTCGTTGACATGTGAGTCGAAGCTCCGATCATGCCCAAGGTCAGTTCCGAATTGTCGAGGTTGTTCAACAGGAAGCGCTGGACCGCTCTGAGCCGCTCGCGCTGACGTGCCGTGCGAGACTCCCTCGGCAGCGACACGGTCGGTTCGAAAGCGACCGTGAGGATATCCAGCACGGCCATGCGAGTCTTCTCAGGCACGGCATTTGTGTCCGTGGAGCGACTCAGTTCGAAGCAATGCTCCGCAGTGAAGGCCGCAAGCCGTGAACCGGCTAGTCCCCCATCGACTCTCAGGCCCGCAGCAGTTTCGATGCGGGGCAAGCGTGCCAGCAGCAACGCGCGCGGCACGATCACCATGAGGCTCGCGGATGACTTGCCGAAGGCCAAGGAGAAGGGCCGAGCCTGATCCATCAGCATCAGGTCGCCGGGGCCCAAAGTTGCGCGGTTACCGTTCTGGTCGAGGCTCGTGGTTCCGCCGAGGCCCACCCACACGAAGAAGTCGTCCCTCCCGTCCCGTCGGATATCACCCGGATATCGCTCCACCGTGAGGGTGTGGGGTCCAGTGACCCGGGAGGAGATCCGACTCACGGCCAACCGTCCCCAAGCGTGCGCCTGGACACTCGCCCGGAAATTTCTGTCGGGGACGGGACGCGCCTCGGTGATCGAGTAGTTCCGACAGGTCGTGTGATGCCAGCGTTCGAACGAGTCACCGGGCCTGACCTGATCGAAGGAATCCATAAAGCTCTACCCCCTCTGATGAACGGTGGCGCTTAGAGCAAAAGAAGTTGGCGCCTGCGGAAAAGCACTGTGGCTGAATCTCGTCCTAGTGTTGCCAGGCAACCGCTCGAAACAGGAGGCAACGATGCCGTATCAATGCGAGACGATTGACCCGAAGGCTACCGCAGTGGTCGTGGTGGATATGCAGAACGATTTCGTCGCTCCGAGGGCACCCATGCAATCGCAACAAGCCTTGGACATGGTCCCGCGCCTGGCCCAGACCCTGCAGAACTGTCGCGACCTCGGCATGAAGGTGGTCTACACCGCTCACGTTCACCGGCCAGACGGTTCCGATATGGGACTCTACGACGATCTCTACGAACCCATCGCCAAACGCGAAGCGCTCATCGACGGAACCCCTGGGGCGGAGATCTACTCCGGCTTGACTCCAGAACCAGGCGACCATGTGGTGAAGAAGCATCGCTATAGCGGGTTCTTCGCCACCGACCTCGACCTGCTACTGCGCGAGTGGGGCATCACTACAGTGGTGATCGCCGGAACCACGACGGAGAACTGCTGTCACGCAACAGCGAGGGACGCGATGTTCCGGAACTACAAGGTGGTATTTCTGTCTGACGGGACCGGAACCGTGGACTACCCAGACGCTGGAGTGGGAAGTCTGACGGCCGATGAAGTGCACCAATCGACACTGGTCATCATGTCTAACTCAACCGCTCACGTCATGTCGTGCGAGGAGATGCTGGAACTCGCACGCACCTGAGCGTCAGGGACGGGTGGCGGCGGTGACCACAGGTCAGTGAGGTGAGGATCTCAACACCAGCTTCCGAATCCGCCGCGCGGGCTCCTCGTCCCAGTTCATCTCCACGAACGCGCCCTCGAGCGGCTCGTCGTCGGGATCGATGCTGGCGTGGAGGACTTCGCGGAGCAGCTCCTGCTCGTCTTCGTCGATGCCCGCTTTCGGCAGGACCACGAGGAGGCGTCCCCGCACTCCACCGGAGGCCAGGACGAAGTCGGCCTCGTCCTCCAGCCAGCGGGTGAACCGGGACCACGCGAACCGGTCCCGGTCGACGGTTACACCGTGCTCGTCGAGGACGACCCGCTGCACCCTCCGCGCCTGCGCTTCGGCGCGGGCGCGCAGCAGGGCCAGCCCATAGCCCACGACCGCGGCCACCGCGAGCAGCACCGCGAGCAAACTCGGGCCTACCCCGAACAACACCTGCACCGCAATCAGGAACAGCGCCGCCCCCAGCGCGAGCCCGCAGCCAACCCCGACAACGGGATTGACCACGTGGCGCAGCCGGTGGAGCCAGCCACGGTTCGGCGGCAGCTCAACCCGCTAGACGAGCCGCCCGTCCTCGGTGATCACGCAGGTCCCACCACCGGCGCGAGGTCCTCGGTCGGCGGCAACCAGGTGGCGGCATCGGCGGCGACCTGCTCGCCGCTGCGGATGTCCTTCACCTCACCGGAGGAGAACCAGACGAACGGGATCCCGCGGCGGTCGGCGTACTTGATCTGCTTGCCGAACCGGTCCGCCTTCGGCGCGACCTCCGCCGCGATCCCCCGCGCGCGCAGTTGCTGCGCGGTCGCGATCGCCTCGGCACGGGTCTCCTCGGCGTCGACCGCAACGAGCACGCAGGTCGGCACCGAACGGCTGACGGTGAGCTTGCCCTTGGCAACCAGAGGCACGAGGATCCGGGTCACGCCGAACGAATAGCCGACGCCGGGATAGGTCGTCCTGCCGTCCGAGGCGAGCGCGTCATAGCGCCCGCCGGAGGCGACGGACCCCATCTTCTCGTGGCCGACCAGCTCGGTCTCATAGACCGTGCCCGTGTAGTAGTCCAGCCCGCGGGCGATCTTCAGATCCGCCACGATCCTGCCCGGGACGGCGGCCGCGGCGGTGGTGACGAGGGTGGCGAGCTCGTCGAGTCCCTGGTCGAGAAGCTCGGAGCGTACGCCCAACTCCCGCACCCGGTCGACGAACGAGGCGTCCGCGGCCTGGATGTCGGCCAGCGCGACGCACTGACGCGCGACCGTGTCGGACAACCCCAGCTCGTTGACGAGGAGCTCGACCACGGCGTCGGGCCCGATCTTGTCGAACTTGTCGACCCGCTGCAGCACGGCCGCGGTGTCCTCGATGCCCAGGCCCTCATAGAAGCCCTGGGAGAGCTTGCGGTTGTTCACGTGCATGAGCACCGGCGGGACGCCGAGCTCGGTGTGCAGGCGCTCGAACGCCTCGAGCGCGACCAGCGGGATCTCGACGTCGTGGTGGGCGGCCAGCACCCCGGAGCCGATGATGTCGATGTCGGCCTGGCAGAACTCCCGATAGCGCCCCTCCTGGGGCCGCTCGCCGCGCCAGACCTTCTGAATCTGGTAGCGCCGGAACGGGAACGCGAGGTGGCCGGCGTGCTCCAGGACATAGCGCGCGAGCGGCACCGTCAGGTCATAGTGCAGCCCCATCTCATCGGTCGCATCACCCTCGGCATGCAGGCGGCGCACGGTGAAGATCTCCTTGTCGATCTCGCCCTTGCGCGCCAGCACCTCCAGTGGTTCGACGACACGCGTCTCGATCGAGCCGAAGCCGTGCAACTCGAACGACGACCGCAGGATGTCCAACGCGCGTTGTTCGATGATCCGCCCGGCGGGCAGGAATTCCGGATAACCGGAGATCGGCTTGGGTCGGCTCACAGCATGTTCTCCTGCAGATAGGGGTTGGTGGCGCGCTCGCGCCCCATGGTGGTCTGACCGCCGTGGCCCGAGAGCACCGCGGCCGTGTCGGGAAGAGCGAGGACGACGTCACGCAGTGAACGGACCATCTCCCCCGGGTCACCGCCGGGCAGGTCGGTCCGGCCGATGCTGCCGGCGAAGAGCACGTCACCGGAGAACACCACCCGGTCGATCTGCGGGCCGGCCGCGTCATAGGGCATCTCGAGCAGCGTGCAGCCGGGGGTGTGCCCCGGCGCGTGGTGGTGGGTGAATTCGATGCCCGCATAGGTCTGCGTCCCGCTCACGGGCAGGCTGCGAATGTCGGTGGGCTCGGTCAGGCCGTCGGCCCCGCCGCTGTAGCCCTTGCACAGATGGACGAGTTCCGGCATCCCGATCTGCTCGAACCGAAGGGAGAGGAGATGCCGATCGGCATCGTTGATGTAGACCGGGATCCCATAGCGCTCCGTCGTCTCGTGCACGGCGAACACATGGTCGATGTGTCCGTGGGTGAGGAGCACGGCGACGGGTGTGAGGTCATGTTCGGTGACCACTTGGCCGACAGGGGGCCCTGCGGTCATGCCGGGGTCGATGATCACACACTCCGCGCCTGCCTCTCGAGCGACGACATAGCAGTTGGTTTGCAGGGGTCCGGCTGGAAAAGATGCGATCAACACGGTGGGTGAGTCTAGTCCCCCGGTCGGACAGGGACGCCTGGCGCATTTTCGGGGAGACCCACCGGTCGGGCCGAGGGCTGACCCGGCCCGGCCGATGGGCGCTGAGGGGACGGAGTCAGGCAGCCACGTGACAGACCGGCGACGACGAAGACCGTCCGACCGGCGAAACCTCGCGAGCGCAGAGATTTCCGCTGCCGTCGCAAGTCCGCGCAGGAACGTTAGCAATCCTTGAAGAAGCAGCTAACTCAACGTGTCGGGAGATGGTACGCCGGCCCTTCTCCCCGGACGCGTGGCTCTGCAGCAGAGCCCTCGACACGCCAGCAATCACCGATTCGGAGCAATCGGCGTGCATGCCATGCCCATTGATGAGGCAAGATAGGCCGCATGAGTGACACTGCAGGTCCCGCCGCCTTCGGTCGGGTCGCCGAAGACGGAACCGTCTATGTCCGGACTGCTGACGGGGAGCGCGCCGTCGGGCAGGTGCCGGACGCTTCACCCGAGGAAGCGCTGGCGTTCTTCGTCCGCCGCTTCGAAAGTCTGCAGGTCGAGGTCGACCTGCTGGCTGCGCGGGTGCGAGCCGGCACGATGTCACCCGACGAGGCCCGCAAAGCAGTGGCCAATCACAAGAAGCAGATCGCCGAAGCCAACGCGGTGGGAGATCTGGCGGGACTGGCCGATCGGCTTGACTCCCTGACCGGCGCGATCGCCGAACAGGCCGAGGCACGCAAGGCGCAACGGGCCCAGCAGAACGAGCAGACCCGTGCGACGAAGGAACAGATGGTGGCAGAGGCCGAAGCCCTCGCGGCCGGCAACGACTGGCGTGGTGGGGTCAACAGGTTTCGCGCTCTCCTGGAGAGCTGGAAGGCGCTCCCCCGCATCGATCGACAGACCGACGATGCGCTGTGGCACCGCTTCTCCAGTGCTCGCACCACGTATACGCGTCGCCGCAAGGCGCAGTTCGCCCAGCAGGCGGAGAAGCGCGATCAGGCGAAGCGCGTGAAGCAGGAGATCATCGCCGAAGCCGAGGCGATCGCCGGGTCGACCGAATGGGGTCCGACCGCGGGGATGTTCCGCGACCTGATGCAGCGGTGGAAGGCCGCCGGACCGGCCCCCCGGGATGTCGATGAGCAGCTCTGGCAGACCTTCCGGGGGCTCCAGGACCAGTTCTTCGCCGCCCGCAGCGCCGCGCTCAGTGAACAGGACGCGGAGTTCCGGGGCAACCAAGAGGCCAAGGAAGCGCTCCTTGACGAGGCAGAGAAGGCGATCCTCCCGATCACCGACCTCAACGCGTCCAAGCAGGCGTTCCGCGCATTCCTCGACAAGTTCGCCGAGATCGGCAAGGTCCCCCGGGACGCCATCCGGCCCATCGACAATCGGGTCCGCGCCCTGGAGCATGCGCTTCGCGACGTCGAGAACGAACATTGGCGCCGGACCAACCCCGAGGCCCGGCAGCGGGCAACCGACACGGCCAACAAACTGCAGACGCAGATCGAGCAGCTGGAGCAGAAGGCCTCCAAGGCCGAGGCCCGCGGTGACGAGCGCAAGGCCAAGGAACACCGCGCAGCTGCCGACACCTATCGCAGCTGGCTGGAGCAGGCGGAGAAGGCCGTCCAGGACTTCACCGGCTGAGCATGCTCGGCGCGGCGCGCGGCGTACTCGCCGCGTGACCCGCGGGGTTGCGACACGACAGCCCGCGGGTCAACTCGGGTGCCGCCGATTCGGCTATTGCTTGACCCGGAACACGTCGAAGACGCCGGGCACTTGGCGCACGGCCTGCAGGAGTGCCTCCAAGTGCTTCGGATCCGGCGTCTCGAAGGTCATGCGTGTCTTGAACACGCGCTGTTTGTCGGTGGTCATGGTCGCCGACACGATGCTGACATGGTGTTCGGAGACGGTCTTGGTGATGTCGTGCAGGAGGCCGGTGCGATCCAGTCCCTCGATCTGCACCGCCACCAGGAACGAGCTTTCCGCGGTCGGTGCCCACGACACGTCGACCAGCCGCTCCGGGGTGGAGCGCAAGCTTTCGGCATTGGTGCAATCGGTGCGGTGCACCGACACCCCTTGACCGCGAGTGATGAAACCCATGATCTCGTCCCCGGGCACCGGCGTGCAGCAGCGCGCAAGCTTGACCCACAGATCCGTGTCCCCGTGCACCGCGACGCCGGTTCCGTTTCCGCTGCCCCGGCTGGGACGCCGGCTCCGGGTGGCGATGGCCGGCTCCGACACCTCCTCGGCGGCCTCGTCCGTGCCTCCCGCGATGCGAATCAGCCGCTGGACCGCCGCCTGAGCGGAGATTTGGTGGCGTCCGATGGCGGCATAGAGCGCAGTGACGTCCGCCAGACGATAGTGGTGGGCGACCGCGGTCACGTTCTCCAGACTGATGATGCGCTGAAGGGGCAGGCCGGCCTTGCGTACCTGTTTCGCAAGCATCTCCCGGCCCGAATCGACCGTGGCCTCCCGCTGCTCACGTGAGAAGTATTGCCGGATCTTGTTGCGCGCCTTGGGGCTCTTGACGAACTCCAGCCAGTCCCGGCTCGGGCCGGCCCCCTCCGCTTTGGACGTCATGATGTCGACGACATCACCGTTGACCAGCTGGGATTCGAGAGGAACCAGGCGACCGTTCACCCGGGCGCCGATGCAGCGCTGGCCCACTTCGGTGTGAATGGCGTAGGCGAAGTCGACGGGGGTCGATCCCCCCGGCAGGGTGATGACCTCGCCCTTGGGCGTGTAGACGTAGACCTCCGCGGACTTGATCTCGTATTGCAGTCCCTCGAGGAACTCACCGGGATCGTCGGCCTCACGCTGCCATTCGGTCAGTGAGCGCACCCACGTCAACTCGGAGCCGTCCGGGTTGACCACCTTGTCCGCCGCGGTCTTGGTGGGACTCTCCTTGTATTTCCAGTGCGCCGCGACACCGTACTCCGCGCGCCGATGCATGTCGTGCGTGCGGATCTGGAGCTCCACGGGTTTGCCGGACGGCCCGATCACCGTGGTGTGGAGCGATTGATACATGTTGAACTTGGGGACCGCGATGTAGTCCTTGAAGCGACCCGGCAGCGGGTTCCAGCGCACGTGCATCACACCCAGGGCGGCGTAGCAGTCCCGGGGTGTGTCCACCAGGACCCGCAGCCCCACGAGGTCATAGATGTCGGCGAAGTCCCGGCCGCGCACCACCATCTTCTGATAGATCGAGTAGTAGTGCTTCGGACGACCGTGCACCGTGGCCCTGATCCGCGCGTCCTTCAGGTCCCCGGTCACGGTTTCGGTCACCTGGGCCAAGAGCTTCTCCCGCTGGGGAGCACGCTCGGCGACCAGTTGCACGATTTCGGCATAGATCTTCGGGTGCAGGATCGCGAAAGCGAGATCTTCGAGCTCCCACTTGACCGCGTTCATGCCGAGACGGTGGGCCAGCGGGGCGAAGATGTCGATCGTCTCGTTGGCGATCCGCGTCTGCTTGTCCGGGCGCAGGAAGTGCAGCGTACGCATATTGTGCAGACGGTCGGCCAGCTTGATGACGAGGACGCGGATGTCCCGCGACATCGCGACGACCATCTTGCGGATCGTTTCCGCCTGGGTGCTGTCGCCATAGGTGACCTTGTCAAGTTTGGTCACCCCGTCGACCAGCTGCGCGACCTCGTCACCGAAATCGGCGGACAGTTGCTCGATCGTGTAGGAGGTGTCCTCGACCGTGTCGTGCAACAGCGCAGCACAGAGCGTCGACTCGGTCAGCCCCAGCTCGGCAAGAATGGTCGCGACCGCCAGAGGGTGCGTGATGTAGGGATCGCCGCTCTTGCGCAACTGTCCACGGTGATAGTGCTCAGCGGTCCGATAGGCCCGCTCCACCACTGCCGTGTCCGATTTCGGATGGTTGCTGCGCAACACCTTGAACAACGGATCCAGGACCGAGGCATGGGAAGGACGCCCGAATCTGGCCAAGCGGTGCCGCATCGACATGCGCGGATGCTCGGGCCCGCTCGACAGCCGATCAGGAACCGTTGGAGTGGCTGCGACCACACCGAGATCCTGGGAGTCACTCACCAGCCACCACCTCCTGCCGCGCAGTTCCCCAGTCTAGTCACGAAGTCCGCAGAACCGCTCCCCTGTGTCCATCGGTCCACCGGCTGGCCGTTCTGCAGGATCAGTCGTCGTCCAAGGCACCGCCGCGTTCATAGCGGACCGGAATCTCACGGTCCCTGGCGGGCCGGCCGTCGGGGGTGGTGCTCCGCCGCACGACGACGAGCTGATCCCCGGGCTCGAGCCGGGCGACCGTCGGGTCAAAATAGCGTCGCAGGGTCTTGTTGCGGACCACCGCGATCACGCGTTCCTCGCTGATATCGGCCGGATTCCGGCCCACTTCTTCAGCGGTGACCTGGCGCTCCCCCAACTCCAGCCCCTCGCCGGACGTCAACAGGTCCTCCAACATCGTGCCGATGTTGGGGCTGAAGGCTGACATGCCCAGCAGTCGACCGACCATGTCCGACGAGGTGACCACGGAGTCCGCACCGGATTGGCGCAGGAGGGAGACGTTCTGCTCCTCACGGACGGCGACCACGAGGTGGGCGCGGGGGTTGAGCTGGCGGGCGGTCAGCGTGACCAGGATCGTCGAGTCGTCCCTGTCGAGGGTGATGATGACCTCGCGGGCCTTGGTGATCTCCGCCCGGCGCAACACCTCCCGCCGCGTCGCATCGCCTTCGATGGCCGCCACCCCGTCCAGGTTGGCGTCCACGATGGCGCTCGGACGCCCATCGATGACGACGACTTTCGAAATATCACGTCCCTGGCGGGCGAGGGTGGAGACCGCAGTACGCCCCTTGGTGCCATAGCCGACCACGACGATGTGATTGCGCATGCGTTTCCTCCAACGGGAATCGATGAGTACGCGGCGCCCTTCCGTGGCCAACACCTCCAGGGTGGTGCCGACCAACAGAACCAGGAAGATGATGCGCAGCGGGGTGATCACAATGGCGTTGATGATCCTGGCGTGCGGGCTCGTCGGCGTGATGTCGCCATAGCCGGTCGTGGTCATGGTCACGGTCGCGTAGTAGAGGGCATCGATGAAACCGACGCCGTCCCCGTTGACATTGTCGCGGTAGGAACCGCGGTCGAGCCAGACAACCAGCGTGATGATCGTCAACAGCAGCAGACCGACCAGCCCCCGCAACATCAGCTCTCGGGCCGGTGTGGTGCCCCGGTTGGGCAGGGACACCAGGCTGATCTTGCTGCTGTTGATCCCGGCTGGATCGGGCAGGAGGCTGCTCATCGGTCAGCCTTCTTCGACGGTGAGCAGTGAGTCGATCCGATCAAGTCCTTCCTCCGCCAGGCGTGTCCGCGCGCCGAGGAAGCCGAGCTCGAGCAACACGACGACGCCGACGAGCTCCGCACCCAGTGACCGGACGAGCTCAGCGGTCGCGGAGACCGTGCCACCGGTGGCGAGCACATCATCGACGATGAGCACCCGCATATCGGGGGTGAGGGCGTCCCTGTGCATCATGAGCTCGTCGGTCCCATATTCGAGGGCGAACGTCGCCGACAGGGTGGGCCTCGGCAGCTTGCCCGGCTTGCGCACGGGCACGAAACCCGCTCCGAGCTGGGCCGCCACCGGAGCTCCCATGATGAAGCCGCGCGCTTCCATGCCGACGACCATGTCCACCTCTGCCGGTGCCAGCGCGGTCAGGCCGTCCACTGCCAGCCGGAAGCCCTTGGGGTCTGCCAGCAGCGGGGTGATGTCCTTGAAGACGACCCCCGGAGAGGGGAAGTCCGGGACATCGGAGATCAATCCCAGGAGTGTGTCCAGACCTGCAGAACCGGTCACTGACATGATTAGTTCTTTCGCTCGCTCCGGGTCTGCCGGCGCGGCTGGTGCCGCTCTGGTGGCGACCAGTCCACGGCCTCGGCCGTGACGATCCGTGTTCCGGCCTCGTCCAGTTCCTCGTTCGTCGGTTCGACGGTCGACACCGACCCGCCCGCGGAATCCGCAGTGGTTCCGGACCTGCGCGTCGCGACACCGGAGGTTCCCCGCTCGACCGATTCGGTGTGCTCCCGGATCGCCGGTTCCCGCATCTTCATGTCGACCAGCAGCGGTGCGGCGATCAGCACCGAGGAATAGGCGCCTGCGATCATGCCCACGAAGAGCACCAGGCCGAGGTCCTTCAACGGACCCGTTCCGAGATACCACCAACCGGCCACCAGCAGCGCCGCGACCGGCAGCACACCGATGATCGTGGTGTTGATCGAGCGGATGAGGACCTGGTTGACCGCCTTGTTGGCAGCCGCCGCATAGGTGACTCGGCGCTGTTCGTGAAGCCCGCGCATGTTCTCCCGCACCTTGTCAAAGACGACCACCGTGTCATACAGCGAATAGCCGAGAATGGTCAGCATGCCGATCAGCGTGGCCGGGGTGAAGGTGAAGCCGATCAGTGCATAGATGCCGATCGCCAGCACCAGGTCGTGCAACAGCGCGACGATGGCCGCTACGGACATCTTCAGATCGCGGAAATAGACCCAGATCAGCAGCATCACGAGCACGAGGAACACCACGAGCGCGATCAGGCCCTGTTGGGTGATCTGTTTGCCCCAGGAGGCGCCGATGAGGCTGTACGCGACCTGGTCCGGATCGACGCCAACCTCTTCCGCGATGATCTCCCGCATGAGAGGCACCTCGGTCTGGGCGTCCAATGATCGGGTCTGCACCCGGACCGTGTTCTCACCCATCGTGGTGACCGTCGTGTCCCCGAGCTCCGGCAGCCCGGAGGCCTGGACTGCGGCTCGCATGTCGTCAACGGTCTGCGCCGTCACCTGGGTCGGGGCCTGGAAGTCCGCACCCCCGGAGAATTCGATGCCGAGGGACAGCCCACGCAGGAGCAGAGCACCGATCGCGATCGCGATGATGATGCCGGACATGATGTACGACCGTTTGCGGAGCCCGACAATGTCGAGGGAGATGTCACCGGTGTACAGCCGGTGGGCGATGCTCCTGGAGGCCGGCGTCGCCTTGTTGGACTCGTCGGTCTCTGGCGGATTCGACTCGGTGAGTTTCCGGTCGGACATCACGCCTCCTTCCCTGCCGCGATCGGCGTCCGGGTGGTGCGACGGTGGGTCCGACCGGACAGCGTGCGCACACCGAGGTGCCCGCTGTCCAGTCCGGACAGCTTGTGACCGCCGCCGAAGAACTTGGTCCGCACCAACAGCGACATGAGCGGCTTGGTGAAGAAGAACACGACCACGAGGTCGAGCAGCGTGGTGAGGCCGAGAATGAAGGCGAATCCCTTGATCCCACCCATCGCCAGAACGAACAGGACGACGGCGGACAGCAGCGTGACTGCATCGGAGATCAGGATGGTGTATTTCGAGCGCGCCCAGCCTGCCTCGACGGCGGAGCGCAGGGATCTGCCCTCGCGTACCTCATCCCGTATCCGTTCGAAGAAGATGACGAACGAGTCCGCGGTCAGGCCGATCGCAACGATCGCGCCGGCGATGCCGGGCAGGTTGAGAGCGAACCCGACCGACTGTCCGAGAAGCACTGTCATCGCATAGGTGTACGCCGCCGCCACCGCCAGCGAGAGAATGACCACGACGAACAGACCGCGGTAATAGAACATGGCGTAACCGACCACCAGGGCCAGACCGATGATGCCCGCGATGATGCCCGCTCGGAGCTGCTCACCACCCAGGGTGGCGGACACGTTGGACACCTCGGACACCTCGAAGGAGAGCGGGAGCGCCCCGTATTTGAGCACATTGGCCAACTCCGTCGCCGATTGTTCGTTGAAGGATCCGGAGATCTCGGCGCGGCCGCCCGGAATGGACTGGCTCACGCTCGGCGCGGAGATCACGCGCCCGTCCAGGACGATGGCGAAACGGTTCTGGGGGTCCGTGTTGGCAGCCAGCGCCCCCGTCGCCTGCTCGAATTGGGAGGCGCCTTCACCGTCGAACGTCAGGTTGACGACCCAGTTGAGCTGATTCTGGGGTACGCCCGCCGTGGCGGAGGTCAGTCGGTCACCGGTGATCATGGCGGGGCCGAGCAGATATTTCTCCGAGTCGGCCCGGTCGCAGGCCACCATCGGCTGGTCGGAGACCTCGGGGATTTCGTCCCCGCAGGTGAACTCCTCGAAGTCGATGAAATCGTTCTCTGTCGGCTGCCAGGTCATCGCCTGGTCGGGTGGGAGTCCCTGTCCCGGCTCGGTCGGCCGCGGGCTGCGTGGCGGAGGCGGAGCCGTCGGCAGCATCGGCGCCGGACGGTTGGCTCCCGTGGTGGGCTCCTCCGCGGGTTCCGACTCGGTTTCCGCCGGCGTCGGCGCCTCTTCGGGCGCTGCGGTCCCCGTCGGCACCTCTTCGGGCGCTGCGGTCCCTTCGGCACCGGGCACGGCCTCGGCCGGTTCGGGTTGGACCGGAGGTGCAACACCCTCGACGTAGTGCACGGCACGGAAGGTCAGGACAGCGGTCTGGCCGACCATGCGGACGAGCTCGTCCTGCTGCACGTTGGGCACGGTGACGATGACCTGCCGGTCCCCGGATGTCGTCACTTCGGTCTCACCCACACCGAGCGAATCCACTCGCTGCTGGATGATCGTGCGCGCCTGCTCCAAGCTCTCCGAGGAGGGTGCGCCACCGCCGACGATGTTGCTGGCGGTCAGGGTGATCGTGGTGCCGCCACGCAGGTCGAGACCGAGCTTGGGCGTCCACGTCCTGGTTGCGGCCATGATCCCGAACATCGCTGCCAGGACCACGAACAGAACGATGAGTCTGCGGGCGGGGTTGCCATACCGTGTCGGCATGTCTCAGCCCTTCCGATTCTCGCCATCGCGGGGATCGACGTCATCGGCGGGCGGGTCCTGGAGGCCGCGCTCCAGCAGTCCGTCGTGGTCGTCATCGCCCGGAGCGACCGTCCCGCCGAACACGGCATCCTCGGCGAACTGGGACTCGGGCGTGATCACCTGCAGAACTGCCTGTTTCAGCACCAGGACCTGCTGGCCAGGGCCTATCTCGATCCTGACCTGACGTTCACCGACCTCGCTGACGGTGCCATAGATGCCCGAGTTGAGCATCACCCGTGTCCCGGGCGTCATCGTCTCCGCAAGCCTGGCCGCGTCGGCCTGGCGCTTCTTGTTGGGTCGAATGATGAGGAAATAGAACGAGGCCACCATCAAGGCGATCAATAGGCCGGTGGTCAGTGGTTCCATGAGTCCCGCATTCCTGTGCTGAATATCCCGTGAAGGGCTGACTGCCGGAGTCTACCCACGCATTCCGCTGTTCTCGCGTCAATCCCGTCCCGCGCCCCAGGACGCCCGGCGGTCCGGCAGCGAGCATCACGGGAACAATGTTGCGCCCTGTCCACCGGTCGGTGGCGTGAGGCCGAGGTGCCGCCACGCCGCATCGGTGGCCACGCGCCCGCGCTGCGTACGCATCAGGAATCCCTGGCGCACAAGAAACGGTTCCGCCACCTCCTCGACGGTCTCGGCCTCCTCCCCCACGGAGATCGCCAGCGTCGACAGCCCGACCGGGCCACCGCCGAAACGCTGACAGATGGCCTCGAGAACGCCCCTGTCGAGACGGTCGAGACCGAGCTCATCGACCTCATAGAGCTCCAGGGCATCTCGCGCCAGGCTCGGGGTGACCTTCCCGTCGGCCTTGACCTGGGCATAGTCCCGAACCCGTCGGAGCAGACGGTTGGCGATCCGCGGAGTTCCCCGCGACCGACGCGCGATCTCGGCAGCCGCGGCCTCCGGCATGCTGATGCCGAGCACCACAGCGGACCGCATCAGGATGCGCTCGATCGCGTCCGTGGCATAGAAGTCCAGTTGCGCGGTGAAACCGAACCTGTCCCGCAACGGACCCGGCAACAAGCCTGCACGCGTCGTTGCACCCACCAGCGTGAAGGGCGGGATCTCCAGGGGGATGGCTGTCGCGCCGGGACCCTTGCCCACGATGACGTCGACCCGGAAGTCCTCCATCGCGAGATAGAGCATCTCCTCCGCCGGCCTCGACATGCGGTGGATCTCGTCGAGGAAGAACACCTCTCCCTCGACCAGCCCCGACAGGATCGCCGCCAGGTCCCCGGCATGCTGGATGGCCGGGCCCGAGGAGATGCGCAGCGGGGCGCCCATCTCGGTGGCGATGATCATGGCGAGGGTGGTCTTGCCGAGGCCCGGCGGTCCGGACAGGAGCACATGGTCGGGCACCCCACCCCGGTGCCTGGCTGCGGCCAGGACGAGGCCCAGCTGGTCGGCGACTCGCGGCTGACCGCGGAATTCCGCCAGGGAGCCTGGTCGCAGCGCCGACTCGGCCGCCTTCTCGTCAGGGAAGGCGTGGGGGTCGACCGGGGAGTGCTTCGTCACGTCGCGAGCCTACTTCGGGGGTGCGACAGTCACCGTTTGGCCAACGTACGCAGGGCCGTTCGCATCAACACCGCGACATTGGATTCGGTGTCCGCGAGATCGCTCACCCGGTCGCAGGCGGCCTCGGCGTCCTTGGTCGACCAGCCGAGCCCCTGCAGGCCCTGGGACACCTGTTCCCGCCAGGCCGGCACCACTGGGGTGCTCGGCGGGAGCGTCGTCGTGGCGCCCAGTGCCTGCACCTTGTCCTTCAGCTCCAGCACGATCTTCTGTGCCCCCTTGGGACCGATGCCGGGCACCCGCGTCAGGGTCTTGTGGTCCTCCGCCACGATCGCGCCCCGGAACTCATCGGGGCTCAGCACCGCGAGGAGCGCCTGTGCGATCCGTGGCCCCACCCCGGAGGCCGTCTGCGCCAAGTCGAAGCAGTCGCGTTCATCGGCTTCCGCGAAACCATAGAGGGTCAGGGAATCCTCCCGCACCACGAGTGAGGTGTGCAGGTGGGCGGGCTGTCCGAGGCGCACGCTGGTCGCGGTCGAGGGGGTGCACTCGACCCGACAACCGAAACCGTTGAGGTCCAGCACCACCCACGTCGCGCCGACAGCGGCCACGGTGCCCTCCAGATGGGCGATCACGATCGTCTCCTTCCGACTCGACGGGTGGCGGCATTCACGCGCTCGACCTGGCGGCGGGACAACTCGGCGGCCCGCTCCAGCGATCCGTTGTGGTGACCGCCGTTGCGCTCGACGCGGCGCAGGGCCTCCTCAATGCGGTTGCTCGACTGTCCGCGCCACACCTGACAGATCCCGAGGGCCACCGCGTCCGCCGCATCGGCCGGCTTGGGGGGAGCGTCGAGCTGCAGCACCCGCGCCACCATGTGACCGACCTGCTCCTTGCCGGCGCGGCCGTTGCCGGTGATGGCTGCCTTGACCTCGCTGGGCGTGTACTGGGCGACAGGGATCGCCTGTCGGGCACCGACCAGCATCGCGATGCCCGCGGCTTGGGCGGTGGCAATCACCGTCTGCATGTTGTTCTGCGCGAACACGCGTTCAACGGCCAGCACATCGGGCAGCCACTGCCCCACCAGCCCTGACAGTTTCTCCTCGATCGTCACCAACCGACGCGGCACATCGAGCGCGGGATCGGTCCGGACCACCCCGACGCCCAACAGATGGGGCGGACGCCCCGGGGTGCCCTCCACGACCGCGAAACCACAGCGGGTCAGACCGGGGTCGATCCCGAGCACCCGCATATGACCTCCCGTTGGAACAGACGTTCGGATCCTAGTCGGGGATCATCGGGTGGGCGACGCTGCCACGCCGGGCCGGCGGTCAGTCCTCGTCGGGTCGCTCCGCGTTGTCATAGACGTTCTGCACGTCATCGAGGTCTTCGAGGGCGTCGATGATACGGTCGAGCTTCTCAGCGGTATCCCCATCGACCGGCGAGTCATATTCGGGGACCATGTGCACTTCCGCGGACTCATAGTCGAGTCCCGCGGCCTGCACGGCCTTGCGGACCTCCACCACGTCATTGGGTTCGCAGAGAACAGTGAAGCCCTCGCCCTCGTCGAAGACGTCCTCGGCGCCCGCCTCGAGCGTGGCCTCCACCAGGTCGTCCTCGGTGACCGTGCGTCCGTCCTGGTCCTTGGCGACCTCGATGACACCCTTCCGCTGATAGATCCGCGAGACCGAACCGATGTCGGCAATCGTGCCACCGTTCCGGGTGATGGCGACCTTCACATCGGCGGCGGAGCGGTTGCGGTTGTCGGTCAGGCATTCGATGAGTACGCCGATCCCGCCGGGGGCCATCGCTTCGTACCACAACGTCTCATAGTTGACGGCATCGGCGCCGGCTCCGGAACCGCGCTTCACCGCACGGTCGATGTTGTCGTTGGGCACCGACGACTTCTTGGCCTTCTGGATCGCGTCATAGAGCGTCGGGTTGCCCGCTGGGTCGCCCCCGCCGAGGCGCGCGGCGACCTCGACATTCTTGACCAGTTTGGCGAACAACTTTCCACGTTTGGCGTCCAGGATCGCCTTCTTGTGTTTCGTTGTCGCCCATTTGGAATGACCTGCCATTGACTCGGCCTTTCTGAAATCAGGGTGTGAGTGCGGCTCGTGCTTCCTCAGGAGTCTCGAGCCGCTCGTATTGAATGATGGTGTCGGTGGGTTCATAACCCAGGGACCGATAGAGCGACGTGCCGCCTCCGTCGACCGAGTCCAACCCGACGCCGCCTGCGTCCATGCCGGCCCGCCGGAAGGAATCCAGGGAGCGGGCCAACAACACCCGGGCGATATTGCGGCCGCGCTGTGCCGGCCGCACTCCGAGGCGATCCGTCCAGCCCAGGGCCGGTCCCCCGAGCTCGTCGGAGGCGGAGTTCAGGGCATAGCCCACGACGTTGTTCCACTCGTCGACCGCGACCCACGACAGATCCGGGCGCGCATGATCCCCCGCCAGCGATGCCGCCCACGTGTGCGGATCGATTTCCTGTGAGCCCCATCGATCGGTGAACGCCTCGTTGTGTGCTTTCCTGGTCGGCTCCACCCACCGCGGTCCGAACGGCTCGAAGCGAACACCGAGCACCGGGGTCGCCACGAACTCGGCCACCCGGCTCCCGGTCGGAAACTGGCACACCATGTCGATCAGCCAGCGAGTCGGCTGAAAACCCTGGTGGACGAACAGGGAACGCTTGTTGGACATCGAGGCATCACTGAACGCGACCAGCCTCAGCGGGCCCGGCGAATCCGTGGCGAGGAACCAGTCGCGGGCCCGCCGCAGTTGCCAACGGATCAGCGCCCGACCGATGCCCTGGTGCCGGAACGCAGGATGCACCGCACCGTCCAGTTGCACCGTGTCCGGCGCCTCGGCGACCGTGAGCCAGCCGACCGCGACCATCGACGAACCCTCATAGCCGAGCGCCATGAGTTCGGAGGCCAGCGGGCCGGTCGCCTCGAACCAGGCGGGCAGATCCTCCGGCCCCCAACGCGGGGTGGTGTCGTCGAATGCCGCGATCGCCGACAAAAAGGCATGGACTTCAACGAGTTCTTTGGCAGCCCCGGCGCGCCACCGCAGAGGGGTCACATCATTGAGACTGTGTGACAATTTCCCCCCTCCGGCAGACAGCAGTGGCACACTCTAGCGGGTCACCGCCAGATCCGCGGGGTTTCCGCGACCCCGCCCTTCCGAGGACGCGCGGTTTGAGCCCACACGTGCCGCCAGGTGTGCGCCGTTTCGGGTGTCCGTGAGCCCGGCAGCTGACCGGGGTCGGACCGCTGCACGGCCCACCAGGTCGCTCCGTCCTCGGCGATGAGTCCATCGATGGCCGCCTCCTGGTCGCGGGCGTCCGCCCCGACATGCAGCGGGCCACCGAACCGGACGCTGACCCGCGACACACCAGGCGTGGCACGCACGGCACGGGCACCGCGGATCCCCACCGGCACCACCGGGACACCCGTCTGCTCAGCGAGCACGGCCGCAAAGGAATGGAACGGGCGCTTCGTCGCCCCGGCCGCGGGCAGCCCCTCCGGGAAGATGAGCACCGACCAGCCATCGCCGAGCAGGTTCGCGAGGCGTACGCCATCCTCACCCGGTGCGTCGAAGTCGACCTGCACACGGCGCCGGACCAGACCGGAGAAATACCCGACCCGCTCCCGCGGCACGGTGACCACGGCGGTCCGTGCCCGGCGGGCAGGATCCAGCCGGGCGAGCACCAGTTCCGCGGCGTTCCCGGTCGGATGGTTGGCGACGAAGATCACCGGGCTCGCGGGCAGCCGGGCCGGTGCCGGACCGTCGAGAGCCACCCGGGGCAGGACGGGTGCCAGGCGTCGCAGCAGGCTACCGCGTGCGGGTCCTGCGACCGGGCGGGCGGAGCTGACCGGTGGCGCGTCCTCAGGACCCGACCAGCGGGCGCCGGCGAGAACGTGTCGCAGGTCGCGCACGAGACCGCGGAAAGGTCGGCGTCGTCGTGGACCTCCGGTGGCCCAACGGGCCAACTGACGTGGTTCGAACTCCTCGCTGCTCATGCGGTCACGTCCGCAATCAGCGCCGGCGGGGTGTGCAGGTGCAGAATGTCGGGAGTGCGCCCCACCGACGCCGATGCAATTTCCAGGGCGTCGGCCAGTGTGCTCGCCGCCCGATGGCCCAGCCGTTCCGCGCTGGCTCTGTCCGCACCCACCCAGATGATGTCCCCGCAATGAGCGACCGCGGGCTGCACCGCATCCCACAGCTGCAGCGGATGCGTGCCGTGGAAGGCGTTCTGGGTGCGATAGAGGCTGACGTACCACTCGTCCGACACGAAGCGGTCCCCGTGTTCGGCATGGATCCGCACGGGATCGGTCGTATCGCTGAGCACCTCGGCGAAGAAGTCCGCCGACGCGGCATGGAACCGGGCGTTGAATTCCTGCGCCAACGGATGGAACAGAATCATCGCCCCGCCTTCGCGCACCGCGGGCTTGCCCGTGTGGGCCTCGAACGTGCGGGCGAGGACGTCCCAGGCGGCAATCAACGGGTTCATGACCGCCCCCTGGTTGTGTTCCGTGATCGGGGCGGGTCCGGCAATCACGACGTCAGCGGCGGCACCGATCTCGACACGCTGCTGCTCCAGCAGCACCTCACGGCTGACGTCGGCGACCTGTGCAACATCGCCACCGGTCACCGCGAGCACGCCATAGGGCGCGGCGGGTGGGTCCAGCAGGAGCCCGCGTACCCGATGGGGAGCGATCGACTGCAACCGCCGCAGGCCGAGCGCATTGATCCGGTCGCGCACATTCCACTCCCATTCCCGCTTCCCGAGGAACGCGAGCCAGTTCGAATAGAGCGACTGATCGAGCACGATCTCGAGGTGCCAGACGGTGAGATGCTCGGCGAGGACCCCCGCGACCTCGTCGCGGACCTGCTGATCGGCACCGCGTCCGAGCTGGGCCCAGGCAGTGGCCGCGCCGGTGACGCCCGTGGCGAGCTGCTGCCATCCGATGTGCCCGATCTCGCTCACCACGCTGACGTCGATGACGAGATCGGCCTCGGCCACGGCACGGTTGAGGAATACGCCGGAGGTCACCTCCACCAGATCCGGCGCCTCCGCGTCGTGGGATCCGATGAGACCGTCGCTGGCGAACGAGCGGTGCACCCGCTCCCCCACCAGCCCCCGGATCTCCTCCTCGCTCTGGGCGCGGCGCAGCCCGTTGGCGGCCACCAGTCGGACATCATCGATGCCCGCGTCGGCCGCAAGGCTCAGGATCTGTTCGAGCGCCTCGGTGCGGATGTCGGGCCGGGCCATCGCCGGCATCGGGCGGGCACCGTCGGTGAACACAATCGCCACCTTGAGGCCGGGACGCAGGAGATCACCGAGAGGCGCCTGCCCGACGGGTTCATTGAGGGCACGACCGATGGCGAGTGCCGGATTGACTCCGGGACGGGACTCCGCGGGATAGGCCACCCGTGTCCCCTGCGGGAGACGCTCGAGCCGGCAGCCGGCCCCTTCGGGGATCAGCAGGGGTGGGGTGCGGTCATCGACCTCGAGGACGAAACCAGGGCGGTGCATATCACTTCTCCTTCGCGGGCGCGATCGACCAGCGGGGGGTCTGGGACATCGCAGCCCACTCCACGACTGACCATGAATTCTTCTGGGCCGCGCGCATCAACCCGATGTCCGGGTTGACCGCGACCGGGTGTCCGACCACCGACAGCATGGGGAGGTCCACGTGGGAGTCGGCGTACGCATAGGACTCCGCCAGATCGATCCCGTTGAGACTCGCCCAGTGTTTGAGCCACGCGGGTCGGGACTCCCCCACCATCGGCGGGCCGGTGAGGAAGCCACTGCAGCGACCGTCCTCGTCCACAGCCAGTTCTGCCGCCACGATGACGTCGAACAGGGGCCGCAGCGGTCGAGTGAGAGGACGGATCGCGCCGGTCATCAACACGGTGGTGTGCCCCTGGTCGCGATGCTCGCGGATGCGGCGGACCGCGTCCGGGGTGAGTCGATCCAGGATGTGTTCCGAGATGCGTTCATCAACCGCCTGCTCGAGCGCAGCCATGTCGGCACCCTCATAGCGCCGATACAGGGCCCGCAGGAAGGTGCCGCGATCGCGCCGTTCGGCGCGCAGATAACTCGGCAGAGCCTTGACCAGCGATGCGATCTCGGACGCCTTCCCTGCGGTGGTGAGCTCCGGCAGCTTGGCCCACAGGTAGGTCTCCACCACGTTGCCGCTCATCACGGTGCCGTCGAGGTCGAACACCGCAACGACCGAGGCCGGGTCCGCGGTCGCGCTGCTCAGATCGCGATAGGTCGAGGCCGTCCGGCCCCGGCGTCGACGCACCGCGTCCATCCGGCGGACAGGAGCCGTCACGGACGGGCAGTGGATCTCCTCGATGTATTCCGTCCAGTCCACCGCCGCCGAATCGAAGGCCCAATCGTCCACGTCGTCCGGGTGCAGCGAGTGATGCAGCGCGAGCGTACGGTCATCGACGAAGTGGAGCTCGGTCCGCAGATATTCGCCATAGATGGTGAGGTAGCGGCGGAGGAACCCGAGGCGGCCCGTGGCCTTGTCGAGCGACCTGGCGTACGCCCGCGTGCGGGCGGAGCGCGGTGCGAAGCTCAGCACCCGGTCGGCCCACTTGGACGCCGCCTCGGAGGTGGCGAGGAAGCGCTCCACCTGCGCCGAGCCCGGCCAGTTCCAGATCGGCAGCTTGGTCTGACCGCGGTCACCGCGGTCGAACGGATGGTTGGTGAAATAGCGCCGCACGTGCCGATAGATGTCGGCGAAGGTCAGCGGATTCCGGGCCCCGGAGTTGGAGTGATAGAACTCCGGTTTCCCGACCTCGGGGACGGTGGCGCAGACCGCGAGGATGCAGTTGACGACCATGTCGCACGGAATGATGTCGATGACCGAGTCCGGCGACGCGGGGATCTCGGGAAGGTCGCCCTTGCCGTAGGCGAGGATGATCGGTTCGGCCATCTTGAAGCCCTCGATCCAGCCCGGATAGGGGTGTTTCAGGGAGGACTCCACGATGGCCGGCCGCACGATCGAGACCCGCATGTCGTGCCCCAGGTCCGCGACGATGCGCTCCCCCATCGCCTTGGCGAACGTATAGACATCGGTCCAGCCCACCGAGCGCGCACGCTCGGTGCCCGCGAGCACGAGCTGTTCGTGGACCCATTCCTTGCGGCGGCGCTCGGTGTCGGCCGCGGTGGTCAGATAGCCCGCCTGGCGGTGCTCCCGCTCGGCCTGTTCCCGCAGCTCGGTCAGGCGCTCCGCACTCCGCGATTCGATCTCGATCCGTTCGGCCAGCTTGAGCGCCCACTCGGTCTCGACCTGATAGTCCACGTCGTGTTCGTGGGCCTTCTCCGGAATCGCCCCGCGGCGTCGCCCGGCCGTATAAGCGGTCGACACGTGCACATAGTGCGGCACCTTCACGAGGGCGCCCTCGTCGTCGGACATGGCCTCGCGGAACTTGTCGAGCAGGGCCTTGGTCCCGAGCACGTTGGTCTTGAACGCCTGGTCGATCGGCGGGTCGAACGACACGTCGCCGGCACAGTGGATCAGCACGTCGGTGTCCCGGGGCAGGTCCGGCACGTTCGGCAGGTCGCCCTCGATCACCTCGACCCGCGCGTCGAGCAACTCCTCCGCCCCACCGGCGGCTTCACGCACCTCCGCGAAGATCCGCTTCTTGACCAGTTGGATCATGCGGTCCCGGGCGGAGGCGGAGCCCTTGCGCCGGACGAGTACGCCCGCCGTGGTGTCCGGCAGCTCGGTGAGAATCTTCCACAGGATCTGCTCGCCGATGAAGCCCGTCACGCCGGTGAGCACAATCTTCTTGCCCGCCAGCAGATCCTTCAGGCGTCCATCGAGCAGCGGGCCGTCATGAACCTGGCCGCTGAGCAATGTCTGCTGTGTCACCTGGCATCCTCATCCTTCTCGTCCTCATCGGTCTGGTCCTGGTCGTTCCTGTCGGCACCGTGCGGATCCTCGTTCCGGGCGGCGCTGTCGTCGCCGCGCGCCACCGCGAGCGCCTCGGCCAGGGTGAAGTTGCCCACATAGAGCGCCGTACCCACAATCGCACCTTCGATGCCGATCGGCACAAGGCCCCGCAAGCGACGCAGGTCCTCGAGCGTGGAGATTCCCCCCGAAGCCACGACGGGGCTCTCGGTGCGCGCACAAATCGCGCCCAGCACCTCATAGTTGGGCCCGGTCAGCATGCCGTCCGACGCCACGTCCGTGACGACATAACGACGACAGCCCGCGGCATCGAGGCGCGCCAGGGTTTCGAACACATTGCCGCCCTCGGAGGTCCAGCCCCGTGCGGCGAGCTTGTCCCCCTTGACGTCCAGGCTGATCGCGATCCGGTCCCGGTGTCGGGCGATGATCTGCTCGCACCATTCGGGGTTCTCGAGCGCGGCGGTCCCGATGTTGACCCGGGTGCAGCCGGTGGCGAGGGCCCGCTCGAGGCTGGCATCGTCGCGGATGCCGCCGGAGAGTTCGACCTGCAGGTCGGTCTCCTCGATCAGGCGACGGATCACGTCAAGGTTGTTGTCCCGGCCGAAGGCGGCATCCAGATCGACCACGTGCAGCCAATCCGCACCGCCGTCCTGCCAGCGGCGTGCCGCCTTGATGGGGTCGCCGAACACCTTCTCGGTGCCATCCACCCCTTGGACCAGTTGGACGGCCTGGCCGCCCTTCACATCAACCGCCGGCAGCAACGTCAAGGAATCCACTCCGGCATGTTATCGAAGTCACCGACACGGCCCCGGTGCATTCCCCTACGAGTCGGTGGGCTGGGGAACACTCATCGTTCCGGGAGCCTCCAGCGCGATCACCCGCCCACGCGCAACGTCCACACCGTCGGCGGAAACGACGAGTTCGACCGTGACCTTGCGGCCGCGCACCTCGGTGATGGTCCCGGTGCAGACGAGCACGGGCCCCATGGGGGTGGGGTGCTCATACCGCACCTCAAGGGTGCCGGTCACGAAACGCAACGCCCCCTGGGTGGCGGCGTCCACGCCCCGTTCGCGGCCGGCGGCGAGCGCCGCGCTGCCGGTGCCGGCGCAGTCGATGAGACTGGCGACGATCCCGCCATACACGAAGCCCCGAATGGCGGTGTGCTCCGGCTTCGGCGTGAACCGGGTCTCGGTGCGGCCGTCGGGCAGCCAGCGCGTGCCGAAGTGATGGCCGGCCGCATTGGCGACTCCGCAACCGAAGCACTGGGCGAGATCATCGTCATAGAACTGCTGGATCGTGGGCTCGGGCACTGGATTCCTCCTCGTGTTCGGCATCCTGGAGCCCAGCCTGCCAGTCCTCAGATCCCGTGGATGAAGGCCCGTTCCTCGGCGCGGGCATCAGCGACAAACCAGTCATCATCGACGGCCAGTGCCTCGATCGTGACCGGCACGTCGCCCAGGACCAGGGGCAGCGTGTGCAGCACGGTCGAGGGGAACGACAGGATGCAGTGCCCGAGCGGGCCCTTGCGGGCGAAGACCTCCATCGGCAGGTCGGGACGCACGATGCGTACACCCAGACGTTCGATCGCGACCAGTTTCTCCCGGCTCTCGTGGCGGTGGGGCAGATAGCGGGCCACCGCCCGGTCGGCGATGAGGCGTTCGATCCCCCGGAGGTACGCCTCCGGGGCCACCACGCCGGTCTCCACCAGCGAGCTGCCCATCAGGTCGGTTCCGTCGAGGAGCCGCGGCGGGCCGAAACGGGACCAGACCCAGGCATAGGCGTTGCGGGTGACCGGCAGCTCGGTGTCCAGGGGCATGGCGCTGAACAGCTCGACCCGATCACTGCGTCGGCCGAGGAGCCGTTCGGCGCGGTGGCCGACGATCCGGTGGGCGCTCGTGCGCCGGGCCACATGCCACCGCCGCAGCTCGGTGCCATCGGCCCACTGCTCCGCATAGCGCAGGGTGGCGGTGCCGTCGTCGACGACGACGAGACGCAGATCCGGTGGGGCTGCGGAGATCAGGAGGTGGGAGAAGGCGGCGTACGGATCACCGAGGACCACCGTGTCCGCGACCCGCACCTGCCGGGTCCAGCGCGCCAGCACGCCTGCTGACCGCGCCCCGCCGCGCACCTCGGCCCACGTGACCCGGAAGCCATCCCGGCGTACGAGCTCCGACAGCCGGTGAAGTTGGAACCTCGTCCCCGGATCCCCGGGGCCCAGCACGACGATGTGAATGTCCGCCGCGGTGGCGGCGCCCCACTCCACGACGTTCAGCAGCTGGGCCGGACTCTCGACGAAGCCCAGGGTGCCGCCCACGGCTCAGACGCGCGGGGTGTTGATGTGGTCGTCGCCGCCCTCGGCGATCACGCCCGGGACCCGGCGGAGCTTCTTCATCGGCCCGAGCTCGGAGTCATAGACCTTCTTGACCCCGTCGCCCAGCGCCTTCTCGATCACGCGGATGTCGCGGACGAGGCGCTCCAGGCCGCCCGGTTCGACGGACGCGGCCTGGTCCGAACCCCACATGGCGCGGTCCAGAGTGATATGGCGTTCGATGAAGACCGCGCCCAATGCCACAGCGGCGAGCGTCGTCTGCAGACCGGTCTCGTGACCCGAATAACCAATCGGCACGTTGGGGTATTCGGCGTTGAGTGTGTTGATCATGCGCAGGTTGAGCTCCTCCGGCTTGGCCGGATAGGTGCTCGTGGAGTGACACATCAGGATCTGTTCGCTGCCGAGCACCTCGACGGCATGCCGGATCTGGGCGGGGGTCGACATGCCCGTGGAGAGGATCACGGTGCGGCCGGTGGCCCGCAGCGTGCGCAGGAGGTCATCGTCGGTCAACGATGCGGAGGCGACCTTGTGGGCGGGGAGATCGAACTGTTCGAGGAAGTCAACGGCCTCGGTGTCCCACGGTGACGCGAACCACGCGATGTTGTGGGCCTTGCAGTATTCGTCGATGCGGCTGTATTCCTCCACACCGAACTCGACCCGGTGCCGATAGTCGATATAGGGCATACGGCCCCAGGGCGTGTCTCGCTCGATGTCCCACTGGTCGCGCGGGGTGGCGATCTCCGGGGTGCGCTTCTGGAATTTCACGGCGTCCGCGCCCGCATGCACGGCAGCGTCGATGAGCCGCAGGGCGTTGTCCAGGTCGCCGTTGTGGTTGATGCCGATCTCACCCGTCACATAGACGGGGTGGCCCGGCCCGACGGGGCGTTCGCCGAACATCCGGACCTTGCTCTCACCTGTGCTCATGCTTCCCTCTCCCATCGACCGCTCGCCTCGAAAGGCTACACGTAGCCCACCGTGATCCTCCGGCGGAGGACCCCCACTAGGGTGGCGTCCATGGCCACTGCACACCCGCTGCTCACCGTGGTGGTGAACTTCTTCCGGTTGGGCCCCCTGGCCGAGGATGCTCTTGCCAGTCTCCGCTGGTCGAGCGATCCACGCATCACGTTTCTTCTCGTGGACGATGCCTCGCCCGATGACACCCCGGAACGACTGCACCGGGCCGCTCGCTCCCTCCCCGGTGCGCGGGTCCTGATCCTGCCGGAGAACCAGGGACTCGCCGGTGCCCGGATGGCGGCCCTGGCCGAACTCGACACCGATTGGTTCACCTTCCTGGACGGTGATGACTGGGTGTCCAAGGGCTACTATCCGGCGCTGCTCGACGAGGTGCTGGGGTTGGGCGTCGACTGGGTCCGCACCGATCACATCCAGTGCACCGGACGCCAGCGTGTCCTCGTCCGGATCCCCGACGTCAACCGGGCCGGCCGGGTCGGTGTGCCCCGGGAATCCATCCTCTCGGCGCGCACCAGTTCCGTGGATTTCGCCCACGCCTGGTCGGGTGTCTATCACCGGCGCCTCGCGACGGCCGGATATGTCTGCTATCCCCCGGAGTTGCGCACCGCCGAGGACCGGCCGTCGATCTGGCGACTGCATCTGTCGGTGCCGCAATTCACCATTGCCCGCACGGTGGGGGTGCACTACCGGCAGGACGTCGCGGGATCGCTCACCCAGACCGGCGACGTCCGGCAGCTCGCCGTGACCGAATCCATGCGGCAGGTCGGGGAGATCGTCGCCGCGGACCCGGAGGCGGATCGGTTCCGGACCAAGGTGCTGCGCACCTGGGCGGGCCTGTTCGCGTGGCACTGGCAGCACCGGTCCCGGTTCACCCCGGCCCTGCGGGCCCGGTTCACCGTGGAGGCCGCGGGTCTGCTCGACACCGCCGATCCCGACGAGCTTGCCGCAGTGATCAAGGCCATGCCCGAGAGCCGGCGCCAGGCGGTTGAGTCGCTGCGCCGGGCAGCCCGCGTACTCTCCCTCGCACCCCTGCCCAGAGGCCCCCGATGACCCCGACCATGACCGTCGTCATCCCCTGCTATCGGCTCGCTGACCGGCTCCCCCTCACCCTCGCAAGCCTGACCCGCGCCATCGATGAGCGGATCGAGTTGTTGTTCATCGACGATGCCTCGCCCGATGCCACCGCCGACGTGATCGCCGCCGCACTCCCCCGCCTTCCCCGCGCTCGGCTGCACCGCCTCGACCAGAACGTCGGGCTCTCCGGGGCGCGCAATGCGGGTGTGGAGCTGGTCGAGACGGACTACCTGACGTTCTTCGACGGTGACGACACGGTCGCCCGCGACTATTTTCCCGCCCTGCTGGACGCGATCGCCGGACTCGGCGTACCCATGATCAGAACCGACCACATCGAAGTGACCGGCCGCACCCGCGTGCTGCGGAGGGTGCCGGCCGGGTGCCGGGACGGACGCATCGCCGCACCGCGCGAGGCGATCCTGCCGGTGGGTCAGCGGACGTCGGTGGATTATCCGTACGCCTGGGCCGGCGCCTATCACCGCAGTCTCGCGGAGGCCGGAACGCTGCGGTTCCCGGATGAGCTGCGCACGGCGGAGGACCGGCCGTGGATCTGGCAACTGCACTTGGGTGCGGAGTCCTTCTCGGTGCCGGCGCTGGCGGGGGTGCATTACCACCGGGATCAGCCCGGTTCGTTGACCCGGCTGGCCGATTCGACCCAACTGGATTTCGTCGCGGCCATGGAGCAGGTGATCCGGATCGTGTCCGCGGACCCGGCTGCGGACCGGTTCCTCCCGAAGGCCGTGCGGCGGTGGTGTGAGCTGACGCTGCACCACCTGGGGCGGATGGACCGGTTCGCTCCGGAGGTACGACGAACCTTTCGCCTCCTGCTCGGGCGCTCGCTCGCCGGCGCCCCGCAGCCACTGCTCGATGACACCCTGGCGCAGTTGACCCCCGACCGCCGGGCCCGGCTCACCCGATTGATGGCCGACACTGCCGAACGTGAACGGAGAACCCGATGACCCGCACCCACCTGTTCGAGGTATCGACGCTGTTCGGTCTGGCGACACTCAAAGCCGCCCTGGACGCAGGTCTCTTCCCGGACGCCGGCAAGCGGGTGCTCGTGGTGAGCAACAACGCCGCGGTCCCGGAGGCGGTGGCCGACCTGGCCGAGAGCCCGGCCTTCACCCCGTTGGCGGAGCCGTTCGATCAGGTCGTGTCCTTCAACGCGGCCATCGCGCCCCTGCACCCGTCGGCCTGGCTGCCGTCGGAGGCGGAGATGCCGTTGTGGGAACGCTATTTCCGGCTGCAGTGGGACCTGTGCGACGAACCTGTGCACCTGGTGGTGGAATCGATCCAGGTCTCCCCCGCCCAATCCCTCGCGTGGTCGTTCCCGCAGGCCTCGATTGACGTCTATGCCGATGGGCTCATGAGCTATGGGCCGACCCGCAACAAGATCCTCTCCGAGGTGGGTTCCCGCATCGAACGGCTGCTCCACCTCGATCTGGTGCCGGGGCTGGCGCCGCTGCTGCTCGAGGAGTTCGGGGTGACGCGGCAGATCATCCCCAGCGAGCCCTTCCTGGCCGTGCTGGCCGGGCTGGGCGCGACCGCCGAGCTGCCGCGGCAGACCGGCCGGACGGCTCTTCTGCTCGGCCAGTATCTGTCACCGCTCGGCCTGATGACCAACGCGCAGGAGGAAGCCCTGCACACGCAGATGCTCGAGGCTGCCGTCGGCCGGGGCTTCGACCGGATCGTGTTCAAGCCCCACCCGACGGCACCGACCGAGCTGGCCGGACCCATGCTGGAGCGAGCCGCCGAACTGAACGCGGACGTCGAGGTGTTCACCGCTCCGGTCCTCGCCGAGACCCTGTTCGACCGTGCGGACATCGGTCTGGTGGTCGGGTGTTTCTCCACCGCGCTGATGACCGCCCAGGCTCTCTATGGGCTGCCGGTGGTCCGGGTCGGCACCGAACAACTGCTCACCGCGCTCAAACCGTTCCCCAACAGCAACCGCATCCCGCTGGTCATCATCGATTCACTCGTCGCGGGCCCGGAGGCCCCCGCCCGGTTGAGCGTGCCGGAGGTGGCCCGGTTGATCGAGGCGGTCGGGTTCGTGATGCAGCCGGAAGTCCTCTCTCATCGGCGCGCAGCCGCGGGTGACTGGCTGTGGGAGCACGGCGCGGCCGAGGCCCGGTTCTTCCCGCCCGTCCGGCTCGGCGAGCTCGGGCTGCCGGGTGGCCGGCAGACCCTCAAGACCCGCTTGGCGCCCACCTTGCGCCGGGCCGCCCGGTCGGCGTACGCGATCGAGCGCCGACTCGAGGAGCGCCTCATGGGACCCATCCGCGGAGTCCCCGGCGGAGGGTGACGCACGGGGACACTCAGCCGCGGAGCGTCGCGACCCAGTTCCGGAGCAACCGTCCCCCGGCGCCGCCCGACTTCTCCGGATGGAACTGGGTCCCGCTCACGCAGCCCTGTTCGACCGCCGCGACGAAACGGTCGCCCTCGTGTTCACACCAGGTGGTCCGATCCGCGGCCGTGGCGTGAACGCCATAGGAGTGCACGAAATAGAACCGCTGATCCGTCACTCCGCCGAAGAGCGGTGACCCCTCCGCTGCAGCCACCGTGTTCCAGCCCATGTGGGGCAGCCGGCGGGCGGTGAGCCGATCAACTCTGCCGGGCAGCACCCCGCAGCCGGCGGACCGCACACCGTGTTCATGGCCCTCCTCGAAAAGGACCTGGAAACCCACACAGATCCCCAGCACGGGTCGGCCGGCGGCCACCCGGGCACGGATGGCGTCGTCACCGCCGATCCCGCGCAGTCCCGCCATGCATGCGGCATAGGCGCCGACCCCTGGCACGACCAGACCGTCCGCCCGGCCGGTGTCGGCCGTGTCGGAGGACAGCACCACGTCCGCACCCGCCCGTTCGAGGGCACGGCATGCCGATCTGAGATTTCCGGAGCCGTAGTCGAGCACGACCACACGACGGCTCACGCTCACAGGGCGCCCTTCGTGCTGGGCACACCGGCGATGCGGCCGTCGGGCTCGACGGCGATCCTCAGCGCCCGGGCCAGGGCCTTGATCTGGGCCTCCACGATGTGGTGCGGGTCCCGGCCGGCGAGCAGCGTCAGATGGACGCAGATGCCGGCGTTGAAGGCGAGCGTCTCGACGATGTGCCGGGTCATCGACCCGACATAGGGCGTGCCGGGTCTGCCATCGGGCCAGGGGCCGCCGCCGATCAGGGCATAGGCCTGGGCCTCGGGCTCGCCGGTGTGCACGCAATACGGGCGGCCGGCGATGTCCACCACGCACTGGGCGAGCGCCTCGTCCAGCGGCACGAGCGCGTCCCCGAACCGGCGGATGCCGCGCTTGTCACCGAACGCCTCCCGCAGCGCCTGGCCGAGCACGATCGCGGTGTCCTCCACGACGTGGTGCGCGTCGATCCAGACGTCCCCGCTCGCCTCGATGTCGAGATCGATCAGCGAATGCCGGGACAGCGACGTGAGCATGTGATCGAAGAACCCGACTCCGGTGCTGACCGAGGACTCCCCCGAGCCGTCCAGATTGACCCGGACCCGGACACCGGACTCCGAGGTCTTGCGTTCGGCCGTGGCCGTGCGATGGGCGGTGTCGGTCATCGGGTCGTCTCCTCGTTGTCCAGAACGCGCATCAGGGCAGTCTTGAACGCCGCCATCTCCGTCGGCGTTCCCATGGAGACCCGCAGCATGCCCGCGGGTCCGGTCTCGCGGATCAGCACGCCATCCGCCAGCAGCTGTGACCAGACGGCATGCCGGTCCGGGAAAGCGCCGAACAGCACGAAGTTGGCCTCGGACGGCACGACCGGCAGGCCCATGCCGACCAGCCAGTCGACCAGATCGTCCCTGGCCGCCCGCAGCTCGGCGACATGCGCCATCATCTCCGGCGCATTGTCCAGCGCCACCGAGGCGACCGCCTGGGTGATGCCGGACAGGTGATAGGGCAGGCGTACGATCCGGCAGGCATCGACGATCGCGGGCGCCGCGGCGAGATACCCGAGCCGGCCCCCGGCGAACGCGAAGGCCTTGCTCATCGTCCGGGTCACCACGAGCCGCGGATGGTCAGCCAGCAGCTCCAGCGCGCTCGGCACACCGGGGGTGACGAATTCCTGGTAGGCCTCATCGACCACCACGATCCCGGGCGCGGCCTCGAGCAAGGCCCTGATCGTGTCGAGGCCGGTGACCGTGCCGGTCGGATTGTTCGGTGTGGTCACCACGACCACATCCGGCTGATGTTCGGCGATGGCGGCCACCGCGACCTCGGGATCGATGGTGAAGTCCGCGGACCGCGGCTCGACCAGGAACCGGGTGTGGGTGTTGCGGGCGTACTCCGGATACATCGAATAGGTCGGCGCAAACGTGAGCAGGCTGCGGTCCGGACCGGCGAACGCCTGCAGGACGTGGGTCATGACTTCGTTCGACCCGTTGGCCGCCCAGATGTGGTCGGCTGTGAGCCCGTGGCCGAGATAGGCCGCGAGCCGCGTACGCAGCGCCGCCGCTTCCCGGTCCGGATAGCGGTTCATGACGGTGGCTGCCTCGGCCACCGCGTCCGCGATCTCGGCGCGCACCCGGTCACTCGGGGCGTACGGGTTCTCGTTGACGTTGAGCAGGACCGGCACGTCGAGCTGCGGAGCCCCGTAGGGCTCCTCCCCCACCAGCTCGGGGCGCAGCGGCAGATCCGCCAAGGTGATGGCCATCGGCTCAGGCATCCGCGTCGGCGGCGAAACGGACGGTGACGGCCGCACCGTGCGCCGGCAGATCCTCCGCCTCGGCGAAGGTCTCGACCGTGTGCCGGACCTCGGCCAGCGCCTCGGCCGAATAGTCGATGAGGTGGACGTGGCGCAGGAAGGACTGCACGGTCAGTCCCGACGAGTGGGCCGCGGCGCCCGCCGTCGGCAGGACGTGGGTCGATCCGGCGCAATAGTCACCGAGGGAGACCGGCGCATAAGTGCCGATGAAGATGGCGCCCGCATTCGTCACCCGCTGGGCGAGCTCGAACTGATCGCGCGTGTGCACCTCGAGGTGTTCCGCACCGTAGGCGTCCACCACGGCGAGGCCCTGCTCCATGTCGTCGACCAGCACGATCCCCGACTGCTGCCCGGTCAGCGCGGTGCGGATGCGCTCCTGATGACGCGTGCGGCCGATCTGTGGCTCGAGGGCGGCCTCCACGGCATCGGCGAGTTCGGGCGAGTCGGTGACGAGCACCGACCCGGCCAAGGGGTCGTGCTCGGCCTGGGAGATCAGGTCGGCCGCGATGTGGGCAGCGTTCGCGGAGTCGTCGGCAAGGATCGCGATCTCCGTCGGCCCGGCCTCGGAGTCGATACCGATCCGGCCCTTCAACAGCCGTTTGGCCGCGACGACATAAATGTTGCCGGGGCCGGTCACCAGATCGGCGGGCTTGCAGAGGCCCTCCACGCCATGGGCGAACATGGCGATCGCTTGGGCACCGCCCACGGCGTACACCTCATCGATGCCCAGCAGGCTGCAGAGCCCGAGAATGTTGGGGTGCGGCAGGCCGCCGAATTCGGCCTGGGGCGGCGACGTGACGGCGATCGAACGGACCCCGGCCGCCTGGGCGGGCACGACGTTGTGGATCACGCTGGAGGACAGTGGGGCCAACCCACCGGGCACATAGAGACCGACCCGGTTGACCGGGATCGTCTTGTGGATGATGCGGGCCCCCGGGGCGACCTCGACCTCAATGGCTTCCTGGCCGCGCTCCGCCACGGCAACCTTGTGACGACGCTCAATCGCCACCTCGAACGCGGCGCGCACCTCGGGGTCCAGCTGCGCCTCCGCCTCCTTGAGCGCCTCGGCGGGCACCCGGAAGCTCTCGGGGACAACTCCGTCGAACTTCTCGGAAAACTCCCGGAGGGCCTCCTCACCTCGCTCGGCGATCGCGTCGCACACGGGAGCGACCGCGGTCATCGCCGCCGCGACATCGAAGGGCGCACGCGGCACGATGCGCTGATAGTCCAGGGTTTCGCCGGCAGCGAGCCGGCCTCGCAGATCAAGAATTCGAAGCACGTGGTGATTCTAGAGAGCCTGCCCGAGAACGCCGACCGAATATCACCGCACGGCGGGAACGGAATCGACCCTCTCCTCTTTCACTGCGACAATCGCGACCATGTTCATCGGCTTCGGCACCGTCGTCAACGTCGCCACCATCATCCTGGGTGCCGGCATAGGCATGGCTCTCGGGCACCGGTTGCCGGAGCGTACTCGCGACACGGTCACCGACTCCCTGGGGCTCGTCACCCTCCTTATCGGAGCGCTGACCACCATGGATGTGACGTCGGCAGCGCTCAGTGACCGGGTGGGGACGTCGGCGCCGATCCTCATCGTGCTCGGTTCGCTGCTGATCGGCGGCATCGTCGGCTCCCTGGTGGATCTGGAGCAGCGCCTGGAGGGATTGGGTGCGTGGATGCGCACCATGCTGGTCCGCAAGGAGGCCAAGGGCGACACGGGCAGTGACTCCGCAGCCCCAGCCGGCACCGGCGGTTCCCATCTGTCGGCAAGAGAACGATTCATCGAGGGATTCGTGTCCACCTCCCTGTTGTTCTGCATCGGCCCCCTGACGATCCTGGGTTCGCTGTCCGATGGTTTGGGTCATGGTGCCGACCAGTTGATCCTCAAGGCCGTGCTGGACGGGTTCGCTGCCATCGCGTTCGCTGCATCCCTCGGGGTGGGTGTCATGGCATCGGCTCTCGTCGTGGGCGTGGTCCAGGGCTCCCTCACGCTCGTGGGGTTCCTGCTGGGCGATTTCCTGCCCGAGCCACACTTGATGGCGCTGACGGGAACGGGTGGGCTGCTGTTGCTCGGGATCGGCATGCGACTGCTGGACATCCGCCATCTCCCGGTCGGGAATCTGCTGCCCGCGTTGGTCGTGGCTCCCGTGTTGGTCGAAATCGTGTCCAGGCTCCAGGGGTGATGATGGCAGGTACGCCGGCGACGCGCCTCCTCGACCGACGCGGAGTCCCCTATCGGCTCCACGCGTACGTCCACGATGAGCGCACCACCCGCGGCGACGGTTTCGGCGCCGAAGCGGCGCGGGAGCTGGGTCTCCCGCCCGAACGCGTCTTCAAGACTCTCGGCGTGGACGCGGGATCCCGCTTGGCCGTGGCGATCGTGCCGGTGGCCGGCGCCCTCGACCTCAAGGCGGTGGCGGCCGCGCTGGGCGTCAAGAAGGTGTCGATGGCCGACCCCGGGGAGGCGGAACGGGCCACGGGCATGGTGGTGGGTGGGATCTCGCCGCTCGGTCAGAAAAGGGCGTTGCCGACGATCCTCGACCACTCGGCCCGGCAGTTTCGGACGATCTTCGTCTCTGCCGGCCGAAGGGGCCTTGACCTAG